>Ga0116177_10003769_pt1 | contig 11081 bp, 8 predicted proteins | sample AD_STIC10_MetaG_FD_89750 | JGI IMG/M metagenome (GOLD analysis project Ga0116177, IMG submission 89750) | Active sludge microbial communities of municipal wastewater-treating anaerobic digesters from USA - AD_STIC10_MetaG | ecosystem: Engineered > Bioreactor > Anaerobic > Digestate | place: USA...
CCAGATCGTCTGCAATCTCCGGCGGATATTCGAACGGCCAGGTCTCGGCGGACTCCTCCACAAAGAAGTCGAACGGATTGTAGACCGTCATGTCCGCGATCAGATCGACCTCGATCTTCAGCTCGCGCACCGGCTCCGGGAAGACATATCGCGCCAGCCAGTTGCCATAAGGGTCCTGCTGGTAGTTCACGAAATGCTTGTCGGGCGTCACCTTCAGCGAATGCGAGATGACCCGCGTCCGCGAATGCGGGGCAGGGCGCAACCGTATGACCTGCGGTCCAAGCACGACCGGGCGGTCGTACTTGTAATGCGTCAGGTGATAGATACTCGCCTTGATAGACATTGTGCCTCGAACGCCCGCTTGCTGCGCACATAGAGCGCGATTTTCGGGCGCTTGTCGTCAGCTACCTTGGTGCTCTGACGGGGCTGGATGCATTTTGGGCGCAAACGGAAGCCGCACGGGCAAAAACCAGTCACCTATCCGCGGATAGGGTTAACTGCCGGACGCGACCCTTTGCTTGGCCAGCAGAATGCCGCCCGCCATCGCATCCGCCTCCGGCTCCGTAAGACGGGCAGCGGTCGCCGCCGGAATAAAGGGCTTCAGGAACTCAACCAGTCCGCCGACAAGGGCGACCCGCGGCGCCCCGCGCTCCAGCACCGCCTCCACCAGCCCGGCAATATGAACCGCAGCGTCGCGAAGCAGGTTGGTTGCAGCCGGCTCTCCAGCTGCCGCATGCTTGATGACGATCGAAGCAAACACGGCATAGTCAGTCGCGCTCGCCGTTTCCGACCATCGGATGACGACGGCGGGGTCAGACGAAAACCTGTCCAGGATCTCCTTCGCAAACTCCGTCGACTTCGCCCGTCCGTCGAGCGTGCGCAGGGCATAGCGGATGGCGTTGAGTCCGATATGCGCGCCGCTGCCTTCATCGGATACCGGAAAGCCATACCCGCCAACCCGAATGGTCTTGCCCTTGTAGGTGATGCCGATGCTGCCCGTCCCGCACACAACGATGCCGCCCTCGTCGCCGCGGAATGCGCCCAGCCAAGCAAGATAACCATCGCCCTCGAACCAGGCTTTCGCGAACGGATGCTGCCACGACTCAAGCGCCTGCCGCGCCCCGAGTTGCCCCGTGCCTGCCAGGCCGATGCCGGCGCACACATGTCCGAGCACGTCCTCGCCGAGCCCCGCTTCGCTCAGCGCTTGCCGTGTCGCCGCCATGATCGAGCCCGTCGCGGCCTCGATGCCAAACCGCATGCTCGCGGGGCCTGCAAGACCTCGGCCCAATACCTTGCCATCCGCTGTTTCCAGTCGGGCGCGGCAGCGTGTTCCGCCGCCGTCAATGCCGAGGTAGAAGGTTGCAGTCATGGCACTTGTCTATCCCGATTTGCCTGCCATTCAATCAGCTCAACCACGCGCGAACATCTCCTGAGGACATATGGGCACCGAGGATATCAGCACGCGCTATCTCGACCTCGATCTCTGGGGCACGCTGGAGGGCGTCAAAGCCCTTCACGAAGGGCAGGTCGAAGCCGTCGCTGCAATCGGCCCCGCCTTGCCCGCGATAGCTGCCGCCGTCGATGCGGCTACCCCGCGGCTGAAGCGTGGCGGCCGCCTGATTTATGTTGGAGCCGGCACATCCGCCCGCATCGGCGTGCAGGATGGCGCTGAATTGTTCCCAACCTTCAGCTGGCCAAAAGATCAGGTCGCGTTCGCAATAGCGGGCGGTGAGGGAGCGCTGCTTCATGCCGTCGAAAACGCAGAAGACTCCGCTTCCGGTGGCGTCGCACGGATTGTGGAACTCGCAGTTGGCGAAAACGATGTTGTCATCGGCGTCGCCGCAAGTGGCGCTACGCCGTACACCGTTGCAGCCATAGCGGAAGCCCGCGTACGCGGTGCGCTGACAATCGGCGTCGCAAACAATCGCAACGCGCAGCTCCTGTCAGCAAGCGAGCACGCGATCCTTGTCGAGACCGGGCCGGAAGCCGTGGCCGGTTCAACCCGCATGAAGGCGGGTACATCACAGAAGATCGTGCTGAACCTGCTATCGACCATGATCATGGTGCGCCTTGGCAAGGTCTATCGCGGCCTGATGGTTCACATGCGTCCCACCAACGCAAAGCTCCGTCGTCGCGCCGAGCAGATGGTCGTGACGATTGTCGGTTGCGACGATCAGGCTGCCGCAGACGCCATGGCCAAAGCGGATGGCGACGTGAAGCTCGCCGTCCTGCTTGCGAGCGGCGCTGACATGGCAAACGCAATCGCCGCGCTTCAAAAGAGCGACGGAAATCTACGTTATGCGCTGGCCGAAATCACGCCACGTCAGTGAGTGGCGCGACCGCCTATCCAGGTGGCCTTCACGTTCAGCGCATCGTCTAGCAAGACGAAGTCCGCCCTCTGACCCGCAGCGATCCGCCCACGCTCATGATCGACGCCCAGAAACTCCGCCGGCGTCAGGCTGGCCATGCGCAGCGCCTCTTCCCGCGTCGCATGCAGCATGGACACGGCATTGCGAACAGCGCCTGACAATTCGAGATGGGCGCCGGCCAGCGTTCCCGCCGCCGTCCGCAGCGCGCCATCGCGAACCTCGATCCGCTCCCCGAACAACGACATCGACGTGTCTTTCGATCCAATCGTCGCCATCGCGTCGGAAACCAGGATCAGCCTGTTCGCCGTCTTGGCCGCAAAAGCTGCGCGCGCCGAAGCAGGGTGAACGTGAATGCCATCAAGGATCAGGCCCGCCCAACTGCTCCTGCTTCCCAGCGCCACGCCCAGCGCGCCCGGATTGCGCCCTTCCATCGGCGGCATCGCGTTGAACAGGTGGGTAAAGCCCGTGGCGCCCGCGACCAGCGCCTGCTCAACCACCTCGGTCGAAGCCGCCGTGTGCCCCAGGCTGACGATCACGCCAGCTTTCGCCAAGGCTTTCACGCTGGCTGAGCTGATCTGCTCAGGCGCAACCGTAACCATCAGAGGGAAGGGATGCTTCCGCGTCAGAAGCTTCAAGTCAGCATCATCCAGATCGCGAAGGAACTCCGCCGGATGCACGCCACGCCGCGGCTTCGACAGCCACGGACCTTCCAGATGCAATCCAAGCAATCCCTCGACACCCGCGTCGATCGCTTTGCTTGCTGCTTCGATTGCGTTTGCCGCCTTGCCGCGCTCGTCCGAAATCAGCGTCGCCATGAAGCCCGTGACGCCGAACCTCTTGTGAGCCGCCGCGATGGTCGCAAGCGTTTCTACGGTCTGCGCATCGTTGAACAACACGCCGCCCCCGCCATTGACCTGCACGTCGATGAAGCCCGGCGCCAGCAGGCCTTCAAGCTTCACGGCGTCTGCCGACACTCCCGCCACAACATCAACCACACGGCCGCCGTCGATACGCACGGTCGCGCCCTCGATGATCCCGTCGCCGTTGAACAGTTGCGTGGGCGATAGCGCCAGCATCAGCGTGTCTCTGTGATCTTGGTCAGCATGGGCGGATGATCCGGCGAGCGTCCGCGCTTGAGCGCAGATGCATTCGCCAGCAGGTAAAAGCGCGCCAGCATCGCCAGAAGCTCCAGAACCGGCTCATCATCAGGCTTTATCGCTGTCCATGCGCGCGATGCGTCGGAGGAAATGAACAACACCGGGCACCCAAGCTTCTCCAGATCATCTGCAAGCTTGCGCAGCCCCTCGAACGCTGCATCCCGCTGCGCGAAAATGATGATGCGCAACGTGGGGCCGACAAGCGCAAACGGCCCGTGCCGAACCTCCGCCGCGCTGACCGCTTCGGCGTGAAGGCCATTCGTCTCCTTCAGCTTCAGCGCCGCCTCTGCAGCAACCGCCAGTCCCGGCCCGCGTCCGATCACATAGATAGGCCCGTCTCCAGCAAGAAATGCTTCCGCAGCGGCCCAGTCTTCGCCAAGCCCGCCGGCCAGCACGTCTGGCGCCCGCTCGAAAGCCGCAATCATCACGGGGTCATTCCGCCAGTGCGCGACAAGCCCGAACACCAACGTCATTGCTGCGATACATGACTTGGTCGCCGCCACGCTCTTTTCTGGCCCGGCCTCAAGCGGCAAAAACGCATCCATGATTTCGGCAAGGGGAGACGTCTCGTCATTGATCATGCCAACGCGCAGCACATCCGTCCCGGTTGCCGATCGGCAGAACTCCACCAGATCCGGGCTCCGCCCCGATTGTGAAATCGCCAGCACCAGCGCCTTTTCGATGTTGAGCTGCCGCCCGTAAATCGATCGGATCGATGGCGCCGCCGATACCGTCGGCAATCCAAGCCGTGCCTCAAACAGATACTTGGCGAGAAGGGCGGCCGCATCCGAACTCCCGCGCCCTGCCGCAAGAGCATAGCGCGGCGACAGCACACGCAGCTGCTCGCCCAATTCCCGCAACCGCGCCGTGGCCTTCGTAACCAGACGCGCCGCTACCGCCGGAGACTCGCGTGTCTCCGTCTCCATCAATGTCGCGCGTGTTTGTTCACCCATGCGGCAACTCCGGAATTCACCGTAGATATCGTCGCCCCGGAAGCCCAGAGCGGGCGAGCATTTCTGCCGCTCACTCCCCACAGGTGTCTTCGTCACGCAGCCGTGTAACCGGGCAGGCGACTAATTATTGACAACGTAAAAAATAAAATAGACACTGTCTAACAAACTGCGGGTGATGGGCATGAAACTGCGATCTGGATTGTGGGTGACGGCGGGACTTCTGGCTCTGACGGCTTCCGCCTGTTCACCGGCCGAGCCGAAAGCCGAAGCGGCAAAGTCGCAAGCGGTCGCGCCCGTCGAAGTTGAAGTGTACCGCATCGAGCAGCGGCAGCAAGCGGGTGTTCTGCGCGCCAGCGGACTTCTCGCCTACAAGAGCGAAACTCCGCTCTCGTTCGGCGCTCCCGGCATGATCGAGACGCTGCTGGTGGATGATGGCGCCCGCGTTCGCGTTGGCCAGACCCTCGCCACGCTCCGCCGCACTTCCGTCGGCGCCGACCCTGCCGAATCCGAAGTCGTCCGCCAGACCGCGCAGCAGACCTTCGACCGTGTCAGCCGTCTTCACGCTGCCGGCGCCGCCTCGCAAGCCGATCTCGATAATGCCCGTCTCGCCCTCGAGCGCGCCCGCGAAATCGTCTCCGTCGTCGCGCCAGCCAACGGCGTCATCCTTCGTCGCGACGCGGAGCGCGGCCAGATGGTTACAGCCGGGCAGGCCATCCTCCAGCTGGGTGAAGAACGCACCGGCATAATCGTCCGCGCACAGCTCTCGTCGGTCGATGTCGCGCAGGTTCACGTTGGCGACGTCACCCAGGTCAAAATCCCCGGCCGCGACAACCGCACTGGCAAGGTTTCTCAAATCTCCCCGAAGATGGCCGCGAACATGGGTTCGTTCGAGGTTGAAGTCCGCCTCGACGATCCGAAAGACCTCAAGAGCGGCGAAGTCGCCGAGGTCCTGATCGCCGCCAAACCCGTTCCCGGCCAGGTTGAACGAACAGCCTACCTGATCCCTGCGATATCCCTGATCGACGCGCGATCTGACCAGGGCATGGTCTATGTCGTCGACGCTGCCGGCAAAGCCGCGCGCCGCTCGATCCAGACCGAAGGCGTCACGGATGCCGGGGTGGTCGTGATTTCTGGCCTCCAGCCGGGCGAGGCGATCATCACGCGCGGCGCCTCCATGGTGCGCGACGGCGACACCGTCAAATTCCGCAAGGAATAGACCATGCAGGCGATCACACGCTTCTTCATCGAGCGCTGGCAGTTCACGCTCATCGTTTTCGTCATGCTCTTCGCGCTTGGCCTGGCCAACGTGCAGGCCATTCCGAAATCCGAAGACCCGATCGTCAAGTTCGCAGGCGTCGGTGTGTTCGTTGTCCTGCCCGGCGCGGACCCCGAACAGATGGAGCGCGTCGTTGCCATCCCGATCGAGACCGCGCTGAACGGGCTCGAATACGTCGACACCATCTCGTCCAACAGCAGCGCAGGTCTCGCGTCCATCAGCGTGCAGTTCGAGTACGGCGTCGACCCCGAGAAGAAATACGACGAAGTCGTCCGCGAGCTGAACGTCATCCGCCCGACGCTTCCCTCCGGCATTACTCTTATCCGCGCCGACCGCGCCAACCCCGCCCAGACCAGCATCGTCCAGATGGCGCTGGTCAGCGACACCGCGCCCATGCGCCAGCTGGACGCCTACGCACGCGAACTGCGCGATGCGATGGAGCGTGCTCCCGGCGTGCAACAGGCAGAGATCTGGGGCGTCCCCGCCGCCGAGGTCCGCGTGACCGTCGATCTCGACAAGCTCGCCGCCTACCAGCTTCCCCTCGGCGCGGTCACCGAAGCGCTGGAGCGGGAAGGCGCCGACCTCCCCATTGGCTCCGTCGAAAGCAGCGGACGTCGCCTCAACGTTGAAGCGACCGGCCCCTTCGACAGCGTCGAAGAAATCCGCGACGTCGTCCTGCGCAGCGGCAATGGCGTCAGCGTCCGCGTTGGCGACATCGCCAATGTCGAATGGACAAACGACGAGCAGACCCACATCACCCGCTACAGCGGCAAGCGCGCCATCTTCGTAACGGCGCGCGCCAAACTCGGCGCGACGATCTTCACGGTCATGGACGCCCTGAAGGCGCGCGTTGACGCATTCGAGCCGCGCCTGCCGCCCGAGATCAAGCTGGAACGCGGCTTCGATCAGTCCGAAACGGTCGCCCACCGCCTGTCGTCGCTCGGCCGGGATCTTGGTATCGCCATCGCGCTCGTGCTGCTCACGCTTCTGCCGCTGGGCTTCCGCGCTTCGCTCATTGTCATGGTCTCGATTCCGTTTTCGTTTGCGATCGGCATCACGATCCTCAACATACTGGGGTATTCGCTCAACCAGCTATCGATCGCCGGCTTCGTGCTGGCGCTTGGTCTGCTGGTCGACGACTCCATCGTCGTCACCGAGAACATCGCCCGTCACCTTCGCGGAGGGCTCGCCCCGCGCGAAGCCGCGCTCGAGGGCGTAAAAGAGATCAACGTCGCCGTTCTCGGGTGTACGGCCGCGCTGCTGCTGGCTTTCGTACCGCTGCTCAACCTGCCGGAAGCAGCGGGCGATTTCACCCGCTCGCTGCCGATGGCCGTCGTCTGCACCATCGCAGCCTCGCTGTTCGTCGCATTGAGCGTGATCCCGTTCCTCGCCAGCAGGCTCCTGCCGCGCAAGGATCACGGCAACGTCTTCCTCGATGTGATCATGGGCGGCATTCACGCGATCTATCGCCCCATTCTGCATGTCGCGCTGACCTTCCCGCGCATCACCATCGCGATTGGCCTCGCGCTCTTCGCCGCCACGCTCACCCTCGTGCCAAAGCTCGGCTTCAGCCTCTTTCCTGAGAATGACAGCCCCTACTTCCTCGTCCGCGTAGAGCTTCCGCAAGGCGTCTCCGTCACAGAGACGGATCGCGCCGTGCAGTTCGCCGACGGCGTGCTGGCCAAGCACGAAAATATCAGCTGGCGTTTCTCCAACGCGGGCAGGGGCAATCCGCGCGTCTATTACAACGAGCAGCCCTCAGAGACGCAGTCCAACATCGGCGATATCTACGCCCGCTTTGACCATTGGGAGGCCGAAACCGGCCACGCCGAACTCGAAGCCCTTCGCAATGAGTTGTCGACCTTTGCCGGGGCGCGTTTCAATGTGAAGCGCTTCCTTAACGGCCCGCCGATCGAGGCGCCCATCGCCGTCCGCGTCCGCGGGGCCGATATCAACGTCCTGACTGATCTCGCCTCGCAGGTCGAGCGCCTGGTCACCGAAGCAGACGGAACCCGCAACGTCCGCAACCCCTTGGGCGAGAAGCTGGTCGATCTCAATCTGAACATCGATACCGAGGTCGCCGCCCTGCGCGGCGTGCCTGCCGGGGCCATCGACCAGACGCTGCGTATCGCCATCGGCGGCGCCCGCGTCGCCACCTTCCGCGATCCCGTCGGCGATTCCTATCCCATCGTCGTCCGCGCCCCGCGCGCCGAACGCATGAGCATTGAAGACGTCAGCAAGCTCTACATCTGGACGAATTCCGGCGCCGCTGCGCCGCTTTCCGGGTTCGCCAAGCCTACGCTCTCCGCCGGTCCGTCCCGCATCAGCCGTTATGAGCGCGAACGTACCGTCACGATCACGGCGTTCACCCAGCCGGGACGGCTCGCAGGCGACGTCACGCGTGCTGTGGCTGCAAAGCTCAGCCCGCTCAAGCTGCCGCCCGGCTACTCGATTTCATATGGCGGTGAAGCCGAAGCGCAATCGAGAAGCTTCGGCGGCTTCGGCCCCGCCATCATCATCGCCATGTTCGGCATCCTCGCCGTGCTGCTGCTGGAATTCGGTTCGTTCTCCAGCGCAGCAGTCGTCGCCTTCGTGATCCCATTCGGCATCATGGGCGGCCTGATCGCGCTGTTCATCGGCAAGGAGTCGCTCTCGTACACCTCGATCATCGGCTTCATCGCGCTCATCGGCATCGAGATCAAGAACTCCATTCTGCTGGTCGAGTTCGCCAACCAGGAACGCGAACGCGGCACGCCTCTGCGTGAAGCCATCGAGAAGGCAGGCGAGGTCCGCTTTCTGCCCGTGCTGCTCACCTCGATGACGGCCATCGGCGGCATGATCCCGCTGGTGATGGAGCGCTCGCCGCTCTATTCGCCGCTCGCCATGGTGATCATTGGCGGCCTCGTCACGTCCACGCTTCTCGCCCGTATCGTCACCCCGCCGCTCTATCTGCTGCTCGCCCCCGGCGAAGCCAAGCAGAAGAAGCCGAAGCGTGGAAAACGCGGGAAGGGCGGCGCCGAGCCGGTCGTCACGCCAGCGGAATAGACCGCCTCTGGCGAGCGATCACGGGCGGCGCTACACACCTGTATGCGCCACGCCCTGACTCGCCACCCGTCCTCGGCATCGCCCGCCAGCGCGATCGACGCAGAAATCACGCGCACGCCCGAAAGCATCGCGCTCCGCTTCACCGTCACTGGCGACATTGCCCAGCTCGCCTTGCCGGAGCTGGCCAATCCCACCCGCGCTGACGAGCTCTGGAAACACTCCTGTTTCGAAGCCTTCATCATGCCGGAGCAGGGTGGCGGCTATAGCGAGTTCAACCTCTCACCCACCGGTCAGTGGGCCGCCTACCATTTCAAAAGCCACCGCTCCGGCATGGCCAACATTGCCGAAGCCACCGATCCCGGCGTCGGCACACGCGCCTTCGGCGACCGCTTCGATCTCAGCGCCACATTCGATCTGCGCCGCCTGCCGAATCTCGAAGGCCACTGGAAAGTCGGCCTGTCCGTGATTCTCGAAGACGTCGCGGGCGTCAGGTCCTACTGGGCGGTCAAACATCCCGAGAACAAGCTGGATTTCCACCATCTGGATTGCTTTGCCCTGCGACTTCCTCCAGCAGGTTAAGCCATGAAATTCGGCATCGATCGTCTTCTCGCTGACCCCGCCCTCCGCGCCCCGCTCAAGGGCAAGCGCGTGTCCCTCGTTGCGCACCCGGCGTCGGTCACGCGCGATCTCACGCATACGCTCGACGCGCTCGCCGCCACCGGCGACATCAAGCTGAGTTCCGCCTTCGGCCCGCAGCACGGCATGCGCGGCGACAAGCAGGACAACATGGTCGAAAGCCCGGATTTCGACGATCCGATCCTCGGCATCCCGGTCTTCAGCCTCTACGGCGAACAGCGCCGCCCTACCGGCCAGCAGATGAGCACGTTCGACGTCGTGCTGATCGACCTGCAGGATCTCGGTTGCCGCATCTACACCTTCATCACCACGCTGCTCTACGTCCTCGAAGCCGCCGCGAAAGAGGGCAAGTCCGTCTGGGTGCTCGACCGTCCGAACCCCGCCGGCCGCCCCATCGAGGGCCTGACACTCCGCCCCGGCTGGGAAAGCTTCGTCGGCGCCGGCCCCATGCCGATGCGCCACGGCATGACCCTCGGCGAACTCGGCCACTGGTTCATTGCCCACTACAAGCTCGACGTCGATTACCGCGTCATCGAGATGGAAGGCTATCAGCCGGACGCCGCCCCCGGCTTCGGCTGGCCCATCAACGAACGCACATGGGTCAACCCCAGCCCCAACGCCCCCAATCTCTGGATGGCGCGCGCCTACGCCGGCACCGTCATGCTCGAAGGCGCAACCCTGTCAGAGGGCAGGGGCACCACCCGCCCGCTCGAACTCTTCGGCGCTCCCGATATCGACGCTCGCCGCGTCATCGCTGAAATGCACGCGCTCGCCCCGCAATGGTTGCGCGGCTGCAAACTCCGCGACTGCTGGTTCGAGCCCACCTTCCACAAGCACGTCGGCAAGCTCTGCAGCGGCGTCCAGATCCACACCGAAGATCCCGCCTTCTACGACCATCAGGCCTTCCAGCCGTGGCGCGTCCAGACGCTCGCCTTCAAGGCCATCCGCAAACTCTACCCCGACTACCAACTCTGGCGCGACTTTCCCTACGAATACGAACTCGGAAAGCTGCCCATCGACGTCATCAATGGCAGCCCGCTCCTGCGCGAATGGGTCGACGACCCCGCCGCCAAACCCGGCGACCTCGACGCCATCACCCAGCCCGACGAACAAGCCTGGGCCACAACCCGCCGCCCCCACCTGCGCTACTGACGCAAACCCACCGCTGGCTCAATATCAGCCCACCACTCGTCCTTGGAAGCGGACCTTCAGGTCCGCGTTCCCGGCGAAGGCCGGGATCCAGAGCGCCACGCGCATTTCCAACTGTATCCGCAGTCATCCTCGGGCCTGACCCGAGGATCTTCCTGTCCAGCAGCCTGCACCGCTCAAGAAAGATCCTCGGGACAAGCCCGAGGATGACGCTGCCCGATAGTCCTCATCCTGAGGGATCGCGAAGCGATCGTCTCGAAGGACGAGGGCGTGCTCACGAACATCGCGATTGGGGGATAGAGCCATCCCGAATTCGTAGGACGGTCAAAAATGTTTGCCAGTGAACTCAACCCTCTAGCTACAAAACTTGGGGGATAGCGCCCCGCAAATTCTACGGCGCCCGGCGTCAGCCGTATAATCGCGCCCATGATCGATCTGCTGATCACCCTCTTGCGCATCCTGTTCCCGCTCGACCCCGTCGCGCGGTTGAGAGAGA
>Ga0116177_10003771_pt1 | contig 11078 bp, 10 predicted proteins | sample AD_STIC10_MetaG_FD_89750 | JGI IMG/M metagenome (GOLD analysis project Ga0116177, IMG submission 89750) | Active sludge microbial communities of municipal wastewater-treating anaerobic digesters from USA - AD_STIC10_MetaG | ecosystem: Engineered > Bioreactor > Anaerobic > Digestate | place: USA...
CAACAAAAAATAATTGTTTTAATCTTGAGATCAAGAAATGAAGTTGAAAAAGTTAAAACTTTTTTATTAGTAAAAGAAGATGCTCCAATTAGAAAAGGGAGCACTGCAAAAGCACTTGTTGAAATACTACAAAAACAAGAAAACGAATTAAGAGTAGCAAAAGAACAAAATCTAGAACTCAAGAGAAAAAACTTTTTTGGATCAAAAGAAGAAATTAGCACAGCAGATATTGAAAAAGAATTGCATGAAACTGACAAACACTTATCTGAATCAATTAATGAAACAAAAAAAGCTCTAAAAAATCATTTATCTCAATTAAATTATGTTGAAGGAAGTTTTATTCAATTAAAAAACGAAGTAGAAAAAATAGAAGAACAACACAGTTCATTTACAAAAAAATCACTAGAATTAATTAAGGATCTAAAGAAAGAAAGAGATTTTGCAAGAAAAATTGCTCTTGAAGTTGAACAAGAGACTATAACTATTAGAAATTCTTACACTCATCAATTACTTGATTTTGAAAAAAGAAAAAATGAAATTGAAGAAAAAATAAAACAAAAATACCAAAAAGAAACACAAAACGTGAAAAATGAAATTGAAGAAAAAAGACTCTCAATAGTTAATCTAATGAAACTTGTTGAAGAACAAGAAAGAGAAATTAAAATACTTAAACAAAGACTAGAAAAAGAAAAGCAACAAAATCTTTAAGCAAAGTCTTAAGAAAAAATTTAATCTAATTACTACTTTTTTAATTATAACCCAAAGTCCTTTTCTTCTGGTTCAAATGCTCTTTCATTAAATAAGATTGAAACAATAGTATCACAATATTTTTCAACTAATTCATTTTTTGATTCTAAAAATTCTTCCTCATCAAGCCCCGAAACCACATCTTCTTCAATTGCTTTAAAAATTCTAATCTTTGATTTCAATTCAACATCAACTAATTTTTCTTTAACTAAATTTATTTCAGCACCTTCTTCAACAAGAGCAAAAGCAAAAATAAAGTCACTATCTTCCGAACATTCTTGTGCAACAATTGGAAAATCTTCTAAAAACGGAACAAACCTCTCTTCAAGTTCAAGACCTGAAATTCTTTTTGATAAACAAATAGACAAGTCTTTAAATAAATTAAAAGGATTCTCCTTCCAAGCAATTAATGAAATTTTCATAAAATATATATAAAAAAACGAGAATTTAATTGTTTCTAAAAGAAAAAAATGGTTTAATTTAAAAAAAATCTAATTAAAAAAACTAATTAATTACAAAAGAATTTAGTAAAAAAACAAAAAAATATGCAAAAAAACATCTATTTTTATTAAAAAACAAAGATTTATAATAGATAAAATATTAATAATATAAGAAAAATCAATTAGAGTTAATTGAATTTTTTAAATAAACTTAAAAGTGATTTGATGTACAATCCTGATGATAATTATAATCCCTCCGGGGGATATTATGGTTCTGATTCCACTGGGCTTTATAGTGGATCAATTAATGATAATATGGATAATCCAAATTATGACCAAGGATATGGTGGAAATCAAGGTAAAGAAATGTTAAAAAAATTTTTACCCTTCATTGTAATTGGGATAGTAATAATATTAATAATTGCAGGAATTTTTTGGTTTTTAGGGCAAAAAAAAGAAATGACTTTTACAATTACAAATCTTGATGAGGGACAATTAACAAAGGCAGCATTACTAATATACAATGCAGCAGATACTACAAAACCTCCTGTTTATAGCCAAGAAGGCGCCGCAGTACACAAAATGACTTTAGAACCCGGGACTTATAGAGTGAGAGCAATACTAAATGGATATAAGCAAGAAGATACAAAAACAGTAATCGTAAATGAAACAGTTCCAACAAATCAAGAAATTGAACTAGTTAGGGATATTGAAGCAACAATAGATATTGATTTTAATCAAACTTCAATGTATGCAGGACAAATTTTAACAGGATCTGTAAAAATTACTAACCAAGGAACAAGTATTGAAGGATTAACTGGAGAATTATTAACTAAAGATACAACAATAAAATTAGAATTTGTTGAAAAAGCATTTACAAGAATTTCTAATAATGGGGGACAAAGATTTTTAGACTTTACAATAACAGTGCCTGAAAAAATTACTGAAGAAAAAGAAGGAGAATCAATAATTCGAATTAAAGGAACCAACATAAAAAAAGTCTTAAAAATAAAAGTTTACCCTACAGTAGATACAAAACAAATTACTATTAGTCCATCTTCTTTTAAAAATGAAAGTTTAGAATCTGGAAAAACTTATTCAGGAACTAATATTAAAATTAAAAATGGAAATAAATCAATTCCTCTAAATGACTTAAAAATAACTATAATTCCAGATGGAAGTAGTCCTGAAAATGATGCAAGAATATCTTGGTTTAAATTCTCAATTGCTGATTCATCAACACCAGAAACATATAATATTGATACAATTAAACCTGGAACGGATTCTGACCCAGTTATTTTACATATTAGTCCTCCGTCAAGTGCAAAAAAAGGAGATTCGTTTAGTGGAACACTAAAAATGGAGTCATTAAGCATGAGCGCTGAAAAAACTATCCCTATGTATTATAAAATTTCAAAAGAACAAACCGCAGCATTGGAATTCACTCAAGCGACAGGAATAAAGATTAATTGTACTGACACAGAATGCACTGCTGAAAACAATGTTAATGTTGGAACACTAAAAAACTTAGGAAATCAAACAGTTACTGAAATACCTCTAACTTGGGCACTAGCTTCTAATAGATATGAAATATCAGGAGAATGTGCTTGGTACTCTTTAGCAATAAACACTATCCCTGATTTAGCAGGCGGAAAAAATCAAACAGTGTTCTTAAATTTAACTCCAGGACAAGTAACTCCAAATAATTCAATACTATGCTTACTACAATGGCAATATACAGACCCAACAAATCAAGAACTAGTTAAAGATGAAAAAGAAATAAGGATTAGCATAGTAAAAAAATCTAGTTAAAGGAAATAATATGGATGAAAAAATAATAGGAGGTATCCTTTCTTTTATCAGCTCAATTTTTTTCTTCCTAACAACATATTTTTTGTCAGCAACAAACCAAACAATAGAAATCTTTAACACAATAAACCCAATCCCTTTAACTAACTTAATTTTTAACGAAAATTTCATTTTATTTTTAATAAGCGCCTCAATTGCATTTAGTTTATTATTAATTATTTCAAAAATTTATAATTATCATTATTCATCAATATTTTGTGGAACCTCAATTTTTTTAGGATCAATAATAGGTCTAGTTATTTTTAATCAAATGAACTATCTTTTAATATTAATAATAACTGTAATAGGAGTTATTATATCAATAAAAACATTAAATCAAAAAGAGGAGGAATTAAAATATCTTAAAACAATGCGATCAGCTACAAATACAATGGGAAAAATAATTTTATTTATATCCATTGCAATTTTTTTACAATTATTAATAATCAATTTACCCAAACAAGAAGAATTTGAAAAAAACTTTGTAAAAGATATAATGACAACTACAATTGGTGATAACAATAACTTAAATTCTGTAAAAACCCCCATGATTGAACTCGCAATAACAAGTCAATCTCAAACAATTGACCTGATAATGAACACCCCCCCATATAAAAAATTAGAGGACAAAAACGATTTAGATATAAAAATATTTATTTTAACAATGAATGACTTAAATAAAAAAATAAACTCAAAAGAATACAAAAACTTATATGAAAATCAACTACAAAATAATACCGAACTACCCAATCTAACCATAGAACTAATGAAAAACTCCCCTTTAATAAAAGATTTTTCTAAATTATCCTGGATAATGTATGCAATTAGCGGTCTTTTTGTAAGTTTATTTATTGGAGGCATAATAATCAAAAATTTATCTGCAATTATTTACACAATAATTATAACCCTTAAAAACAAATTAAATGAAAAAAAATTAACAATTTAATAGTTTTATAAAAACCTAAATAAATCAAAACCCTTAAAAACAAAAAATACCATTAATTGTTAATGTTTGAAGAAAAAATTATTCTTGATGATTCTATCTTTAAAGCGCTCTCTTCAGAAAGTAGAATAAACATACTAAAAAATCTAAACAATAGAAGAATGACCCTAAGCGAATTAAGCAAAAAACTAAATTTAGAAAATTCAACTATAAAAGAACACTGCACAATTTTAGTACACGCTGATTTAATCAAACAAATTGATGAGGGCAGAAAATGGAAATACTATGAATTAACTAGCAAAGGAAAAAATCTAATCCAACCAAATCTTACAGAACAAATAAGAGTACTTGTAGTATTGTGTTTAGGGGCCGTTCTTTTTGGAGGATTACTAACCATAATTATTCAACCAATGAATCAATTTGGAGGAATTATATATTCAAACACATCTGATGTTGAAATGCTTACAAAAAGTACTATTGCACCAACTAGCACCGAAGATTACTCTTTGACTCAAGGAGCAATAAACGATAGAGCATTAAGTGAAGAAACCTTAACACCAAAAGAAAATACAATACCAAAAGAATTATTCATTTCTGGAATAACTATTTCAATAATATTTGGTTTAATTATAGGCTGGATTTTTGCAAAAAAATACTAAACTTAAAAAAAACTCCAAAAATAAATTAATACTTAAAAAATAATACTTAAAACAACCATAATTACAATAGTTCCTAATTAGAAATTGTTCTCACATGATAATCAAGTTTAAAAAGAATTAGCAGTAATTTTATTTTATGAAAGAAAAAATAAAAGAATATGATGTTGCAATAATTGGCGCAGGACCAGCAGGACTAACTTGCGGAATATACGCTGCAAGATATGGGCAAAAAACTGTAATTATTGAAAAATCCCTTTATGGAGGAACAGCAACCCTTGCAAGCACTATACAAAATTGGCCTGGGGAAAAAACCATTAGTGGGATAGAATTAATGATGAAATTTAAGGAACATGCAGAAAAAAGTGGAGTAGAATTTATTATTAACACAGTAACAGAAATTAAAAAAGAAAATGATTTAAAAAAGATTATAATGCAAGGAGAAGAACTTTTAGCAAAAACTATTGTTGTAAGCGTTGGATCAAAAAGCAAATGGCTTAAAGTTAAAGGGGAAAAAGAACTACTAAACAAAGGGGTTCATTTTTGTGCAACTTGTGATGGTGCTATGTATAACCAAAAAATTGTTGCAGTAATTGGACATGATAATAGAGCTGTTGAAGAAGCAATATACCTAACAAGCACCGCAAAAAAAGTTGTTTTAATTTCTGAAAAAAAAGAACTAACTGCTGATAAAGCAAAACAAACCACCCTTTTTGAAAAAAATATAGAATTAATTAATGAAGTTAGTGTAACTAGTTTTATTGGAAAAGAAAAATTAGAAACAATAAGTATTAGAAAAAAAAATGGTGATGAAGAAAAAATAAACATTGATGCTGCTTTTGTTTATGTTGGCACTGACCCAAATACTGAATTTATTAATGTAGAAAAAGATAAAGAAGGGAGAATAATTGTTGATAAAAATATGAACACAAGCGAAAAAGGAATTTTTGCTGCAGGAGATTGTATAAACAAAGAACTAATGCAAATAATTACTTCTTCTTCAGAAGGTGCAATTGCCGCACACAATGCTACAAAATACATTCAAGAAAATTTTAAAAAATAAATAAAAAGTAATAACAAAAACAATAATTAAAATAATAAAAATTAAATTAATAATAAAAATTAAATTAATAATAAAAATTAAATTAAAACAATAATTAAAATTAATTATTTAAAATTTTATTTTTTTTTAATTTTTTTAATCTTATTTTTTCTTTCTTTTTTTGATTCAACTCTTTTCGCATTAAAATCATTTAATTTTTTGTTATAATCAATTTCAACCCCTCTAAGCATTCTTTCAATTCTTGGTTCCATTAATACAGAAACTTCTCTTTTTACTTCAATTTCATTAATACTAATTTCTTTTGCAACTTCAAAATCAAATTCTCCACCAAATTTTGCAACTATCCTAACAAAAGAAGAACTAGTTTTTTTCATTCTTTCATTTAATTCATTAATTGCATTTTTTGTAAAAGAAATTTTTTCTAAAGAATCATATTCTTCAATTTTTTTATTTGCTTTATTCACTAAATCATCAATATCTTTATCTTTCATACCATGAGATTTACACCCATCTTCTAGAGATTCATATGCTGACACATGACACCCTATACAATGAAGTCCTGCACTAGCAAGCACTGAAACAACCTCTGGATTAGTATTAATTATTTCCCCAAGAATAGATTTTTTTGAAATACTCATAAAATCACAAAATAAATTTTATTAAAAATGCTTAAAAAAGCAAGTGTTGTGTGAAAAAATCTAAAACAATTTCTTATGCTTTGGAACTTTAATAAATTTATAAATTCTCCAAAAAGCCCTACTTGCTCTATAAAAAGGAAAAGAAGAAAAAAATAAGAAAAGAATGATTGAAGTAATTTGCCTACTATATAAAATAGGAACTCCAAATTTTGGTAAATCATTATACAAAATAATTGTTATTATTGCAAAACACAAAATAACAAAAATACTTAAAGCAATTTCTTTTAATTGATCTAAAGTATAATCTGTGTGTGGCAAAACATTTGATTTTTTTGGGGATTGGGGAATTCTTGGAATTAAAGAAAATAATTTCTGATGAATGGTTCTAAACCTAAACATGGGTTGAAATAGTATTAAAGTTACAATTATTAATAAAAATGCCAAGGGGCTAATTAATTTTGCTTCAGAAGGGGATAATACTGAAGAACTAATTGCAACTGTTGCAATAATTATTACAAATTCCCCTAATGGGGAAAGCAATATTGCTGAAAGAGAAGCATCTTCTGAAGAAATACCAAAAATTGAACCAAAAATTCTAGACGAAAGTGAGTGCGCAAGAATTGCGCCAAAACTTAAAACAAGCGCGAGCCCAAAAATAAATAAAAATTCTCCTACTGTGGGTAATACTATTTCATGAACTGAAGTATCATAAAAAAGAGTAGTTCCAAATCCAACAAAAAAGAAAACTAAGAAAAAATCCCTTAAAAATCCAACGTCTTTTTTTATTTTACCAGCAGCTTTTGTTTCACTTAAAGCAAACCCTGCAAAATAAGCTCCAATAGTACTTGATAACCCAATAAAAGTAGCAAGAGTCGCAACAATCAACCCCACTCCAAGTGCATAAAGAGTCATTTCAGTATGACCAAAATTATTTGAAGATAACCAATTCTCAACAAGTTTTGATAAATGGTAAACTGCATAAAATGCACTTACTGCAAAAACAACCGCTGCTATTGCTAAAGAAGCAGGGGACGCCGTACTTGAAGAAGAAAGAGTAGTAATAAATACTAAAAGTAGAATTCCTAAAAAATCTTGTAAAATTAGTATTGATAAAGAAATTTTTGCAGCAGCATTATCCAATAATTTATTATCAATAATAAATTTTGCAACAATTGCAGTACTTGTAGAAAAAAGCATTATACCTACAATTAATCCAAACAAAAAATTATGACCAAGTGCTAAAAGAATTAAAAGACCTAACCCCATAGTTAATCCCATGTCAATTATTGCAAGACCAAAAATTGTTGACCCTGCACCCAAAAATTCTTTTAAAGAAAGTTCAACCCCTAAATAAAACAATAAAATAAATAATCCAAGCTCGGCAAATCCAACAACAAGCGGGTCGGTTGGATTAAGAAAATTTAACCAAAAAGGCCCGAGTAAAAATCCGGCTAAAATAAAACCAATAACTTCATTTTGATTTAATTTTCTAATGAAAATACTAAAAAAGAGAGCAATAATGATTACAATCCCAATAGTAGTTAAAGGTAAAACTAAAGCTTCAGACATAACTAATAAAGCAAAAAGAAAGATAAAAAGGTTACTATATGCAAATTTTTATAAAAATAATTTTTTACACAAATCTTTTTTATTTAAAAAACAACCAACACAATTTGGTTTTTTTGCAGTGCAAACTGCTCGACCATGAGTAATTAATAACCCATTAATTTTGCTCCACTCTTTTTTATCAAAAATTTTCATCAAATCTTTTTCCACAATTTCTGCAGTTTTTGCTTTCGAAAAACCAATTCTTCTTGATAACCTAAATACATGTGTATCAACAGCAATACCAAAAATAATCCCTTTACTTGCAAGAACCAAGTTAGCTGTTTTTCTACCTACACCAGGCAAAGAAACTAAAGAACCCATATTAAACGGAACTTTTCCACCAAATTCTTTTTTTATTTTTTTAAAACAATTAATCACATTTTTCGCTTTTGTTTTATAAAAACCAGTGGAAAAAATTTCTTTTTCAAAAGTTCTAATATTTGCATTTGCAAAGTCATCAACTGATTTGTATTTTATAAATAGTTTTTCTGTAACCATATTCACTTGCGCATCAGTACTTTGAGCAGAAAGAATAATTGCACAAAGCATTTGCGGATCAGTTTTATAGTTTAAAAAAAGTTTTGGAATATTTTTATAATTCTTTTTTAACTCAAAAATAACCTTATTTGCAAATTCTTTTTTATTTTTATCAAAATTCATTTAACATCACTAATAATCCAACAATTTTCTTTGATAACCCGAATTATCTTCAAAATTTGAAACTTTTACTCCAATACGTCTAATATTTGATAAAGATTCTTCTAAAAATATTTTCAACAAAAAATATTCTGTTTCTTTTAATTCATCAATTGTTAAACTTTTTTCAGGAATTGTTTTCGATTTTGTTATTGTTTCATAATTCTGATTAACAAGAATTAAAGAAACAGTTTTAAATTGTTTATTTAATTTAAAAACTTCTTTAAAAACAAGATCTGAAAGAAAGTCTATTGTTTGTTTTGCTTCTTCAAAATCACGCGTATCATTTTTTAGAGTCATCATTCTTGATAATTGTTGTTTTTCTCTATTTGGAATTACCAACCTATCATCTTTACCTAAAGAGAAATTAAATAATTGATTTGCTTTAACACTTCCAAATAATTCAATTAATTTTTGCAAAGAAACTAATCTCAAATCAGAAATTAAATTAATTTTTTCGTTATTCAAAATTTCTTGGGTTTTTGTTCCAACTCCTGGCAAAACTGATATTTTTTGTTTTAACAAAAATGAATCAATTTCTTTTGGCAAAACAACAACAAACCCGTCTGGTTTTTTATAAGATGCTGCAATTTTTGCAAGCACTTTATTAACACTTAACCCAATCGAACAGGTTAAACCAAGTTCATTTTTTATTCTTTGTTTTATTTTTAAACAACTTTCTTTAGCCTTATCTACTCCTAATGGATTAGTCAAATCAAAATATGCTTCATCGATTGAAACTTGTTCAACGCTTTCTGAAAAAAAATCAACAACTTCAAAAACTTTTTCAGAAATCTCTTCATAATACTTTTTATCAGCATTAATAAAAATTGTGGAAGAATCAGCTAATTTTTTTGCTAATTGAAGTGACATCCCTGACCTTATTTTTAATGCACGAGCCTCATAATTACAAGTCGCAATAGCTCCAGAATTTTCTCTTAAAGAAGGCATTACAATTACTACTGGTTTACCCTTAAGTGACGGATTTCTAACTATTTCACATTGAGCATAAAAATAATCTAAATCCAGTAGCGCAATGAATTTATCCATAACTTAATAATAAAACGAGATTCTTTTAATCATTAGCAAATATTAGATAATTAACAAAAAATACAAAAAAAATAAGAAAATGAAAAAAAACAAAAAAGTGAACAAATTATGGTAAATAACCTAAATCAAGAAAATATTAATGAAAAAAAAGTAAAAGAGTTATACGAAAAGTACCCTTATCCTTCAAGAGAATCTTTTTCAAAAAAAGAAGCCCAAAATTATGTTAAATGGGTATCAAAAATTTTTGGTAAAAATAATGATTTTTGGATAGGAAAAAATGTGCTTGAACTTGGTTGTGGGACTGGAGAACTTGCATGTGGCCTTGCACTTAACAAAGCTAAAATTACTGCTATTGATTTTAGTTCCTCTTCAATAAAAAAAGCTAAAGAAAATGCAAATAATTTAGGGGTAAAAGTCAATTTTTTAGAAAAAAATATTCTAAAAACTAATTTAAACAAAAAATTTGATATTATAATTGCTCTTGGAAGTTTACACCACACAATTAATGCAAAAAAAGGATTTGAAATTGGTGTAAGTCACTTAAAAAAAGACGGGCTAATAATTATTGGACTTTACAATAGATACTCACGAGCAAGACACCGAGTAAAAAGAGTGTTGTTAAGATTACTCGCAGGAAACAATATTGAAAAGAGAATTAATATTGGAGAAAAATTATTTAAAGGCAATAAATCAAAATCATGGCTTGCTGACAAATATGGACAAGTACATGAAAGTTATCATAGTATTAATGAAATAAATAAATGGTTTAAAGGACAAGGAATTGAACTTATTGCAACAAACCCAAAATATAAATTTCCGATAGTTGACGAAATTAAATGGTTAATTTTTAAAAAAAATGCTTTTTTTGTGATGGTAGGAAAAAAGAATTGATTATAAAAAATTAAAATTAATAAAGAAATAATAGAAAAAACAATAATTAATTAACTTGAATAAATTAAAGTAAAAAAATTAAAAATTATGCTGTGAAAAAATAAAATAAAAAATCACATGTACAAAAAGTAACATCAAAATATAATTAATACTTATTAATTAAAAAAAACATATACTTGTCACATGAGGAAAAATATCATGTAGTTAAAAACTGAGTTAGGGAGCACAACCAAAACCAGGTAGATGGTTTCCCAACAATTGTTTTTGTGTGCTCCTTTTAACTCAAAAAAATATTTAATAAAAAAATCTATTTAGCAAGATAAAATAACTCTTAATAATAGTTTGTAAGAGTAATTATTTTTTTTAAAAAAAATTCACAACCAGAAAAAGAATATAAACTTAATAAAACAAAATATTTTCAATTGAGGTGGGAATAATGTCTAAAGTAATAGTGTATTCAACAACAACTTGTCCATATTGTGTTATGGCTAAAGATTG
>Ga0116177_10003772_pt1 | contig 11076 bp, 9 predicted proteins | sample AD_STIC10_MetaG_FD_89750 | JGI IMG/M metagenome (GOLD analysis project Ga0116177, IMG submission 89750) | Active sludge microbial communities of municipal wastewater-treating anaerobic digesters from USA - AD_STIC10_MetaG | ecosystem: Engineered > Bioreactor > Anaerobic > Digestate | place: USA...
CGTGGGCGACGCCTCCAGCGTGCGGCGCTTCAAGCGCTCGATCCGCGCGAGCTTCGAAGGCTTCCTGCGCTTCACGCACCGCTACTGGTTCCACGAGGTCTCCGAGCAGGCGCAGGCGCGGGCGCTGTGGCACCTGAACGCCTGCGCCTGCTCGGAGACCTCGTGGAACCAGTAGCGGTGCGTGAAGCGCAGGAAGCCTTCGAAGCTCGCGCGGATCGAGCGCTTGAAGCGCCGCACGCTGGAGGCGTCGCCCACGTCCAGGCCCTTGAGCGCCTCGACCAGCCGGTCGGAGAACATCAGCAGCGCCGCCTTCTGGAAGTGGGCGATCATGAACAGCAGGAAGTGCTGGTGGCGGAACTGCGCGAGCACGCCGCGGTCGCGGCACATGTAGAACTCGGAGCGGGCGTCGCCGACGACGATCAGCGCATGGCCGCTGCACAGGTAGCGCGTGTTCGGCGCCTGGCCGGCGTCGGCCCAGAAGCGGTCGTAGCAGTAGCGCTTCTCGAAGTCCGCCAGGTGCTGCTCGGCATACGGCAGGCCGGTGTCGGCCGCACGCTGCGTGGCGGCGGCCTCCGAGCCGCCGGTGACCAGGCCGAGGCGGACGAAATCGGTGCGCGACAGCGCGCGCGGGTCGTCCAGCGCCAGCCAGGCCATCAGCGGCATGCGGTAGTACTCGATCTGGCGGTAGCGCAGCACGCCGTCGCGCCCCGAGTGGTCGGCCACGAGCGGCTCGAGCACGTGCGCCCAGTGCGCCGTCATGCGCGGCGCGCGGTGCTCGGCGACGTGCGCGAGGAAGGCCTCGCGCTGCTGCGCGTCCGAGCGCACCCGGACCTGGCCGTCGCGGCCGAGCCATTCGGCGGCATGCATGCAGTGCATCGCGTGGCCCTTGGCGTCCCAGCCCGGCGGGTACGCCCGGCCGAAGCGGTAGAGCAGCTCCTGCACCTGCGCCAGCGGCAGCTCGCTCGCCGCCAGCTCGACGTTCAGGATCACGACGTCGACGTCGTAGAAGAAGTACAGGTCGACGTGCACGACCTCGAGCGTCAGCGGCGCCTCGCCGGCGCGCGGCGTGACGCGGATCGCGGCGATGTCGTCGCGCCGGAAGACGCGCATCGGCGAGCCCGAGCCGTCGTCGGCCGCGTCGCGGCGGGATCGGCCCTCGCCGTACAGGAAGCGCTGCACGTAGGGCAGGAAGGTGACGAACTCGTTGTAGTGGCGCTCGTGGAAGCGCCCCGGGTCGCCGTCGTACTCGTCGACCACCTCGCGCCAGGGCGAGGCCTCGCCCAGGTCGCGCAGCGCCTGCCAGGGGCGGCGCCGCAGGCGGTCGGCGCTCGCCGAGGGCGCGCCGTCGCCGGCAGGCAGCAGCCGCAGCGGCCACAGCAGCACGTGGCGGAGCTGCCGCACGACGGTCGGCTCGGAGACGGACGCAGGGTGGGGGGCGGCATTCATGCGCCGGACAGTTTAGGTCTCTTGACCCCGGTCAGGGCCATGGCGGTCGGTGTAAGGCGCCTGTATCGCTTCAGGCGTACCGTCGCGTTCCTCAACCCCTTGCTAGAGGAGACCCACATGAGCTTTCCCAGAGACGTCTTCGTGGTCGGTGCCGCGCGCACCGCGATCGGCACCTTCGGCGGCAGCCTGAAGGACGTGCCGCTGGCCGACCTGGCCACGCTCGCCGTCAAGACCGCGCTCGAGCGCAGCGGCGCGCAGGCCGCCGGCGTCGGACACCTGGCGATGGGCACGGTGATCCCGACCGAACCGCGCGACGCCTACCTCAGCCGCGTCGCCGCGATGAACGCCGGCCTGCCGAAGGAGACGCCGGCCTTCAACGTCAACCGCCTGTGCGGCTCCGGCCTGCAGGCCATCGTCTCGGCGGCGCAGGCCATCACGCTGGGCGATTGCGAGGTCGCCATCGGCGCCGGCGCCGAGTCGATGAGCCGCGGCGCCTACCTGCTGCCGCAGGCCCGCTGGGGCGCGCGCCTGGGCGACACGCCGATGCTCGACTTCGTGGTCGGCGCGCTGCACGACCCCTTCCACAAGATCCACATGGGCCTGACGGCCGAGAACGTGGCCGAGCAGTTCGGCATCAGCCGCACCCAGATGGACGAGCTGTCGGTCGAGAGCCACCGCCGCGCCGCGGCCGCCATCGCCGAGGGCCGCTTCAAGGACCAGATCGTGCCGGTGGTGATCGCCAGCAAGAAGGGCGACATCCGCTTCGACACCGACGAGCACGTCAAGGCGGGCACGACGATGGAAACGCTCGGCAAGATGCGCGCGGCCTTCAAGAAGGACGGCTCGGTCACCGCCGGCAACGCCTCGGGCATCAACGACGGCGCCGGCGCCGTGGTGCTGGCCAGCGCCGACGCGGTGAAGGCGCAGAACCTGAAGCCGATCGCGCGCCTGGTGGCCTACGCCCACGCCGGCGTCGAGCCGACCATCATGGGCATCGGCCCGGTGCCGGCGACCAAGCTCGCGCTGCAGCGCGCCGGGCTGAAGATCGCCGACCTGGACGTGATCGAGTCGAACGAGGCCTTCGCCGCGCAGGCCTGCGCGGTGGTCAAGGAGCTCGGCCTCGACCCGGCCAAGGTCAACCCGAACGGCTCGGGCATCTCGCTCGGCCACCCGATCGGCGCCACCGGCGCGATCATCACGACCAAGGCGCTGTACGAGTTGCAGCGCATCGGCGGCCGCTACGCGCTGGTCACGATGTGCATCGGCGGCGGCCAGGGCATAGCGGCGATCTTCGAACGGGCCTGAGGCCCGCGCGCCGGCGATCGCTTGCGGGGCTCAGCGCCGGAAGCCCAGTTCCACGGTGAAGAACTGCGGCTTGAGCCCCGCCATCGGGCCACGCAGCTTGTCGAGCTCGGCGGCGGGCGCGTGCACCTCGAGCCGCGCGATCTGGGCGATCTTCAGCGCCTGGCCGAGCAGGTCGCCGACGTTCTTCAGGTGCGCGAGCAGGGCCTCGGCATCGTCGTAGCCCTCACGGCAGTGGGCGGTGTCGCCGTCGAACGAGAACGCGTAGTGCACGCAGCCGGGCTCGGTGCGCGTGGCGGCGACGAAGGCCTCGCCCAGCGCCTTGAACTCGGCCAGCTTGCCCTCGTTCACCTTGAAGTAGGGCACCAGGGTGCAACACGTGTCGGTCGATGCCATGCGGGTCTCCTTGTCGCCGGTGACGGGTTCGCGATGCTACGCCGCGGCCCGGGCCCGGCCCACCCCGGGACGGCCCGGGGGCCTCAGGCACCCTGCACGTGGCCCTGCAGCACGTTGACCGTGTTGACGCCGACCTCGGCCACCGCGTAGCCGCCTTCGAAGACGAAGACCGTCGGCAGGCGCAGCGCCGCGATGTCGGCGCCGACGCGCAGGTAGTCGGCGCTGCGCAGGCGGAAGCCCGAGATCGGGTCGCCCTCGAAGGTGTCGACGCCCAGCGACACGACCAGCGCCTGCGCGCCGAAGCCGCGCACCGCGCCCAGGCCCTGGTGCAGCGCCTCGCGCCAGGTCTCGAAGCCGGTGCCGCGCGGCAGCGGCAGGTTGAGGTTGCAGCCCTCGCCGGCGCCGCGGCCACGCTCGTCGGCATGGCCGAGGTAGAAGGGGTACTCGGTGCGCGGGTCGCCGTGGACCGAGACGGTCAGCACGTCGTCACGGGTCTCGAACAGCGACTGCGTGCCGTTGCCGTGGTGGTAGTCGACGTCGAGCACCGCCACGCGTGCGGCGCCGCCGTCGCGCAGCGCCTGCGCCGCCAGCGCGGCGTTGTTCAGGAAGCAGTAGCCGCCGTAGAAGTCGGCGCCGGCGTGGTGGCCGGGCGGGCGGGTCAGCGCGAAGGCCGCGCGCGGCGTGCCGGCGGCCGGGCGCAGCAGTTCGCGCGCCGCCTCGACGGCACAGGCCGCGCCGGCCAGCGACGCCGCCCAGGTGCCGGCCGTCACCGGCGTGCCGGCGTCGAAGGCGAACAGCCCGACGCGCGCCGAGAGGTTGTCGGGCAGCCGGTCGTGGCGCATGCCGCGCGCCGGCCACAACGAGGGCAGCAGGTCGAGCGCGGCGTTCGCCGGGTCCAGCGCCACCCAGTCGTCCCAGGCGTGCGCCAGGAAGTCCAGGTAACGCGGCGCGTGCAGCGCCTCCAGCGTGCGCTGCGCGGCCGGATCGAGCCGCTGCGGCGCGGCGCGCAACTCGCCGGGCGGGCGGCGCCGGACCTCGGCCAGCACATGGTCGGCGCGCGCCGGCACCTCGTGGCAGGGCACGAGCCGGCCGCGGAACATCTCCTGCCGGCCGGCGTGCAGGGCGTGGATCGGGTTGTGCAGGATCAACATGGCCGGGCGATTGTCCCGCGTGGACCGGCCGCGGGGATGGGCGGTGATACCCGGGCTGTTCGCGGCTTCACCCGCCAGCGGGTCCGGCTAGGCTCGCCCGATGATCCTCGACGGACTCCTGCGCCGGTTCCGCCGCACGCCACCGGCCGCCCCATCGACCGCACCCGCGCCGCGCGCCGGCGCCGAGCGCCGCCGCCCCGACCGGCCGGCGCCGGACACGCTCGGGACCGGCGCGCTGCGGCCGCTGGTGGCCGCCGACGGCAGCTTGGCGGGCTTCGAGTTCGACGCCGGCGCCCAGGCCGGCGCACGCCTGCGCCGCGACGGTGATGCCGACCTGGCGCGCAGCCATGCACGCAACGTGCTCGGCGCCATGCGCCTGTGCATCGGCCAGGGCCGGGTGGCGCTGGCCCGCCTGCCGCCGGCGTGGCTGATGCGCTGCGAGGGCGAGGGCCTGTTCGTGCCCGGCATGCACCTGGTGCTCGACGCCGACGATCCCGGCGACGACCCGCAGGCGCTGGCCGCGCTGATCTCCCGGCTGCGCGCCGCCGGCGTGCGCCTGGGCTGGGGCCCGCTGCGAACCGACACCTTCCGGCCGCTGCCCGGGCGTCCCGATTTCGTGCCGCTGCCCGCGCCCGTCACGCCCGGCGTCGAGGCCTGGCGCGCGGCGATCGCGGCCGGCGCGCGCCTGTGGCCCGGCGTGCCGCAGGTGCTGCTGGACCTGCCCGATGTCGACCTGATGGAAGCGACGCTCGTCGCGCCCGTGGTCCTGGCCGCCTGCGCGCTGGGCGCGCCGAAGGCGCCGGCGCGCGTGCAGGCGCTGCCGCCGCAGGCCCCGCGCCTGCTGCGCCTGCTGCACCGGTTGGTGCGCGACGACGACCACGCCCTGGTGGTTGCCGACATCAAGGCCGACGCCGCGCTCGCCGTGCGCCTGCTGCACCACCTGAACACCGCCGGCGCCTCGCCGGGGCGGCCTCTGGAGTCGATCGACGACGCCGTGCGGGTGCTGGGCCGCCAGGCCCTGTACCGCTGGGTCGCGCAGATGCTGGTGCGCCTGGCGCCGCCGCGGCCGGCGGCCGAGGCCTTGCAGGCCTTCGCGCTGGCGCGCGCGCGCCTGCTCGAGGCGCTGGCCACCGCGGCGGGCGAGCCGGAGCCGGGCAGCCTGTACCTGCTGGGCCTGAGCGCGGCGCTGCCGCAGCTGCTGGGCTGCCGCCTCGACGACGCGCTGGCCGGCCTGCCGCTGCCCGAGGCCGCGACGCAGGCCCTGCGCGAGCACCGCGGCCCTTGGCGCCCCTACCTCGCGCTGGCCGAGGCGCTGGAGGCGGGCGACATGACCGCCGCCGCGGAACGCGCCGCCCCCTTCGGCGGCATCGAGGCCGTGATGCCGCACGCCACCCGCGCCTGGCTGGCGCGCTGACGGCGCCGGGGCCGCGCGCGGCGCGGGCCGCGGGGCCGCACAATCGCCCCACCCCACCCGCAGGACGCTTGCCCAGCATGAGCAACCCACCCGTCTTCATCGCCCCGACGCTCTTCGACGACCCGGTCGCGGCGCTGGCCCAGGTGCGCCACATCTACGACACCAGCGTGGCGCACCTGCGCCAGTCGCTGCAGCAGTTCGTCACCGGTCACGACATGGGCGGCCACGTGCGCGCCTGCTACCCCTTCGTGCGCGTGCGCACGCACACCGTGGCGCGCGCCGACTCGCGCCTGAGCTATGGCTTCGTCGCCGGCCCCGGCACCTACGAGACCACGCTGACGCGGCCCGACCTGTTCTCGAACTACTACCTCGAGCAGTTCCGGCTGCTGCTGAAGAACCACCACGTCTCGCTGGAGGTCGGCACGAGCGCCCAGCCGATCCCGGTGCATTTCTCGTTCGCCGAACACGACCACATCGAAGGCAACCTCGAAGCCGACCGCCGCCTGCTGATGCGCGACGTGTTCGACCTGCCCGACCTGGGCGCGATGGACGACGGCATCGCCAACGGCACGCACGAACCGCGCCCCGGCGAGGCGCACCCGCTGGCGCTGTTCACCGCGCCGCGCGTGGACTACTCGCTGCACCGGCTGCGCCACTACTCGGGCACGGCGCCCGAGCACTTCCAGAACTTCGTGCTGTTCACGAACTACCAGTTCTACATCGACGAGTTCGTGCGCCTGGGCCACGAGACCATGGCCAGCAGCGCCCGCGCGCAGGACTACGTCGCCTTCGTCGAGCCGGGCAACGTGGTCACGCGCCGCGCCGGGCTGCCGCCGGAGCCCGGCGACGAACTCGGCGTGGCGCCGCCGCGCCTTCCGCAGATGCCGGCCTACCACCTGGTGCGCCCCGACAACGCCGGCATCACGATGGTCAACATCGGCGTCGGGCCGGCCAACGCCAAGACGATCACCGACCACATCGCCGTGCTGCGCCCGCACGCCTGGATCATGCTCGGCCACTGCGCCGGCCTGCGCAACACGCAGCAGCTCGGCGACTACGTGCTCGCCCACGGCTACGTGCGCGAGGACCACGTGCTCGACGAGGAACTGCCGCTGTGGGTGCCGATCCCGCCGCTGGCCGAGGTGCAGGTGGCCATCGAGGAAGCGGTGGCCGAGATCACGCAGCTCAAGGGCTACGAGCTGAAGCGCCTGATGCGCACCGGCACCGTGGCCAGCACCGACAACCGCAACTGGGAGCTGCTGCCCACGCACAACGTGCCGACGACCCCCGATCGCCGCTTCAGCCAGAGCCGCGCGATCGCGCTCGACATGGAAAGCGCGACGATCGCCGCCAACGGTTTTCGCTTCCGCGTGCCCTACGGCACGCTGCTGTGCGTGAGCGACAAGCCGCTGCACGGCGAGATCAAGCTGCCGGGCATGGCCAACACCTTCTACCGCGAACGCGTCGACCAGCACCTGCGCATCGGCATCCGCGCGATCGAGCGGCTGCGCCAGCAGGGCGTGGACCAGCTCCACAGCCGCAAGCTGCGCAGCTTCGCGGAGGTCGCGTTCCAGTAGCACTCAGCCGGCGCGGCGCCGCCGTGGCGCCGAGACGCCGATGCCCGCGAGGCCGGCAAGCATCAGCGCCCAGGCCGCGGGTTCGGGCACGGTGGTGACCGTCACCTCGAAAGCGCCGACGTTGTTGTACCAGCCGAAACCGTCGTGAGTGGCCAGGTACAGGCGGGTGGCCCCTTCGGGCACGTAGAAGCGCTGGGTCAGGCCGCTGCCGGTGCCGGTGAATCCGTCGCCGATGAAGAACACCTGCTTCAACCCCGGCGCCAGCGTCTCGAACGACGTGCCCAGTCGCGACGGATCCGACGCCGTCGGGTCGCGGAAGTCCAGAAAGTCGGGCGTGGCACCGAGGTCGGGCTGCGCATCGGTCAGGAAGACGCCCACCAATGAATTGATCGGCCCGGTCATGCCGGCAATGCCGTTGCGGTCGGCGCTGTTGAAGTCGGTCGCACCATCGGGCGTGGCGGCCTCGCAGCCGGGGCAGTGGCCGACGACACCGGTGACCGAGAAGCTCAGCCATCTTCCGGGAACGAGCGCGAAGTCGACGAACAGCACCGGCGACTGGTCGGGCGCGGTGTCGCTGCCGTCGGTGCTGCCGGCCGGCATGCCGGCCAGCTTCGGGTTGCTCGTGCCGGGCACGTTCACGGCCCACACGGCACCCGCGGAAAGCGCCATCGCGGCAGCGCAGGCGATCGATCGGGACAGGCGAGACAAGGTCATGGTGGGTCCTCCGAGGGGCAGCGGAGCGGCCGACCGGCCACTCCTCGAACAGGGACCGTGGCGCCGGGTCCGGCGTCAGCCCGTCGTTCTAGGGGTGGCGCCTTTACATTGTTTGACGCCATCGACGTCGCGGGTTCACCGCCTTGCGCGATGCTGTCGGGGTGACATCCCCCTCCCCTCCCACCCGCGGGCGGCTTGCACTGCGGGTCGTGGCCCTGGCCGCGAGCCTGGTGCTCGGCGCCTGCGCCGTCGTGCAGCGTCCCGCCGGCACGGCCGGCCTCGTCGCGCCGCCCGGGCGCTGGTCCGACCCGGCGCTCGCGACTGCGACGCCGACCTCGCTGGCCGCGTGGTGGCAGTCCTTCGGCGACCCGACGCTGACGGCGCTCGTCGCCCAGGCCCTGCAGGCGAACACCGACCTGCGCAGCGCGCAGGCCGCGCTGCGGCAGGCGCGCGCCCAGCGCGACGTGCAGGCCGCGAGCCTGGCGCCGACACTCGGCGGTTCGGCGTCGGCGCAGCGCTCGCGCTCGGGCGGCAGCACGGGCAACCGCTTCCAGGCCGGCTTCGACGCCGGCTGGGAACCCGACGTCTTCGGCGGCCTGGCCGCCGGCGTCGCGGCCAGCGAGGCCGACGCGCAGGCCAGCGCGGCGTCGCTGGGCGCGGTGCAGGTGTCGGTGGCGGCCGAGGTCGCCACGACCTACGTGTCGCTGCGCGGTGCCCAGCAGCGCCTGGCGATCGCGCGCGAGAACCTCGACGCCCAGCTCGAGACCCTGCAGATCGCGCGCTGGCGCCAGCAGGCGGGCCTGGCGAGCTCGCTCGAGGTCGAGCAGGCCCGCGCCGCGGCCGAGCAGACGCGCTCGCAGGTGCCGACACTCGAGACCACCGTGGCCCAGGCGCAGAACGCGCTGGCGGTGCTGACCGGCGAGCTGCCGGGTGCGCTGCAGGCACGGCTGTCGCCGGGCGGCCCCATTCCGCAGGCCGGCGGCGCGCTCGCCCTGGCCTTTCCGGCCGAGACGCTGCGCCAGCGGCCGGACGTGCGCGCCGCCGAGCTGAAGGTGGCCGCCGCCGCGGCGCGCACCGACGCCGCGGACGCCGCGCGCCGGCCGGGTTTCCAGCTCGGCGGCTCGCTGGGCCTGAGCGCGCTGACGCTGGGCAGCCTGACGAACGGCGCCTCGGTGGTCGGCGCGCTGCTGGGCAGCGTGTCGCTTCCGCTGCTCGACGGCGGCGCCGCGCAGGCCCGCGTGCGCGTGCAGGAGGCCGGCCTCGACGCCGAGCGCATCCACTACCAGGCGGTGGTGCGGGGCGCGCTGCAGGAGGTCGAGGACGCCCTCGTGGCGCTGCAGAAGCGGCGCGAGCGCCTGGCCACGCTGAACGCCGCTGCCGAGGCCGCCGCCAACGCCGCGCTGCTGGCCCGCCAGCGCCAGGCCAGCGGACTGGTGGACTTCCAGGTGGTGCTCGAGACCCAGCGCACGCTGCTGGCGGCGCAGGACGGCGTGGCAGCCACCACCACCGACCTCGCCACCGACCACGTGCGCCTGTACAAGGCGCTGGGCGGCGGCTGGGCGAGCGACCCCATGACCCCAACGACCTCCGGAACATGACCCCGACGACCCCCTCGACCCCCGCCGCCGACGCGGCCGGCGACGTGCAGGCGATGCTCGACGCGAACGCGCCGCGCCCCTGGTGGCGCCGCCCGGCCCTGGGGGTCGGCCTGTTGCTGCTCGGCGCGGCCGTGGCCGGCGGCCTGGCCTGGCGGGGCCGCCAGCAGGCGGCCGCCGCGCCCAGCTTCGTCACCGAGGCGGTGATCCGCGGCACGCTCACGCTCAGCGTCACCGCCAACGGCACGCTGCAGCCCACGCGCTCGGTGACCATCGGCAGCGAGCTGTCGGGCACGGTGGCGCGCGTGCTGGTGGACGTGAACGACCGCGTCACGAAGGGTCAGTTGCTGGTCGAGCTGGACCCCGCCAAGCTCGATGCGCAGGTGCTGCGCTCGCGCGCCTCGCTGGCGTCGGCCGAGAGCAGGGTGGCGCAGGCGGTGGCGACGACGAAGGAGTCGCAGGCCGGCCTGGCGCGGCTGGACGAGGTGGCACGGCTGTCGGGCGGCAAGGTGCCGTCGAGCGCCGAGCTCGACGCCGCCCGCGCCGCGCTCGACCGCGCGCGTGCCGACGAGGTCGCGGCACGGGCGTCGGTGGCCGACGCGCGCGCGGCGCTGTCGACCGACGAGACGAACCGGGCGAAGTCGGCGATCCGCTCGCCGATCGACGGCGTGGTGCTGACGCGCAGCGTCGAGCCGGGCAACGCGGTGGCCGCGTCGCTCCAGGCGGTCACGCTGATGACCATCGCCGAAGACCTGTCGCGGCTGAAGCTGCAGGTCAACGTCGACGAGGCCGACGTCGGCGCGGTGCTGCCGGGGCAGAAGGCGGAGTTCAGCGTCAGCGCCTACCCGAGCCGGCGCTACCCGGCGACGATCACGCGCGTGGCCTACGGCTCGACGACCACCGACAACGTCGTCACCTACGTGACCACGCTCGACGCGGGCAATGCCGACCTGAGCCTGCGCCCGGGCATGACGGCCACCGCGACGATCACCGCCACCGAGCGCCGCGACGTGCTGCTGGTGCCGAACACGGCCCTGCGCTTCGCGCCGACGAACGGCGCCACGGCGGTGGCCGGCAGCGGCAGCAGCAGCATCGTCTCGCGCCTCGTGCCGCGCCCGCCGGGCGGCGCTGCGCGCAAGACCGCCGGCGCGGCCGCCGGCAGCGCCGGGCCGCAGCGCGTGTGGGTGCTGCGCGAGGGTCGGGCCGAGCCGCTGCCGGTGACGACGGGCATCAGCGACGGCCGCCTGACCGAGGTCAGCGGCGCGGGCCTCGAGCCGGGGCTGGCGGTGATCGTCGACCAGCGCAGCGGCACGGCGAAATGAGCACTTCCACCGACACCGCCGCGCTGCCGCTGATCCGGCTGCGCGGCGTGACCAAGGTCTACGGCCAGGGCCAGGCCGCCTTCCAGGCGCTGCGCGGCATCGACCTCGACGTGCACTCCGGCGAGTTCGTCGCGGTGATGGGCCCCAGCGGCTCGGGCA
>Ga0116177_10003783_pt1 | contig 11060 bp, 11 predicted proteins | sample AD_STIC10_MetaG_FD_89750 | JGI IMG/M metagenome (GOLD analysis project Ga0116177, IMG submission 89750) | Active sludge microbial communities of municipal wastewater-treating anaerobic digesters from USA - AD_STIC10_MetaG | ecosystem: Engineered > Bioreactor > Anaerobic > Digestate | place: USA...
AGCAGCAGCGTGATGACGTTGATGTCCTCATGCGCGCCAGCCCGGACCGAACCCTCCGGCGGCGGCTCGACCTGCGGGGGATAGTGCAGCAGGCGAAGGATCGAGTTTCCTTCGGTTACTGCATCTTCAAAGAAGCGCGACTGAAGTTTCAGGTGCATCGCGATGGCCGACAGGATGTCGAGGCCGAACGCATCCAGCGCCTCAAACATGGCGGTGGTGTCTTCCTTCCAGCCGGGAACTTCGGAGACGTAAAGGTTTTTGGCCATGATGTCGGAGAACCTGTGCTCCTCGGGCAGTTCGCGCCCGACATGCCAGAATTCCTTGAGATCCTTCGCCTTCGCGCCCTTGGCTACTTCAGTCGCGAACGGTGTATAGGCGCGCTGGCCGCCGCCGCCGGGTATGAAGTAGTCGCGCTTGGTCGCGTCGGGCAGGGCGAAGAATTTCTTCCCGGCATCGACGCCGCAGTCTATCACGCTCTGGTCGATGGGGTGGTCGCTGACCACGGCAAAGCCCGTCTCGCGAAAGCTTGCGCCAATGCGTTCCGCGAACGCCTTCGGATCGCGCTTCCAGAGCGTGTAGGAGATCGGCTCGAAGAGGCTGGTCGTCGTGGTCATCTGGGCCTCATGGTTCCATAGGCAGGCTGGCGCTGGCAGGGCCGCCCGGCTACATTCCTAGTATATAGCGAGTGAAACAGAAGCCTATGACCGCTGGCGTTCATAAAGTCGCAACCCGCCGGAAGGCCTGCAGCTGATGGCGCAGCATTTCGTGCTGCGCATGCGGCGCGAGCTGTCGGGCGAGATCGAACAACCTGTGTGGCCGGCCGGCGTCACCTGCCGGACGTTGGGGCCCAGGCCGGACAAGCGTGACGCCAAGGCCGCGCATTCCGTTCTTGAGGCAGGGTTCTGGGAAGGCGGCGGGGGCGCGCCGATATTCCGCAAATGGTGGCCGCAGCTGCGCAAGGACGCCGAATTCGATCCGGCGCTGGTCTTTCTTGCTGTCCACGGCAAGGAGGTGATCGGCATGGCGCAATGCTGGACGTCGGATTTCATCAAGGATGTGGCCGTGCATCCGCGCGCGCGGAGGCGCGGCATCGGTCGCGCACTTGTGCTGACGGCGTTTCAGGCGTTCGCGAAGCGCGGCGCCGCCCATGTCCATCTTAAGGTGCGCGACGGGAACGCGAACGCGTTTCGTCTCTATCGTGATCTGGGCATGACGATCATCTCGCGTGAAGTCGACTAGAGTCGTGAATCCGCGTTTATGTTGGTGTACTGATGATTCAACTTTGTGAATCAAAGTAAACACAAATAATTCCGACGAATACTGTCGAAAATTTGCAGTATTAACTACGCTGCAAGTCTTCTCCGCTTGAATGACATCAAGCCGCTGATGCGGCGGTGGGTGGAAGCGAAGTCGACGTCCGCAAGAGACAGAGACAAGCTTCCCAGAATATAAAGGGATGCCAGAATGGCGTATGCAGATATCCGGATCGAAGCGCCCGAAGCTCTTCTTTCGAAGAACGCTTCGGCCGACGAGCTCTATCGCATTGGCCTAATCTATTCCGAAGGCATGGATGTCGCCGTTGATCTGGTGCAGGCGCACAAATGGTTCAACCTCGCGGCGACGCGCGGCCATCGTGATGCGAAACTCTGCCGCCAGGAAATGGCCGAGATGATGTCGCAAGCCGAAGTGATCAAGGCCCAGAAGGCTGCGCGCGAGTGGATGAAGAAAGCCAACTAGGCCTTTCTCACTTCAGTTCTCCACCAGCGGCCACGATCGTCCGTTCCACCAGGATGTCCGTTGAGCTGACGAGCTCGCCTTCGATATCGTCTTCCGTCAGCACGAGCGGAACTTCCGTGCAACCTGCGATGATCACTTCGGCGCCTTGCGCCTCGAGCCTCTTCGCGAGCGTCACCATGGAGCGGCGCACGGTATCTCCCGTGTCGCCAGATTTGATCCGGTAGATAAGCTCCATCATCGTGCGTTGCGAGTCCGCATTCAGCAGAACCGGCTCGACGCCACGCTTTTTCAATCCATCCTGATAAAGTCTTGCCGCAAGGCAGGCATCGACCGCCAGAACGCCGGCGCGCTCGGCGCCCATTTCGGCCACGACGGCGATTGTCTCTTCGATCATGTTTATGAACGGCACGGTAATGGCCGCGCGGATCTCGGCTTCTTGCGCGTGAGCGGTATTGCACGCCATCACGATGAAATCCGCGCCAGCCGTCTGCAGTCCGCGGGCGGCTGCGGCCAGCGCTGGGCCGGGCGGCGGGCCTTTGCCTTCAGCGAACAGGTTGCGATCTGGAATCTTCGTGTTGTTGTCGATGATGAGACGCAGATGATCTTGATCGCGTACGGCCCTGGTTTTCCTCAGGATTCGTTCGAAGAAATCGAGCGTGGCTGCTGGGCCCAGGCCGCCGATCACGCCAACGGTTTTTGTCTCGCTCATGATTGCAGCACGCCCTGATATGCGAATAGCGAAGGCGCGCCGCCCGTATGCAAGAATAGGATCTTCGAGTCCTGCTTGAAGTGTTTGCGACGAATGAGGCCGATCAGACCGGCCGCCGCCTTCCCAGTATAAACTGGATCGAGCAGAACGCCTTCAAGTCTTGCGAACAGGCGAACAGCTTCGATCATCTCGTCCGTCGGCATTGAATAGCCGGGGCCGACCCATTCATCGAGGGCGACAACGCTATCGCGTACGGGCGCCGGCAGTCCGGCGAAAGCTGCGGCTTCGATTGCGAGCTTGTGGACATTGCCTTCCTGCTCGGCGCGCGGGCGACGAACATTGATGCCGGTCAGCGGCACGCCCGCATTCGCGGCGTTGAAGCCGACGAGAAGCCCGCTGTGCGTGCCGGCGCTGCCGGAAGCGACGACGAACTCGTCGAATGCAACGCCCATGTCGAGCGACTGTGCAAGAATTTCACGCGCGCAGACGACATAACCCATCGCGCCAAGCGCGTTCGATCCGCCGCCGGGAATGACATAGCCTTTGCGGCCTTCCGACTTCAGTTTCTCCGCTTCGGCATTCATCGCTCCGGCAAGATCGGTTCCGCCGTCGACGACGGTGATGGATTCCGCGCCAAGAAGACTAAACAGGAAGTTGTTTCCGCTCGCTTCTTTCCGATAGCTGCCGGCCACACGTTGTTCCAGCACGAGGCGGCATTTGAGACCTTCGTGCGCGGCGGCGGCAAGTGTCAGGCGGCAATGGTTCGATTGCACGGCGCCGACAGTGATCAGCGTATCGGCGCCTTGGCGCAGCGCTTCGGCGACGAGGAGTTCCAGCTTGCGCGTTTTGTTGCCGCCGCCCGCCAGCCCGGTGAGATCGTCGCGTTTGATCCAGATTTCCGGGCCGCCGAGATGCTGCGACAGCTTCTCAAGCCTTTGGATCGGCGTGGAATTTGGCGTGTAGCGGCGGCGGGGCAGGGCTTCGATTTTCATGGCCTAGCAATAGGCCGTAGGGCGTCGCGGGAAAAGCCCTAGAACCGCGCGACGTCGTAGAAGAGCGAGAAGTCGATCGGCAGGGCGTCGCGGACGAACTGTTTCACGAACAGGTTCTCGTCGGCGATCACCTTGCGGCTGACATAGATGACGTCGAAGCGGTGCAGGGGGCCGATGTCGTAGAGGTCTTGGCGCGCCAAGCCGTTGCGCACATCAACCACGCGCGTCATCAGCTCGCCGCCGGGGACGCGGCGCATGACAATGACGTGGGTGGGCTTACCTTCTTCGGTCCAGCCGCCGGCCAGCAGGATCGCCTGCAGCACGTCGATCTCGCCGGGGAGTTCGAACACGCCGGGCGCTTTCACCTCGCCGCCGACGAAAACTTTCTGCGAGCCGAAGTCGGTCGGCGTGATGACCAGCGAAGGGTCGCGCAATTCGTTGGCGTAGATTTCCTCGATCGCCGTCTTCAGTTCGCCGACCGTATGCCCGCCGGCCATGACGGGGCCGATGGTCGGGAGCGAGATGCGGCCATCCGGCGCAATCGTCATTTCACCGGAAAGTTCGGGGGCGGTGCGAACGTCGATGCGGAATTTGTCGCCGGGGTAGAAGCGATAGGTCGCGTCCTCGGCCCGCCATTTGGGATAGGAAGCTACCGGAAAATCAGGGCTTTGCTTCGGCAAAGGGTCGCCCATGCAGGCCGATAGCGCTGCAAGCCCGGCCACGCCGGTGAGGACGGATAGACGCACACGCGACATGATTAACATGTGCCCGTGAATGGATAACCGGTTCTTAAGCGGCTCGGGAGAAGGCTAGCCCGTTAACCACGGGATATGTGTTCCCTTGAGCGTTGAGACTTGGACCGAGCGCACTTCAGCCGGCGCAACTGCGCCGCGCGCGCAACCGCGTGTTGCGCGGCTGCGCCCGAAGCTCGGGCTCGCCGATACGTTGCTGCAATTATGGCGCGCCAAATGGCTGATGTCTTTGGTGTTTGTGCCGATCCTGCTGATTGGCGTCGCGATCACGCTGCTAGCGCCGACGAAGTTTTCCGCGAACACGCGGCTGCTGGTGCGACTGGGGCAGGAGTATGTTTTCGACCCGGTGATCGGGGATGCAGCCAAGGGCGCTTTCCCGCAGCAGGAAGAAGTGCTGCAGGCGGAAGCAGAGCTGGCGCGTTCACCTGTGATCGCCGAGCGCGTGATCGCGGGCATCGGCTTGTCGCGGCTTTATCCCAACTTCGCCGAAGCAAAGCTGCGCGCGCGCAATGGCGCGATCTATGAAGTTGATCAGGAAGCGCTGGAAGCCTTTGCGGCGGATTTCGATGTGTCGTCGGCGCCGAAAAGTTCGATCCTGCGTATGACGTTCGCGCATGAAGACCCGACGCTCGCGGCGGCGACGCTCAACCGGCTTGTGACGGAATACCTGAAGTATCGTCAGGAAGTTCTGTCGGGCAAGGGGGTTGCGGGGCTGACGGAACAGCGCGACGTGATCGAGGGCAGGCTGGCGGCGTCCGACAAGTCGGTGAGGGACTTCCTTGCAAGGAATGGTCTCAGTGATTTCGATGCGGAGCAGGCGGCGGCGCGGAAGCAGTTCGCCGACATTTCCGACGAGCTTTCAAAGGTGGAAGCGTCACTGCGCGAAGCGGAAGCGAAGTCTGCCGGGCTTTTGCGGCAGATGGGATCGACGCCGAAAGATGTTGATCTCTACGTGGAAACCACGTCGGAGCAGGATCTGGTGAAGCTGCGCCTTGAGTGCGAGGACCTGCTGGCGCGATACCTGCCCGACAGTCGCGTGGTTCAGGATGCGGATCGCAGGATCGCGCAGCTGGAGGGCTTTCTGAAATCTGCGCCGGCGCAGGGACTGCGGCGGATCGGGCCCAATCCTACCTGGCAGGCGCTGGAAGCTGATCGTGCAGTGCAGACGGCCACTATCAGCGCGCTGACGGGGCGGTCCGCCGCGCTGGTGGTGCAGAAGCGGGCGGCCGAGGCGCAGATTGCGCAGCTTGCCGCACTTGAGCCGGAATATCTGCGCATGAAGCGTGATCGCGATGCGCTGGCGAATTCCGCAGGCACGTTCGCGACGCGCGAGCAGACGGAGCGGGCGCGCAGCGAGCTGGCCTCGCGCAGCGTCGACAACATCTCGGTCTATGAAGCGGCGCGGCCGCCGACACGGGGGGACAGCACCAAGCGCATGATCGCCATTGCGGCCGCGCTCTTTGGGCTCCTGACCGCACTTGCCGTTGGTTTGCTACGCGCCTGGTCCGTGTCGAGCTTTCCGACTGCAAGTTCCGTAGAGCGCACGCTAGGCCTGCGCGTGCTGGCCACGGCGAAGGATCGTTCGGCATGAGGGATCTGCGCGCCGACCTCAAAGAGCTTTACCGCTCGCTGTCGCAAACGCCGGCGACAGAGGGCGGGCGCACTGTCCTGTTCATATCGGCGCGGTCCGGCGAGGGCGTTTCCAGCGTGGCGACAGCGTTCGCGCTGCTGGCGGCCGCGCAGGCGCGCAAGCCGGTGTGGCTGATCGACCTCGACCTGAAGCGCAACCATCTGTTCAACACCTTTGCCGTGGGAGCGTTTGCGGATGCGTTCGGGGGCGTTGGGCCGCCATATTCGGCCGCGCTGAAGACGCAGCCCTTCTTTTCGGTCGAGCCGGACCTGGCGGAGGCAACGCAAGGGCTTGGCTTGTTCACGGCGCATCGCGTTGGCGAAACGCGGCTGATGGTGACGCAGTTTGATGCGGGCCGTCTGAAGCCAGGCCATGGTATTCGCATCAAGACGCAGCCCGCTTACTGGCAGGCCGTGCGGGCGGCGACGGACTGGGCTGTTGTCGATGCCCCTGCACTGGAGCTCGCTGGCGCGGGGCTCGCCATCACCTCGCAGATGGACAAGACCGTGATCGTCGTCAGAGCTGACGAGACGACGCCGCAGGATGTCGATGCAGCGCGGCGCGAGGTCGAGGCGCATGGCGGGCGCGTCGCGGGGGTGGTGCTGAATCGGGAAAAGCCAGACGCGCGGTTCGCTGACCGCATCTCAAGATGATCGCGCGGCGCCCTGTCGGCCGTATCGAGCTGGCGCTTGCGGGCGCGACGATGTTCATGTTCGCCGAAGCGTTTCTCCCGCGCCTGCTCGCGCCCAGCGCGGTTGATGTGACGGGTGAAGTGCCTGAAAGCACGCTTCTGCGCTTGCTGTGGTTGCCGTTTTACGGGCTGATCGGCGTCGGTTTGATTGTCGCCGGAAGAGATGTGTGGCGTGTGATGTTCCGCTCGCCATGGCTTGTTTTGCTTGCACTTCTTGCAATTGCATCGGCGCTCTGGTCGATCGATCCCGAGCTGAGTTTTCGGCGTGGTATTGCTGTGCTGGCGACGACGTTGATGGGGGTCTATCTCGCGGCCCGCTATGACTGGATAGCGGCGCTGCGGCTGTTGGCTGTGGTGTGGTTCGGGCTTATGGCGGCGAGCTTTGTGGCCGGCATTGTCGCGCCCGGCTTTGCGGTGATGCACGAGATCCACCCCGGCGCGTGGTCGGGCGGATGGGGCGAGAAAAATGCGATGGGGGGGCACGCGGCGCGCGCCGCTTTCCTGTTCGCCTTCCTGGCGTGGCGCGACAAGCCGCATCGGAGATGGTGGGTCGGCGGGTTGATGATCTCGCTGTTGCTTGTCGTGCTGTCGAAATCGGCAACGGCGCTGCTGGGAGCGTCGCTAGGGCTCGGCGTGCTGATGGCGGCGTGGTGGATGCTCAAGGGCCGCAGATGGTCGCTCGCGCTCGCGTGGGGCGTGGTGTGCGTCGTTGGCGCGGCGGCGATGATCTATGCGGTCGCGCCGGAAGTCCTGCTCGGCGTCATCGGCAGGGACGCGACGCTGACCGGGCGGACTGACATCTGGGTGGAGTTGGGCGCGGCGATCGAGAAGAAGCCGGCATTGGGTTATGGATACCTTGCCTTCTGGGGGCTCGACTCGGAGCCGCGTTACTGGCTCGAGCGCGCGGTCGACTGGAATGCGCCGTCTGGCCACAATGGCTGGCTCGATCTGGCGATCTCGCTGGGGGTCACCGGCGTTATCATTTTCGCAATCGATGTGATAGTTTGCGCATGGCGAGCGACGCGGCTTTCGATGACGTCGCCGGCTGGCGTGTTCGCCGTCGGTTTCCTTGCGCAGTTCATGCTTTTCGCGATGTCGGAGAGCATCATCCTCGCGCAGAACAGCATTCTGTGGGCGACGTATGCGTTCGTTGCGGCCAAGTTGGCGATGGAAGCGAGACGTTCGGCGAAAGTTTCGGCATCGTTCGCGGCAGTGGCGTCGGAACGCGCCTAGTCGATCACGCCTGACAGCGCCGCGCCGAATGTCGGGGCTGCGAGGACCGCGTTGGCTTCGACGGCGCGTTGGGCGAGTTCTTCCATCAGATCTGACGGCGCGCCGTAGTTCGTCGGCGATCTGCTGACATCGTGGGTGAAGAAAAACAGCCAGCCCTTTGCGTCGATTGCAGTTTTCAAAGCGGCGAGGGCGCGGCGGCGATGCATGGCCGATGCGCCCAGTTCTACCGCGCGCAGCTGGCTACGGTCACATTCGCCGATATTCATGCCGGGAAGAATGCCGCGTCCGGTCGCGAACACGTCGCCGACCCAACGTTTGGCCGAGTAGGTTGTCTCGCCATAGGGAAAGGCGAAGGATGAGACAGTTTCGTGATGGCCAAGCTCCGACAGCGCGACGAGGTTTTCACCGATATCGCGCTCCACCTTCTCGAGGCGGGCGCGGGCGCAGTCGAGATGGGTGTGGGAATGTGCGCCGATCTCGTGCCCACGCGTGCGCAGTTCTGCCAGCGTTGCGGCGTCGAACATCTCGCCCATGACGGGACTACGCTGTCCGGCGAACGAGGTGCAGGCATAGAAGCCCGCACGTCCGCCATGCTTCTCGACGATGTCGGCGCCATTGAGGGCGGATTTCGGGAAGTCGTCGAAGGTGAAGGAGATCACGGGGCGATCTGGCGCGACTTCGGCCTGGCAGGCCGTGCGCCACTGTACGACATGACGCTGCACCTTGGCGGGCGGCGAACGTGAAGGAACATAGGTCCACTGAACCATTACAGCGCCTCCGAATAAACGAGTGCGCGCCACGTCTTGAGAGCGCGGCCGCGCACGGCGAGAGGAAAGCTCTCGGACTTCGCAACATCCGCTGCGAGCCACTTGAAAGATCTGCGAAAAGGCACGGCGCGCAGACGCGTCGCCATACGATAGAGGGGCATTGTGGCGGCGTCTTCGGGATGGCGCTGGGCCATGCGGGCGAAATTGCCGCCCGAGCGCGCGTACTTGCTCATCAGCTGTTGTGTGCTGTCGAGCCCGAAATGTGTGGCGGTGTTGTCGATGTGGAGAATAGGAAAGCGCTTCTGCGCTTTGAGGCCCCAATCCGTGTCTTCCCAACCCCATCCGCTGAAGCTTTCGTCGAATAGGCAGGCTTCGAGCACGGCGCGATGCGCCAGCACGTTGGACGAGAAGACGTATCGACCCGGCGCTTCGCGGCGCTGACTGGCGGGGATGCACTCGGACGTGCGCGCTTGCCAGCGATGCAGGGCATAGGCGCGATCCTGCGGTGCTGATTGCAGCGAATAGCCCCCTACGATGACGGCGGGGCCTGCCGCGTGATCCATGGCGTCGAGATAGGCGCGGACGAACACCGGCGTGTCGGGCGTCATGTCCGCATCGACCAGCAGGATCCAGTCGCCGCGGGCATGCGTGATGGCGGCATTGCGGGCGGCGGCGCGGCCACGATTGGCCTGCGCTGAGACTATGCGCACCGCGGCGAGGGCTTTGCCGGCGCTGGCTTCCAGTCTGGCGAGCAGATCGTGGTCGCGGCTGCCATCGTCATAGATGATCACCTCGATGGCTTCCGTAGCCTCGCATTTCGAGAGGCTTTCCAGCAGGGGGGTCACATCATGATGAAACGTGGGGACGCAGATCGAGATGCGGGGCGCGGCGCCGCGCCAGAAGACGTTGTCGTGGACCGTTTCCAGCTTGCGTAGGCGCCAGGTCTGTTCGAGGACGTACTTCGCGGCGTGCATATTATCTGCACCTTTGTTGGTCGCCGAGAAGTCGGGGGACGGTCATGAGCACGATCCAGGCGTCGAGCCAAACCGAAGCGCGTTTCACATAATCCATGTCGAGCCGAACGCGCTCGCGAACTTCTTCCGGCGTGTGGCAGGGGCCGCGCGAACCGTTGATCTGCGCCCAGCCGGTCATCCCGGGCTTCATACGATGGCGATGTGCGTAATCGCCGACGGTGCGCGTGACTTCGATCGAGCCGGCGGTCATGCCGACGGCGTGGGGGCGCGGGCCGACGATCGACATCTCGCCCCTCAGCACGTTGACCAGTTGCGGCAGTTCATCGAGGCTGGTCATGCGCAAGAAGCCGCCAATGCGCGTAACACGCGGATCGTTGTGTTGGGTCTGGCGGATGATGCCTTCCTCGGCGCGCTTATCGGGGCGCATGGTGCGGAACTTCCAGACACGGATGATCTCGTTGTTGAAGCCATGGCGCTTCTGGCGGAAGAACACCGGCCCGGGGCTGTCGAGGCGCACCAGCAGAGCAATCAGCGCCATCGGCAGGGCGAGCACGACGGCGGCGCTCAGCGTGACAGCGATGTCGAACACGCGCTTCAGTGCGGCGCGGCGCACGTCTTTGGGCGCGCCGGAGATATAGGCGGCGGGCGCATCGACCACGCGGGCTAGCGAGGTCTGTTCCGGGCTGAATCCGTCCAGGTCGAGGACGAGGATGATCTCGTGCGGCAGGTTGCGGATGCGGTCGATCAGCTGGCGCACGCGCGCCTGCGCCGTGGACGTGACGGTGACGACGATACGGTCGACATCCGGCAGGCCTTCCCAGGTCAGCAGGTCGTCAACGGCGCCCAAGAAGGGCGTGTCGCCCATCAATGTCGCGGCGCTGCGGCCGGCGCGATCGTCGAAATAGCCGACAATGTTGAGTTCGTGCTCCTGCACGTTGCGCGAAACTATGCGGGCGGCTGCCTGTGTGGCGCCGACGATGACGACGTTGTCGGACAGATGGCCCTTGCGCGTAGCGGCGCGGACCATGCCGAGATAGTTGGAGTGCAGCGCGAACACGGCCAGCGCGTTGGCGGCGCAGAGGCGCGTGAGGATGGAAAGCTGCGAGGCGTCAGCCATCGCGATCAGCACGAAGACAAGGCCCATAGCAGCGGATGCGCCGAGGGCGACGCGCAGCATGTGACCGAGGACGGGCTCGGCATAGCGGAAGCGATAGCCGCCCGCGACCCAGACGCCGGTCACGCACATGGCGGGCATCAGCAGGTAAGGCAGGGCCGCGCCGAACGGGATGGCGAGCAGGTCTATGCCAGAAGACAGGCACAATCCTATGGTGACAAGGGCTACGACAAGCGCATCGATTGCGCGTGTGGCGATGCGGATTCCACTGCGATGCAGGAAGCGTTTACGGCGTGCGGTTTGGACGACCAGGGGAGCGGACCTGTCGCTCTCGCGCCGGGCCGCTTCGATTGATTTCGGCCTGTCAGCCCAGGCCAGTCTTTCACCACGCATCGAATTTCCGTAACGCTCGAGGGCCCCTCTCGATGGTCTGGAAGCTAACGGAACAGGGTCAAAACGGG
>Ga0116177_10003791_pt1 | contig 11048 bp, 1 predicted proteins | sample AD_STIC10_MetaG_FD_89750 | JGI IMG/M metagenome (GOLD analysis project Ga0116177, IMG submission 89750) | Active sludge microbial communities of municipal wastewater-treating anaerobic digesters from USA - AD_STIC10_MetaG | ecosystem: Engineered > Bioreactor > Anaerobic > Digestate | place: USA...
AGATGGTCCTTGCCCTCCACGCCGAACAGCGCGCGCGGGATCGGCGCGAACGGCGTGGAAATCACGGCGGCGGGTGCATGGCCCGCATCGAAGGCTTCGTCCATTTTCGCTTCGAGATTGTCGCCGACGGTCATGTACACCATGCGGTCGTGGCCCAGGGCGCGACCCATCGCATCCTTGATGGCTTCGCCAGCCTCGGCGGTGCGAGTCAATGTGATGACGCTGCCGACGTGACCCTCAGCGAGGAACAGCCGTGCCACGGCCGCCAGCGGCTCGGTCATGTGCTCGCCGATCAACCAGATCGTCTCGCCCTCCATGCGCCGCACCCGCTCGGGCTTTGCTCGACCGAACAGCTCGCGCTCCGTGATCGTGCGTTCCTGGTGAAGTCCACCGGACGGCTCGAAGGTGGCTCCGGAAATCGCGCGGTCGGCCATGAAATACACGGTGGCCAGCGCGACGTCGGTTTCCGTCGGCATGCGGTTCAAGTGCAGCATGCCGAGCACGCCGTCGCGGATCTTCTCCGCTTCCTCTGCGATGCGCGCGGTGTTGATGAAGGGTTCGGGCGGCTCGGGCAACTCGAGAACCCACTTCTCGGCGCGGGCATGGGCCTTCCTGTCGAGAATCACGCAGCCATTGCGCAGCCGCGCGATCAGGCGCGTGGCCATCGTGCGCGTCATGATGAAATGCAATGACGAGTGCGTGGCTTCTTCGGTGCCGCGAGCCTCGCCCTTGATCTTCCCGGCGATCTGCCGCAGCGGCTCGGGCACACCATCGCTCTGCAGCAACCCCAGGTCGTTGTGCGCGAGCGCCATCAGGATGTCGCCGAGCAGAACGCCGGACTCGAGCGCCTTCAACACGGCGCCGTGCACCTGGTTCAGACGCTTGTTCTCGAGGATGAGCTTGGCGCGACGATCGAACAGGCCGGCCTTGCCGTCCTTGCCCTTCAGGCGCTGACCTTCGACCGGACCCGGCGCAATCGCGTTGATCTGGATCTCCGGACCCACGAAGCGTGCGAGGTTCTCGACCAGTGCGCGCTGCCCGGCCTTCGAAACGGCGTAGTCCGAGCGGTTCGGGTAGGGCACGGCGATGTACTTCTCGCCGCCGAAATAGGAGCTGACGTTGAGGATGTAACCCGATCCCTGCGCCTTCATCATCGGCACGACCTTCTCGATCAGCGAGTAGTTCGAGACGAGATTCGCATTCAGGGTGTTGCGCCAGTCCGCGGGCAGCAGATCGACGGCCATCTGCTCCGCACCGGCGACGCCGGCGTTGTTGATCAGGTAGTCGATGCGACCGAAGGCCTTCACCGTCGCCGCAACGGACTTCGCGAGGCTGGCTTCATCGGCGACATCGATGTTGGCCAGCATCTGCACACGATCGTGGGGTCGGTTGTAGCCGATCTCCTCGAGCTCCACGACGATACTGTTGCGCAGATCGACGAGCTGGTTTTCGCGCCGCGCGGTCAGCATCACGCGCGCGCCGGCGATCGCAAGCAGCCGCGCGAGCTGGCCACCGATGCCGGCCGAACCGCCGGTGATCAGCACGCATTTGCCGAGATGCAGTCCGATCAGGGACTCGAGCGAACCGAAGTTCGGGCGCGTCGCACCGGTGGAATCCACGATCGCTGCCGGCATGTACAGGCTCACCTGGGGCACGCGGCGCTTCGAATACAACAGTCGGGCGGCCTGGCCCGCGGCAAACAGAAGCCCGCTCTCTTCGGTGTTGGTCCAGCGCAGGATCTGGTTGGACCATTCGAGGGCAGGCCGGTCGCCCGCTTCGGACTGCGTCTGGCTTTCATCGCGCCAGACACGCACGAGTTCCTCGATGCCGGAACGCAGGATGTCGGCGTAGGCGTTGCCCGCGGCGTCACTGCCGTTGGACATGAACAGCGTGCAGGGATTGCTGCCTTTCGCAGCGAACTGGTGCCAGACGCGCGACAGCTCACGCGCGATGCTGATCGCGCCGGTCAACTCCGCGCCGAGGAAGGTGTCCACGTCCGTGTCGCTCGCCTCTGCGAGCGCCGACTGGAACCGCCACGCGCCGAACGCGGGCAGCACGATGGCGCCATGCAGGCCGTGGCCCGGCTTCAATCGGCGCAGCAGCAGCGTGAGGGTGTCTGCGCGGCGTCGGTCGAACAGCACCGGATCGATCCGCGCATCGGCGCCATCCTTCGACAGCGCCGCGACGGCAGAATTGACGGCCTCTTCGGAGCCGAGGCCCAGCAGCACGTGCGCGCCGCACTGCGCCTGCGTGCGCGCGATGACGAGCGCGTCGGCCACCTGGTCGCCTGCCGCGACGAGTACCGTCGAGCCCGTGCCGTCCACGGTGCGCAGACCTGGCCGCGACGCCCAGGTCGAGCGGGATTCCTGCCAGACCTGCATGCCGTTCGTGACTTCGAAACCCTGGCTGCTGAACGCACGCGATTCATCGCTGCCGAGGAAGACAATCGTGTTGGCAACGTCTTCGACGGTCGGGAACGTGCGGATCGGCTTGGCGCCGCCCTCGGATCTCGCCAGCGCCATCGTGCTGAGGAAATCCGTGGCCGTCGTGCCCGAGGCCGCCTTGCGCAGCTGGTCCATCGCGCCGAACACGGTGCGAATGCGCTCGCTGGCGATCGGACCGGGATAAACGACGTTCACGCGAATGCCGCGCTTGCCCACCTGCAGCGCGAGCTGGCGCGAGAACGCATTCATCGCCGCCTTCGGTACCACATAGGCCGCACGACCGAAATAACGCGTGCGCGAGAAGATCGTCGAGACATTGATGATGCTGGCGCCTGCCTTCAGGTGCGGCGACGCGGCGCGCACCATGTTCCAGGTAAGGCCGAGCAGGTTGCCGGCGGCATCGCGCACGGTTTCGCTGTCCGTCGAGCCGGCCGCGCGCAGCGCATCGAGTTCTTCACGTGACAGCGGCAGGTTCTCGATCACCTGCTTGGGCCCTGCGGAGCCGGCATTGTTCACGAGGATGTCGATGCCGCCGTAATGCTGGATCGCCGCGTCGACGCCGAAGCGCGCCTGGCCCGGGTCCGAGGCATCGAACGGCAGTACGAAGGCGTTCTCGGCCGGCGCGCCGCTCTTCTTAAGGAGATACGTGCGTGCCGCCTCGAGCTTTTCGCGATTGCGGCCGACCATCACGACCTTGGCGCCCTCCTGCAGATAGCGCAGGACGATGCTCTCGCCGATGTTGCCGGCAGCGCCGGTGATCAGCGCGACCTTGCCGACCAGGCGGCCGGGGCGCAGGCCCGCTGTGACCGCCGCTTTCGCGGGCGCGCGCCTCGTCGATGCTGCGCTGCGCGTTGCCGCGGAGCCGGTTGCCTTCTTCTTCGCGGTGCTCGTCTTCGGCGTGGTCTTCTTGGTCACTTCGACGCTCCCCATTCCTGGAACAGCTCATCCCGCGTGCGCAGGCCCGTGCGCGGCAAGGCGTGATTGACGACGTAATTCGCACCGGCGTGCGTGTTGTCCCACATCGACTGGTGCGCCGCGGGCAACTGCTCCCAGGGCACGACGGTCGGTGGGCTCACTTCGAGCTGGCCTGCGGCGATCATGTCGTTCATGCGCGCCACTTCGAACGCGTTGCACAGATGCGTACCGGCGATCGTGGCCGTCGGCATCAGGATGCGTCTCTGCCGCATCCACACCTGTGGCGCGTAGAAGGTGTAGCGGTGCCCGCTCATGTCTTCGCAGTACACGACGCGGCCGGTGAACGGCTTCACCAGTGAGGTCGAGGCAGCGAGCGCATCGTGACCGGCACGCTCGATGATCAGGTCCGGATAGCCGCGCGGATTGTCCGCGCTGCGCAGCCAGCGGCCGATCGCGCCGCCGAAGGGCTTCATCGTGCGTTCCTGGAACTGCCGCACCGCTTCCTTGAATTTCGACGTTTCGCGCTTGGCGTCCGGCATGCCGGGCAGCGAGTCGGGCCAGTCGAAGTCCGCGCCTTCCTTGCGGCGGATTTCTTCGATGGAAACCACGCCGCGTACCGCGTCGCCGAAGCCCAGAGACTGCACGAACTCGCGCTGCGCATCGCTGGCGGTGGCGACGACCAGCCGGCCGCCGGCGGCGCGCACGGCCTCGATCGCCTCCAGCCCGACGCGATCGAGCAGTTCACCGCTGCCCACGCCCCCGCTTCTCGTGACACCGTAATACAGCAGCACGGCCTCGCCGGCGCGCAGCCGCGCGCGCCGCAGCATCTCTTCGGGTGCCACGGCGCCACGCTTGCCGACGAACGAGAACCAGTAGCCGCTGGTTGCGCCGTAGAACGTCAGCGTGCCGTGCTCGGCCAGCAGCTGGAACGAACGCGGGAAGGATTCCTGGCCGGCATGCGAGACGACATAGTCCGCGAGCCGCCCGCCGGTCTGGCTGCGCATGGCTTCGAGGATCGGCTCGCCCTCACGCTCCCATTGCGCGATGGCCTCGGGCGATTTCGGCACGAGCGTGTAGGCTTTCGCCCAGCGCGGATCCTTGCGGTTGATGGCGCCCGCTGCGCCCTGCGTCGCGATGAATGCCGCGCGGTCGGCGCTCGAGACGAGACCAATCGTGGTGAGCCCGTTGCGGGATGCGCTCTTCATCGCCTCGAAGCCGGTGCCGGTTGCAGCGCCTTCGACGAACAGCGTCTTGCCGGATTCGATCTGCAGCGTCGTGAACAGCGCGCGCACCACGGTGCCGAGATTCAGAACGTAGGAGCCGGCAGCTTCGAGCGTCAGGTCCGGCGGTACGGTGTGCAGCTGTGGGCCCTGCACCAGCAGGAACTGCTGATGGCTGCCCGTGTCCGTCTCGTAGCCCTGGATCGAGAAGCCCGCGTACATCGGATCGCGCGCCGCGAGCGGCGAGAGCAGGTCGCTCTGGCCGGAATACACGGTGACGAGATCGCCGACTTTCACCCGACCCTCGCGCTTGACCTCGCTGCCGAGCGCAGCGATCAATGCGACGCCGCCCGAGCCGGTGACCTGATAGTCGAGGTCATGATTCTCGAAAGGCGACACCGGAATCCCGGTGATGGCCCAGATGTCGTTGAAGTTGACCTCGGAGGCGAGCACATAGACCACGGCCTCGTTGGGTCCCGGTGTCGGCACCGGCACGAGGATCTCGCGCTCGAAATCCTTGGGCAGGCCATGCGCGGGCGCACCGGTCGCAGGATTGCGCACGACGGCGTGGCCGTACTGCCAGGCGGGGATCGGCGTAAGGCCCGGGAAGAACGGCGCACCGACCGGCAGCAGTTCGCCGCGCGCGAGCAGCTCTGGGACCTGATCCGCGACAGGCGTCGTGTCGCGGCGGGTGGGCAGCGGCGCGCTCTGTTTGTCGATGAAGGCGCGGATGCCGGCCTTGCCGCCGGCGGGATCGACGATGGCTTCCGCGAACAACTGGGCTTCGCGCGCGAGCCCGGCACCGACACCGGCGTTCCAGCCGGTTCGTACGGCATCGAGGATGCGGTCGGCGGTGGCTGCGCGGCCGACTTCACGGGCCTGCGCCAGCAGCCGCTGAACTTCCGTATCGTCCAGCGCCGCAGTGAACGACGCATTGCCGGCGCTCTGCCAGGCCTCGTTTGCGGTGCGCCGCGCGGCGAAGGTTCGTGCCACGAGGCTGCGGCCCTTCGGCGCTGCGACGAACTCCGCGGCGAGGCGCGTGGCCAGCTGCACCACGTCTTCCGAGTCCGATGCGAGCGCATGGACCAGACCGTCCGCCGCGACTTCGTCCGCGCTCAGCGTGCGGCCACCGAGGATGATCTCGAGCGCGCGCACCAGCGGCTGCGCGTGGCCCGCCTGCTCGAGCAGGCGCGGTAATCGCTGCGTGCCGCCATAGCCCGGCAGCAGGTTCAGCCGCACTTCCGGTTGGCCGAACGTGGCGAGCGGCTCCGCCACGCGCACGTGGCAGGCCATCGCGAATTCCATGCCGCCACCCAGCGCCACGCCATTGATGGCCGCGATGCAGGGCTTGGCCATCGTCTCGATCTTGCGGAACGCCAGATGCGCGTTGTTCGGCAGGGGCAGCGCGTCGTCGAGCGAGTGCACGTCTTCGAGCAGCTGGCGAATATCCGCGCCGGCCACGAACGCAGCGGTGCCCTGGCCCGTGAACACGACGGCCCGGACGTCCTCGCGCCGCGCGACGTGATCGATGACGATGTTCAGTTCGTCGAGGGCGCGTTCGTTCAGCGCATTGACCGGCGGGTTGGTGACCGTGACCAACGCGATGCGCGCTGGCAGCTTCGCAGCCTTGCCACGGGGCGATGCCTTCAAGCCGATCGCGTGATAGTGGATCCGGAAGTAACGGAAATCCTCGAACAGCTGCTGTTCGTCGGCGACGCGCTGGCGCGTCTGCCATTCGTCGATGGCGCGACGAAGTTCATCGATCGACTCGGGATTGCGCAGCGTCGAGGTGTCGCCGACGTCCGTGCCCTCGACCAACGCGCGCACCATGCGGCGCATGTACTTGCCGCTGCGGGTCTCGGGGAACTGCGAGACTTCGACGAAATCTTCCGGAATCGCAACCTGGCCCTTTTCCTGCCGCACGGTCTCGATCAGGCGACGCCGATCTTCGGCGGAGAGCTTGCGGCCGGGCGCCGGCTTCACGAAGGCGAGCGGCGTCAGGCCCTTCTGCGCATGCGGCGCGCCGACGACGATGACGTTGCCGACAGGCGAATCCGGGTTGATCTGCTTGTCGCGCAGGATCGCGCCTTCGATTTCCTCGGTGCCGAGTCGGTGACCGGAGACGTTGATCACGTCATCGGAGCGGCCGTGCAGCGAGAAGCCACCGTCCGGATACTTCACGGCGAAATCGCCCTGGGTGTACGCGGTCTTGTCCTTCCAGCGCGTCCAGTAGGTCTTGCGATAGCGCTCGAAGTCGCCACGCCAGGCGCGCGCGACCGAGCGACCCTCGATGCGGAAGTTCGCCTCGTCGCCCCAGATCGTGCGGCACAGATACGGATACGGCGCGGCGATGACGATCTCGCCTTTCTCGCCGATATCCGCCGAGCGCGCGACGACGGTGCCGTTCGAATCCGGTTCGCTGTCCGGCACCCATACGTCGCCGATGATCCAGGGCAGTGGATAGGTGTGCGCATCGGCGCGCAGCGGGAAATCGGCGTTGCCGAACAGATGCGTCCAGACGATGCCGCCATGCTCGGTCGCCCAGTACGAGTTGATGTACCAGGGCGTCACGAGTTCCATGCCGAACTGCTGCACGACGGGTGACGTGGGCTCGGCGCAGAACGTCGCGACGCGCAGCGAGTCGCGCGAGTACGCGCGTACGTCGAGCGCACTCTGCGGATCGGTCATCACCGTCTTCAGGAAGGTGACGCCGGCCTTGAAGATGTTGACCTTCAGCCGCTCGATGATGCTCGCGAATCGGCCGGCGCTCGGGAATACCGGCGCGCCTTCGGCAATGACGGTGGTGACGCGCGTGGCCAAGGCGCCGCAGATCATGTAGCTCTGGCCGGTGATCCAGCCCGGATCCGCGACCACGTACATGACATCGCCGGCGCGTGCATCGAACGCGACGCGCATCGTATGTGCGACGCCGCTGACGTAGCCGCCATGCACGTGCACGACGCCCTTCGGCTTGCCCGTGGAGCCCGAGGTATAGATGAAGAACAACGGGAACTCGGCATCGAGCGGTTCGGGCGGGATCGTCGCCCAGATCGCCGCGACGAACTCGCGGTCGGACAGCTGCAGCAGCTGCTGCTCGGACTCCACGCGGAAACCGGCACGACGCGCATTGGCGAGGATCTCGCCCATGGCGGCGTCGGTGAGCTCATGGCCCCAGCGGTCGCGCTCGGCGCGCCACAGCAGATCCGGCTGGGCTGCGTGGCGCACGACGATGACCGTGTCGACGCGCGGCGGCGTCGCGACCAGCGCCGAGGCAATCGCCGTGCGGATGCGGCTTGCTTCGGCGGACGACAGCCCGGGAATGCCTTCGAGTGCGCGACCCACGCCGCGCATGACATCGGAGCGCTCGAGCGTGATCTCGGCGGAGACCGCGGCGCGCGCGCCCTGAAGAATGGCGGCGGACTGGGCGTCCGGCAGCGCGAGCGTGCCGACCGCCTGCTCGACGGCAGCGACGGCGACCTCGGCGGGCACGTAGCCGTCGAGTGCGGGATCCGTATACGCCTCCTTGAAGGCGACGATCTGCGCATTGCGATAGCCACCATCGGCGGTGATGACGATTCGCGCGCCGGCGTTGTGGATGCGGTCCGACAAAGTCTTGTCGCTGAAGCCGCCGAACACGGGCGTGTAGACGATGCCGATGCGCTTGCAGGCTTCGGTCCAGTACACCTGCTCGGGAATATTCGGCATGTTGATCGCGATGCGATCGCCGGTCTTGAGCCCGAGCTGACGCAGCGCGAGCGCGCAGCGCGCAACCTCGAGCAGCAGCTGCTTGCGCGAGACGCTGTACGAGACGACAGGGCCGCCGCGACCGCCGTCCGCCGACTGATCCCAGCGATCACCTTCGAACCACAGCGCGGCTTCGCTGCCGCATCCCGCCAGCACATGGCGGTCCACTTCGTTGAAGCAGGCGTTGGTCAGTGCGCCACGGAACCAGCGATAGAACGGCGCCTCGCTGCTATCCAGAGCCGCGCGCCAGGGGGAGTAGTTCGCGGCGAGCGTCGGTGCGACAGGTTCGCCGCTGCGCGCGTCGAAGCCCTGCCAGCGCGACTCTTCGGGGTTCCAGGTCAGCCAGGCGCCGTGGATGCCGAGCGTCGCCTCGAACCAGTGCAGCTCGCGGCGCGCGATGTCGCCGTGATAGGCGCCTGGATCTTCGAGACAGGCGCGCCGCGCTTCATTCCAGGCCTCGCGAGTGGTGAGGGGATTGATGCGCGCGGTGGGCGGCTGGACGACCGGCAGTGCGGTGTCGAATGAATTGTTGTTGTTCGAGCTCGACATCGACGAGGCCTCCCTGCTCCGGCAGCCAAGCTATCACGGGCGGTGTATTGCCCAAAAGTATTGCCCCAAAAGAAAAAGGGGCCTTGCGGCCCCTTTCTCTTCCCCCGTCGTCCCCCTCATCAAAACTTGAAGCGGAACTCCACGCCGTACGTCCGCGGCGGGTTGATCGTGCCGAAGGTCCACAGGCCCGCGATCGGCACCGGTGCGTTGTTCGGGCCCGATCCGTAGTTCGTGCCGGCATCCAGCACGTGCGTGAAGTAATCCTCGTCAGTCAGGTTCTTGCCCCACAGCGATACCGACCAGGATTCGGTCTCGTAGCTGATCGAAGCATCGAGCAGGCCGAACGCATCGACGAGACCCGAATCCAGCGCGGCCGGGCGCTGCACCGTGTTCGCGATGACGTAGTAGTCGTCCTTGTACGAATAGTTCAGGCCGTAGACCAGGAACGAGCCGTTGCCGAGCGCCTGTTCGTACTGCACGTTGAACGCAGCGGTGTACTCGGGCGCGCGCCGCAGCTTGAAGTCGCTCTTGTCGACGATTCCGGCGGGTCCCATCGGCGTGAGCGGGATGCCCGGCACGAGCCACTCGTCGTAGCTCGCATCGAGCAGGCCGATGTTCAGGCCGAGCGTCAGTCCATCGGTCGGGATCGCGAGCAGTTCGATCTCAGCGCCCTTGATCGAGGCCGAGGCTGCGTTCTGTACCAGCGTGACGGTGCCGAGTGCCGGATCCGGGAACACGACGTCTTCCTGCTTGTCGAGGTAGTCGGTCGAGAACGCCGTGAGGTTCATGCGGAAGCGGTTGTCGAGCCACTGCGACTTGAAGCCGAGTTCGAACGATTCGACGCTCTCCGGCTGATACGGGCCCAGCGTGCCGGCATCCGCCGCACGGCCGTTGAAACCGCCCGAGCGGAAGCCCTCGGAGTAGGTCAGATACGCGAGCTTCAAGTCATCGAGCTGCCACGAGACGTTGACCCGCGGCGTGAACTTCGACCACGATACCTTGCCAGTCGCAGTTCGCGTCAGGCCAGTCGTGATATCGACATAGGTGTTCACGAGGTTCTCGGCGGCGCGACCTGCGATGCCGCAGCTGCCGAAGCTCAGCAGCGCCGGACCCGCGGCGTTCGCCGGGTTCTGGTTGATGCCGCAGGCTTCCTTTTCTTCGTCGTTATAACGGCCGCCGAGGCTCAGCGTGATCGCATCGGTGATGCTCCAGTCCACCTGGCCGAACAGCGCGGTCGAGGTCGTTTCCTGGCGGAAGTACGGACGTGCAGCCAGGCCACCGAAGATGTGGGTGGACTGGTTGAGCTCATAGGCGCCGTCGAAGTAGTACAGGCCGAGCGTCGAACGGACGCTGTCGTTCCAGTCGGACTCGAGCCGCAGCTCTTCGCTCAGCTGGTCAGACTTCTGCGGCCGCTGCGTCCAGAAAATGTTCGCGGCCACACCGTCGAACTCCTGCACGGCGTCATCCTTCACATCGCGCCAGCCGGTGACCGACACCAGCCGATGCGCATCGCTGAGCTGCCACGCCGCATTGAGCGTGACGGCCTTGCTCTTGACGAACGCCTTCTGGTCAAGCGTGGTCAGCGTATTGCGGTGGTACGCGATATCAGTGCGCGGGGCGCCCGTGACGCCGAAGCCGAAGAACGTTTCGCCGGCCTGCGTCAGCGACGTGACCGGGCGCGTCGGCGTCTTGTCGTCGAACAAATCGAGCGTCAAGGTGGCCTCGAACGAATCGCTCGGTGTCCACAGGCTCGTCAGCGTGATGCCGGTGAACGCGGTGTCACCTTCGCGCTTGTCGCGCGACAGATTCTGGAAGTAACCGCCGCCGTCCTGGCGAACCAGCGACAGCTTGGTGGCGAGCTTGCCATCTGCGATGGCGCCGAAGTTCAGCACCGCGCGCGCATCGAGCTGGTTGTAGCGCCCGAAATTCACGGCGAACTTGCCACCGAACTCGCCGGTGGGCTGCGTGCGACGGATGTTGATCAGGCCACCGATCGTGTTACGGCCGAACAGCGTGCCCTGCGGGCCACGCAGCACTTCGACGGCTTCCGCGTCATACATCTGCAGCAGCGCACCGGTGGTGTTCGCGAGGTAGATGCCGTCGAGGTAGACCGCGACCGCGGGGTCGAACGACTTCTCGACGTCGTTGAGCTGCAGGCCGCGGATCGAAATCGAGG
>Ga0116177_10003795_pt1 | contig 11043 bp, 12 predicted proteins | sample AD_STIC10_MetaG_FD_89750 | JGI IMG/M metagenome (GOLD analysis project Ga0116177, IMG submission 89750) | Active sludge microbial communities of municipal wastewater-treating anaerobic digesters from USA - AD_STIC10_MetaG | ecosystem: Engineered > Bioreactor > Anaerobic > Digestate | place: USA...
ACCATTTTCTTGAAATATTATATGATGTACTTCCAATGCTGGATTCTTATCTTTGTTCTTACAATTAGGATTTTGGCATTTGTGTCCGTCACGATGAAAAACATACTCTCTTACATTCCAAAATCCTAATTGCTCACCTTGCTGATATTCTATTCCAGAAATATTAGGATTCTTAATTTTTTGAATGTCAAAGTTAGCGACTTCAACTATTATTTTAGTTATAGGTAGTATCTTGCAAATACTATCTATGAATCTAATATGAGAATCCAACTTATGTTGAATACTAGGAGCAAGCCATCCTTCCTTTTTTGTTGAAACCCTATTATTCCATCTTGCCTTCCTATATCTTAATCTTTGCCTTCTTATTTTTCTGTAAGTTGACCTTTCGTGTAATCTTTCTTTAATTCCTTGAAGTAATTTTACTTCGCCAGAAGCAAGTTCTTTCTTGTTAGTTATAGCACTAAAACCTATATTCAAATAACCAGAATCAACACCTAATGTAATAGGTTGGATATATTCTGTTTTAGTTTTGTAAGTTAATTGAATTGTAAAAGGTTTTACTGTTTTAACTATTGCTTTCTTTTGTTTAAGTAATATTCTTGCTTTTGCAGGTGTAGTAGGCATTAATGGTTTACCATCTACACTTAAAACATAAACCATAAAATTAATCCTTTCAAATAATAACTCACCATTTCGGTGGTAGGTTCACTTTGCCAATGTTATTCAAGGTTTTCAGTAGCAACACTTCTCCTGCCATCAGAGATGTTTAATCACTACACTTAGAGCATGGGACTAGTGAAGCATCCCAAGATAACTATATCATTCTTGGATAACGTAGCTTTCGCTTAGGCTAATCAACCGACTTGTAGTTTCCTACAAGCCACTACCCTTCAGGGTAGTTGGCTGTTGACTTATATAATATTATAACTTTTTAAAATTTTTTTTAATTCATTTATATTATTGTCGTAATAAATAATAAGAGCATAGGGATGTAAAGACGGCTTTGTAAAGTTTTTATAAAGATTTTTTATAACTTCACTATCCAAATCTTTACCTTCTTTTGCTCTTTTTTTATTTCTTTTTTCTAAAAATTCAAAGGAATAATCAAAAACAATATAAATAAAATTATAATTTTTAAAAATATTTAATAAATTTTCCCTATGTTCTTTTTTAATATTTGTTGTATCTATAAAAACATTTGCTTTATATAAAGCAAAATTTTCTAACGAACTATTAAATAACCTTAATGCTTCTTTAATTAAACCAGTTTCAGTTGCATATTTAAATGCTTCTTTATAATTATTTTCTTTTTTTGTTAATTCAAGAAGTATGTCGTCAAAACTAATTTTTATATATTTATCCTTAAATAATTTATTATATAAATAAGATTTTCCTGATCCTGGTAAACCAATTGGAACTATTATATTTGGTAAAAGTTCATTATAAAAATGTTCATCAACATAGTATTCCATTTATTCTCCTTATATAAATTCTAAATGGTGTTTTGTTAATGAATAAAATAAATCTTTTCTTTTATATCTAAAACTTTGTAATAATTCTGCTGATTCAACAGAAGGAAAAGGGACATAAATTGTTATGCCATTTCTTTCTTCGTTTTCTTCTATTTGTAAAAAATTTCTATTAGTATTTAATGAAGATAAAAAAATAAATTTCATTTTGCCTGCCATTTTTTTACCTTTATAATAAGATGTAAGATATCTATCAACACTCATAGCAATTTCGCAATCTTTTTGATTTTCTAAATTTTCTAAAATTGATTTTAAAATAATGTTATCAATAAAAAAAGTGTAAACTATATTTGCGTATTTGCTATTTGCTTTTGGTATTTGCATGTTTTTTTAATACCTTTTGTTTTTTATATTTATATTAAAATAATATATAAAAGGGGTATCATAAATGGAATTATTTGATAAAATAAAAATCGAAGCAAAAAATAATTTTGCTTTAAGTTTACAACAATTAATGCAATTTGAAGATTATATAGCTTCGCTTGAAGAAACAAAAAATCAAACTTATGAAATTATTTCAAAATATAACGCTTATTATATTTGTAGATTAAAAGAATTAATGTTATTAAGTTCTGATGGTTCTTATTTTCAAGAAAATTTAAATTATTCTAATATTAAAAATATAGATAATATAGTTTTTAATGACGCTATCGATAGCAATGGTGATGGAGCTGATGGTTTTTATCCTTTGCCTGATACTGAACAAAAAATAAATCTTGCAAATAGTGTTAAATATTTTCCTTCACATAATTATACTATTGATAATAATTATCCTAGTGTTAAAGGGAAATTGTTAAGTATGTATAATGATTTTGAAAGTAAATTATTTGAATTATATTTTCTTATAGAAACTGAAATTTATTACAATGAAGCAGGACCAAATGATCCACTGTCAACTTGGGCAAATTGGGATTCTGTTAAAACTGACCTTGTTTCAAATTTAACTAATATAAGAGATTTTATAAATATTACTTTTAGAAATTCTATAAATTCTGTTTATTCTGCTATTCCACTTGATTATATAACTTATTTTGATTTTTTATCAAGTGAAGAAAAAAACGATGTAAATAAACTTTTAACAATTGATAGTTTATGTAATAATTTTGTATCTTCTATTAACGATATAATAGATACAATAAGTAATTTTCCTTCTTCTGTAAAAAAAGGAAATACTACGACTTCTGGAACTTTGGAATATGTTAGATACCAATTAGAAAAATTATTAAAAAATGTTGAAAATGATTCAGATTTATTAAATGCTGTTAATAATAGAATTACTTCTTTAATAACTTTTCAACCTTTTAACTTATCATCTATTTTTTGGAATAAATTTAAAACTTTTATTGCTTATTATATTGACAAATCACAAAGCGGAGTTTATTATACTTATAAAAATTTAAATGTAGTTATAGATAAACTTTTTGAAACAAGAGATAATAACTTAAATAATTTAAAGAATTTAATACCACCAGTTAGTTCAGATGTAGAATATTTGCCGATAAATGAATTTGTAGCCATAACTCCCGCAATTATTAAAAACAAACAAGAAAACACAACTCCGCCACTTTTCGATTGGGGAATAAAACTTTCAATTTCTTTTAAGCAAATTGCAAGTGTTACAGAATATAAAATTTATGTTAAAATAAATAAAAGCGATAATACACAAGAAACTGATTTGCCACAAGAATATTTTGATGGAAACTCTGGTAAAGGAAAATTATTTACATTAAATATAACTGATAATAATGTTAAAATGACGACTAAAAATCAATATGATGAAACTGTTTATTTGCCTATAATAAAAAATCAATTATTAATTACCGAATTACCTAATAATTGGAAAAACAAAAGTTCTGATGATGAAGAGGCAATGACAACTAAACTTGTTGATTTAAGATTTATTATAACAATTATCGCAGAACATACATCATATAATTTACCTAAAATTGGAAGCATAAAAGTAAATTATAATAACACTTTATATAATACGGGTAATTTAACTAAAATTTATAATGCAGAAATAACATCAAATATTTTACAAATAGAAGTATAAAAAAGTATTTTATATTTGGAGGCAATTTGTATGGAAAGGAAAATTAACTTCTATGCAAAAAAGTATTTTAATAATAAATTTTTTGTTTTAGAATTTATATACACTTTTGATGATAACATTTTATATAATTTAATGATAAATAATTATAAACTAAAAATATTTGATGAAATTAGTAATTATGAAAAAAAAATTATTGATGAACAAATTAAACCATTAAATTTAGTTTTGAAAAATTATAAATTAATAAACAATTATGAAACTTTTAAAGTTGTTAAAAAGTTTTATTATGAAAAAAATAATGAAATTATAGAAAATTATAAATCAATTGCGAAGTTAAATTCAAAAGTATTTTATACAAAAATAATTTATCCACAATGCAGTAATTGTAGTAATTATGATTCAGAAGAAAAGTATTGTGCTTTATATTTGCAAAAAATAGATAAAGAAAAGTTATTTTGCACAGATTTTGATGAGGAATAAAAATGACAGAATTAGATAAAGAAGTTATAAAACTTGCTCAATCTTATAAAAAATGTGCTATTAAATTATATGAAGGTTATAATGCACCAACTTTATCTGAAAAAAGTTTTTCAAAAGAAAAAAAAGAATATAAATATTTTTTAGAATTTTATAATAAATTAATTGAAACCGATTATTTTGATAATACTTTTAATATGTATAATTTTTTAAAAGCACAAAAAGAATTAATTTTCCCTGCTCAATTAAAAACAAAGAAGGCTGAAAATAATTTTAAGAAATTTTTAAAAGAAAAAGAAAATGAAGTAAAAATCAAAAATATAACAAAAGATGTAATCCAACAGGAAATAAAAAAAACATTAGAATTGATTTCATTTTTTTTAGAAGAAAACGAAATAAAATATAAAGACTTTTATTTTTTTAAAAAAAATGAAAATGATTTAATGCCTTATGCATTTTTTTTAATAATACAAAATCAAATAACGATTTATATTTGGGGGATGGACCAAAATTTTATTAAAAGTTTTGAACAACTCCCTCTTGATTATCAAAAAAGTTATGAGTATCTTCTACAAGATGCAGCTAATTTAAGAGAGTATTTAAGGAAAGAAAAAAATAAATTATATCAAAATTTATTAGATTTAAATAAAAAATTAAAGGAAACGCTATAATGGAAAACTTAAAAATACATGCTCCTGACATTGATATTGATTTAGACTTACATAGAAACGAATTTGTTAAAAATACATTGCCATTATTGTTTTATAAACAAAGTTATGGCTTAATTTCTGCGTTTGTTACATTAAACATTAAAAATTCATTGCAGGATATTTTGCGAGTTTTTGGAGTTCCATTTGAGATTTTTATTAAAATTACGAAAGATTTAGATGAAGAAAATTGGGAGCAAGATTTTGAAAATAAATATTTTATGGTAAAAAGTTATTTAGATAAATCACAAGAGCATTTAAAAAATAATAATATTATTATTGATGATATAAAACAATTTATAAAAAATTATGTTAATAATTATAAAGGAACATTAAGACAAACTACAAAGCATGCAGCAGGAGTTATTATTGGTAAAGAATTAGAAAAAAATATTCCTTTAAGAATAAACGAAGAAATACCTATTGCTGAATTTGATTTGGACCAAATAGAAAATATGAATTTTTTGAAACTGGATTTATTAACATTGAGAACTTTATCTGTTGTGCAAGAATGTGTAAATCAAATAAGAAAAGAAGATCCTAATTTTAAAATAAATGATTATACAAAATTTTTTGATGATAAAAATATTTACAAAGAAATTGATAAAGGAAATTTGGCGGGAGTTTTCCAACTCGGAACAAAAGGCGGAAAAGAACTTTGCAATATTATTAGACTAAAAACTTTTTTAGATATAGTCGCAATTAACAGTTTAAATAGACCAGGCACTAAAAATATGGTGCAAAATTATATAAATCCAGTTTATAGTGAATTTGAAGTTGTTAACAAATATACAGAAGAAACAAGATATGTAGTTTTGTTTCAAGAGCAATTAAACAAAATTCTTGCAGATTATTTAAATATAGATGAAGGAATTGCTGATTTGATTAGAAGAGAATGGGAAAAAATAAATGGTAATGAAAAAAAGGCAAAAGAAATTTATCATAAATTTTATGAATATGCTAAAAAAAATAGAAAAAAAGATAGTGAAATAAAAAGTCTTTTTAATTATTTACAAATTTACTCTGGATATCTTTTTAACAAATCTCATGCTATTTGCTATTCTATTTTATCTATTATAACTTTATATTTAAAGGTTTATTATCCGTTGGAATTTTATTCATCTTGTCTAAAATTTCCGACTTCAAATGCGGAAGAAAAAGAAGAAATTTTTTTGGAATTAAGAAAAAACAACATTAAGTTTGAAATGCCAGAGGTTAATTTTTCTGATTATAAAGATTTTATTTTTGATAAAAAAGAAAAGAAAATTTATTATAATTTATCTACTATAAAAAATTTCTCTAATGATAGTGCTAAAATATTACAAGAATTAAGACCATTTAAAAGTTATTATGATTTTTTGCAAAAAGTTTTTAATAATAAAAGAAAATTAAATTCAAAAAAAATTGAAGTTTTAATAAAAGTTGGTGCATTGAGAAAATTTAATTCTAATTCAAATTTATTATTAACAGTTTTTAAACAATTAGAGAAAGAATACAAAAAAAACAAAAACTGTTTAAATGCAGGATATGTGGAATATTTATTAATGGAGAATGAAAATATTCAAGATTTTTCTTCTTTTGAAAAAAGAATGTTTAAAGAAGAATATTTGGATTATAAACAAAATAAAATTGAAATGATGTTTGATTATTCTGAAATAAAAAAAATTGAGGAAAAAGGAATTTTAATTAATTTTGCTAATCAAGATTTTTATGATTTTGAAGATAGTTTTTATATTTTATTTAGCATTATAAATGTTAAACCTATTTTAACAAAAAAAGATGAGGAAATGGCTTTTATAGATATTGTAGATTATTTTGGTCAAAAGCAATCTATAACAGTTTTTCCAAAACTATATAAAAAAATAAAAGATAAATTAGAAAAAGATAAAATTTATATTTGTAGTGTCGTAGCAAATGAGTATAAAGAAAAAATAAATTTTGTTTATGTTGATAAAAAATTTGAAAAAATAATATAAAAAATAGTTGATAAAATAAAAAAAACATATATATTAGAGAAAAAGAAGAAGAATATGGCAAAAATAACTATTCCAGCATTAAATTTTGTTATGGAGTGTCCCGATGAATACGTTGATTGAGCCAACTGAAAGATTATATAAATGTTGATGATTTTATTGAAGAATTAGTTGGCAATTATGTAATTTTTGAATCGTCAGTGGGATGGGTAAAAATTGAATAATCATGAACGAATACGAACGATTTAGAATAATTAAAGTCGGTAACAATACCGACTTTTTTTATTGAGTATTTTATATAAAAAAGGAATTAAAATGAATGTTGAATTATTAGTATATACACCTGATCCTGAAAAAATTGTAGCAATTGCTGCAAAACTTTGTTATTCTGATAGCACTATAAAAGAAGTAGAAGAAAAATTTTATAACGAAGAAGAAAGAAAAAGATTAATAAATCTTTTATTAGAAAAAAATCATCTTTCTCCTTTTGAACATATTACTTTTACTTTCGGCATTGAAGGAATTTCAAGAGCGTGTAGCCATCAATTGGTAAGGCACAGAATTGCTTCATATTCAATGCAATCACAACGATATGTTAAATTTAAAAATGAAGTTGGTTATATAATTCCTATTAGTATAGGAAATTCAACATTATTAGAAGAATATAAAAAATATATTTTAGAAGGGCAAAAATTATATGAAAAAATGATAGAAAATAAAATTAAACCTGAAGACGCAAGATATATTTTTCATAATGCTATTACTACAAATATTATAGCAACTTTTAATGCCAGAAGTTTATTTAATTTTTTTGAGTTAAGATGTTGTTTTCATGCTCAAAGAGAAATTTGGTTATTAGCAAATAAAATGTTATCATTGGTTAAAAAAGTTGCACCGAATGTTTTTTCAAAAGCGGGAAGGACTTGTTTTAATTACGGGTATTGTAGAGAAAATGACAACAAATGTAGTAATTATAAATATATTATAAATAAAAATTAATATAATAAAAAAAGGAAAAAAATATGTTATACATAAAATATATACCTTTTTATTCTTCTAAAAAAACAAATGAAATTTTGCCATTAACAGAAAACAAAATTCTTATAAAAGAATTTGAAAATGGTGAAAAAATATTTGAAGAAGAATTTGAATTTGATATGAATAGTGATATTTTTTATAATATTGCAAATATTACTAATAACAAAATTATAAAAGCATATAGAGATGAAGAAAAAAATTTATATTTAGTTTTAAGAAAATTTTATAAGACGCAAGATGAATTAAACAATATTTCAAAAGAGTTTCAACTTATAAATTTTTAAAAAAAAATATTTTTGTTGTCTTAACTTGAGGTAACAATTTGTGACCTCAAGTTAAGACGGTAAAAAAAATAAAAGAGGTATAATATGTTTATAAAAGGGAAAACGAAAGAGCAAATTCTTTTAGAAAAAGAATTAAAAGAACAAATAAAAAATTTAAAAAAAAGACAAATTGAAATTTTAAATTTTCTAAATGAAAATGATTGGCAAATCGTAAAAATAATGGAATTAGAAAAAATAAATGGACCTTTGTTAGACACTAAATATAATGATATTTTTATTCAAAAAAATCAATTAAGGCAAGAATACAATAATAATGAAGCACAAATAAATCAAATGCAACAACAAATAGATGAAATAAATAATATTAATTCTTAATCTTTTTTATAAAGTTTATAATAATCATACCAAGTTGGAAATTTTGTATAAAGAATAGATGGGGATAAATAACAAAGTAATGTTCCAAAAACTCCGTGTATGAGAGCAATAAAATAAATATTTCTAAAAATTAAAAAATAATTTAATAAAACTTGCTCCATACCAAAAACTGCTAATCCTAAAAATAAATTTGGAAAATGCATTAATACAAATAATGCTGATGCTACAATTACTGCATTAAAATCAGACATAAATTTTCTTAATAATACAAAAATTAAAACTACAACTAATTGCTGAACACAAGCCCATAAAGGATATTTCCAAAATAAAGATTTATAAAATCTTTTTTCCCAATTTGTTAAATTATTATCAAAAAGTTGTTGAACGTTTTTTATAGGAAAATTAACATTTAAAATTTTTGTAAATAATATAATTATAGATATTCCAAAAAACAATATAAACAAAGTTTCTTTTATGCAATACCAAGTTATTGGTGCAGGTATAATACCAATAAGTTTTAAAAAATTTATCATATATTTTCTCCTTTATATTCTAAAATAAATATAACCATATTTGCATTCAATTAAGCCATAAAGAGAATCATAATATTCTTTTTTATATTTATAATTAAAATAATCTATATTTACACAATCTAAATCATATAATCTTTTCTCTAAATCATTATTTTGTTGAAAAAATTTTCCTAATAATTCATCTGCTTCTTTTTTATCTATATTTCTATAATCTTCTATATTATCTATTAAACGAAGTCTCCACGCTTCTTTTAACTATTTTGATTTTATAAATAATCCAGAATCAATTTTTCCATCTATTTTAGCCTTTTCAACAAAATTTTCAAAAATAATTTCGAGAATTGCTTTATTATATTCTTCTTTTGAATACCATTTCCAATATTCATCATTATCTAAATATTCTAAAAAAGAATAAGTATCATCAACAAATGCCATAGATAAATCATAAATTTTCTTTTCACCATATTCAGGAATATAAATTTTTTTAAAATCTTTATTAATATATGAAGATTTGGTTTGTGCTTTATTAATTGACATTACAAAACCCCCGCCTTTTATATTACATATGATATTTATTATATCATAGAAGGCGGGGGATGTAAACTATATACTGATATTATTTATATTCGCAGTCATCGATTGTTTTAACAAAATCATTAACCCCAAGCTTTTTATTTTGTTGTGCACTATTTTCTTCTATATTATTACAATTATCCTCCCCGCAATTACAATTTTCATTTAATTGGTTACTATTAACTATACCAATTACCCCCAATGGATTTTCTTCTCTTTCTTTCATATTTTTTGCATCTTGTTCTGAAAAGGGCTCATTCATTTTTTCAAGAGTAGAAACAAAATAATTAAAACAATCTTCACAAAGTATTTCTTTGCTTATTTGTGTTAGATTTGGTATAGTTTCAAATGTATTCATTTCTGTTACTCTGTCTGTTGATACTGCCATTTCAACTACTATTCTAAAATTAGTAAATGGTTTTCCGCATCTTGTGCATTTTACAACATCATAATTATTATTCATATTATACTCCTTTATTAATTACTTAATTATAGATACTTTTATTTTATTATTTGATTCATCATATTGCAATTTAATATTATGTTCTTTAAGTAAATTCAATGTATCTAATTTAAATGCATAAAAATCGTCAATAATATCTAAATCAATATTGTTTTCTGCTAATTTAGTAAATATTTCTATTAAATTATCTTTAATAAATTGATACATTGGTTTATATATTTTACAATCTCTATCAGATAGTTCATATTTACCATATACTGAATAATCCCATGCTATACAACCATGATGACAAAAATAATCTGCGGGGCAGGTATCACATCCTAGTTTTTTCATTGCATTGTGTTTATGTATTCCTATTTTAATAGCATGTTTTAATTGTTTTGCTCCTAAAAAATCATAATCCCAAGCATTCATTATAAAGTTTTCTGGGTTTTCTTCTTTCCATCTATCACAATATCCAACTTCTCCGTTTGGTCTAACTGCTATCATATCTATAGCTGTACCACAGATTTTACCCTCGCACCCTGAATGAAATGTGTGTTTATGAAATGATATAAAATCATTTAATGCCATTGCAATATTAGTTCTAAATTTACCATCAACATATTTCGAACCATTATAGAAATTAATTATTTGTCTTTTATATATTTTATCAAAAACATCATTATCAACATTTAATTTTCCCAATGGATTATTTTCAATATTTTCATACGGGTTATTAAATATATTATATGTATAATTGATATTTGTTTTTTCAACATTTTCTTCTAATTTATCTATGTTATGACTTGTGACAACTGTTATTATTCCTTTTTTAATATTATATCTTTCAATTTCTTGAAATAAGTTATTATAATATTCATATAAATTAGATGATCGTAAATCATTACTACCACTATTACCATCATAACTAATGCCAATGCTTGTTAAATATTTTGAAAATATTCGCATTTTTTCTTTATTTACATTTGTTGCATTTGTTTGCATTCCAATTGTAAGTTTTATACCGTATTTTGCAAATTGATTAGTCATATATTC
>Ga0116177_10003801_pt1 | contig 11032 bp, 8 predicted proteins | sample AD_STIC10_MetaG_FD_89750 | JGI IMG/M metagenome (GOLD analysis project Ga0116177, IMG submission 89750) | Active sludge microbial communities of municipal wastewater-treating anaerobic digesters from USA - AD_STIC10_MetaG | ecosystem: Engineered > Bioreactor > Anaerobic > Digestate | place: USA...
CCTTCACCAGCTGCTCACGCGTGAGCAGAAAAACACCGCCGCCCCCGCGTTCGAACTCGAGCCAGGTGAAAGGCAATCCAGGCCAGGCGCGCTCGACGGCCGGCTGCGAATTGCCGACCTCGACGATCAGCAGGCCACCTGGCCGCAGATGCTTCGGAGCCTGCTCGAGGATCACGCGGACGGAATCGAGACCATCCCGCCCCGACGCGAGCGCCAGCTGCGGCTCATGGCCGTATTCGGCCGGCAGCGTCGCCATTTCTGCAGAGCCCACGTAAGGCGGATTGCTGACGATCATATCGTAGGTGCAGCCCGCGAGGCCTGCGAAGTGGTCGGATTTCAGGCAGCGGACACGCCGCCCCAGCCGATAGGCGCGCACGTTCGCGCGCGCGAGTTCCAGCGCGGCATCGGAGATATCCGTGGCGTCGACGCGGACGCGCGGCAGGTAGTGCGCGCAGGCGATCGCGATGCAGCCGGAACCGGTGCCGAGATCGAGAATCTGCCGCAGGCCATCAGGGTCGGCCCAGGGACGAAACCGCGACTCGATCAGTTCGGCGATCGGCGAGCGCGGGATCAGCGCACGCGGGTCGGTCATCATCGGCAGACCCGCGAACCAGGTGCACCCCGTGAGGTACACCACGGGCACGCGTTCGCGGATGCGTCGTGCCAGCAGGGCATCGAACGCCAGCTCGGCGCGCGCCGGCACGGGCTTCGCGTAGATCGAGGCCGGCGCATCGAGCGGCAGGTTCAGCACATGCCACAGCAGCGCCGCGGCATCGTCCACGGCGTTGTCGGTGCCGTGCCCGAAATGCACGCGCGCACGCCGCAGGCGTCGCGCACCGCGCTCGATCAGCTCGCCAATCGTGGGTCGGGGCGTCCGACTATGGGATAATTTCTGGATGTCACCGCGCACTCGTTACCTCGTCTTCGGCGCCGTCGCCGTTCTCGCCGCTTTGGCCGGCGCCCTGATCGCGCGCCAAACCCGCGCCCCGGAAGCCCTGCCCGCCCTGACCGCCGGCACTCGGCTGCCCGCGCCGCGAGCCTTGAAGCCATTCTCGCTGATCGACCAGCGCGACGCTGCGTTCACGCTCGAATCGCTGCGCGGCGCACCGACGCTGATGTTCTTCGGCTTCACGCGTTGCCCCGATGTCTGCCCGACGACGCTCGCGCTGGTCGCCGCCGCGCGCAAGGCGGCGAACCTGCCCACGCTGCGAGTCGTGCTGGTCAGCGTGGACCCGGAGCGCGACACGCCTGCGTTGCTTGCGAGCTATCTCGCGGCGTTCGACCCGGGCTTCACCGGCCTCACCGGGCCCGTGGCAGATGTCACGGCACTCGCGCGCCAACTGGGCGTCGCCGCTGCCCGCGTCACGCTGCCGGGCGGAGATTACACGGTCGATCACTCCGCTGCGCTGCTGTGGCTCGATGCGGACGCGCGACTCGCCGCCGTGTTCACCCCACCTTTTTCGATCGACACGCTCGCGGCCGATCTGCGCGCTCTGAACGGTCCCGGGACATGAACGACTCATTGAGCCTCGGGGCTCGCCTGTTCATCACCCTGCAGCACCTGCTGCCGCAGCATGGGCTGTCACGCCTCGTGCACCGCGCCACGCGCATCGAAACGGTGTGGTTCAAGAACCTGCTGATCCGCCTGTTCATGAAGGGATTCCGGCCGGATGTCAGCGATGCCGTCGAGACCAACGTACTCGCGTACCCCAGCTTCAATGCTTTCTTCACCCGCGCGTTGCGCGAGGATGCGCGGCCGCTGGCGGCGGATCCGCGCGCGATCATCTGCCCCGTGGATGGCACGGTCAGCGAGGCCGGGCCGATCGACCAGGAGCGGCTCCTGCAGGCCAAGGGCCGCACCTACACGCTGGCGGCGCTGCTCGCCGGGCAGACGGACTGGGCCCGGCAATTCGAGGGAGGCCTGTTCGCCACGATCTACCTCGCACCGTACAACTATCACCGCATCCACATGGCGCTCGCCGGCCGACTGCTCGAGACCTGGTTCGTGCCGGGCAAGCTGTTCAGCGTCAATCGCGTGACGGCCATGGGCGTGGATTCAGTTTTCGCGCGCAACGAGCGCGTGGTCTGCTGCTTCGACGACAACGGCCTGCAGCACGCGATGGTGATGGTCGGCGCGCTCAATGTCGGCAGCATCGAAACCGTGTGGCACGGCGAGATCGCACCACGCCAGCCGCGCGTTTTCGCGAAGATTCCGCTGCCGGCCGCTGCGGGCTCTCCCGATCTCGCGCGCGGCGCCGAACTCGGCCGCTTCAACATGGGCTCGACCGTGATCCTGCTGCTGCCGCGCGACCGCGCACGCTGGTCGGCGGATTTCATCAGCGGTCGTACGGTGCGGATGGGCGAAGCGATCGGCGAGCGGCTGTGACGGGGGTGGACTGGCAGCCCACCGCGACCCGCGAGCGGCTCGCGCAGCGCGCACGGCTGCTTAGCACGGCGCGGGAGTTCCTGAACCGGCGCGGCCTGCTCGAGGTCGAGACGCCGCTTGCGGTGATCGCCGCGGTGACCGATGTTCATCTGGCCTCGGCGGAAGTCCGCTTCGGCCACGACGAGACACCGCGTTATCTGCACACCTCTCCCGAATATGCGATGAAACGACTGCTGGCGGCCGGCAGCGGCGACATCTGGCAGCTGTGCAAGGTGTTCCGCGCGGACGAACGCAGCGCCGTGCACAATCCCGAGTTCACGATGCTCGAGTGGTATCGCGTCGGCTTCGACATGCCGGCGTTGATCGACGAAGTGGCGGAACTCGTGCAGGCCCTGCTCGAGGTCAGCTGCGCGCCAGCCCGCGCGCCGCAGCGGCTGACGTACCGCGAGGCATTCCTCGAGCATGTCGGCGTGGATCCGCTCGCAGCGGATCGCCCGGCACTCGAAGCCGCCGCAGCACCGGCGGCGGTTTCGGAAGCGACCCTGCGATCACTGAACCGAGATGAACTGCTCGACCTGCTGATGGCCGTGCGCGTCGGTCCGCAACTCGGCCGCGGCACGCTGACGTTCGTCACCCACTATCCGGCCTCGCAGGCCGCGCTCGCGCGGCTCGATCCCGCGGACCCGCGCGTCGCGCATCGCTTCGAGCTGTACGCCGACGGCGTGGAACTCGCCAACGGCTTCCACGAACTCGCGGACAGTGCGGAGCAGCGCCGTCGCTTCGAGGCGGATCAGCGCGAGCGGCAGCGCCGTGGTCTGGTGGCGCCGGCGCTCGATGAGCGATTGCTCGCCGCGCTCTCGCGGGGTTTGCCGGACTGCGCCGGCGTCGCACTCGGCTTCGATCGCGTCGCGATGCTGGCGACCGGCGCCGCGCGTATCGACGAGGTTCTGAGCTTCACTTACGATCAGGCCTGAGACCACCATGCACACCCACTCGGCACAGGGCTATGACGAACTCGCGCAGGCGCTCGCGGCGCTGCTCGACGGCGAGCGGGACCTGATCGCGAACGCGGCGAACACGGCAGCGCTGATCTATCACTCGCTGCCGGATCTCAATTGGGCGGGTTTCTATCTGTTGCGCGGCGACGAACTCGTGCTCGGGCCGTTTCAGGGCAAGACGGCCTGTGTCCGCATCGCCATGGGACGCGGCGTCTGCGGCACCGCCGCACAGCGTCGCGAGACGGTGCTCGTCGAAGACGTGCACGCTTTCCCGGGGCATATCGCCTGCGATTCGGCGTCGAACTCGGAGATCGTCATCCCGCTGTTCGACGTGGCCGGAGATCCACGCTCGGCATTGCTCGGCGTGCTGGACCTCGACAGCCCGGAGCATGCGCGATTCACTGCCGAGGATCAGCGCGGCCTGGAACGGCTCGCGCGGATTTTCGAGCGCTCGCTGCGCGCCTGAGCAACGCAGCAAGCCCTCGCAGCCGCCTTTGAAGAGGGGCTTACTGCTTGGCGCGCGAGATGTACTCGCCGGTGCGCGTATCGACGCGAATCACTTCGCCTTCGTTGATGAACAGCGGCACGCGCACGACAGCACCCGTCTCGAGCTTGGCCGGCTTCTGGCCGCCGGTGGCGGTATCGCCGCGCACGCCCGGATCCGTCTCGACGATCTTCAGCTCGATGTGCGGCGGCGGCTGCACCTGCAGCGGCTGGCCGTTCCACAGAGTGATGATGCAGACCGTGCCATCCTTGAGCCACTGCGCGGAATCACCCACTGCAGCCTTGCCGGCGGTGTGCTGCTCGAAATTGTCCGGCACCATGAAGTGCCAGAAATCGCCTTCCTGATACAGGAACTGCATGTCGACGTCCTGCACGTCAGCGGACTCGACCGTGTCGCCGGACTTCCAGGTGCGCTCGACCGTGCGGCCGGTCTTGAGGTTGCGGATGCGCACGCGGTTGAAGGCCTGGCCCTTGCCCGGCTTGACCATTTCGTTGTCGACGATCGCGTACGGATCGCCGTCGACGAGGATCTTGAGGCCCGACTTGAATTCGTTTGTGCTGTAGCTGCCCATCGATGCTGCTCCGAAGAGTACAATTCGCGGCTCTTTGGAACCGGCGCCCTGAAAGGGCCGCGTATGATAACGGCAACCCCTCGCACCCGCCACTCACCGCAGGATCCGCCCGCCGGAATCGGTGCCTCCTGGCAGCGGGAAATGGCTGCGGCCGTCACCTCGGTAGCGGAACTGCTGGGCCTGCTGGGTCTGCGCGCCGACCAGGTCGGTCTCGCGCCTGAGCAAACCGGCTTTGGCCTGCGCGTGCCGCGGGGTTTCGTCGCGCGGATGCGCGCCGGCGATCCGCTCGACCCCCTGCTAGCCCAGGTGCTGCCCACGGCTGCCGAGCGGCTGTCTGCACCCGGCTTCAGCGCAGATCCCGTGGGTGATCGTGCGGCCCTGCGAGCGCCGGGCCTTTTGCACAAGTATCACGGGCGTGCGCTGCTGATCGCCACGGAAGCCTGCGCCGTGCATTGCCGGTACTGCTTCCGGCGTGAATTTCCGTACGCCGAACAGGTCGATACGGCCGGACGCTGGAGCGATGCCCTCGCGGCGCTCGCGGCGGATGAGTCCATCGAAGAGCTGATCCTGAGCGGCGGTGATCCCTGGTCGCTCGGCAACGGTCGACTGCAACAGCTGACGGACGCGTTGCGCGCGATCCCGCATCTGCGCCGCCTGCGGATCCATACGCGTCAGCCGGTGGTGCTGCCGTCGCGCGTCGATGCCGGGCTGCTGGCCTGGCTCGCGGCTCTGCCATGGCCAACGGTCGTCGTCGTGCACGCGAACCATCCGAACGAGATCGATGCCGATGTGGCGAAAGCGCTGCTCGCGCTGCGCGCCTCGGGCGTCACGCTGCTGAACCAGTCGGTGCTGCTGGCCGGCGTCAATGACCGGGCGGAGATACTGACGGAGCTCTCCCAGACGTTGTTTTCGGCCGGGGTCCTGCCGTACTACATCCATCTCCTCGATCGCGTCCGCGGTGCGGCGCATTTCGAGGTCGATGAAGCCACCGGCCGCGCGCTGATGGCCCAGGTGGCCGCCTCCCTGCCCGGTTACCTCGTGCCCCGCCTGATGCGCGACGTGGCCGGCCAGCCGGCCAAGGTGGCCCTGAGTGGTGGGTGGTCGCCGCAGGCAGACAGGTAGAAGTCGCCCGGCTATCACGGCTGAATGTGAGGCTACTCACGCGGCCCGTCAGGGGGGCTTGCTAGAGTCCCGTCATATTCCCGCGCACTATGACTGTGCGCTCTCGCCGATTTTGGGGGCAGAACCTTGAGTTCGCAGGCCGCTGTTCCGCTGATCATCCTCTCGCCGACCCGCGAGCCCGTGGAAGCCGTCAACGGCATCCTGCGCCGCGCCGGCCAACCCGTGCATTGCACGTGGATCCCTGCGCTGCCCGATCTCGCCGATGCGCTGGTGCAGATCAATCCGGAACTGCTGGTGGTGATGGGCCATGGTGCCGACGACGCGGGCCTCGCGGCGCGCGTGCGCGACCAGACCACACCCGAAGTGCCGATGATCGCGATTGCCGAAGGCCTGGACGACGAGGCCGTGGCGTTGACGATGCGCCGCGGCGCACGCGATGTCGTGTCGCTGTCCAGCCCGAGCCGCCTCGAGGCGGTGATGTTGCGCGAACTGCGAGCGTTCCGGCTCGAGCGCGCCCTGAACAACACGCTGCAGTCCGCCCGCGACTATCGCCGCCAGCTCGAAACGGTGCTCGAACGATCCAACGACGCCATTGCCCAGGTGCAGGAAGGCATCGTCGTCGAGGCGAACGAATCCTGGCTCGAGACTTTCGGCATCGATGAACGGCAGGGACACATCGGCCAGCCGCTGATGGATGTCTTCGATTCGAATTCGCATGCCGCTCTGAAGGGCGCGCTGACCGCCTGCCTGCAGGGCAAGTGGAGCGATCACGTCCTGACTGCGACGGCCGTGAATCCGGGCGGCGGCACGATGTCGCTCGATATCGTCCTGTCTGCCGGGCACATCGAGGGCGAGCCCTGCGTCCGCCTGATCGTGCCCGCCACGCGGCGTGATGAACACCAACTCGCCGCCGATCTGGCCGACGCGGTGCGTCGCGATCCGGCCACCGGATTGCTGCATCGGCGCGCACTGCTCGAATCGATGCGCGAACGCGTCGCGAGTCCGGCGCCGGGCGGTGTCCGCTGCATCGTGCAGGTGCGGCTCGACAAGTTCGCGTCGATCGAACGCGACGTCGGCATCGATGGCAGCGAGCAGGTGCTCACCGAGTTCGCCGATCTTCTGAAAGCGCAGATGACCCCGAAGGATCTGATCGGGCGTTTCGGCGGCGTGAGTTTCCTCGCGCTGATCGAACGCGGCAACGATCGGGATATCGAGGCCTGGGGCGAGCAGCTCGTCGCCCGCATCAAGAAGCACCTGTTCCACGTGGGCTCGAAGTCCTTGTCCGCCACCTGTTCGATCGGCCTCGGCGTCGTCCCGCATGGCAATCCGGACCTGAACGCCGCGATCGACGATTCGATCGAAGCCTGTCGGCGCGCGCGCCAGCGCGGCGGCAACCAGATGTTCACGCTCGATCGCGCCGATGCGGACACCCGCGTGCAGGCGTACGACCAGATCTGGGTCAAGCACATCAAGTCTGCGCTGATGGAGAACCGCTTCCGCCTGGTGCAGCAGCCGGTGGCGAGCCTGATGGGTGAAGATCCACAGATGTTCGACCTGCTCGTGCGCATGGTCGATCACCAGGGCAAGGAGATCCTGCCGAGCGAGTTCATGCAGGCTGCAGAACGCAACGATCTCCTGAAGAACATCGATCGATGGGTTATCGGTGCCTCGCTGTCGCTCGCCGCGCAGCGCAAGCCCGGCTGCCTGTTCGTGCGACTCTCGAAAGACAGCGTTGCGGATGCCTCGATGCCGGACTGGCTCGATGGCCAGCTGAAGGCCAGCAAGGCCCAGCCCGGGCGCGTCTGTTTCCAGGTCACCGAAGAGGTGGCCAGCAACTACCAGTCACAGCTGCAGGTGCTCGCACGATCGTTGAAGCAGCGTGGCCTGAAGTTCGCGATCGAACGCTTCGGATCCGGGCGCGATCCCGATGGGCTGCTGCAGGCGATGCCACTCGATTTCATCAAGATCGACGGCGCGCTGGTGCAGGGCCTTGCAGGCAGCGAAGAGATGCAGCAGCGCGTGAAGCGCCTGGTGGATGCGGCGCAGAAGCGCAAGATCCAGACGATTGCGGAGCGCGTGGAAGACGCGAACACGATGGCCGTGCTGTGGCAGCTCGGCGTGCAGTACGTCCAAGGCTACTTCGTGCAGGAACCGCAGGAAGTCGTGCTGAGTGCCGCAGCCGCCGCGCCCGTCGCGGCGACGGGGACCGGCGGACGCTAGTCCAACCCTCGCCGATTGGCCGCTCGCTGAATCCTCAGCCGAGTTCCAGCCGCGTCACGCCGCGCCAGCCGCGCGGCAGCACCGCGCCGCGCTGCGCACGCTCGCCGCGATAGTCCTTCAGGTCCGCGAAGCTCAGCGTCATGCGCCTCTCGCCTGCGAACACCGCGAGCGTCTGATCCGGCGCCACGGAAACCGCGCCGACCAGAAATTCCTCCCGGGCTTCGGCCTTGTCGGCCGGCACGTTGAACAGCTTGTTGCCCTTGCCCTTCGGCAGCTCCGGCACGTCCGCGATCTTGAACACCAGCAACCGGCCATCGTTGGTCGCCACGCAGACCAGCGAGTTCGGCGCTGTCACGGGCGACGGCGGCAGCACCAGCGCGCCCTTCGGCACCGTCAGCACGGTCTTGCCGGCGCGCCGGTCCGTGATCAGTTCCTTCAGGCGCACTGTGAAGCCATAGCCCGCATCGGTCGCGAGCAGCCAGAGGTCCTCGGCCTCGCCCATCATCACGCCGGCGAACTTCGCGCCATCCGGCGGATTCAACCGTCCCGACAGCGGCTCGCCGAGGCCGCGCGCCGACGGCAAAGAATGCGCCGGCAGGCAGTAGCTGCGACCGGTGGAATCGAGGAACACGGCCTGCTGCAGGTTCTTGCCGCGCACCGAATGCTGGTAGCCGTCACCGCTCTTGTATTGCAGTGATCGCGGATCGATCTCGTGCCCCTTGGCCGCGCGCGCCCAGCCACCGGTCGAGAGGATCACCGTGACCGGCTCGTTCGGGATCAGCGAAGTCTCGTCGATCGCCTGCGCGGCCTCGCGCTCGACGATCTTGGAACGGCGCGGATCGCCGTATCTTTCGGCGTCGCTCGCAATCTCCTCGGAGATCAGCTTCTTCAGGCGCGCCTTGCTCTTGAGGATCGCCTCGAGTTCGTCACGCTCGTCCGCGAGCTTCTTCTGCTCCTCGCGGATCTTCATTTCCTCGAGCTTGGCGAGATGCCGCAGCTTGGTTTCGAGGATCGCTTCCGCCTGCTCGTCCGAGAGCTTGAAGCGCGCCATCAGCACCGGCTTCGGCTCTTCCTCCCGGCGGATGATGCGGATCACCTCGTCGAGATTCAGGTACGCGATCAGGAGACCATCGAGGATGTGCAGCCGCCGCGTGACTTTGTCCAGGCGCCACTGCAGGCGGCGCGTGACCGTCGTACGGCGGAACTCGAGCCATTCGGTGAGCAGATCCCGCAGGTTCATGACCCGCGGCCGGCCGTCGAGACCGATGATGTTCAGGTTGACGCGATAGTTGCGCTCGAGATCCGTCGTCGCGAACAGATGCGCCATCAGCTGCTCGACGTCGACCCGGTTCGATTTCGGCACGATGACGAGCCGCGTCGGGTTCTCGTGATCGGACTCGTCGCGGAAGTCGTCGATCATCGGCAGCTTCTTCGCCTGGTACTGCTCGGCGATCTGCTGCAGCACCTTCGAACCGGAGACCTGGTACGGCAACGCGTGGATGATGATGTTGTCTTCTTCGCGCTTCCAGGTGGCACGCGCCTTGAAGCTGCCGTTGCCTTTCTCGTAGAACTCGACCAGGTCTGCGCGCGGCGAAATGATCTCGGCGCCGGTCGGCAGATCAGGACCCTTGATGTGCTTCAGCAGCGCACGCGTGGTCGCTTCAGGATCGTCGAGCAGGTGGATGCAGGCGGCCGCCACTTCACGCAGGTTGTGCGGCGGAATGTCCGTGGCCATGCCGACGGCAATGCCCGTCGTGCCGTTCAGCAGCACGTTCGGCAGCCGCGCCGGCAGCACCGCCGGCTCGTCCAGCGTGCCGTCGAAGTTCGGCACCCAGTCCACCGTGCCCTCGCCGAGCTCGCGCAGCAGCACTTCGGCGTACTTCGACAGCTTGGATTCGGTGTAGCGCATCGCCGCGAACGACTTCGGTTCGTCCTGCGAACCGAAATTGCCCTGCCCCGTGACGATCGGATAGCGGTACGAGAAATCCTGCGCCATCAGCACCATCGCTTCATACGCGGCGCTGTCGCCGTGCGGATGGAACTTACCGATCACGTCACCGATCGTGCGCGCGGATTTCTTCGGCTTGGCCGTGGCCGCGAGCCCGAGCTCGCTCATCGCGTAGATGATGCGTCGCTGCACCGGCTTCAAGCCATCGCCCAGCGAGGGCAGCGCGCGATCGAGGATCACGTACATCGAATAGTCGAGGTAGGCCTTTTCGGCGAAGCCGCGCAGCGGGCTGCTTTCGACGCCCTCGAAATTGAGTTCCTGGTCTTTCATGACGGATCCCGGTCGGAAAGTATCGGGGCGCCAGCAGCGGACAAATGTCCCGCGCGTCGCTCCACGTGATTCGCTTTGGCGCGGGACATTTGTCCGCTACCGGCACCCGGCAACCCTGCGCCTGCGCTCCGCCTTGAACAGACCAGAGAGGTCAACGTCGCGCACGTCGTCGCGCGCGGCGCGGCACGGTTCGACGGCGCGTTCCGTGCGCACGCGAGGGAAAAACACGACGCGCCAAAGCGAATCACGTGGAGCGACGCGCGGCGTGTTTTTCCGTCGTGGGCGCTCTGCCCGCGCCGTCCAACAGCGCCAGTCCTCACGGCACCACCTGCGCGAGATTGCCCTTCTCCTCCAGCCATTCACGCCGATCGCTCGCGCGCTTCTTCGCGAGCAGCATGTCCATGAGCTTGTCGGTTTCGTCCTTGGCATCGATGGTGAGCTGCACGAGGCGACGGGTGCGCGGATCCATCGTGGTCTCACGCAGTTGGGTCGGGTTCATCTCGCCGAGGCCCTTGAAGCGCATGACCACCGGCTTCGCGCGCGAGCCCTCGGCCTCGAGCTTGTGCAGCACGGCGTCCCGCTCGCCCTCGTCGAGCGCATAGAACACCTGCTTGCCGGCATCGATGCGGTATAGCGGCGGCATCGCGACGTAGATGTGCCCGCCCTGCACCAGCGGCCGGAAATGCCGCAGGAACAGCGCGCAGAGCAAGGTCGCGATGTGCTGACCGTCCGAGTCCGCGTCCGCGAGGATGCAGACCTTGTGATAGCGCAGCTTGCCGATGTCGGCGATGCCGGGATCCACGCCGAGCGCAACGGCAATATCGTGCACTTCCGCGGAGCCCGAGATCTCGCCGGGTGCGAGTTCCCAGGTGTTCAGGATCTTGCCGCGCAGCGGCATGATGGCCTGGAAGTCCTTCTCCCGCGCCTGCTTGGCCGAGCCGCCCGCCGAGTC
>Ga0116177_10003803_pt1 | contig 11026 bp, 10 predicted proteins | sample AD_STIC10_MetaG_FD_89750 | JGI IMG/M metagenome (GOLD analysis project Ga0116177, IMG submission 89750) | Active sludge microbial communities of municipal wastewater-treating anaerobic digesters from USA - AD_STIC10_MetaG | ecosystem: Engineered > Bioreactor > Anaerobic > Digestate | place: USA...
CACCATCGACGCGCTGCACAAGGCCGGACTGATCCGCTGATCCGCGCCGTCGTGCAACCCCGGCCATTCAGATGCCGAGGAAGCGCTGCCAGATGCCGTGATCGGCACCGAGTTCGGCCGAGGTGCAACGCCAGACAACCCGGCCGCGTTCGATCAGCGTATGGTGATCGGCAAGTTCGATCAGTTTTTCCACGTATTTGTCGACGACCAGGATGCTCTGCTCGGCGGCACGCAAGCGCGCGAGACAGGTCCATATCTCCTCGCGGACCAGCGGCGCCAGACCCTCCGTCGCCTCGTCGAGAATCAGCAGGCGCGGGTTGGTGACGAGGGCGCGGCCAATCGCCAGCATCTGCTGTTCGCCGCCGGAAAGCTGATTGCCGAGGTTTTTTTTGCGTTCGGCGAGGCGCGGGAAGAGTTCATAGACGCCGGCCGGCGTCCACGGCCCGGCAACGCCGCGGCGATTGGCGAAAAATGCCACCAGATGCTCGTCGACCGTGAGATTCGGGAAGCATTGCCGGCCTTCCGGCACCAGCGCGATGCCGGCGCGGCCGATACGGTCCGGTCGCCAGCCGTCGATGCGCTCGCCGGCGAAGCGGATCGTCCCGCCCTTGACCGGCTGAAGGCCGCAGATGGCGCGCAGCGCGGTCGTCTTGCCCATGCCGTTGCGGCCGAGCAGGGTAGCCGCTTCGCCCTCGGCGAGTTCCAGATCGAGTCCGAACAGGACCTGGCTCGGGCCGTAGGCGACTTCCAGTCCGCCGATCTCGAGCAGGGCGTTCACAGGTGGTCCCCGAGATAGGCCCGGCGCACGTCCGGGTCAGCGCGGACGGCTTCCGGCGCCCCGGTGGCGATCAGGCGACCGTCGACCAGCACCGAAATGCGGTCGGCCAGCCGGAAGACCGCATCCATGTCGTGTTCGACGAGCAGGATGGTGACGTGGCGGGCGAGGTGGTCGATCAGTTCCACCATGCGCGTCGACTCCTCCTGGCCAGTACCGGCCATCGGTTCGTCGAGCAGCAGCAACTGCGGCTTCGTCGCCAGCGCCATCGCGAGTTCCAGCGCGCGCTGCTCACCGTGTGCAAGATTGCCGGCCACCGTTTCAACGCGCGCGCTCAAACCGACCTGATCGAGATAGCAGCGCGCCTCGTCAAACAACCACTGTTCGCTGCTTACCGGCTGCCAGAACCGGAAGCTGCTGCCGGCGTCCGGCCGCCCCTGAACGGCCAGTGCCACATTGTCGAGCACCGAGAGACCAAGGAAGACATTCGTGATCTGATAGGAGCGCGCCATGCCGGCGGCCACGCGCTGATGCATCGAGAGTCGGGTGACGTCGCGGCCGGCGAAATGCACGCTGCCGCTGTCCGGCTGCAGCGCGCCGGAGACATGATGGATGAAGGTCGTCTTGCCGGCGCCGTTGGGGCCGATGAGCGCATGTACCTCGCCCGCTTCGACGCTGAAATCGACCTCTTTCAGGGCGTCGACCGCAGCAAAGCGGCGCGACAGGACGCGCACCTCGAGCAGGGCTTCAGCCACTGCTTTTCCCGAAAAGCGCCGCGACCCCCCTGGGGGCGAACAGCACGATGCCGATCAGCAACAGCCCAAGGCCGATGTGCCAGTGCAAGGTGAATCCAGCCAGCACCTCCTCGAGACAGAGCAGCACCAGCGCCCCGATCACCCCACCGTAGAGATAGCCGACACCGCCGATGATGACCATGACCAGCAATGTCCCCGATTGTGTCCACTGCAACAGGTTGGGACTGGCCAGCCCCGTCAGGTTGGCGAGCAGCGCGCCGGCGAGCCCGGCCAGGGCGCCGCCCAGCACGAAAGAGACGAGGCGATAGCGGAGCACCGGGTAGCCGAGCGCTTCCATGCGCGCCTCGTTTTCGCGGATGCCCTGGATCGTGCGGCCGAACCGGGCATCGGCCAGCCGCCCGAGAAAAGTCATCACCAGCGCCAGACAGCCGAGCGCCGTGTAGAAGAGGGCGCCATCGCTGGTCAAGCCCAAGCCGCCCAGCGTCATCCTCCGGGCCAGCGGCAGGCCGTCGTCGCCGCCCAGGACACGCGCCGAAACGAACAGGTAGTAGGTCATTTGGGCGAAGGCCAGCGTAATCATGATGAAATAGACGCCGCGCGTGCGCAGACTGATGGCGCCGACGACGAGCGCCAGAAGGCCGGCGACGATCATCGCCAGCGGGAAGGCGAGCAGGGCATCGCTAATTCCGCTCTCCATGCAGAGCGCGGCGACATAGGCGCCGGCGCCGAAGAAGGCGGCGTGGCCGAGCGAAAACATGCCGCCGAAGCCGAGCACCAGATTGAGGCTGCTGGCAGCCAGCGCGAAGATCAGGATGCGGGTGGCGAAGCCGATGTAGAACGCCTGGCCCGTTGCCTCGAGAACTGCAGGGAGTACAAGCAGGAGCATCAGCAGCCCGAGGGCAAGCGGCTTCTGGTAGCTAGCCGGGCGGTAGAACGCCATCAGGCACGCGCCGGAAACAGGCCCTGCGGCCTGAAGAACAGGATGCCCGCCATGAGCAGGTAGATCATGATCGAGGCCAGCGCCGGGCCGAGCGTCGCCGCCGCATCGGCCGGCAATGCAACACGCAGCAGCGTCGGCAAAAGCGCCCGGCCCAGGGTATCGACCGTGCCGACGATCAGGCTGCCGACCAGCGCGCCGCGGATCGAGCCGATGCCGCCGATGATGATGACGACGAAGGCAAGAATCAGCACGCTTTCGCCCATCCCGACCTGAACCGCGAGCAGCGGCCCGAGCAGGCCGCCGGCGAGAGCGCAGAGCGCGGCGCCAAGGACGAAGACGGCTGTGAACAAGCGCTGCACATCGACGCCCAGCGCCTCGGTCAGCTCGCGGTTGGCGGCGCCGGCGCGCACCCACATGCCGACCCGGCTCTTGGCGACGAGCAGGTAGAGCAGGCCGGCGACGGCCACCCCGAACGCGATGATCACCAGCCGGTAGGCCGGGTAGAAGAAGCCGCCGATCTCGAGCGGCCCAGACAGCGCCTCCGGCGGGTTGAGCAGCAGCGGCTGGGCGCCCCAGATCGTGCGCACGGCCTCGTTGGCGATCAGGATCAACCCGAAGGTTGCCAGCACCTGCGACAGGTGGTCGCGCCGGTAAAGCTGGCGAAACAGCGAGAGCTCCAGCACGAGCCCGAGCGCAGCTGCCCCGGCTACCCCGGCGCCAAGACCGATCCAGAATGAATCGGCCACCTGCGCTGCCGCCGCGACGAAGTAAGCACCCACCATGTAGAGCGAGCCGTGGGCCAGGTTGATGCAGTCCATGATGCCGAAAACCAACGTCAGCCCGGCGGCAAGCAGGAACAGCATGAGGCCGAATTGCAGGCCGTTCAGGGCCTGCTCGAAAACCAGCTGGGTCACTTCATCCTGCAGGCGGAAACGTAGGCATCCGCGTGATTGGTGAAGATCGTGCCCATCATCCTGTTGGTGATGCGGCCACCGGCATCCCTGCCGACAACCCTAAGGTAGTAATTCTGCACCGGGTAGTGGTTGCTGTTGAACCTGAAGTCGCCGCGCACGGACTTGAAATGCTTGGCTTCCAGCGCCCTCTGCAGCGCGGCCTTGTCCTCGACCTTGCCCTTCACGTCGCGCACCGCGCCATCGATCATCAATGCGGCGTCATACCCTTGTGAAGCATACAACGACGGCATGCGCCCGTACTCCTTCTGAAAGTCGGCGACGAAGCGTTTGTTTTCCGCATTGTCCATGTCGTGCGCCCAATGTGACGAGTTGAACATCCCCATCATCGGTGCGCCGACGGCCTTGATGACGTCCTCGTCAGCCGAGAAGCCGGGGGCAAACAATTGCGTGTCACGCGACAGGCCGGCGGCAACGAACTGCTTGACGAAGTTGATGCCCATGCCGCCGGGCAGGAAGAAGAACAGTGCATCCGGCTTTATGGCGCGGATCTGGGCTAGCTCGGCGGCGTAGTCGAGCTGGCCGAGCTTGGTGTAGACCTCCTCGGCGATCTTGCCCTTGTAGTAGCGCTTGAAGCCCGAGACCGCATCCTTGCCACCCGGGTAGTTCGGCGTGACGATGACGACATTCCTGAAACCCTTGTCCTGCACATACTTGCCGACCGCCTCGTGCAGATTGTCGTTTTGCCAGGCAACGTTGAAGAAGAACGGGTTGCACTGCTCGCCGGCATACTGCGACGGGCCGGCATTTGCCGAGATATAGAAGGTATGGTTCTCGAAGACGGTCGGGCCGACCGCCAGCATGATGTTGGAGAAGACGATCCCGGTCATGAAATCGACCTTGTCCTTCTTCAGGAACTTGTCGGCCGTCTGCTTGGCGATGTCGGGGTTCTGCTGGTCGTCGGCGACGATGACCTCGGCCGGCAGCCCGCCGAGCTTGCCGTCGAGCTGCTTGATGGCGAGGTTGAAACCATCACGAATGTCGACACCAAGCCCGGCGCCGGGGCCGGAGAGCGTGGACACGAAGCCCACCTTGATCCTGTCGGCGGCGTGTACGGAGCCGGCAAGCATCAGCGCGGCGGCGAGGGCAGTCAGGCGAAGCGGCATTGAATTCTCCGGGGGCAGTCTCAAAGCAGCAAATTGTAGCGCAGGAACAAGCAGCTACCGGCGCCATCCAACCCCTAATTCAGGTATATTGCCGCCCCATGAACCCCGCTGTCGTTCTCCTTTCCGGTGGCCTCGATTCCGCCACCTGCCTGGCCATCGCCGGCGGCCAGGGCTTTTCCTGCCACTGCTTGTCGTTCGATTACGGCCAGCGTCACCACGCCGAACTCAAGGCCGCCGAGCGGGTCGCCAAGGCGCTGGGTGCCGCCGAGCACCGCATTCTCAGTGTCGACCTCGCCCAGTTTGGTGGGTCGGCGCTGACCGATACCAGCATCGCCGTGCCAACCGAGGGCGTGCAGCCAGGCATTCCGGTGACCTATGTACCGGCGCGCAACACGATCATGCTGGCGCTGGCGCTGGCCTGGGCCGAGGTGCTGGGCAGCCGCGACATCTTCCTCGGGGTCAATGCGGTCGACTATTCCGGCTACCCCGATTGCCGCCCCGACTACATCGCCGCCTTCGAGACGATGGCCAACCTGGCGACGCGAGCCGGTGTCGAGGGTGCCCGGCTGACGATCCACACGCCGCTGATTGACCTTTCCAAGGCTGACATCATCCGCAAAGGCATCAAGCTTGGCGTAGACTATGCGTTAACGGTGTCATGCTACCGTGCCGACTCTGAGGGGCATGCTTGTGGCGTCTGTGATTCCTGCCGCCTGCGCGCCGAAGGTTTCACCGCTGCCGGCGCCACTGACCCAACTTCTTACCGCACCTGAGCATGGAAACTGCCGTCTCATCGTCGACGATTCTCTGGCTGGCTTTCGTGGTCGCCTTCCTTTTTGGCGCCATCGGCCAGAAGACCAGTTTCTGCACGATGGGCGCCGTTTCCGACATCGTCAATACCGGCGACTGGGGCCGCATGCGCATGTGGCTGCTGGCCATCGGCGTCGCGATCCTGGGGTCGGCCGCCCTGCATTCTGCGGGCCTGATCGATCTCGGCAAGTCGATCTACCGGACGCCAGGCTTCACCTGGCTCTCCTACCTGCTCGGTGGCACCTGTTTCGGCATCGGCATGGTTCTCGCCTCAGGCTGCGGTTCGAAGACCTTGATCCGAATCGGTGGCGGAAACTTGAAGTCGGTGGTCGTTTTCCTCGTACTGGCCGTGGTTGCCTACATCACCATGCGTGGCGTACTCGGCGTCTTCCGCGTCAATGTGTTGGACAAGGCAGTGATTACGTTCCCGGGTGGCCAGGATCTCCCGGCGCTGCTGACGGCAGCTGGCATGAGTGCCGAGACCGCATTCCGGCTCGCGGTTCTTGTCATCGGCGGCGGGTTGACCGCATTCTGCCTGTTAAATCGTGAGTTCTGGACCCTGGACAACCTGCTCGGCGGTTTCGGCATTGGGCTGGCCGTAGTCGCGGGCTGGTATGTCAGCGGTCACCTTGGTTATCTGGCCGAGGATCCCGAAACCTTGCAAGAAGCTTTCCTGACGACCAACAGCGGTCGCATGGAGTCGCTAACCTTCGTCGCCCCGCAGGCGTACACGCTTGAACTGCTAATGCTGTGGTCGGACACAAGCCGCAAGGTCACCTTCGCCATTGCAACGGTACTGGGCGTCATTGCCGGATCCGGTGCCTGGGCGTTGCTCACCCGCAACTTCCGCTGGGAAGGCTTTGCCAGCGTCGAAGACACCGCCAGCCACTTGCTCGGTGCGGCACTGATGGGGTTTGGCGGTGTCACGGCAATGGGATGCACGGTGGGGCAAGGCATCACCGGTTTCTCGACGCTGGCGCTCGGGTCCATCGTTACCTTCCTGGCCATCGTCGCCGGCGCTGCAGCAACCATCAGGATCCAGTACTGGCGTCTCTTGCGTGGGGCATAATGGCGACCCACCAGGTACACAAAACACGACAACCGACCCGTCCCATGTTCGCCCACATCGATCACAGGATCTTCCTTATTGCCGCCGCCGTCTGCATGCCAATATTCGCGGCCACTGTCGAGGCCGCAGGTCCAGCCCTCGCCATCGCCCTCAACTCTGGGGACGGCACCCTCAGCCTGATCGATACGGAAACCTACAGGGTGGTCGGCAAGACTCAGGTGTGCAAAGAGCCGCATCACCTGATGCCGTCACCGGACGACAGGTCGGTCATTGTGGCCTGCGCTGCTTCCAACCAACTGGTCTTCTTCGACCCGGTGACAGGAAAGGAGCAAAAGCGCATCCGCGACATCTCCGATCCTTATCACCTCGGCTTCTCACCTGACAGGAAGCTGTTCGTCAGCAATTCCCTGCGCCTCGATCGGGTCGACATCTACGACGCCGCTGATTTCAAGCTCAAGGCCCGGGTACACGCGCCGCGCACCCCATCGCACATGGCGTTCGATGCCGCCGGCGAGTTGGTCTTCATCACGCTGCAGGATTCGAACGAAGTGATGGCGATCAGCCTGAAGACCCTGAAGACGGAATGGGTCATCCCGGTCGGGCCGACGCCGGCGGGCATCGTGATGACGCCCGACAACCGTTACCTCCTGGTGGCCATCATGGGCGAAGGCTACGTCGAAGTCATCGACTGGAAAACACAGAAAACGGTCAAGAAGGTGCCGACCGATACCGCCGCCCATAACCTGCATCCGCGTGGCGACGGTCGCTATTATTTTGTCTCAAATCGCTCGGTCAAAGGTGGCAGCATCTCGCTGTTCGATACGCAGACGCTCACCGTCGTCGAGAAATATGATGTTCCCGGCGGGCCCGACGACATGGAAGTTCGCGCCGATGGCAAGGAACTCTGGGCTACGGCACGCTTTGCCCGTCGCGTCCAGGTTATCGACCTGACAACCAAGACGCTGAAGACGTCGATACCTGTTGGGAGCTCGCCGCACGGCGTGTTCTTCCTCAATCACGCGGGTCGCAGGTGACCGGCCGTCGCGCTGCCTTGATCCTCGCCTTTGCCTCTATGGTCTCAGGAGCAGGCAGCGTCGCGAGCGCTGCCTGCAGCGGCACCCTGTATCTGACCTTCGATACCGGGAACATGCGTCATGCGGAACTTGTCGCCGCAACACTGGCGAAGCACAAAGCCAGGGCAACCTTCTTTGTTGCCAACGAGAAGACCTTGCGAGGCGACTATGCGCTGGACAAGGCATGGGCTCCATATTGGCAGGCCCGCGTCGCCGAGGGTCACGCCTTCGGCAGCCACACTTGGCAGCATGGCAGTTTCCGCCAGGATCAAGGCAACCTGACGCAGTACCGGCTGATGGACGGCAGGACGTTAGATCTGGACAGTAAAGGCATCTGTGAAGAAGTTCACCGCCCCGATGCCCGTTTCAAGGAACTAACGGGACGCGCTCTTGATCCGTTGTGGCGCGCTCCTGGGGGACGCACGACGCCCTTGACACTGCAAGCGGCGCAGGCCTGCGGCTACCGTCACGTGGGCTGGGCGCCGGCCGGCTTCCTCGGTGACGAGCTGCCATCCGAGAGTTACCCCAACTCCCGGCTGGTCGAACGCGCGCTGAAAAACCTGAAGGATGGCGACATCGTCATGGCCCATCTCGGCATCTGGTCGCGCAAGGATCCATTCGCGCCGGCACTCGACGAACTGCTCAGCGGCCTCGGAGCCCGGGGATTCTGTTTTGCCACACTGGCGCTGGCCGGGTAAGCGGATCAGGGCAGGCGCACCATGTTCCAGGACTTTCTCGATGCTTTCGTGCTGACCCAGGGGTGGCTACTCGACCAAGTCGTCCAGCCACCGCTGCTGGCACTGGGTTTGGGTAGTCTTCTCGAACCCGCTTTCGACGGGGTTGAATTCTTCCTCTACGGTGTACTTCAGTTAGGGGTTGCCTACTTGCTGCTACGCCCCCTCGAGTACTTTCGCCCCGTCGAGCGCTGGCCGGATCGCAAAGCGGTGCGCGTCGATGTCCTTTACACTTTTCTCGATCGTCTGGGCATCGTGCCGCTCGCCGTCTTTGCTTTGCTCAGTCCGTTCACTTTGAGCCTCGAAGGCTGGCTGCGCTTTCACGACGTAATCCCGCCGCAGCTTGAAGATGCTCTCCCATTTCTTGAGACGCGGCCACTGGTCGCCTTTTTCGTCTACCTGGTCATTCTGGATTTCTTCGAGTACTGGCGTCATCGCCTCTCCCACACATTCCGCTGGTGGTGGGCATTGCACGTGATCCACCATAGCCAGCGCCAGATGTCGCTGTGGACCGACAGCCGCAATCATCTGCTCGACGACCTGATCGGCGGCGCCTGGTTCGCCCTGATCGCCTTGTTCATCGGGGTCCCGCCGGGGCATTTCATCGGTCTCATGGTAGCGATCCGCATCGTCGAGAATCTCTCCCACGTCAACGCCCGCCTGAGCTTCGGCTGGCTCGGCGAACGGCTGCTGGTCAGTCCGCGCTATCACCGCTGGCATCACGCGGTCGACCTGCCGGAGGGCCGGCAATTTCGCCACGGCTGCAACTTCGCGATCCTCTTTCCGATCTGGGACCGCCTGTTCGGCACCCAGCATCTCGCCTCAGGACTACCCCCCACCGGCGTCCATTCACCCGCTCTTGCATCACCGGCGCGTGCCGATCACTTCTGGGCACAGCAGAAGGACGGGATTGCAGGCCTGATCAAGGCACTGCGCGCAACGACAGAGTAACCTGGACGCCGCCAGCGGAGCAGAAAGCACCGGTCAGCAGCAACCCGTTCAGCCGAAGCGGGGCTTCCGCTTCTCGGCACGGGCTTTCAGGCCCTCAGCGAAATCCGGCTCGGCGGCACATCGGGCAAAATTTGCCTGCTCGGCCTCCAGCTGGTGCTCCAACGGAGTCGAGAATGACTGGTTGAGCAGTGCTTTGGTTCGCGCCAGTGCCTGAGCCGGTCCGTCCTTGAGGCGTCTGGCGAGCGCCAGACACTCCTGATCCAGGATCGCTACTGGCATTGTGCGGCTGAGCAAGCCAAGCCTGACGGCAGTCGGCGCATCGAAACGATCGCCGAGCAGGGCGATTTCCGCGGCCTTTCTCAGACCGACCAAGCGCGGCAGAAGCCAGGTAGCGCCCCCATCCGGCGACAAGGCAATGTGACAATAGGCAAGCATGAAGTAGGCGGAATCGGCCGCGAGGGCAAAGTCACAGGCAAGCATCAACGACATGCCAAAGCCCGCCGCCACGCCTCGCACAGAGGCAATCACGGGCTTTTCCATATTGCGCACATTCAAGGTAATGGCATGCACTCGCGCCAGTTGATCCTTCACGCGGGCTTCGATTGCGGCGGCATCACGTCCGGAAATTTCCCCGGAGAGATACTTCAGGTCGCCGCCGGCCATGAAGTGTCTGCCGCTGCTGCGCAATATCACCACCCTCGCCTCGGCATCGGCCGCGGCACGCGCAGTCGCTTCTCCCAGTGCGGTGATCAGTTCTTCGTTCAGCCCGTTAAGCGCTGCGGGCCGGTTCATGGAGAGAATGGCAATGCCTTCGTCAAGCTCGTAGGTCACGAGGGGCATGATTGACTTCCGTTGGGTAGGGTCAGGGCAGGGATCACAGCGGGTTTCAATGGGGTGGCCAGCATTCTATCGCTGCTCATTTTCCTTCAACCGCTCAATCACCAATGGGAATGCTCCAGAGCCGACCAAGGCGACGCTCGAAACCATGAAGGCCAGTCCCGCCATCGGATCGTCGAGAACGGGATGCGCGGCAGCCCCGAAGCCGGCGATGCTGATCACGCCCGGGATGGCACAGAGAACGCCGAGTGCGGTGAGAACGATGAACGAGAATGGATAGCGGCGCATGGCGTGACTGTGGACGAAGATGCTACCGTTACAAACGCCGGCTCTGGTCGCCAGTGGCAAACCCGAGCAACGGGCGAACGATGCCGCGACCGATGGCGATGACCTTGAACAGTTCACCCATCTCGTGCGGCAAAAGCATCTTGTTGATGGCGCCGCTGGCACGGATGTAATCGAGGGTGCCCGGCTGCTCTCTGGCCAGCAGGTCGAGGATACCGCAGTTGAGCAGGAACTGGCCCTGGCTGACGTAGCCGAGCAGATTGAGTCCGGCCGCATCGGCGGCGGCGATGATTGCCGTGAAATCGACGTGGACCGTGACATCCTGCAGGCCCGGGAGATAGAACGGATCGGGATGCGAATGATGGCGGTAATGACACATCAAGGTCCCGCGCCCGCGCTGCTGATGGTAGAACTCGCGGCGCGGGAAGCCGTAGTCGATCAGCAGCAGCGCTCCGCATTGCAGACGATGGCCCCATTCAGCGGTCCAGGCACGTGCTGCAAGGCTGATCTCGTTTTCGTAACCCGGCGGGAGGGTGCACTGCGCACCGATCTCTCGGGCGGCCGCCAGCAGTGGACCCGCCGCTGGTCGCTCGTGCCAGGCGAAACCGCCTGCCTCATCAATCCCGACACCGCGCTCGAAGACACCATCTTCGCGCCAAGCAACGACATGGGCCGGCATCGCGTCGAGCAGTTCGTTGGCCAGGACGACCCCCGAGAAGG
>Ga0116177_10003805_pt1 | contig 11025 bp, 10 predicted proteins | sample AD_STIC10_MetaG_FD_89750 | JGI IMG/M metagenome (GOLD analysis project Ga0116177, IMG submission 89750) | Active sludge microbial communities of municipal wastewater-treating anaerobic digesters from USA - AD_STIC10_MetaG | ecosystem: Engineered > Bioreactor > Anaerobic > Digestate | place: USA...
CGCCGCGTGGGGGCACGCGGCCTTCTGAAGATGGAAGGAGGCGCTGGCAGGCGGCGCGCACGCATGCAGCGTTAGCCCGGCATTTTATGGCCGCACGAAAGCCTTGTCGGTCAGCGGGTGGGCGGGTGGGAGGCTTTCTGCTTGAGGAACGGCTAAGCGGGCAGGATGCCCGCGCGCCGGGAGAGGCGGGGGTGAAAGTGCCGCGTGGGGGCACGCGGCCTTCTGAAGATGGAAGGAGGTGCTGGCAGGCGGCGCGCACGCATGCAGCGTTAGCCCGGCATTTTATGGCCGCACGAAAGCCTTGTCGGTCAGCGGGTGGGCGGGTGGGAGGCTTTTTACTTGAGGGACGGCTAAGCGGGCAGGATGCCCGCGCGCCGGGAGAGGCGGGGATGAAAGCGCCGCGTGGAGGCATGCGGCCTTCTGAAGATAGAAGGAGGCGCTGGCAGGCGGCGCGCACGCATGCAGCGCTAGCACGACATTTCATGGCCGCACGAAAATCTTGTCGGTCAGCGGGTGGGCGGGTGGGAGGCTTTCTGCTTGAGGGGCGGCTAAGCGGGCAGGATGCCCGCGCGCCGGGGGCGGATGAGAATGATTGGGGGCCGGGCCGTTAGAACCCGGCGCTAACGGTATGGAACCCCACGGGGGCTTCCGGCCGCAGCCGAACTGTCAGCAGAAATACCCGGCTGAAGGTGTTTGCGCCATCACTGACGGTGAGGGTGATATGGGCGCTGCCGATTTGCCCCGGGCGGGGCGTGAGGGTGACCGTGCGGTGGCTGCCGCTGCCCCCGAAGACAATGCCCGAAACCGGCACCAGGCCCGGGTTATCCGAATTGCCCGCAAGCGTCAGGCTCGCTGCGTCCGTCTCCGGGTCGCTGATGGTGAAGGGGATGGGCGGCGTGGTGGTGTTGGCCGCCATCACGTAGTCGGCCAGGGCGGAAATCGTCGGCGGCTGGTTGGCCGGGTTGACGGTGACGGTGAAGGCGCGGGCGATGAGGTTGTTGCTCGCGCCGCCATCATTGACGATGACGGTGATCGTGGCGGCACCACTGGCGGTGGCCACCGGGGTGAAACTGAGGGAGCCGGTGGTGTTGGGGCTGGTGTAGTTCACCGCCGGGGTCGGGATCAGGCCGGGATTGCTGGATGAGGCCGTAACGGTCAGCGTCTGGGATTCGTTGGGCGCCCCCGCGGTGATGCCGGAGAGGTTGACCGTTTGCCGGCCCGCACCCTGGTTGAGGGTGAGGTTGGGCAGGGCGTTCAACGTCGGCGGCTGGTTAACCGAATTGACCGTGACCGTAAAGGAGCGGGAGATGAGGTTGTTGACGGTGGCGCCATCGTTGACGGTGACGGTGATCGTGGCGGAGCCGTAGGCATAGGCCACCGGGGTGAAGCTGAGGGTGCCGGAGGCGTTGGGGCTGGTGTAGTTCACCGTCGGGGTCGGAATCAGGCCCGGGTTGCTGGACGAAGCCGTAACGGTCAGCGTCTGGGACTCATTGGCGGCGCCCGAGCTGATGCCCAGGAGGTTAACCGTCTGTGGACCGGCATTCTCGTTGAGCGTCAGATTGGCCAGGGCGTTCAAGGTCGGCGGCCGGTTGGCCTGGTTCAGCGGAATGAGTGCCGCAATCTCCGCGGAATAATCGCTCTCCGTGCCGTTGATGTCGGTGGCGGTGGCGGCGAAATAGTAAGTAAGCCCCCCGGCGAGATTGGAAATGGACACCGTCAGGTTGGTGCCAGCCGGAACCGAATGGGTGTAGGCGGCACTGGCCACGCCGTAGTAAACCCGGTATTGGACGATATCGGGGCTCGGGCTCGCGTCCCAGTTCAGCGTCACGCTCGCGGCGAAGAGAGAGGGCCGCGGGGCCAGAACGCCGAGCAGGCCCCCCAGCAGGCTGAGGGACACCGCGCGCTTCCGGAAGAACAACAATACTGAGTGCGACATACGCTAACCCGCTCAACGCATAAATGCTGCCAACTCCGCCGGAGCCGCCGGCCCAAACCGCGCCAATGCGGCGGCCTGGCTATAAATGAGACACGCCCCGCCCGCGGACGCGGTTAAACGGATTATTCGGCCGCGTTTTGGAGGTTCCACCACGGGCTGACGGCGCGCGCCCCGGCCCCGAGCCCCGCCTCCGCGCGACCCCGCCGGGCGGGCGGCGAAAGTTTTTCAGACAGTGTGTCCCGGAAAAGCACAGGACGTCCACCGCCGCCATAAGCCCGCCCCCCGGAGGCTATACGGCCGCGGCCCCGGAAAACCGGGGCGGCTGCGCGAACGGAAACCGCCGAACGCGGAGCCGGCCGCCCGGCGCAGGAACAGGCTTCCCTTGCCGGCCCAACCGTGGTAACGTTTCTTGAGAGCGCACGGCAGACGGGACGCGAAATGGAAACGGACGCAGGAAGCAAAAAATACACATGAAGACACAAGCTGGATTAGAGCGGGCTTTGAGTTTCATCAATTGCCAGTTGCAGCCGGGAGGCGCGGGGCAGACCGCGCGCGAAACGGACGCGCCGCGGCGCGCCGTGACCATTTCCCGCCAGACCGGCTCGGGCGCGCATATTGTGGCCCAGAACCTGGCAGCCTACCTGCACGCGCACGAACCCAAAGACGCCTGCCCGTGGGCGGTGTTCGATCGCAACCTTGTGGAGAAAGTCCTCGAAGACCACAATTTGCCCCAGCGCCTGGCCCGGTTCATGCCGGAAGACCGCGCCTCCGAAATCACGGACATCATGAACGAGCTGTTCGATCTGCATCCCCCCTCCTGGACGCTGGTCCACAAAACCACCGACACCATTCTCCGCCTGGCGGAGCTGGGCAACGTGATCCTGATTGGCCGCGGGGCCACCGTGATCACCGCCAAGCTCCCCTACGTCTTCCGGGTCCGCATCATCGGCTCGCTGGAGAAGCGGATTAAACACGTGCAGGAGCTGGATCATTTCACCCGCCCGGTGGCGCGGGCGCGGATTCTGCAGGAAGACCGCGGGCGCAAACGCTACCTGCGAAAGTATTTCGACGCCGACCCCGACGATCCCCTGCTCTACCACCTCATCATCAACACCGATGATGTGCCGTACGAAGAAGTCGCGCGCATCATCGGCGAGGCCGTGCTGCGACGCCGCTGAGGTTCCCCCAAACGCAGGGAACGCGCAACTCGCCTGGCAGCCCTTGATTCAGGCGCCTTTCGCCGCGCTCAATTGAGCGCGGCCCCGTTGCCGTGCGGTGGCTGCGGCGGGCGGGGCGCTATTTTTTGAGCGGGCCGGGGAAGGCGATCAGGTCGGAGCGGGTCTTGCCGTTGGCCGTGATGCGCGGGAGGGTATAGATCATGCCGTCCTTGCCGATGGCCATGGCGTTGACGTAGAGCGGGCGCTGGCCGTCGGGGTAGAAGACGGCGCCGTGGTCGGTGTATCGGCCGGTCTTGAGGTCGTAGGTGATGAGGTGCAGGTCTTCGAGGCCTTTGGCTTCGCCCATCGCGGTTTTGGCCTTGCCGGCGAGGCGCTGGCCGTCAATGTAGATGGGAGCGCCGGTGAGGTAATGGATGGTCTTGCCGTCGGGGCCGAGGGCAAAGGCCAGGTAGCCATAGCTGAACTGGTCGAACATGCCGCTGCGCTTGGAGGGTTCAGAGGTGATGCGCTGCATGACTTCGAGGCGCGGCACGCGGGGGTCGAACCGGAACAGGTATCCCGAGTTGCCGTGGACGCCATAGATGAGGTTGTCCTGCTCCCGCCAGAAGGTCTGGCGCCAGTTGTAGCCCATGTGCCCGGCGTCGGTGGGGTCGTAGCTGCCGAAGTAATCCTTGACCATGGTTTCTCCCTTCATCGCGCTCACGGAGTCGCTCGCGGCATCGTAGCGGAAGATGGTGCCCTCGGAGGAGGTGAAGTAGGCGGAACCGTCCCGCGGGTCCACGACGATGGAGCGGCAGACGGTGCGGTAGGCCGGGCCGGTGCCGTTTTCCCCCTCGGCGCACATTTTGCCGAAGCTCTTCTGGTTGCGGGTGGCCAGGTCGTAGCGGTAGAAGATGCCGCTGGGCCAGGTCAGGGCAAAGAGACGGCCCCGGCGGGTGTCCATGTTCATGGTGAGCACGCCCTCGCGCTCCGGGCAGATGCCGTAGTCCTCGAACTTGCCGGTCTTCAGGTCGTAGGAGAGCAGGTGGCCGCCCGGGTAGGGTTTATAGCCCGCCGGGGGGATGCCCATGGTTTCCTTGCCGTCCACGTAGCTGTACACCCCGACGTGGGTGGCGAAATAGAGCTTATGATCCTTCTCGACGAAGTTGACGTGGCTCTTGCCCTGGGGAATGGCCTTGCTGCCCTTTTCGCCGCAGGCTTCCGTCACGTCGCCCACTTCCTTGATCTGCTGGGTCTTGGGATCGAAGCAGAACATCTTGGCGCCCTGGTCAATATTCTCCGAGCTCAGGACGTAGTAGATCTTCCCGTCGCTGCCGGTGCCCATCGAGTTGTAGCTGTCGTGCCCCAGGGCAAAGTGGGAGTCATAGACCCGGGCGATGATTTTCCTGCCTTTGTAGGCCTTGCCGTCCGGGACGACGAGGCGCGGGGCGGCGTCCTGCGCGGCGCTGATGAGAACGCCGGCGCCGAGCAGCGCGGCGGTGAGCGGGAACAGAGTGTGGGCGGAGAGGATTCGGTTCATAGGTTTTGCGGATGACTAAACAAGGGGGGCGCGTTCGCGCGCCCCGGTGGGAGCCGGGCGGGCCGGTTCCGGTTCGTAGGATTTCCGGCCATAGACCACCGCATACGCCCGGCAAAACGGGCACAGGCGCGCGAAGGTCCGGACCAGCCAGAACGCCAGCCCCGCCTGCTGGCGGCGCGCGCGCTGGCACACGACGCAGTGGACGCTGCGCTGCGCGAGAAAACGGAGTCTGTCGCCGGACTGGTTCATAACCCTAATGCCGGGCATTCTGCCAAAGTCCCGGCCCGCGTCAACCGGTTTCTCGCGCCGGTTTCCCGCGCCGCCGCCCCCGGCGGCGGGGGCATCTCCCGGCTTTCCAGCGGGGCGGGTTTGGTGTTTAGTGGCAGCCGCTTATGATTAAAACCGCATTATTATTTGCCGGGCAAGGCGCGCAAGTGGTGGGCATGGGCCGGGATTGGGCGCGGGAACTGCCCACCGCCCGGAGCTGGTTTGACCGGGCCAACGCGGCGCTGGGCTACGACCTGGCCGCGCTTTGCTTTGACGGGCCGGAAGCCGAGCTGACCCGGACGGAGAACGCGCAGCCGGGCATCTTCCTCGTGAGCTGGGTGGCGCTGCAATTACTGCGGGAGCGCGTGCCGGGGCTGAGCTTCCAGGCCGCCGCGGGCCTGTCGCTGGGCGAGTTCACCGCCCTGGCGGCGGCGGGCGCGCTGGGCTTTGAAGACGGCTTGAACCTCGTGCGCCAGCGGGGGCGTTTCATGCAGGAAGCCTGCGCGGCCACCCGCGGCGGCATGGCGGCCATCATCGGCCTGGATGAGACCCCCACCCGCGAGGCCTGCGCCCAGGCCGGGGTGACGCTGGCCAACCTGAACTGCCCCGGGCAGTTGGTCATTTCCGGGCCCGCCGAACACATCGCCCGGGCCTGCGAGCTGGCCCGGGCCCGGGGCGCCCGCCGCGCGCTGCCGCTGCCCGTCGCCGGCGCCTATCATTCGCCCCTCATGGCCAGCGCCCAGCCCAAACTCCAGGCCGAGCTGGAGCGGGTGACCCTGCGCCCGCCCGCCGTCCCGGTCATCGCCAACGTCACCGCCCGGCCGCACGACGGCCCGGAGACGCTCCGCGCCCGCCTGGTCGAGCAGGTCACCTCGCCGGTGCGCTGGGAGGAGTCCATGCGCTACCTGATCGAGCAGGGCTTCACCCGCTTCCTCGAACTGGGCCCCGGCACCGCGCTGACGGGTTTTATGAAGCGGATCGCCAAGACCGCGCAGGTGTATAACGTGGCGGATATGGCCAGCCTGGCCGCCACGGCGGCGGCCCTGGGCGCGGACGGGGCGCGGTAGCGGCTTGACAAGCGCCCGCGGATAGCGGAAAAGAAGCGCGTTTTATGAACGAATTAGCCCAACAAGTGGCCGTGGTGACCGGGGCCGGGCGCGGCATCGGCCAGGCCATCGCCCTGCAACTGGCCGCCGCCGGCGCCGACATCGCCGGGGTGGACCTGCAACCGGAATCCTGCGCCGAGACCGTGGCGAAAGTCCAGGCGCTGGGCCGCCGGGCCTGGGCCTTCGGGGCCAACGTCGCCGACGCCGCCAGCGTGACGGCCGCCGCGGAGCAGATCCTCGCCGCCGCCGGCAAGGTGGACATCCTGGTCAACAACGCCGGCATCACCCGGGACGGCCTGCTGATGCGCATGAGCGAGGCCGACTGGGATGCGGTGCTGGACGTCAACCTCAAGGGCACCTTCCTGTTCACCAAGGCCTTCACCCGCAGCTTCCTCAAGCAGCAATCCGGCCGCATCATCAACCGCCTCCGTCATCGGCCTGATCGGCAACGCCGGGCAGTGCAACTACGGCGCGAGCAAAGCCGGCGTCATCGGCTTCACCAAGTCCGCCGCCCGGGAGCTGGCGTCCCGCGGCATCACCGTCAACGCCATCGCCCCCGGCTTCATCGAGACCGCCATGACGGCGAAGATCAGCCCCGAGGCGCGCGCGGCGCTGCTGAAGCAAATCCCGCTGGGCAGCCTGGGCCAGCCCGCGGACGTGGCCGGCGCCGTCCTGTTCCTGGCCGGGCCCGCCGGCCGCTACCTCACCGGGCAGGTGCTTTCGGTGGACGGCGGCATGGCCATGTAATTTATTTTCGCTTCGGGCTTGACGCCCTTTGAACCTTAACATAGACACACTGCAAAACGAAGAACTGGAGAAACACATGGCAGATAAGACGATTGAACAACGAGTCAAAGACATCATTGTCGAGCAACTGGGGGTGAATGCGGACCAGGTCACGCCCGAGGCCAAATTCATCGAAGACCTCGGGGCGGATTCCCTCGATACGGTGGAACTGGTCATGGCGCTCGAAGAGGAATTCGGCAGCGAGATACCCGACGAGCAGGCCGAAAAGCTGCAGAGCGTCGGCGACGTCATCAAATACATCGAAGACCTGGAGCAAAAGTAATTCGACCGTGAAGAGTTCCGGGGTGGCTCGAACTGGCATCAGCGAGGGCTGCCCCGTTTGATTTTTATGGGCAGTAATTGGACCGAACGCCGCGTCGTCGTCACCGGGCTGGGGGCCGTGACCCCGCTGGGCAACCAGGTGGACGAGTTTTGGCAGAACCTGCTGGCCGGCCGGTGCGGCATCGGCCGCATCACCCGCTTCGACCCCGCCCGGTTCGATTCGCAAATCGCCGGCGAGGTGAAGGCATTCGACCCCAGCCCCGCCCTGCCCTCCCCCAAGGAAATCCGGCGCACCGACCGCTTCTCCCAGTTTGGCTTGCACGCCGCCTGGCAGGCCCTGCGCGACTCGGGCCTGGACCTCGAGCGGGTCAACCGCGACGAAGTGGGCGTGCTCATCGGCTCCGGGATCGGCGGGTTGCAGACCGTCTCGGAACAATGCCAGATCCTGAGCGAGCGCGGCCCGGGCCGGCTCTCGGCCTTCATGATCCCCATGCTCATCGTCAACATGCCCTCGGGCATCTTCTCGATGTACCACAAGCTGCGGGGGCCCAACTTCGCCACCTGCTCGGCCTGCGCCACCGCCAACCACGCCCTGGGCGAAGCCTGGCGCACCGTCAAGATGGGCGACGCGCAAATCATGTTCGCCGGCGGCGCCGAGGCCACCATCGTCCCCATCGGCATCGGCGGCTTCTGCGCCATGAAGGCGCTCAGCACCCGCAACAACGACCCCGCCCGCTCCTCGCGCCCGTTTGACCGGGAACGCGACGGCTTCGTCATGGGCGAGGGCGCGGGCGTGCTCGTGCTCGAAGAACTGGAGCACGCCAAAAAACGGGGCGCCCGCATCTACGCCGAAATCGCCGGCTACGGCAACACCGCCGACGCCAACCACGTCACCGCCCCCAGCCCGGACGGCGAGGGCGCCGCCCGCTGCATGAAAATCGCCGTGCGCGGCGGCGGCCTCAACCTCGAGGCCATCTCCTACATCAACGCCTACGGCACCTCCACCCCCCAGGGCGACATCGCCGAAACCCGGGCCATCAAGGCCCTCTTTGGCGACCACGCGCGCCGCCTCGCCGTCAGCTCCATCAAGGGCGCCACCGGCCACATGCTGGGCGCGGCGGGCGCGGTCGAAATGATTGCCTGCGTCAAGGCGATCCAGACCGGCATCATCCCGCCCACCATCAATTACGAAGTGCCGGATCCCGAGTGCGACCTGGATTACGTGCCCAACACCCCGCGCTCCATGAAGATCGAGGCCGCCCTCAACAATTCCTTCGGCTTCGGCGGCCACAACGCCAGCATCCTGGTCAAAAAGTTCAACGGCTGACCCGCGCCGGGCCTCGCCCCGGGCGGAACCGCCGCCGCCCCCACCGCACCCGCCCCCGCGAACCCCGCGCGCCCGCGCGCCCGCGCCCGCAAACCCGTTCCTCCCGCCCCGGGCCCGCGCTTTGCCTCCCCGCGCCCCGCCTTCCCGTCCGCGGGCTGCGGGGCGGCGGCGGACCTTTCCGCGACGCGGGGTTGCGAGGCTTTTCGGAGGAAGAAACCGGCGGGGAGGAGGTTGGTACCCCGGCTAGGACTCGAACCTAGAACCAATTGATTAAGAGTCAACTGCTCTACCAATTGAGCTACCGAGGCACCCGGCGCCCGCGCCGTGGCGGCACGGCATCAGCGCGGGGTTGTATTTCGCATGAACCGCCGGGAAAAGCAAGCCCTTTTGCGGTTCTTTTGCCGGGCGCGCCCGGCCGGAAAACGGCGGCGGGCGCGGACGCCGGGCCGCTCATTTCAGCCGCCGGGGCCGGGCCGCATACACGCGGACGTAATCCACCTCGAAATAGTCCGGCAACGCGGCCTTTTGAATCTCGCCGCCCCACTTGCCGATTTCCTCGGTGAGCTTGATGAACTCCGGCACCTGGGAGACGCCGCCCTGGGCGGTGCGCCAGATTTCCCGCCCGTCCACGTAAAACACATATTCCTCCGGCAGCCATAGCAGGCTGAACGTATGCCAGCCCTCCATCACTTCCGGGCGGCAAAAGTTTGTTCCCGCCGACCGATGGTCTTTGCCGTAGCCGTCCCAGTGCAGGTTGCAGGTCAGGCGCCCGTCGCGCCAGGGGGCTTCCATAATATCAATCTCCGTGCCGTCCCGGCCCTGGTTGCCCACGGTGTTCACGCCGTCGGCCATCAGCCAGAACGCGGGCCAATGGCCTTCCTGCCGGGGCAGCTTGCAGCGCGCCACGTAGTAGCCGAAGGCGTGCTCGAACTTGCCGCGGGTGTTGACGGCGCCGCAGGTGTAACGCTCCCCGTCCTTGCGCGTGCGCAGCAGCAGGGTGCCCCGGCCGCTCAGGCAGGCATCCTCCCGGACCCAGTAGCCATCGCGCCGCGGCCAGTCCCCCAGCCGGTTCCACTTGGTTTCATCCAGCACGGCCCCCTCGAACTCGTCCGCCCAGGCCAGCTCCCATTTCGTCCCCGCCGGCGGCGGCGGCAGGCTGTCTTTGACGCCGCGCCCGGGAGTGTGGGCGCAGCCGGCGCCCGCGAGGGCCAGGGCCGCCAGCCCGGCGAAAAACCATTTACGCGGCCGCATGGAGCGCCTCCAGGGAGCGCCGGCAGATTTCCTCCGGCGTGCCTTCCGCGGAAATGGAGACCAGCAGGTTCTGGCGCCGGTAAAAGTCCGCCAGCGGCGCGGTGCTGCGCTCGTAGGCTTCCATGCGCACGCGAATGGATTCGGGGCGGTCATCCTCGCGCTGATACAGCTTGCCGCCGCAGTGATCGCACACCCCGGCCACCCGGGGCGGCCGGCTTTCCACATGAAACACCGCCTTGCACTGCGCGCACGTCCGCCGCCCGCTCAACCGCGCCACCACTTTCTCCAGCGGCAGCTCGTAGCTCAGCACCGCGTCGAGCCGCAGTTGCTCGCCGGCCAGGAGCCGCTCGAGCGCCTCGGCCTGGGCAACCGTGCGCGGAAAGCCATCCAGCAAAAACCCGCTCTCGCAGCGCAGGCAACCCACCCGCTCCGCCACCAGCGCCAGCACCGTCTCGTCCGGCACCAAATCGCCCCGCCGCATGTAATCCAAGGCCGCGGTCAGCGCCGGGGTGCGCTCGGCCGGATCCATCGCCTTGGCCGCGCGAAAGATGTCGCCGGTGGACAAATGGCACGCCCCCAGCCGGGCGCACAGCAATTCCGCCTGCGTCCCCTTGCCAACCCCCGGCGCGCCCAGCAAGACCAGCCGCCGCGGCGGATGCTGCGCGACGGGAGGCGGTTCACAGTGAGCGGTTCCGGCTTTGAGCCAGGCTTTTCGATCTGGTTTGTTATACATATTTGCGACTGAATTAACACAGGTATAACAGGTTTCCCCGGCGCGGCCAGATTAAACCGGACGTTTCTCTCATAAAACCGGGCCGCCGCTGAAAGCCTCGAAAGCGGCGCCAACCTTCCCGCCGGCCCGCACTCCCGCCCCCGGGGCAAGTCCGCCTCCCTTGTGAAACTATTGGATTCCCTCCGCGCCACCCGGACGGAACCTCGGTCCTGCCAATAAAGCCCCTTCGGTCTTTGGCCTCCTTCCAAACCACCCCCATCTGAACGCCCCGAATCGCCCTTACCCAAGCCCGGAACGGCAAAAACGCCCAAAACCAGTCCCAAAACGCCCTTATTTCAGCCCCGCCCCCGCTCGAAATCCAGCAAGTCGCTGAAATGAATGAAGTTAACAATGCCACCCTCCCCATCCTGCCCCGCTCCCAGCAGGCCGTGTACAAGGGGTGTACAAGGGATGCTCATCGGGTGTACCAGCTAAAATCCCATGGACTCCCGGTGGGCATCCCTTGTACACCCCTTGTACACGGCTTATTGGGAGCGGTGGAGGAGCGAGGAGACGGGGAAAAAGGCAGAGCGAGGCCGAAAGCGGGGTTGGGGGGATGGCTTTGGGCAAAACAGCCAAATCGCCCCGAAAACGAAGGCCA
>Ga0116177_10003808_pt1 | contig 11019 bp, 7 predicted proteins | sample AD_STIC10_MetaG_FD_89750 | JGI IMG/M metagenome (GOLD analysis project Ga0116177, IMG submission 89750) | Active sludge microbial communities of municipal wastewater-treating anaerobic digesters from USA - AD_STIC10_MetaG | ecosystem: Engineered > Bioreactor > Anaerobic > Digestate | place: USA...
TGGGCGCATTTGCGGAAAATGTTCCCACCATCATACATGAACAAAATGCCGTGCTGGGCCGCGTCAACCGCTTCACCGCGCGGCAGGTCAACGCGATTGCAACGGCCTATCCCGACATATTGCGCCTCTCGCCCCGCTATCAGGACAAAGTCCACCTGGTCGGCAATCCGGTGCGTGAGGAGGTTCTGGCCCTGCGCGATCAACCCTATCCGCCCATGTCGGCCGACGGAATTTTCCGTGTTCTGGTCACCGGCGGCAGTCAGGGTGCCACGGTCCTGTCGGACGTCGTTCCCGATGGGCTGGCCCGTTTGCCACTGAACCTGCGGCGTCGTCTGCAAGTCACGCAGCAATGCCGCGCCGAGGATATAGAAACCGTGCGCCAAGCCTATGCGGCACATGAAATTCCCGCCGAGCTTGCGACCTATCTGCCCGATCTGCCCGAGCGGCTGGGCTGGGCGCATCTTGTCATTGCGCGGGCAGGGGCCTCGACCATTGCAGAACTGACCTGCGCCGGACGCCCCGCCATATTGGTTCCGCTGCCCAGCGCGACGGACAATCACCAAAGCTTTAATGTGAAGGAAATGGTGCAGGCGGGCGGTGCACGCGCAATTGCACAGACCCAGTTCACGCCGGTCGAACTTGCCAAGCAGATCCAGAAAATCGCGCTGGAACCCGGCGCATTGGAAAATGCGGCGAAAGCAGCGAAAAGCTGTGGTCGACCCCAGGCCGTTTCCGATCTCGCCGATCTGGTGGAATCCTTCGGCAAAGCGCCCATCATACACACCATAAAGCAAAAGCACGAAACTGCTTCCGCCTTTGCCCCGTCACCCGCACTCGCCAAGGATACGGCACTATGAAGGGCGTCCCTAACGACATTGGCACGATCCATTTTGTCGGCATTGGCGGCATCGGCATGTCCGGTATCGCTGAGGTAATGCACAATCTTGGCTATACCGTCCAAGGCTCCGATATGGCCGACAGCTATGTCATCGACGGGCTGCGCAAGCGCGGCATAAAGGTGATGATCGGGCATAGCGCCGATAATCTGGGCGACGCGGCTGTGGTGGTCACATCTACCGCGGTCAAAAAGGGAAATCCCGAACGTGATGCGGCTCTAGAGCGCCGCATACCCCTGGTACGCCGCGCCGAAATGCTCGCCGAGCTGATGCGGCTGAAAAACACGGTTGCTGTGGCAGGGACGCATGGAAAGACAACGACGACATCTCTGATTGCCGCGATGCTGGACCATGGCGGCATTGACCCCACCGTGATCAACGGCGGTATCATCAACAGCTATGGTTCCAACGCCCGGCTGGGCGCGAGCGACTGGATGGTGGTCGAGGCGGATGAAAGCGATGGCAGCTTTTTGCGTTTGGACGGCACGATTGCCGTCGTCACCAACATCGATCCCGAGCATCTCGACCATTATGGCGGATTTGATGCCATCAAGGATGCCTTTGTCGAATTTGTCGAAAATGTCCCCTTCTACGGCGCCGCCATCATGTGCCTCGACCACCCTGAGGTGCAGGCCATTTTGCCGAAGATACGCGACCGGCGGATCATCACTTACGGGTTTTCCGCGCAAGCCGATATCCGTGGCGAGAATGTAACGCCTTTCCCTGGCGGCAACCGCTTCGACGTGGTCGTGCGCACCCGCGATGGTGCTCAGCGCAGCATCACCGGCATCGAACTGCCGATGCCAGGCCGTCATAATGTCCAGAACGCCCTGGCTGCAATTGCCGTCGGTTTGGAAATGGGCATGGATGACCAATCGGTTGCCCATGGCTTTGACAAATTTGGCGGAGTAAAACGGCGCTTTACGAAGGTTGGCGAAGTCGATGGCGTCACGATCATCGACGATTACGGGCATCATCCGGTCGAGATCCGCGCCGTCTTGTCGGCTGCACGTGAAGGCGCGCAGGGCAGGGTCATCGCCGTGGCGCAGCCCCATCGCTTTACCCGGCTGCGCGACCATATGGATGATTTCCAGCAGGCCTTTAACGATGCGGATATGGTATTCATTTCCCCCGTATATGCGGCAGGCGAAGCGCCTATCGAAGGCATTGATTCCGAGGCGCTGGTCAACGGCATCAAGGCACGCGGTCACCGCTCTGCCGCCACGGTCGATGATCAGGCGGATCTGGCACAAAAGCTTGCTGGCATCGTGCAGGATAAGGATATGGTCGTCTGCCTCGGGGCTGGCGATATCACAAAATGGGCCGCAGGGCTTGCCGACGCGATCAAGGCGGAGCGCGGATGAGCGTTGCCGAACTTCCACGGGTAGCTGGAAAGCTGACGGTCAATGCGCCACTTGCACCATTGGTATGGTTCAAGTCGGGCGGCTGTGCCCAGTGGTTATTCGAACCAAAGGATCAGGAGGACCTGCAGTCCTTTTTGCGTAACCTTGATCCCGCGACGCCGGTCATGGCCTTGGGGCTGGGGTCGAACATGATTGTGCGCGACGGCGGTGTCCCGGGTGTTGTGGTCCGGCTGGGCAAGGCATTTGCGAAGGTGAAGCCCGTCGATGCGATTACGCTGGACTGTGGCGGCGGTGCGTCCGGCATCTTGGTGTCATCGACAGCCCGCGACGCGGCGATTGCCGGTCTCGAATTTCTGCGCTCCATCCCGGGTACCGTCGGCGGTTTTGTCCGGATGAACGGCGGCGCCTATGGCGGCGAAGTGAAAGACATATTGGTGGATTGCGACGTGGTCCTCCGGGATGGCGAACGCGCCAATCTTTCGGTTGAAGAACTGCACTACAGTTACCGCCATTCGGAACTTCCCGATGGCGCCATTGTCGTATCCGCCCGGTTTCGGGGAAAACCCGGGGAACCTTCCTCCATTCAGGCTGAGATGGACCGGATATCGGAATCGCGCGAGGCATCGCAGCCGTTGCGATCCAAAACCGGTGGTTCGACATTTAAAAATCCCGATGGCCATAAAGCATGGCAATTGGTCGATGAAGCCGGTTGCCGGGGGCTGCAAATAGGTGGAGCGCAAGTGTCCGAGAAGCACACCAACTTCCTGATCAACACGGGCGACGCCAGCAGTGCGGATATCGAGGCATTAGGCGAAGAAGTCCGCCGGCGCGTGATGGCGAAGTCGGGGATTGATCTGCAGTGGGAAATTCAGCGCGTGGGTGAAGTTAAATGAGCGAGCAAATCCACGTTGCAGTGTTGATGGGCGGTTGGTCCAATGAGCGCCCCGTTTCGCTGATGAGCGGCAATGGCGTGGCGGACGCCCTCGAACGCGTTGGTTACAAGGTAAGTCGTGTCGACATGGACCGGAATGTCGCGCAGGTCTTGGCGGCATTGCGGCCGGACGTTGTATTCAATGCTTTGCACGGTGTACCCGGCGAAGATGGTAGCGTGCAGGGCATGCTGGACCTGATGGGAATCAAATACACCCACAGCGGAATGGTGACGTCTGTTATCGCGATCGACAAGGAATTGACGAAGCAACGTCTTGTCCCTGCCGGCATTCCCATGCCCAAAGGAACAATTGTCGACAGCGAAAGCCTGTATTCAGGTGATCCCCTGCCACGTCCTTATGTGTTGAAGCCGGTGAACGAGGGTAGCTCTGTCGGCGTCGCAATCGTCAAGGCCGACAGCAATTATGGCGATCCGATCGCGCGTGAGTCAAAGGGGCCTTGGCAGGAATTCGACACGTTGCTCGCCGAACCCTTTATCAAGGGGCGTGAATTGACGGTCGCGGTTTTGGGTGACAAGGCATTGTGCGTGACCGAATTGAAACCCAAAAGCGGGTTTTACGATTTCGATGCCAAATATACAGATGGTCTTACCGAACATGTGTGCCCCGCCGAAATCCCTGCGGATGCTGCGCAATATATGATGGACATTGCGCTGAAGGCCCACCGGTTGTTGGGGTGCAAGGGGGCATCGCGCACCGATTTCCGCTGGGACGATGAACTGGGCCTCGAAGGCATTTTTGTGCTGGAAACGAATACCCAGCCGGGCATGACGCCGCTCAGTCTGGTGCCGGAGCAGGCGAAATATGTTGGCATCAGTTATGAACAACTGGTCGATATCATTGTGAAAGAGGCGCTGGCATAATGGCTACTACCTCCCGCAAAGCGAGCACCAAACGGAGCGTAAAGGCACCGCGGCCACGCCAAAAGGTCCGGCAGATTTCGGTGATTGATCGTGTCTTTCAGGCATTGCCTTTTTCCGAAGAGGATATTCAACGCGCCGCGACCTGGCTGATTATTGCAGCAATGACAGTCCTCGCCTTCGCCGCCGCCCAATGGGCAGGTCTGACGACTGCTGCCTATTTGCAATATTCGGATCTGGCGGCGCGCGCCGGCTTTCAAGTCGAGCGCGTCGAAGTGACGGGTATGGAGCGTGTCGACCAGCTCAAGGTTTATGATCTGGTGCTGGCGGAAAAAGACCGGGCGATGCCTTTGGTCGATATCGACAAGGTGCGCGCCGATCTTTTGCAATATGGCTGGATACAGGATGCCCGCGTTTCGCGTCGCTTGCCGGACACATTGGCAGTGGAAATTGTCGAACGTAAGCCTGCAGCGGTGTGGCAGCGCGATGGCAAATATTCCCTGATCGATGCAGAAGGCAATGTTCTTGAAAATGTAAAACTTGGCGAGGTCGGCGACCTGCCGGTTTTGAATGGCGCGGATGCCAACCGCCAGGCTGTCGCGCTGAACGAATTGCTGGATAAAGCCAGTGCGCTGAAGTCTCAGGTCACCGGAGCAAGCTGGATCGGCAACCGTCGCTGGGATCTGAAGTTCAAAAGCGGTGAAACTCTGGCTCTACCGGAAGGGGAGAAGGCGGCCGCCGAAGCGTTGCTGAATTTCGCCCGTATGGATGGTATTCATCGGCTGTTGGGGCGTGACCTTATCCATTTTGATCTGCGCGACCCGGAGCGCGCCTATTTTCGAAAAGCGCCCAAAGCTGCTCCGGCAAATGCCGGGAGCGAAACATCCAGTGCAAAAAATGGCGGAACGCAAGCATGAAAGCCGCACGCGTAGAAAAGCTCATTTCCGCGATTGATATAGGATCGTCCAAGGTGTCGGCGTTAATCGCCGGACGGACGGATACAGGCGAGTTGATCGTGTTGGGGACTGGCCAGCGCGAAAGCCGCGGCGTCACGCGCGGCTATGTGTCGGATATCGAACAGGCCGAACTTTCCGTGCGCCATGCCGTGGAGCAGGCCGAACGGATTGCTGGCATCAATATCGAGCGTGTCTGGGTCGGGATGTCGTCCGGCGGTCTGGACAGCCTGCTTGCTCCGGTTGAAATTGAACTGGGCGGGGATCGGATCACGCAGGAGGATGTGGACCAGCTATTACAGGCAGGCCGTGCGAACATCCATACGGGCGGAAAAATGCCGCTGCACATCCGGCCAACGCTCTATTCGCTGGATGGTGTTGGCGGTGTCGCTAATCCGGTTGGGCTTCACGCCGACCGCCTGGGTGTCGATATACATGTTGTCCTTGCCGACCAGTCACCTGTCCGCAATATCGACATGACGGTGCGTGCAGCGCACCTTGATGTGGAATCGATTGTTGTCGCGCCCGTCGCGACCGGCTTGGCATGTCTGACGGCGGAAGAACGCGAATTGGGCGTGGCTCTGGTCGAATTCGGGGCTGCGGTCACCAATGTGTCGGTATTTATCGGCGGAATGTTGGTGGGACTGGAAACTATCCAAAAGGGCGCGTCGGACATTACCGACGACATCGCATCGACCTTCGGCATACGCCGTGCCCAGGCCGAACGCCTGAAGTGCTTTCACGGATCGGCTTTGACCAGTCCGCGGGACCATCAGGAGGTGTTGGAGGTGGGGCCCGATGAAAATGGAACCGAAGCCGGCACCCACGCGCCGCGCATAACCAAGGCGCAATTGAACGCGGTGGTATGCCAGCGTGTGGACGGGATCGTGTCCGAAATCGGACGGGCGCTTAAAACGCTTGGATTTTCGGGGCCATCAAGTCACCAGATCGTCCTCACCGGTGGCGGCGCTGAATTAAAGGGTATTGCAGAGCATATGCAGGGTGCTTTGGGTCGTACGGTCCGAATTGGCCGCCCTGCCGGATTGAATGGCGTTCCAGAAGCGCACGCCGGTCCGGCATTTTCAACTTTGGTTGGCTTGATTCATTACGCGGCGATTGACCGCGTCGACTTGAAATCCGGCTATGATTTGCATGGCGAACATATGCCATCGGGCATGCCGAGCCTATTTGAACGTATAAAACGTGCGATCCGTGAGAATTTTTAACAGAAAGCTGTGCAAAAAGGTTAATTTTCGAGTGTGTGCTGTTTTCTTTTGTGTCAGAAGCATGAAAATTTCTAATAAGCCAATGTTGGCTAGGGGGATGTAGACATGAGCATCAATATCGGTCCACCCGTGGTTGATGAATTAAAGCCAAAGATTGCTGTGATCGGCGTTGGTGGCGCTGGCGGAAACGCTGTCGCCAACATGATCGGTGCAAAAGTCGAAGGTGTAGATTTCGTCGTTGCCAATACTGACGCACAGGCGCTCAACGCATCGCCGGCGGAATATCGCATCCAGCTTGGTCCTGATATCACACAGGGACTTGGCGCCGGATCGCGGCCCGAAGTTGGTCGTGCCGCTGCCGAAGAGACGATTGAGCAGGTTAAGGCAGCTCTTGCGGGTTGCCATATGTGCTTCATCGCTGCAGGCATGGGCGGGGGTACCGGTACCGGTGCAGCACCTGTCATCGCCAAGGCTGCGCGTGAGATGAACATTCTGACCGTCGGCGTTGTTACCAAGCCGTTCCTGTTTGAAGGTTCGCGCCGGATGCGTTCGGCCGATTCCGGGATTACGGAACTGCAACAGCATGTTGACACGCTGATTGTGATTCCGAACCAGAACCTGTTCCTGGTCGCCAATCCGAATACGACATTTAAAGAAGCCTTCTTGCTGGCCGACGAAGTTCTGCAGCAGGGTGTGCGTGGTATTACCGACCTGATGGTGATGCCGGGCCTGATCAACCTCGACTTTGCCGACGTGCGTTCTGTGATGCACGAAATGGGCAAGGCGATGATGGGTACAGGTGAGGCTGAAGGCGACGGTCGTGCGCTGGAAGCTGCCGAAAAGGCGATTGCCAACCCCTTGCTCGACGGCGTGTCGATGCAGGGTGCAAAGGGCGTTATCGTCTCCATCACCGGTGGCGAAGATATGCGCCTGATGGAAGTCGACGAAGCTGCCAACCATATTCGCGAACTGGTCGATCCGGACGCAAATATCATCTGGGGTTCGGCGTTTAACGAAAATCTGAACGGTAAAATCCGCGTTTCCGTGGTTGCAACCGGTATCGACAATGACGGTTCGGTTGCTTCGCCTAGTGCGCATGCGACACGTCCCTTTGCCTTCAGCCGTCCGACAGAAACCGTTGCAGAGCCTGAAGTTGCACCGGTGGAAGCACCAGTCGCTTTTGCAGAACCGACACCGGAAATCGTTGTCGAAGAGCCATTTGACGTTTCGACGGAAAATGACAGCGATAGCCTGGAACTTGGTCGCCAGCATGTTGCGGATGCGGATTATGAACCCGTTGCTGCCGCTTCTGAAGACGAAGCTGCCGAAGAGGGCGATGATGACCTTCTGGAACTGGGCGAAGCGCTTGTTGAACCCGCAGAGGATGCGGCGCAGTCCTATGAGCCTGCTGCAGACGTGACACCTGCACCCGATCGTCCCGCGCCACGCGTGTCGACCGGTGGAACCTTGTTTGAACGGATGTCCAACCTCTCACGCGGACTGTCCCGTGGTGAAGAGGAAGAAGACAGCAGCAAGGATGCAAGCGCAGCAGGCGGCCTCAACATCCCGCGGTTTTTGGACCGTCAAAGCAACAATTGATCGTCGGCTGACAAGCTGACGTTCATTTTGTCTCCTTTATGCAACCATTCAGCGAAGGAGGGCGGCGCCCTTCTTTGCTTCGGTTCTGTGTGGCACCATTAGAGGCGCATGAATGTGACAATGTTACGTGCGATTCCCGCCATTGTTTACGCTATGGTTGCGACAGGTGCCGCTGCGCAGGCGGTCGATGAATCCGCGCTGGAGGCGCTCGAAAAGACCAGTCCTGTCGTCCAGCCGGTGGTGGCGGAACCTGCGGGTGCTGCCGAGTTGCGGTCCGCAATGCGGCGCATCTCGCTAAGCCCGACCGATGCCGATGCACTCGCCGATGCCGGGAACGCGGCATTGATGTTGGGCGATGCCAACGCTGCGCTCAATTTCTTCACCCGCGCCAATGCAATCCGGCCAAATAATGGTCGCATCGTTGCTGGCCTGGCAACGGCGACAGTCCGCACCGAAAATCCCTTTGAGGCGCTTCGGTTATTCGACGACGCAGTCCGTCTGGGCGTCAGCGAACGATCCATTGCTGCGGATCGTGCACTTGCCTTTGATTTGCTTGGGAATTTCGGAAGGGCCCAACAGGATTATAAGCTTGCGCGCACTGCGTCTGTTTCAGATGGCTTGATTGTCCGTCACGCCATATCCACATCGCTGTCCGGCCAAAGCGCGGATGCAGACGCGATGCTGCTGCCGCTTTTGCAGAAGAATCTTCCTGCGGCGTGGCGCGCGAGGGCGTTCATACTCGCCTCCCGCGGTGACTTTCGGGAGTCGGCCAAGGTAACCCAAGGCTTCATGGACGCCGCTTCCGCGCAACGCATGGAACGCTATTTGCGATTGATGCCCGATTTGACCGGCGCACAACAGGCGGCGGCGATCCATTTGGGGCATTTCCCCGCGAGCCAATATGTCGGCCGTGACAGCGAACAGGTCCGCCAGGTTGCATCCACCATTCCGACCGTGAAGCCGGCCGCGAACGATAGCCGCTTGATACCGTCTGGCGATCCTTTTGGAGCGAAGCCGGCTAAAGTTGCAGTTGCTGAGAAACCCAAAACCATGGAACGCCGCCGCGACCGGAAGGCAAGGGAGCAAGAAGAGGTCAAGGCAATTGTTGCCAACATCCCGGACTCACAAAAACTTCCCAAGGTGGATACCGCACGCTTAGGGACCGAAACCGCGCGCGCCAAAATTGAAGAAGCTAGCAGTGCCAAGATGGTAGTTGCGAATAGCTCGGCGCTTCCTCCGCCTGAATCTGCCCGACCTCTGGAGCGCGTGGATATAGGTCCGCGCGATACCAAGCCGGTTATCCAGACCACGCCGCCGCCGGTGAGCGTTGCCGTTCCGACGATACCCCAACCCGTCAGTCAGGCACCGGCAATCACCACCGATAGCGTCGTAAAGACAGAAACAGTCGCAGCGCGCATAGAGCCTGTTGCCGCCGCGCCTGAGGTTGTGAAGGTAAATGCAGAGCCTGAAGGCACGAAGATGGCTGCGCTTCCGCTGGAAACCGCGCCAATACCGACGCCTGCACCCCAAACCGCCGCCAAGCCAGCTTTTGACCTCGGCGCAATTGTAAGCTCCATCGAGATTCCCGAAAGCGAGCAAAAGCCGTCAGCAGTCGCGGTCGATTTGAAAAAGATCAAGCCAGTGGCTCCTAAAATTGCGGCCGTTGACGAAGCCGGTAAGGCGGCAAAAGCCGACCCCAAAGCCGCCGCCAAGGCCAAGGCACCACCACCCAGTCCGGCGCGTTTCTGGGTCCAGATTGCGACAGGCGATGCCGGCGCATTGGGCTTTGATTATCGTAAATGGGCAAAGAAGAGCCCTGACCTGTTCAAAGCGACATCGGGCTGGACATCCGCATGGGGTAAAACCAGTCGCTTGCTGGTCGGACCTTTCGCAGACCAGAAGCTCGCCAAGAAATGGGAAACCGATTTCAAAAAGGCAGGCGGCGACGGCTTTATGTGGAAAAGCGAAAATGGCGTCGTGGTGACCGCGCTAAAAGGCAAATAGCGGCTAGCAGTTGCCATGGCTAAGCGGCATAAGCCGCGCATGACTTCAATTGCCTCTTATGCCTGCCACCCCGAAAAGAGCCGGGGGCGATATTATCCTGAACCAGATCATAATGTGCGCGGGCCCCGCAATATCTTCCAACGCGACCGCGATCGCATCATCCATTCCATTGCGTTTCGCCGTCTGCGGCACAAGACGCAGGTGTTCATCTCGCCCGATGGCGACCATTATCGGGTCCGTCTGACGCACAGTCTGGAAGTGGCGCAAATCGGGCGCACCATCGCGCGGGCGCTTGGTTTGAATGAAGATCTGACCGAGGCATTGTGTCTGGCCCATGATATCGGGCATCCGCCATTCGGGCATGCAGGTGAAGATGCCCTTGAAGAGGCGATGAAACCCTATGGCGGCTTTGACCATAATGCCCAGACACTGCGCACATTGACCGAACTTGAATCGCCTTATCCTGCATGGCCCGGGCTCAATCTGAGTTGGGAATTGCTGGAAGGTCTGGCGAAGCATAACGGGCCGGTTGAAAATCCCGGTTGGGCGCTGGCGCAAGTGGATGCCAGGCATAAGCTGGACTTGCGAAGCTGGCCTTCGCTAGAGGCGCAAATCGCCGCGATTAGCGACGATATCGCCTATGATAATCATGATATTGATGACGGGATACGGGCGGGGTTGCTGGATATCGATCAATTGCTCGAACTGCCGTTCGTCGCGGAGCGGTGGCGGGGGATCGAGGCGCGGTTTCCGAATGTCAAACCCCGCCGTCTGATCGGGGAGCTAACCCGCGAGCAGATCGGGACAATGGTCAACGATGTGATCAGCTCAACACGCGAACGGATTGCAAAATTGGGAATTTCATCCGTCGACGATGTGCGTCAGGCGGGCGTGATGATTGGCGGCTTTTCGGATGCGATGGCGGCTGAAGAGCGGGTGTTGAAAACATTCATGTACCGAAACCTATACCATCACCAGACACAGCTGGATGCGGCAGATCACGCCAGAACCATCATTTCGCGCCTATTTGCAGTCTATCATGCAGAGCCGGATCGGATGCCCGCGGAATGGCAAGAGAATATGCCTGCGACAGAACCGGAAGCCAGCCGCCACATTGCCGACTTTCTGGCCGGGATGACCGACCGTTATGCGACAAACAGATATGAA
>Ga0116177_10003823_pt1 | contig 11004 bp, 12 predicted proteins | sample AD_STIC10_MetaG_FD_89750 | JGI IMG/M metagenome (GOLD analysis project Ga0116177, IMG submission 89750) | Active sludge microbial communities of municipal wastewater-treating anaerobic digesters from USA - AD_STIC10_MetaG | ecosystem: Engineered > Bioreactor > Anaerobic > Digestate | place: USA...
AGGGTTTCGACAACGGCTGCGCGGCGCACCAGCACCTGATGACGCGCGAGCCGCCACGAACCGATGGCGAGAAAAACTGCCAGCACCATCGGAAACTCTTCCGGGAGCAAAGCGATTGCGACGGTTAGTCCGGCCAGGCCTCCGGCAACCCAATCGCCCCGCACGAAACCATAGGCTGCGGCTACAAGCAGGCAGAACACGAACGCAATCACGCTCAGTAGCAAAACCAGTCGGCCAGTCGTTTCCTGAAGAGGCGTGCGCTCCATTTCGCCAGACAGCGCGGAGCCGATGGCGCCAATTCGGGTTCGAGGTCCGGTCTGCGTGACCTCCGCCAGACCCTGTCCCGCGAGCAGCATCGTCCCGGCGAACAGGGCGTTTTCATTGTCCGCGTGGTCGTTGTCGGCTTCATTGGCATGCCAGGGTCCCGGTTGCTTGATGACGGGTACTGACTCGCCCGTCAGGGCGGACTCGTCGACCGTGAGGACGTCCCCTTTGCGGAAAACCGCATCGGCGGAGATTCGCTCCCCTTCCATGACAACGATGATGTCCCCCGGAACGAGATCGCGGGCGGGAACGCGTTGCTGGCTCCCGTCCCGGACAACATCTGCAAACGGCTCTGCCAGCTCTCGCAAGGCCGCAAGCGCGCGTTCACTGCGCGCATCCTGAAAGACGACCAGCCCAACCGAGACGGCTGCGCCACCAAGCAGAAACAGTCCTTCGCCAAGATCGCCGACCAGGAGATAAAGCGAGGCCGCCACGAGCAGGAAGATGAACATCGGCTCGCGAAGTGTACCGAGCGCGATCTTCAGAAGGCTGCGGGCCTTGGCGGTCCTCAGCGTATTTGGGCCGTGAGTCCTTAGAAGTATCTCGACTTCCGCCACACTCAATCCGGTCAGTGGCGCTTCGGTCATGCAGTCTCGCTTCGCGATATCTCGGCTGAGCCGAACGTCAGTGCGACATGAAGAGTGGGATCGTGGACTTTGCGAGCAGCTCTCGGGTGGCCCCGCCAAGCAGGAATTCGCGCAATCGCGAATGCCCGAACGCGCCCATCATGATCAGGTTTGTGCCCGTCGAATTGGCGTGATCAAGAATTGCTGCGCCGATCGTCCGTTCGCCAATCGCAACGTCTTCAGCTTCGACCTTAACGCCATGATCCGCCAAGAAAGTGACGAGGGGTGTCGTTGGGTCGGCGACCGGGATGTCCTTCTCGCCACGGAATACAGCCACGCGAACGCGCTTCGCATTGTGCAGAAAGGGGAGGGCGTCGCTGACCGTGCGAGCGGCTGACTTGCTGTAGTCCCAACAAATCAGGACGCTCTCGGCCGAGAATGGCTGCGTTGTATCATCCGGATATAGAATGCTGGGACGTCCGGAGCCAAAGACCCAGTCCTCGACATAGAGGCGCGGCTCCGCGCTATCTGGCGACAGACCCAGTACGCACAGATCACTGACGCGACCTCGCCATGCGTTGTCGGCCAGGCCGCCAGGCCAATGCTCCGTAGTCTGTGCGATCCTGACGGGAATTCCCTGACGTAGAGCCTCGCGTTGAACGTGCAGCTCAAGCGCTTGAGTCTTCGCGGTGGTGATCGTCTCCAGCTCCCGCGCCATCGTCGACATCATCGCGCCCACGATCCAGTTCTGCGGGGCTCGAATCTGCAGGTGGCAGCTCGAGACGGCAAGCCTCGCTTCGAAAAGGCTGGCTAGCGCGCAGGCGTAGTCGATCGCGCCCAATGAAGTCGGCGCTGGATGTGGCGTCAGGTGGAGGTGGACTGTTGCGTAGGTCATCAGCGGTTTCCGGGGCCCTGATTTCCTAGCCAAGAACCCCGGGCGGGTGTTTGACTGATCGCAAGCGATGCGTCAGCTGCAACCAGGCGCAGCGTCGCTAAGAGTTGGTTTGCCGTTCGGAGGAGGGCAAGTGCGTAACTCGCCGTTACCCACTACGTTCCGCGCTACGTAGAACTCGAACAGCTTGCGTCACGCCCAATTGACGCACCCGGCAAGTCAGTCACTCGAGCGTTCAAAATCGAGAACCAATTCAGTCCGGTCTGGGTCAGTCTTCAGCGAACCTCCGTGAGCCTCCATGATGCGTGACACGATGGCAAGGCCAAGCCCTGCACCGCTCTTGCTGGAATGGTCGCCGCGATGCAGGCGCTGGCGGCAATCCCTCAGCGCATCCTGCGACAGGCCGGGCCCGCCGTCGCGAACCCGCAGCGTGGCTCCAGGGCCGACGAGAATGGTCACGGTCCCGTGCCGAGGCGTCACGCGCAAAGCATTTTCGACGAGATTACGCAAGGCGGCGCCTATTGCCTCTGGACGACCGGAAACAATGGCTCCATCGCCGTGCTCAAGAGCGATCTCTTTTCCCTCATCCAGCACGAGTGGCGCGAAGTGAGAAACGATATCCGCAGCCAAATCTCCCAGTACGACATCCTGCGTCGGCGCCCGAGCTGCGGCCTGGGCGTCAAGCTGGGCTAGCACGAGCAATTGGTCGATCAAACGGCTCATGCTCGTGACGTCGCGCTTCAGGCGCGCAGCTGTTTCGGTGTCGAGCTTGTCTATTCAAGCCCCAAGATGGCTAGCGGCGTGCGCAGTTCGTGCGCGACATCGGCAGCGAACGCTTCCTGCTGCGCCGCGGTATCGTCCAGGCGGCTCAAAAGGCCATTCACGGAATCTGCAAATCCCACAGCCTCCTTGGGAAAACTGCTGGCATCAACGCGATAGCCGCGATCGGCGGTTTGGGCGAGTTCGATTTGCGCTGCCGCATCCTTTAACGGCTGCAATGAACTACGAATAACCCACGCCGCTGCAATCCCGAGCGGCAGCATAAGGACGAGTAGAGGAACCACCACGTGATCGCCTACTTCGTCCATGATGCTGTTGAAAGTCGCCACATCCAGACCATCGCGAGGGGAAAGGCCGTACTCCAGTGCGACGAACAACAGAAGCATGATGGCCCCCAACACTCCTACAACGACGAGGCCAATCGTAAGTCGCCGGAAAATCGAATGACGTCTCATGCGCGTTTTGCTTTCACGATGTACCCGACGCCCCGCACGTTATGTAGGAGGTCCTTGGCGCCGGCATCGTCGAGCTTGCGGCGAAGGCGCGAGATGCCGACCTCGACGGCGTTGGGTGTCACGGGCTCATTGAAGTCATACACGGCGTCCTCGAGCGCCTGCTTGGTGAGCACCGCGCCAGCGCGGCGCATCAGCACTTCGAGCAGCCCGGCTTCGCGCCGTGAGAGCTCAATCTGCGCGCCATCATAAGCCGCCTGGCGGGAAGATGTGTCGAACGTCAGCTTACCGACTGACAAAACCGGGGTGAGGCCCTGAACAGGCCGGCGCAGCAATGCCCGGCAACGCGCAGACAATTCCGAGATGTCAAAAGGCTTGATCAGGTAGTCATCTGCCCCGGCGTCGAGGCCGGTGATGCGATCGCGCAAGCCTCCGCGAGCCGTCAATACGAGGATCGGTATTGTATCGGACGCACGGCGCAGGCGGCGAATGAGGTCAAGGCCATCTCCATCGGGCAGCCCGAGATCGAGCAGCAGGAGGTCGAATGCCGCAGCTTCAAGCGTCGCCTCGCCATCTTCCAGCGTCTGCTGCCAGTCTACCGCAAGTCCGTTCTTCGTCAGACCATCCCGGATCAGCTGGCCAAGTCGTTCGTTATCCTCGATGAGCAGGAGGCGCATGGTCGACATCGGTCCCTGTTGCGGCGCGTTTGCGACCAGTGATCATCGCGCGGATCAAGTTCTCGCGGTGATGCCAGCTTTCCACAAGCGCCGCCAGAACGTGTACAATTGCCAGTGCAAGTATAATGTTGGCGGCGGTTTCGTGGACGTCTTCTACCCATTCCACACCCCAGAAGGCATCCTGCTCCATCATTACGCCCGTCGTACCGCAAACCGTAGCCAGCCCGATCAGCGCAAGCATCATCAGGCCGCCGGCGGGGTTGTGTCCGACATAGCGCGGCGCCTTTCCGCAGATGAGCGAGGCGAGATAACCAGAGAGCCTCTTGGGACCAGTCACAAAGTCGGAAAAACGGGCATGAGTTGAGCCGACAAATCCCCACAGGATACGGGTCGCGATTGCGCCGAGTATGACGTAGCCGACAAGTTCATGCGCTGGCTCAACTTCCCGAAGGATGGTGAGATTGGCGATGCAGCCGAGGGCCAGTGTCCAATGGAAAAGCCGGACAAGGGGATCCCAGACTTTCACTTGCGCGGCGACGGCGGGGGACGCCGGCGCAATCGCGTCCTGGCCTGTGGGGACGTTGCTCATCGTTCAGCCGACTTCCTTCTTGACGATGCTGCCATCGACCGGGTTGAAGTAGATTTCGACTTTCTTGCCGTCTTTGCTGAAGCCGTAGATCTCGTAGCAGCTGCCGCTCACCTTGAACGTCTTGATCGTGTAGCCGTCCTTCTCGATCTTGGCGCGCATAGCCGCCTCGGTCATCCACTGCGTCTGGGGTGCGGTTGTGCATTGCGGACCGGCCATGGCCGTGCCGGTAAAGGCGGCAACGACTGCCGCGATCGCAGAAATCCTGAGAATGCTCATTGTGGTCTCCATCCATGAAGTGCGGGCCTAGCGCCCAGCAATCACGACAATGGTGTCCGTTCTTGACGCGAGACTGACGACAGATGCGATGCTCGAGCGGCGTGACAAGGCCCAATATGGGTGGGCGACGTTGCGCTAGGCGGCCGAACCTGAGCAACCATCCCGCCGTCAGTCCGTTGTCAGTGCATTCCTCCAATGCTGCTCCAGAAACAGGAGCCCGTCATGCCGAGTAAGCCCGATGCTGCGCCAGGCCTGATTCGCGTTTGGGATCCCGACGTGCTGATTTTTCAATGGCTTCTGGTCGCCTCCATTCCTCTCGTGTTCCTCTCGTCCTATGAGGAAGGCGCGTTCTCGGCCTGGCATATTCCAACTGGTTGGGCGGCCGCCCTATTGATTGCACTTCGCCTGGTCCGGGGCTTCGTTGGCGGCGAGCATGCGCGGTTCATCCGCTTCATTCGTCCTGCGCAGATCGTACCTCACTGCTCTCGGTCAAACCATTTTTGGCTTTGGCGGTGCCAATAGTGGAATTCGCATTAGATCCGCGATGCCAGATCGCGTGTGGCGCAGGCATTTTTGGTACGTTGCAAGTCTGAACGGGCGCACAGCCGATGAGATTTCTTCCTACGAACGGCGCTGCGGAGTCGACGTTGAGCCTCCACTGTCGTGGTGAAATATGACCGCGCCGCAGCTTCTGGCATACATCGCTGTGGCGATAGCCATTCAGCTGGCAGCGGGGTTGGGCGTAGCCTTCTGGCGATGGCAGCGCGCAAGACCCATAAGCTTCGCGTCGGCCGGGGAAGCGCGATCACTACTCGCGCCTGCCTGGCGCGGTTGGCGCGAGTTTCAGGTTACGCAGCGCGTCGCGGAAGATGTATCCGGCTCCCAGTGCTCGTTCTCTATGCGGCCAGTTGATCGCACGCCTCTTCCCACATACTTGCCCGGTCAGTTTCTGACGTTTGACGTGCCCGTAGCAGATGCCTCCAGCGGGTCTGGCGCTGTGACTCGCTGCTACTCGCTTTCCGACAAGCCTGTCGCAGACGGTTACCGCGTTACGATCAAACGGGCGCTCGCTCCACCAAGCGCTCCCGATGCTCCTCCCGGCGTCGCTTCGACCTATTTCCATGACGTTGTTCGTGTAGGCCACGTCCTCAGGGCAAAGGCGCCTTCGGGACAATTCTGTTTGGATCCTGATCCCAGAATCCCGTCGATACTGATCGCAGGCGGCGTCGGTATCACGCCCATGATAAGTATGCTCCTCTGGGCCAATGCAGAGCAGCCCGGTCGAGCCATGTATCTCTACTACGGCGTCCGGAACAGCGCCGATCACGCTTTCCGGAATATCCTTGAAAGTCTGGCGGCGGCGAATTCGAACTTCCACCTGACTGTCGTCTACGAGCGTCCGTTGCCCGCTGACGTCGAAGGCCGCGACTACCAGCATTCGGGCTACATCGATCTCGAGCTGCTAAGCCTTGCATCGCCAGCCGGCGTGCGCTGCAAGTATTATGTGTGCGGGCCACCGCCGATGATGGCCAGCCTTGTTCCGGCGCTACGGACGTCGGGCGTTCCTGGAGCGGATATTCATTTCGAAGCCTTCGGCCCGGCGTCGTTGGAGACGGCAAAGCGCAGACCGCGATCAGCGCTTGCGGAGCCTATCGATGTCCGATTTGAACGCTCGAAACGCTCCCTGATGTGGGACGGGCTGGACGCCACGCTGCTGGACTTCGCCGAGCGCAAAGGCATTGCCATGGAGTCAGGCTGCCGCTCTGGCAGTTGTGGGACCTGCGAGACGCGGATCGTGTCCGGCGCGATCCGCAACACGCAAGCAGGCGGCTACGAAGTAGCGGCGGGCCATTGTCTCCCCTGTATTTCAGAACCTAGGTCCGCACTGGTGCTGGACGCATGAAAATCAAACACGCTCATATTCTGACGCGCGAAGTTCTGCCGTTTCTGGCGGCGCTGCTCGCCCTCGTTGCGCTGGCGCTTCTGTTCGATGCGCTTCTTCACATGCTCAATGCCGTCTGGGTCGGCCGTTATCTCGGCATTCCTGGTGTGCTGCTCATTCTGGGGTCGTTCGGTTACTCGCTTCGTAAGCGCAAGTTGATCCAGACAGGCAAGCCTGTGGACCTGTTGCGCTTGCATGAGCGCATGGCTTGGGCGGGATCGCTCCTCGTACTGGTGCATGCCGGGATCCACTTCAACGCCATCCTGGCATGGCTGGCGGTATGGGCCATGCTGATCAATGTCGGGAGCGGCCTGACCGGAAAATTCCTGCTTCAACGGGCGCGGCGCCGAATCGAGCAAGCGCGTGAAGCGATGCGTCAGCAGGGGCTCTCGGCCGAAGAACTGGAAGACAGCACATACTGGGACACCCTGACATTTGATGTCGTCAAGCAATGGCGGGCCGTTCATTTCCCGATAGCGCTCGCGTTCGGCGTGCTTGCATTGGCTCACATCATCGCCGTTTTTTGGCACTGGGGGTGGAGGTGAAGCGCGCTTGGGTCTGGGCTATCGTGGTCGCGAATCTTCTCGCCTTGATCGCCCTTGTATTAATCTATCCCCATTTGATGATCAGTCCGGGCTCTCTGACGCCGGCGCACGCAACGCTGGTCGAAAACTGCTCGTCCTGTCATGCGCCGTTTCGTGGGGCCGCCGTTGACAAGTGCATCTCTTGCCACGCTGTCGCCGACATCGGGGTAAGGACAACAATCGGGGCGGTGATTGCGGACTCCAAGACGCGGCCAGCCTTTCATCAAGCGCTGACAACGCGGACCTGCTTGTCGTGCCACACCGAACATCCAGGGGCTAACACGAACGCGCGCCAGCCTTCATTCTCACACGCACTCCTGAACGACACGATGCGGATGCAGTGCGGAAGTTGCCATGTGCCGCCAGCAGATGACCTTCATGCTGACGAGACGGCGAACTGCGCCACATGTCACAGTCAGGACGGCTGGAAGCCCGCCACATTCGATCACGCCCGGTTTTTCCCACTGGTCGGACCGCACAAGGCGACGTGTGCGACCTGCCATGCCAATGGCAATTTCAGTACCTACACCTGCTTCTCCTGTCATGAGCACGAGCCTGGCCGGGTTCGTGCTGAGCACCTTGAGGAAGGCATTCGTAACATCGAGAACTGCGTGGAATGCCATCGGGATGGAGAGTCCGACGGCGAAGGAGAAGGAAGCGACGACGACTAGCGCTGGCGACAATTTTGTTAGCGGCCATCCAAGGCGGGCTACCAGAGGATCTGGGCAGTGCCAGTTGGCCTGTACCGGCGGGGACGGTTCTAGCTATTCTGAGCGACTGCCGCGTTCCGCCTGCCAGTCTCTGATGTTGAGGGCGGGGTGATGGAGGTACGATCGCAAGAGACTGGTTTTGGTCCGAGCGACAAGACGAACCGGATATTCTCCTCGGAGGGCAACTTCCGACGCGCCCGCAGCGGAATTTTCTTCATGTGCCTCTCGGCCAACCGTTGCTTGGAAACCTGTCTCATCATCGCAACCTCGAGGGCCGCGATGATCCAAAGTGCTTCCGTTTTGAAATTTCCGACAGCTTCTGACGCCGGGCAGACGAGTCTCAGTACAGCCGTCGTTCTGCGTCGATGCACATGTCACCGTAGTTTTCCAGCAAGCTGTTCTGCTCGGCCCTCATCTCACTGGACTTGGCGCTGTAATCAGAATCGCCCGTCTCGCGGTTCAGGTCCGCGTACAGGGTTTCCAGCCGACGTAGGCCAGTTAGCGCTTTTTGGTAGTAGCCGCAGGCTTCGTAGTCGTCGCCGCGATCGAATCAGCGCTCGGCAACTTCAAAGCTGTTATTCACTGATTGCGTCTCACCGTTGATCTCTCCGACGATCGCGTTGCGTTTAGCGTAGGGGTTGCTCACTGGTGCCGGCGCCGGCGTGGTAGTGGCTTGTTGCTTCGCATTTGCCTCATCTTCGGCGACCTTGGCGGCGGCGATTGTCGTGCCGCAGTCGAGACCGCCGAATCTCTTGGACAACCTGCTGGCAAGACCCTTCGCTTCGGAGGCAAGCGGATCGCTGGCGCCCATCGAAACAGCTTTCGTGATAGCGCTGTCCAGCGTGCGGCAGGCGTCGAGCGTTTTGTGGTCGAGAATGTAGTTCATCGCGTAGCAGGCGTCGTCCGCAGCATCGGTGACAGCCGACTTCGTGCTTTCATCAGCATTATAGGCGAGATGGCATAGGAAGACGGTGTGCTCGAACGCCTTCTGCGTGGGCACGGCCGCGCCTGCCGACGACGCTTTTAGTTCGCCCGCGTTGGAGACGCTTGCCGACAGCTCGTCGAGAAGACCGAGTAGTTTGGGACCCCAGTACGTAACCGTCTTGGTTGAGCAGTCTGCGGCCCTCTGAAGTTGCAGTCTGGTGGACAGGATGTCTTGCGACTTGTGCAGCTTTGCGATCGTCGCATCGGCCGGCTCCGTATGGGCAAAGTCGATTCCGGAGAATTTCACACGGCTGCATGTGTAGATGTCCTCATTTTGCATCCACGCGATCATGGCTCCGCACAGATTGCCGGCGCCTTCGGCGAAGTGTTCGCGCGCTCGGATGGCTGCTGAGACGGAGGCATCGCAGGTGGTGTCGGTGAGTCCCGTCGTCGCAAACGCCTTTGCGCGTTCGGGCGCTGATTTGTTTATGAAGGGCTTGAGGCGCGCAATGGTCGGTAGCGTGACGTTGACATAGTCCCGTACAGCTTGCTCAGTTTCGGTCTGCGCCCATGACAGCGACGAAGACAGGCCGCCGCAGAAAAGCGCTAGGCCGATGCAGGCGTGCGCGATCCAACGAATGAGCATCTTGGTCCCTAGCCCCATTTGGAAAGTCGAACACGGCGAACGACCTGTCTGATGGCCTTCGGTCAACTTGTGGGCGTGGAACCAAGTACCTGTCAATTTCGGCCGTTCAGCTGGTATGCTATATTGGCTACGGGTGCCGATCCGCTGCATGAGGCCGGTTCGTAAGGGACGGACCGGGCAACCGCACTGACCAAGCTAGGGTTCTGCTAGCGGGTCTCCCTTGGGGGGCAGGTTATCCATGGCTAGATAGCCAGGAGCGAGTTCGTGCTGCCTGCCGAGCAGGATTCCAGGAACTCGTCTCGACATGCATGTCGTGGGTCTGACGGGACTCACGTTCACGGGCTGGGGTTGGCCGATAGCGGACACTGGCGTTCCGCGCTCCAACAAGTAAGCAGTGGTCGTGCTAGTGCGTTGTTGAGTGGAGCTTCAAGCAGGAAAAGTTGTGAGTCAGGATCGCAAGAGCGAGTTTGAGTTTGTGCAGACGCCTACATCCATCAGGCTGGCTCTTCTGTGGGCGGCGCTCATGGGCCTCTACATTTATAATGACTATTTCAGCTTGTATCTGCCCGGCACGATTGAGGAGATGTCGGCGGGAATAATCGGCCCGCTTGGTGCCGCGAACGATACCGTGCTGGTGATGGTTGCTCTAGTGCTGGCCATTCCGGCTATGATGATCTTCTTGTCTGTATTTCTTCCAACGGTCCTGAGCCGTTGGAGCAACATCGTCTTAGGAGTTGCCTACACCGTCATCGAAGGGCTCACCTTTGTTGGCTCTCGACCCTTCTACCAGATGGTGGCCGCTTTCGAGATTGTCGTCACACTTCTCGTCACCTGGACTGCCTGGCGCTGGCGGCGGGCTACCCCAGGTTAGAGCCCAAGCGACTGGGCGCGGAAGCCGGAGTTACAGGATCTCGCTGTCTGCTGAAGGCGAATTTCTGCCCTTCGCAGCGGGCGTGGTCAGAAGCAGATGTAGGCGAGTGTCAGTCCACCCCGGCCTAGTCGACCCTATCGCAGGTTTCGAACTGCGACGACGGTCATAAGGTCTTGCCGACCTGACAAGGACGGCCCCCAAAATCAGCTCCAATCGCTTTGCTTGGTTGCAATTGCAAAAGGTTGTAAGCAACTTGATAGCCGCCGGAGACTCAGTCGCTCCCGTGACCGTACTGGCAGAGAATCCGGATGCCGAAAGCTGGTTGATACGGATGCCGAGAAGCCGAAAAGTCGAGACACCGCTGCCGGCGGGGGTTCGTCCCAAGTTTTTTGGGTTGCTCGAACTGTATCTCGATTTAACGCACATCGTTCGGGGCGACGGCAGCCTTGATCTTGAAAGCGTCCTCATCATGGTTTGTGCGGCTGAGGCGACCATGCATCCACTCATACTGTCTCAATCGACGCCGCCTGCCGCGCGTAAAATGAGCAATCCGCCTGAAGAGTATCGTGGCTCAATCTCACGCAGTCTGTTGGCAGAGCGGACCGGCTTGCCGCGCGAGACCGTTCGCAGAAAGGTAGCCACTCTCGTAGCCACCGGTCGTCTGATCGAGGACGGTTCTCGTCGGATCCGTACTCCCGCAAACCTGGACAGGAAGCGTCTCCAGAAGCTTGGAGAAGCAGCATTTGTCGCCGTCGAAAGATATCGAGCGCG
>Ga0116177_10003832_pt1 | contig 10985 bp, 9 predicted proteins | sample AD_STIC10_MetaG_FD_89750 | JGI IMG/M metagenome (GOLD analysis project Ga0116177, IMG submission 89750) | Active sludge microbial communities of municipal wastewater-treating anaerobic digesters from USA - AD_STIC10_MetaG | ecosystem: Engineered > Bioreactor > Anaerobic > Digestate | place: USA...
CCACGGCGACAATGCCATCGATGGGCTGGCTGTTCATCAGCTGGGCATGGGCCATGGGGCTCAGGACAGCGGCGAGGACGAGGAAGGAGGCAAGCAGTTTGTTCATGGGCATGGAGATTCGCGCAAGCCGGAAAACCAAAGACCGGGATTGTAATCCGAAGCAGCCAGGGCAGGGTTAAGATTTGGTCCGCGGGTGCGGGCAGGTGGTTGGGCTGGTTGGTCCTGGATGGTTCGAGCCTGCTTGAGATGGGGGTTTGCCGGGGTTCTTCGGATCGCCCGGCGGGGCGGCTTTCTCGCACCTGTGGCGCCCTCAAAAGCAGAGCTTTCTCACGGCGTCGGACATTTTCAGAACAGAGCTTTCACACGCCTTCGGCGTGCGAGTTACTTTCTCTTGAGTGGACAAGAGAAAGTAGGCAAAGAGAAGTCCACCCGGGTTTCGTGCATCGCTCGCACAGCGAGCGATGTGCCCTTCGCGCCTTACCGTCCACGGGCCGGCGCCAACTCGGCCATCCGTGGCCTCGAACAAGGGCGCCTTGCTCCCGTGTCCGACTGCGTTGCTCGGCACGAACCACGGGGTTTTGCGTGCTGAAAGAACTCTGTTCAACAAATGTCTCGTTCCGCGGCAGCGCATGATGAAAGCGTATGGTCCGAGGCCGTGGCCAGGATGGCCACCAACTGGGGCCCCTGCCAGGCGGCAATCGACCTGAGGAATAGCCCGCAGGGACGCGCGCACGATGCGCGCGTGCCGAACGCCGGCACAGGGATGTGCCGTCGATCGGCCCCGAGGGTCGAGTGCGAACTCGCAGGGCAGGAAGCCCGCAGAGCGTCTGGCCGGGGTGGCCTTCTCTTTGGTTACATTTCTCTTGGCCACTCAAGAGAAAGTAACTCGCGCGCCGAGGGCGCGTGAAAGCTCTGTCTTTGATAACAAAGCAAGCGCGTGAAAGCACTGCTCCCGAGACCGCCGAAGGCGTGTGAAAGCCTTTCTCCTGGATACTCCGGAGGCGCGTGAAAGCTCTGCTCTTCAGGCAACCGAATCCGCGTGAAAGCCCTGTTCTGACAATGGTAGACAGAGGCAAAAATCAATCAGATCACTGATACCCGAACACCGATCGACGCAGGAAATCCCCCGTCCGCTGGCCAATCGATCCGACGCCCTTGAACTCCAGTTCGAAGTAGAGGGCATTGGTCGATTCGCGTTCGACATTGTGCACATAGTGGCGTGCCAGCACGCGCCAAGCGATGCAGCAGCTGTCGTGCTCGATGCCGGCAAAGGCTTCCAGGGTTTTTTCGTCGTACAGCGAGTAGTTCCAGCGTCCGATCAGCCTCCAACTCGGGTTCAGCGGAACCAGCACGGAGAGGTCCGCTTGCTCAAGCAGGTTGCGGCGGAAGCGGTAGGACACGTTGAACACGCCTTGCTTGCCGAAGCGGTTCTGCAGTCCGACTGCCGAAAGGTCGGTCTGGTCGGTGTTCGGATTCCACAGGTTGGAAAATGTCGCCCGCCAGCGGTCGTTGATGCGCAGGTCCAGTTCTCCGACGTAGCTGGAGCCGGAGAAATCCGTCGCGGAGGCGCCTGGCAATTGCACGCGCTGGTCATCGAAATAGCGGATCTGGCCGATGCTGGCGGAGACGCGCTCCTGCCCGCTGGAATCCTCGATCAGGCGTGAGGTCAGGGCCAGCGTCAGGTTGTTGGCGTTCATTTGGCGGTCGGCGCCGATGAAGCGGTTGCTGCGAAACAGCTGGCCGAAGCTGAAGGGCACTTCCTGGGTATCGAACAGCGGCAGGTCATCCTGGTTGCGATACGGCACGCGCAAATAGTAGAGGCGCGGTTCAAGCGTCTGCGTATAGCCGAAGTCGCCGAATGCGAGCGGGCGCTCGAAGCGCAATCCGGCATCGACGCTTGCGATGGGCATGCCGCGATCGGGCGCATCGTCGTCATCGCGATCAAGCTGGTAACCGGTGTAGCGATAGCCCAGTTTGGGCCGCAAGAACCAGGCCGCGCCTTCCACAGGATAGGCCAGATAGGGGAACGCATCGAGGCGCTGCCCATCGAGCGCATCGTCCTTGCTGAAGGCGACGAACTCGGATTCGATGCCAGCCTGCAGGTTGCCGACCAGGGCGCGATCAATTTCGAAGGTGGCGCGTGGCAAGCGGCGGTAGGGTTCGGCGGCACCCGGCAGGGTGGGATCGGTCACCTGGAATTCGTCGCCTCCGATGCTGGCGTTCCAGCCGATGCCCTGTCCACGAAGATAGGCACTGGAGGGCAGCAGACTGGTGGAGGCGATGTCGAGGCTGCGGCCAAAATCCTCGAAGTAGCGATCATCGGAAACGTGGTTGATGTCGACATCGGCGCGCCAGTGCTGGCCGAAGCGACTGGCATGGTTCCAACTCACCAGGCTGCGTCGATCATCAGCTTCGCGATCATGTGCCAGCCACTCGGCATCGATGCTGCCGCTGCTGGAATCGGTCAGGTAGCGGAATTGGCCGCCAAGCATCAATCCGCGCTGGGTCATCAGGCGTGGCGTGAGCGTGGCGTCGTAGTTGGGCGCAAGATTGAAGTAGTAAGGCTGCGCGATGTCGACTCCACGCTCATCACTGTAGCCAAGCGTGGGATAGAGGAATCCCGACTTGCGCCGGTTATCCAGCGGAAAGCTGGCATACGGCAACCACAGGATCGGCACATTGCCGACTCGGAAACTGACATCGCGGGCGACGCCCACGCCGTTGGCTTGATCCAGCTCGATGGAGTCGGCACGGAATTGCCAACCCGGGGAATCCAGCGGACAGGTGGAGAAGGTGGTGGCGCCGAGTTTGGCGTGTTCGCTGTCGGTCAATTCAACGGTTGCCGCCCGCCCGTTGCCGCGCGAGGACAGCAACTGGTAGCGCACCTGGTTGAGCGAAGCGGCACCGCTGGCGGTATTGCCGCGCGCATCGCTGGCGCCGAGCAGCAGGTCGCGATCCTGGTAGCGGACATTGCCGTTTGCGCTCCAATCATTCGATGAGCGTGCATAGGTGAAGCGGTCTGCACGGATCAACTGGTCGAGCTGCTGGATGCTGGCATCGCCTTCCAGCACGAAATTCTCGCCGTCGGCGGATGTCGACTGGCGCGCCTTGACCTCGGTGTCCGCCGCGCTGCGATCACCTTCGGTGGGCAATCCATCCACATGGAACTCGAACAGGTCGCCGGGCTTGCACAAGGACCAGTCGATGACGGGTTTTTCGCAAACCAGACTCCCCACCGGACAGGCGGGTGCATCGTCCGCGCCCAGCGCGGGGCCGGCAAGGCAAGATAGGATGGCGAGGGCAATGGCGCAGCGGGGCAGGCGATGCAATAGGTTGGAATGCACGGTTCGGAGAATGGCCAGGGCGGTTGTCGGGCTAGTGTAATGCTTCACAGGCGCGCTTCGGCCGCCGGCAATGCCGCTCAGGCACCTGCCAGGGCATTGACATGGGCAATGGTGGCCTCGCGCAATGCGTTCAGGCTGTAACCGCCTTCCAGGCTGGAAACCACGCGCCCGTCTGCATGGCGGTTGGCCACGGCGACCAACTGCCGGGTGACCCAGGCAAAATCGTCGGCTTCCAGGTTGAGGTTGGCCAGCGGGTCCAGCCGGTGTGCGTCGAACCCTGCGGAGATGATCATCAGTTGTGGCGCAAACCGTTCCAGCGCGGGCAGGATGTGTTCGTTGAAGGCGGCCCGAAACGGTACGGAACCGGCACCCGCAGGCAAGGGCGCATGCACCAGGTTGCCCACGCCGCGCTCGGCGGCAGCGCCGCTGCCCGGATACAGTGGCATCTGGTGGCTGGAGGCGTAGAGCACACGGGCATCGGCCGCGAAGATGTCGGCGGTGCCGTTGCCGTGATGCACGTCGAAATCGACGATGGCCACGCGTTCGAGTCCATGCACGGACAGCGCATGGGCGGCGGCGACGGCGACGTTGTTGAACAGGCAAAAGCCCATGGCCTGATCGGGCGTTGCATGGTGACCGGGCGGACGCACTGCGCAGAAGGCGCGGTGAAACTCGCCCTGCATGACCATGTCCACCGCAGCGCAGGCCGCACCCGCGGCGCGCAAGGCGGCTTCCAGCGAACCCACCGACATCGCGGTGTCGGGGTCCAGATACGCGGTGCCTTCTTTGGGAGAGGCGCCACGCACCCTGGCGATCATGTCTGCCTGGTGGACGCGGGCCAGCATAGCGTCTGCGGCAAGCGGAGCCTCAAATCGCCGGGTGGCGGCGCATTGCCCGTCATCCAGCGCATCCAGCACGGCGCGCAGCCTCGAAGGGGATTCCGGATGCGCCGGACCCGGCTCGTGCAACAGGCAGGCCGGATGCGTGAACACCGCAACGGTCACGGCATCGTGCTCAGCGTTTGATGCGTTCGTGCTGCCACAGCACTTCACCGTGCTCCGAAGCCCGCGCCAGGACGCGCGAGATGACGAACAGCAGATCGGACAGGCGATTCAGATAACGCACCGCTTCGCCACGCACACTTTCCGTGCGCGAAAGGTGGATGACCGAGCGTTCGGCACGGCGTGCGATGGTGCGCGCGAGGTGGCCGTGCGCAGCGGCAATGCCACCGCCCGGCAGGATGAACTCCTTGAGTACCGGCAGGTCGGCGTTGAAGGCATCCAGTTCCTGTTCGAGCCGTTCAATGTCGGCGTCGTGCACCATTGCCATGCCGGGTATGCACAACTCGCCACCAAGGTTGAACAGCTCGTGCTGAACCCGGGTCAGGCTGGCGCGCACCGCGTCGGGAATTTCGCAGGCCAGCACCACGCCGAGCGCGCTGTTGAGCTCATCCACCGTGCCGTAGGCATCGACGCGCGCGGAATCCTTGCCGACCCGCGTGCCGTCACCGAGCCCGGTGCTGCCGTCGTCGCCGGTGCGTGTGTAGATCTTCGAAAGTCGGTTACCCACGTCCGGAAATCTGTGCCGCGCCACTGCGGGTGCGCAGCAGCTGTGACACGACAAGGTGCAGGCCGGTCGCCAGCAGCACGTACATCACGCTGGTGCGCAGGTATCCGAAGTACCAGTGGCCCATGTTCTCGACCCAGCCGGCGAAGCTGCGCGTCGCCACCTGGCTGCTGAGCCAGTAGAAGCTGCCATTGGAAATCACGAAACACACGCTCGCGGAAACCAGCAGGCACGCTGCAAGAAGGCCAAGGCCCTGGGCTGCACTGCCGGTGTGGAACTTGCGCAGGAATGCACCGCCCGCCCACATGGCACCGTAGGCGGCCAAAAGGAACCAGTACGCCGGCGAAACGCAGTAGTGCTGCCAGAAATTCAGGCCCTGGCTGGTGATGACCAACAGATCGACCAGCACGGCGATGGCAATGAGCAGGGCAAACGCCCAGCGCCAGGAACCACGAAGGTAGAAACCGGCAACGAAGAACACGGCCCAGCTCGCATCCGGAATCGCCGCAAAGTGGTTGATGCGGGTGCCGGCCATGACCAGGGCAAGGATGAGGAAAATGAAAGCGCGTTGCGTGGCAGAAAGCGTCATGGTCTGGATTCCGGGGAGAGCTGCAAGCCGTATCTTAGCCGATGCCGAAGTCCGGGGCTCGACCGCGCCCGCATGCACCGTTCACTCCGGTTCGAAACGCGTGGTGTTCATGTGGCGCACCTCGAACTGTCCGCGCGCATGGCGCAGGCGCGAGACGCGCGCCGGTTCGATGCCGATGCTCTGGGCGCGACCCGGAGACAGGCCCAGCGCGTGGCACAGCAAGGCGCGAATGGATCCGGCATGGGCGACGGCCAGAACGCAATCATCCTGTGCCGTGGAACTCAGCAGCGCGGCAAGCCAGGCGCCGGTGCGCCGGATCACGTCGGCAAAACTTTCCCCCTCTGGCGCCTGCTGGATCACCCAGTTGTCGCGCCAATGCCGGTGCAGGTCGGCATCGCTGGCGCTGATGTCGATCCAGCTGCGGCCTTCCCAGCGGCCAAAGTCCATCTCGCGCAAGCGTGCATCGGCGAGTGGTTCAATGGCAAAGCGCGCGGCGAATACCTGCGCCGTCTGCTGGGCGCAGCGCAAATCGCTGGAAAACAGGAAGCGCGGTGCCGCCGCGCTCCAGCCCGCCGCCAGGCGCTGCACGCCGGTGAATCCATCGCTGGACAAGGCAAGATCCGCCTGCCCGATGCAAACCCCGGGAGCGGAATCGGTGGCGCCGTGGCAGACCAGGATCAGGTCCATGCGTGCAAGGCCCGTTTCGGATGGATGCAGCCTAGCATTGCCATGACCCGGTTGGCTTCAATGAATGCGGCTGAACCCTTGACGCTTGCACGATCGCATCGGAATGAATCATGCAGGATCGTCGCTTGCTCAGATGCTGCGTCGGAATTCGGGCTGGGCTTGGTAGCATCAGCGAATGAACATGCAACCCCCGAGCGTGCATTACCGGTTCCTGCAATGGAGCTACGAGCCCGAGCGCCGGCTGCTGCAGTCAGCGGAATGCGAGATACGCCTGAAACCGCTCCTCGACCGCTTGCTGAGACATTTTCTCGACGAACCGGGCAAGGTGCTGGGGCGGGACTACCTCATCGAACAGGTGTGGACGCGCAGTCAAGTCAACGACGAAGTGCTTTCGCGGGCGATTGCCGAATTGCGCGCGCTGCTGGGCGATGATGCGCGTGATCCCCGCTTCATTGAAACCCTCTCGAAAGGCGGTTATCGCTGGATAGCTCCCGTGTCGCGGGATGCCGCGTCGCAAGAGCCACAAGCGGTGGGTGAATCCAAATCTCCGGCTCGCGGCTCTTTCTCATCGCATCGGCGACGAGTCGCATTTGCCCTGTTGCTCCTGACCCTGGTTCCACTCGGCCTCTGGCTCCATGGCCAGCGAAGTGGCGACGTGCAACGCTCGAACGAAGCCCATGTCCTTGGCTTGCTGGAAGCACGGCCATTGGCGGCGAACCCTGAACTCGATCTGGATGCCCGATTCACTCCCACGGGTCAAGTCATCTACGTCCGCTCGGAGCGTGAATCCGGGGCCAGCGAACTGGTTATCGTGGATCCGAAAAGCCGCGCAGAGCGCATCCTGTGGCAAGACCCGCTTCCTTTGCGCAATCCGGCTGCTTCCCTGGACGGGCGTGAGGTCGCCGTGATTCGCCGAAGCAAATCAGGATGCGAGCTCTGGAGTGTCGTGTTGGTGGATGCTCGCCGCCGCCAATTGGCCGCATGCGCCAATGAAGCGGAGGGCGTCGAATGGGTGGATGGTGACTCCGGCATCATTTTCACCGGGGCAGCCATCGATGCGGCACACGCACCCGGTCTGGTGAGGCTGGATCTGAAGAGCGGCCAATCGCGTGCACTCACCACTCCCGAGCTGAGCGAAGGTGCGCATGTCGATCCACGGCTCTCGGCGGATGCCAGGCGATTGGCGTATGCCAGCAAGTTTGGTGGAGAGGGCCAGCTCTGGTTGAGCGATTGGCCCGACTTGCACGCTCGACGCGCACTCCTGAAGCGCGCGGAGCCGATCTACGGACACGCCTTCGAACCCGATGGCAAAGCCCTGTGGGTGGCCGGTGACCTGACCCGATATCGAGCCTTGCATCGCCTCGTTCCGGGCAGCGCGCCGGTGCTGATTGGAGGACGAGGTGCGCTTTCCATTGACCTGGCCCAGGATGGCAGCGCAGTCTGGTCGGACGCTCGCCACGACGGCGACATCGAGCTTCGGCGGTCAGGCCGGGACGATTGGGAAGCGATCGCCCGCACCAATCGCTACGAGTCGCAACCCGAGTTCTCCTCGGATGGGAAGCACATTGCGCTGGTCAGCAACAGGGATGGCAGCGAATCCATTGTTGTCTACAACATGGATAGTGGGACCGTGCTTCCGTTGGCCTTGGAGCCGAGGTTTCGATGGGTGCGGCCAACCTGGTCGGCACGAGACCAATCCCTGATCCTCACCGCGTATGAAGACGTGGAAACACGGCTTTATCGTTATCGGCTCGACCGTGGCGTGCTGGAAACAGTGCCGAATGTCGAACCGGGAGCATTTCATGGAGTGGAACTCGCGGATCGGCTATTCTTCCTGAGCGGACACCGCACCCGGCAGAGTGCATTGATGCAATTGCGCCCAGGCAACGCGCAAGCCGAGCAATTGCCATTTGGCATCGTACAGGCCTATCGCGCCTCCACCCGCTGGCTGGCTTGGCGCAGGGAAGGATCGCGGGCATTGCATTTCACACCCTTGCCCTCCCTGAGCCCGATGCTCGAGGTTGCGCGCGTCGACGAAGGCGCAGTCGAAGCGTTCGCCTTGGCCGGGGACTCACTTTATTTTGTTGACAAGGGTGCGCTGTGGAAGAAGGAGTTGCCTGATGGCCAAGCGGTCGAGGTGGCGGTCAGGTCTGTTCCTGGAGGCAGCAGTCCCGGACTTGCCGCGTCCGCGGCCGGTGATCTGGCCGTGGTCCGGCTGACGGACTTGAGCATTGACCTCATGATTGCCGGGCCGCCCGCCGACGCACGACGCACGCGATTTTCAGAACCGTGACGTATGCGGATATCCCCCGCATCGACTTGGCTCGCCGCTGCGGGCATCGCAAGCAGGCGATGCCCGCAACGTCGGGTTTGGCCAGTTCAGGGCGCGGCGCCGGGACAGGTGGTCCCGGCAATCTGGGTCAGGCGGGTAATTGCCATCGACCCGCTGCCATAGCCCGGAACCGTCGAGTTCCAGCTTGCCGTCCCGTTGTTGCAGTCGCTGAAGGTGAAAGTCAACGTTCCCCACGCAACCGCATTGATGTCATCGTGGTTGAAGTTTGGCGGAAAGCGCGCGCCGCTGGTGATCGCCGCCGGCAAGGTGACCGTGTTGGATGTGGGGTTGTAGGTGCCCTGGCCATAGATCCAGCTCTGCGTGTTGCCATCCGGCGCATAGGCAAACCAGTAGACCAACATGACCGGCAGGCCGGATGCCGCATCAATGGCCGTGGTTGCCTCGATCTGGAAGCCGATGCCACTGGTATCGGGGTTGTACCAGTTGCCGCTGGTGTGGCCGCCCAGTTGCACGGTGGGTGTTTCGTCGAGGGCGGGATTGGGAATGAGCGCGACAAACGTGCCACCCACGATTCCACCCGCCGCGCCCTCGGCGACCGTGGCAAGCAGGGCGCCGGAGTTTCGGTCGTAGCGACGTACCTTGTTGCCGGACAGCACGAGCAAACTGCCATCCCGATCCAATGCCATGCCGGTGGGCTGGTTCAAACCGCTGACCAGGGTGCCGACCAGCGTTCCATTGTTGGCATTGAACCGATAAATCGCCCCGCTGCCTTCGCCACCCACCAGGATGGTGGCACCCTCGTCGACGATTCCGCGCGTGCGGCGCAGGCCGCCGCTGCCGGCTGCGATGAATTGGCCTTCAGCTTGTCCGGTGACCAGGTTGACCCGGGCGACACTGTTTGAACCGTATCCCGGCACGAAGAGTTTGCCGGAGGCGCTCACCATCATGCCGTTGTCGGCACCACGCAATCCGCTGTTCGAGGCGAGTACCACGCGCACCTGTTGGCCACTGGCCGGATCCAGTTCAACAACAGTGTTGGACTGGTAGCCGGCAACGTAGACCTGGTTCTGTGGACCGAAGGCGATACCGGTCGGATCAACGTTGCCGGCCAACTGGGAAAACACATCGACAAACTCGAAATTGGTCGAATGGCGATAGCGCTGGATCTGGTCGTTGCCCTCGCTGACCACGTAAATCATGTCATCGGCCGGGTTGTAGCGAACAGCCTGTGCGCCCCGAATGCGCCCGGCGCTCTCCAGCTGGCGTACATAGGCGCCATTGCAGGCGTCATAGATGGCGACGTTGTCGGAGAAGTATCCGCTCACCAAGAGCTGATGGCTGCATGGCTGGGCCAAGGCAGTGGATCCTGCCGCGCAAAGCAGCAGGGCGATGAACATCTTGAATGACATGCTGTGGTCTCCTGGGTTGGGGGAGCCGCAGCGTGCGGGTAGCAGCCGGTGGAGTCCTTCTCGCCGGTTCCTTTTCACTTCCTTTTTTTCTCCCCATCGAATTTCCTGGGGGGGATTGGTCCTGGCTCGATCAAGGGAACTGGCTGGGCCTTGCGGGGCGCGCCTGGGCACGCATGGATGCGCATGGCCAGCAGGTGGGCGCGCTATGCTTTGGCCGGAACCATCCGGAATCCTGAGCATGACCGCCACAGCCGCACGCAACTGGATTCGTCTTGCCCGACAGCATCCATCGGCCTTGCTGCTGGCCGTGCAGTTGTTGGGCGTGTTGCTGTATCCGGCCATGGAAGACACCCAGGCAGGTCGCGCAATGTTCGGCGCATTTGGCATCCTGGTGCTGTCGCTGGCGCTCTGGGTGGTCAACCGCAGTCCGCTGGTCAATTGGGTGGCGTGGGTGTTGGCCCTGCCATCAGTGACCTTGTCGATCTTCGCAGCCCTCAGCGGACGTGCCGATCTGGTCGCCGTCATCCATTTGCTGGAAGGCATGCTTTACCTGTATGCGGCCTTCGGCCTGATTGCCTACATGCTGCGCGATCACCGGGTCAGCCTCGATGAGCTGTTTGCCGCCGGTGCCACCTTCACCCTGCTGGCCTGGGCCTTCGCCTATTCGTATTCGGTATGCCAGCAATGGTTTCCGGGCAGTTTCATCGCAGCCGTAGAACCCGACGCGCCGCGGACCTGGATGGAATTGCTGTTTCTGAGCTTCAGTACGCTGTCCGGCGTGGGCCTGAGCGACATCATCCCGATCCGGCCGCAGGCGCGCGCATTGGTCATGCTCGAACAGTTCGCCGGGGTCATGTACATCGCGCTGGTGGTTTCGCGCCTGATTGGTCTTACCGTACTGCGTGCGCCACCGCGGCGCGAGTGAGTCGGTGAGCGGTGGTGGAATGCAGCAGCGTCGGGTTGAAACCCCACCAACACAAGCACGTTCAGCAAGGCGAATCAAAACGCCATGGTCGGCTAAGAGGCCGGCAATGCGATGAGCGGAGCAAGCTCCGCTCTACCGAAGACGTGGAATCTGTCGAGTTCTTGTAGAGCCG
>Ga0116177_10003850_pt1 | contig 10950 bp, 9 predicted proteins | sample AD_STIC10_MetaG_FD_89750 | JGI IMG/M metagenome (GOLD analysis project Ga0116177, IMG submission 89750) | Active sludge microbial communities of municipal wastewater-treating anaerobic digesters from USA - AD_STIC10_MetaG | ecosystem: Engineered > Bioreactor > Anaerobic > Digestate | place: USA...
CACGCCCGCCGCCGAGCTCGTGCGTCTCGAAGAGAGCGCGACGCTCGCCGTCGCACTCGGCTATCGCCACGATGCCACGCAGGCGGACAAGGCCAAGTACCCACGCTATGCCGCCGGGCAGGTCTGCAAAGGCTGCATCCAGTGGAAAGGCACGGCGACCGATGCCTGGGCCGGCTGCGGCATTTTCCCGGGCAAGCTCGTCAGCGCGAACGGCTGGTGCAGCACGTTTCTCGCCAAGACCTGATCAACCTCACGCGCCCGCCAGCCAGCGTGCGAACTGGTAGTACAGCGGCAGGCCGACGACGATGTTGAACGGGAACGTGACGCCGAGCGACGCCGTCAGGTAAATCCCGGGATTCGCCTGCGGCAGGGCCGCGCGGCAGGCGGCGGGTGCATCAATGTATGAGGAACTCGCGCAAACCGCACCGAGCACGAAGGCGCCGCCGACGCCGAGACCGATCAGATGCCCGAGCCACACGCCCAGCAGGCCGAAGCAGAGTGGCGCAATGACGGCGAAGGTGGTCATGAACATACCCACCTGCGCGAAGGCCCTGAATTGCCGCGCTGCCGTCATGCCCATTTCGAGCAGGAACAGCATCAGGATGCCGCGGAACAGATCCTCGTAGAACGGTGAGATCTGCTGCCAGCCCTGATCGCCAGACAATAAGCCAATGGCCATGCCGCCGGTCAGAAGAATGATGCCGCGCCCGCGCAGCGTATCGATCACGAGCGCGCGCAGGCTGCCGTTGCCCGCGTCCCGGCCGATCGACCAGCGCGCCAGCATCAGCGCGACGACCACGCCCCACTCCATCAACGCCACCACCGCCGTCATGTAGCCCTCCGCCGGCGTGTTCATGGCCTTCGCGAACGACATGGACGCGAAAAAAGTCACAGACGACACGGAGCCGTAGTGCGCAGCGACGGCGGCCGCGTTCGCCGCATCGAAGCCGCCGAAGCGCTGCAACGCGAAGAAGCAGATCACAGGAATTGAAACCGTCAGCGCGAGGGTCAAGCCGAGCAGACCGGCGATGTCCTCGAACCTTACCGCGGCGAGCTCAATGCCGCCCTTCAGGCCGATTGAAAACAACAGGTAGATCGCGAGCAGCTTCAGAACTGCTTCAGGCAGCTCCAGCTCGCTGCGAATCAATCCCGCGACGATCCCGAGCGCGAACGCCAGGACGATGGGTGACAGCAGATTGGTGACGAGCAGATCGAGACCCGGCATGAAACACACTCCCTGTGGCGCGGGAGCGGATCCTGGGTGAGTTTATTGATTTCTTCCAATTCAATAATTGGCTACTTTCGTTCTATCTGATAAAACTATTTCGTGGCCAGCCTGAACTATCACCATCTGCGGTACTTCTGGGTCATCGCTCATGAGCAGAGCCTGACGCGTGCGGCGAAACGGCTGCACGTATCGCAGTCCGCGCTCAGCATCCAGCTGCGTAAACTCGAAGAACGCCTCGGCCATCCGCTGTTCGATCGCCGCAATCGCCGCCTCTCGCTCACTGAAGCCGGCAAGGTCACGCTGGACTATGCGGACACTATCTTCGAGGCCGGCGAAGAACTCGTCGGCACGCTGCAGGATCGCCCGACCGACCGGCGCCAGGTGCTGCGCGTCGGTGCCGTCGCAACGCTGTCACGCAATTTCCAGTTGAGCCTGCTGCGTCCGCTGCTGTCGCGCGCCGGTCTCGAGCTCGTGCTGCGCTCGGCCAGTCTGCGGGATCTGCTCGGCCAGCTGCGTGCCCATGCGCTGGACGTCGTGCTCAGCACGCAGGCCGTTAAACGGGATGCGGAAACTCCCTGGCACAGCCACCTGATCGACGAACAACCCGTCAGCCTCGTCAGCCGGCCCACGAAGAGTCGCCGCAAGTTCCAATTTCCGGAGGATCTGCAAGGCCAGCCACTGCTGCTACCGAGCCTGGACAGCGAACTGCGCCACTCATTCGATCTCCGGCTGGAAGCAGCCGGCATTCGTCCGCAGGTCGCGGCGGAGGTCGATGACATGGCCATGCTGCGCCTGCTCGCGCGCGAGCATGCCGGGATGACGCTTGTACCGCGCATCGTCGTGCAGGACGAACTGCGCAGCGGCGCGCTCGTCGAACGGCATCGCATCGCGGGCCTGCACGAACCGTTCTACGCTGTCACGCTCGCGCGGCGGTTTCCGAATGACCTCATCAGGGAGCTGCTGGCGAAGCCGCCCGGGCGCACGCAACGCTCACGGGTTTAGAAAGCTCCACAGGTATGCGTTTGCGTTGAAGTCCGTCACCGGCACATCGGCACCCGCGCCGGGTGAGCGCGCGCCACCGGGCCACGAGTGCCCGCCACCGAACACGATCTCGGTCGCAGGATCGTAAACGTCGGGCGGATCCACGCGACACAGCACCACCGGTGCGCTCGGCAGTGCCACGTTGGCCGGCGTCGCATAGCGCGAGCAGCGCGTGGTCGGCGTGACGTTCTCGACGGTGGCTGTGCTCGTCACGTTGTTGCGCGTGCGCCAGTCCGCGATCGTCGCGTCGATCGAATAGAAGTTCACCTGCGAGATGCCATCGTTGCCGACACCACCGGCGAACGGATAGTTGCGATCGTTGGCCGAGTGGATCTGCAGCACCGGGATCGGCCGTGCGGGATCGCAGGCGAAATACTGCGTGCCCGCGCCGTTGAACTGCCCTGAAGCACCGCCCACCGCCGCAATGCCGGCGATGCGGTCCGCGAGCTGGCACGCGAGCCGATGCGACATGATGCCGCCGTTCGAGAAGCCCGTGGAATACACGCGTGCGGCATTCACCGTGAAGTTCGCGATCAGGTCGTCGAGCACGGCGCGCACATAGGCCACGTCGTCCACGTTCTGCGTCTGCGCCGAGCCGCAGCACGCGCCACCGTTGAACGTCTGTATCAGCCCCGTGCCTTCGAGAAAGACGACGTAGAACTGCTGCTCCTGCGCGTACTTCACGAGCTGGCTGGTCTGCGCCTGGATCATCGCCGTGCCGCCACCACCGTGGATCGAGAGCAGCGCTGCACGCGGCGTGCTCGCGCCGGTGAAGTTCGGTGCGTAGACGGCGTAGCGTCGCGTGCCCTGCCCGGCCACCGTCACGTTGCGCGCCTGCCAGGCGCCGCTCACCTGCACCGCCAGCGTCGTCGTAAACCCGAGATACTGCGCCGTGATCGTCGTGCTGCCTTCCGTGAGGCCGGTGATCACGCCATTCGCGTTGATCGCCGCGCGCGCCGGTGCGGACGAGGACCAGGTGACCAGTGACGCATCGATGTAACGCGGGAACGGCGCACCGCCTTCCACCAGCACCTGGAACACGTTCATCGACTGGCCCGTTGCAACGGTCGTGGACGTCGCGGGCTCGAGCCGCGCGACCGTGGCCGCGTTCACCGTGATCGAGAGCGCGAAGCTCGTCGAGCCGCCCGCGTTCTGCGCCGTGATCGTGTAGGCCGCCGACGCGGTGGCGGCGGTTGGCGTGCCGGAGATCTGCCCGCTCGCCGCATTCAGCGCGAGCCCCGCCGGCAGCGCTGGCGCTACGCTGTAGCTCGCCACCGTTCCGGTCACCACGGGGTTCAATGGAATGATCGCCGTGCCGGCCGTGAAGGTCTGCGGGCTGGGGTAGGAGAGCCCCGTCGGCGCGGGCGTGGGCGGCGGGCTCGGGGTGCCACCACCCCCGCCGCCGCAGGCAGCCAGGGTGAGCAGCACCAGAATTATCGGAATCGCGCGCACGGAAGCACCTGTCGTGGCTCGGCCTGATCGTTCAACGCAGGCGAGAGAGCTCGGTTGACAGCGCTTGCAGTCGACCGTCAAGTCAGTAAATCGCGAATCTGACCACGTACTCCATCGTGGCCGGCACCGCGCGATCTCCAAGCCGCCCAGGCTGATACCTGGCGCCCAGAAGGGCGAAGTTCATGGCCGCATCGTCCAGGCGCCAGTGGCCACTGGACACGCCGACTTCAGCCCATGCCACGCATCCCGTCGCATCAATCAGAACGCGCACGGTCGCGTTACCGATCAGGCCGAACAGCACCGCGTCGCGCGGATAGAAGCGCCCCGCATCACCGGTGCGCTTCAGATCCAGCCGAGGCTTTGCGAGTGGCGTCGAATCATTTCCGGCCGGATTCACCGGTCCCACGACAACGCAGGCCGCGGTGGGTGCGCGGCGCAGGGGATCCGGATCCAGAACCGCGACTCCGACGCGATCGCGCAGTGCCTGCACGGATTGCGCAAACAGCCGATTCAGTGGCTCGACCCCCTCGCGTCGTGCCGCCTGGAAATCTCCCGCCTCGATGTGCGTCCTCAGTGTCTGCTCGAGTGCTTCGCCTTGCGCAGCGGTTGGATCCTCGAAGCCGTACTTTCCGAGAGCCTCGCGATACAGCCGCTGACGCTTGTCACGCGTCGCCGTGTAGAACCAATACGCGTGCACTTCGAGAAATCGGCGCACGAGTGCTTCCACTTCCAGGTACGTATCGTTGTAACCCAGGATCGCCCCCGGCCAGTCCCGCCCTTCGTACTGGCGGTCCGCATCGCGTCGCATGCGCTCTATCTTCTGGCGCGTTTCCCGCGGCAGCACGTACTGGCGGAGATCCGTGGCCGCGGTCTTGCGGCGAAAGTCTGTGGGCTGATCAGGCAGATCCGCCCAACGCTCTATAGTCGTGGCGAATCGTGGGTAGGTGCCATCGAGAACGCGGCGTTGTCCATCAGCCGTTTGCTGCGTCATCGGCGGTGATCGTGCCGATGTGTCGGCAGTATCGGCCGCGTCGACCAATGCGGGACTTGCCGCAATCCATAGAGAAACCAACCAGCCACAGGTGCGCAGTGAGTTCATCGGTGGTCTTGCTCCCAATGCATCGCCGTCACTGCTGAATCGGCTGGCGCTCCGGGGATTGCTTGCGCGCCGGCAATGCGGCCGCGCGCGCCGCCAGCGGCACCCGATACACGCTGAAATACCTCGCTCCTTCCACGTCATAGGACACGAGCACGCGCAGGTCCGCGGCGACGGCGGCCATCGGAGTCAGCATCACCGTGGTTTCCGTTGCGATGCCGGAGCTGGCCTTGCCTGCCACCAGCGTGCGGCTCTCCTTGAGATCTCGGTATCCCGCCGCATCCGGCACTTCGAGCAACAGCCTCTCGCCCGCCACCTTTGGCGTCACGCTGAGCCGCAGCGCCACCGGTTGATTCGGGATCAGCGCGCCCATCAGCTGATACTGCACGCGCACGGGCGCGCCGATCTTGCCCTCGGCCACGGCGTCCTGCAGCGCCTCGCCGGAGGGCGTGCCGGCCGGCCGCACCACCGGGCTCGCGGCACAGGCGACACCCGTGAGCATCGATGCAACACACAGCACAACACTAGCGATTTGCATGATCTGGCCCCTCAATTCGCGCTGATCGTGACAGCGATATCGAACGGCCCCGGCGTATCGGGTCCGCAGTCGGCATTGCCGCAGTCATACGTCTCGATCACGTAAGTGCCGGCCTCGAGATCAGCGAAGAAATCTTCATTCGTCGCAGTGATGCCGAACGCAACCGGCTCGCCGCGCCGCCAGACGATGATGTCCGGGTCGCGCGGCACTGCGGCGATGCTCGCTCTTACGCGCACTCGCTGCACCGTATTCGATACGAGCCGCAGATAGCGCCGATTCGAGAGCTTGTTGCCGACCCCGAAGGTCGAGATGCTGCGCACCGTCACCGGCCCAGACCCGACATTGATGTCGGTGTATACCGGCAGCACATCGGCGCTCGCTGCGGAGTTCGTCTCCGTCGTCGCGAAGGCGTTGATCGACGGAGCAACGATGCCTTCGGCACCCACGATCGTATCGATCTGTGCCGCACTCGCCGCGTTCTGCGCCTTCAGCGCGCTGATGAACTGGAAGATCGTGGTCAGTGATTCCGTATTTCGCTGACTGCCGGTCAAGACCGACCACAGAGGCGCGAGTCCCAGCGCCAGCGTGTCGCTGCCATCGTTCGTGGAATCGTACAGATCCCAGAGAATCTCCTGCACCGAGCCTTCGCTGTACCAGCCCTCGGCCGTCGTGCTATCCGTCTCGATGTTGAAGAACAGTTCGCTGGCCTGGTTGGCGCCGCCCGCATCGCGGATCAATGGATCATCCATGACGATCGCCGCGAACGCATAGCCGAAGCCCTCGCTGAACGCGACTCGCGGATCGAGCCGATCGCCGAACGTATGCGGTCCACCAACACTGTCCGAGCGCGAGAAGCGATCTTCGATGTAATGCCCGAACTCATGCGCGATCGTGTGAGCATCGTATTCATCGATGTCCGCATTGTTCTGGCCAGACAGCGAAATGCGGCGCGTGTCCGCACCGCCATCGCTGTCGTAAAAGGTCTCACCCGCTGCGTTGTTCTCCGCCCAGTCGATCGTCAGCACGGGAAAGTCTGCGGTCGGCGCAACCGCCGTAATCGTGTTGATCGAGCGATAGATCGTATCGAGGATCGCGAAGGGTGCGGCGACGCGCTGATTGTTCGGCTGCCGGGAGACCGGATCCCAACCGGAGGGAATGTTCAGGTTGAAGGTCGTGGCGGTCGCGGCCGTCACGCCCGGTCCGACCACGGCGTATGCACCCGCCCCGAGGCCGACGTCCCGGACGGTGACATTCCAGCGCGGCAGCGCCGCGGGCGCAGCGCGCCGCAACTCCGCACGAACGCGCAAATTCACGGAGACGCCGCCGGGGACACTGAAGCTGTATCCGCCGCTGGCATCGGTCGTCGATCGATCGAGCACATAGCCGCCGTTGTTCAGCAGCTCGATGCTGACACCGCGGCTGGGCTCTTGGCGAATCGCATTGAAATCGAGACCACCACCGACAGTCGTTGTAAAGGGGATGCGGTCGTAGGTAATGCGGCCGCTCAGCGTCACGACGCCGCCTGCAGCGGGGCCCACCGTCACGTTGACGAGGTCCGGTGCGCTTTGCAGCCCCAGGTTGTCCGTGACGACGAGTTGCAATGTCAGCGTCACCGGACTGGACACAACGGGGGCCGCGAACGCCACCTGATTGGACGTCGAGCCGAACAGTGCGACGGACGGGCCAGCAACCTGCGTCCAGGCATAGCTCTCGATCGATCCGCCCGGATCACTGCTGAGGACTGCAAAGATAGCGACAGAATCACCTGACGTGACGCTGCGATCGGCACCCGCGTTCGCAATCGGCGCCGTGTTCGGACCGGTCACAGTCAGCGTCGCGGAGGCCGATGTCGTGCCGCCACGGCCATTGCAGGTCAGCGTGTATGTGGTCGTGACATTGACCACACCGAGTTGCAGCGATCCGAAAGTGGGCCGATCGCCGCTCCAACCTCCCGACGCCGTGCAGCTCATCGCATTCGTCGCGCCCCAGTTCAACTGCGCCGTCGTGCCGACGGTGACACTCGCGGGTGTGACGCTGATGCTGACGGTCGGCGGCGGCATCGGCGTGGCCGTCACCGTCAAGCTCGACACCAACGGACCGGACGGCCCCGTGCAGGTGAGCGTGAATGTCGTATTGCCGGCGAGCGGCCCGCTCGGCGCGGTGCCGCTGGTCGCTTGGGGCCCGCTCCAGCCGCCGCTCGCGACGCAATCCGATACGCCCTGCGACATCCAGCTCAGCGTGACCGAGTCACCGATGAACGCGTTGGCGGGCAGCGCCACCAGATTCACCATCGGTGGCACCGGCACGCCGACCATGACCGTCGTCGAGGCCTGCGCCGTGCCACCGCTGCCCGTGCACGAGAGCGTGAAATTCAACGGGCCCACCAGCAACGAGGACGCTGCGAACGTTCCGGACGTCGCCTGCGTTCCGCTCCACGCACCCGATGCCGTGCAGCCTGTGGCGTTGGTCGAACTCCAGGTCAGGGTCGTGGTCTGACCCTGCGTCACCGTGGTGGGGCTTGCCGAAAGCGTGACCGTCGGCGGCGGCGTGAAGTTCACCGTCACCGCGCCGTTACCGCTGCCGCCCGCACCGGTGCAGGTGAGCGTGTAGGTTGCGGCGGCCGTGATCGGACCGACGTTCTCAGTGCCGCTCGTGGCTCGCGTCCCGCTCCATGCGCCCGACGCAGTGCATGACGTGGCGTTCGTCGAAGACCAGGTGATCACACTGACCGTGCCCGTCGTGAGCGAGCTGGGCGAGGCGCTGACCGTGACCGTGGGCGCAGGCGGTGGTGACGGTGGAGGTGGTGGGCTCGAATCGCCGCCGCCCCCGCCGCAGGCGGCGAGCACGGTGGCACTCAGCAGACAGCCGAGTACGGATCGGAACGTTGCGCTGTTCTTGTTCATTCTGGCGCGCCCGAATTTCCCTGACGGGCCAAGTAAACGCCTGCCAATCGCGTGGCGTCAACTCGGGCGGCGTTCGCACCGCCTAACCGAATCCCATACAAATATTTTTTCTTGCCCCCTGAGATGAAACGCCGGTTCGCGACATATAGGACATTGCGCCAAGAACGCCGTTGGCAAATGGCCGGGGGGATCCAGCATGAAAGTCGTTTCGAGTCTCTGCAGCGCCTTGTTGAGTCTGCCGATGTCGGCAACCGCGGTTCTCTCACAGACTGTGCCTGCGCCGAGTCCGGCCAGATCAACCGAGGCCAGCCCTTGAACGTGAGCAGCACCAGCGAATGATCGAAGCACAACCGATCTCCGTCCTGCTCGAGATCGATCCACAGAGCCTGTCGACTACTGTCCGCGCGTCGATGGCGGATCTTTCGATAGAGGGTGCCAGGCTCGACGCTGCCTTCACGCCGGTGCCGCTATCGAGCGGCGCCGTATCCTCCGCTGGCATGGCCGCCAGAACGGCGGACGAAAGCACGATCGTGGTTCGCGCAACCGTCGCACTCGAAGATCTTCAGAAGCTCGAGGCATCGAACCAAGTAGTCGCGATCTGGTCGGATCCACCCATCGCGCCGTTTCCGACGGACTGCACTCCGGCGGTCTCCACCGGCGGCGCGAGCGATGTCGCGCGGGCGCTGGGTGCCGATCGCCTCTGGGCCAGCACAGGCTTTCGCGGCGAGGGCATGGTCATCGGGATCGTTGATGGCGGCGTCGACGGTGGCCGCTTTCCGGTGGTGGGAGGCTGGTCACCCGATGCTTCGAATCCTCCCGGTTCGAGCGCCGTGGAATGGGGTGAGCACGGCAACATGTGCGCATTCGACGCACTGATCGCAGCGCCAGAGGCCGCGATCCATGATTACGCGATCGGTCGGTCGGTCGGCATCGGCCCGCTCCTGTCGAACGCTTTTCAGTCGTTTCATCGCGCGCTGTTGCAGTATCGGCGCGACGGGACACCTCACGTGTTGTCGAACAGCTGGGGGCTGTATCAACAGAGCTGGGATCCGTTCCCGCCGGAGCACGCCTCGAACTACACCCACAATCCGCGCCACCCGCTCACGCGCAAAATGCTCGAGTTGCTGGATGCGGGCATGCTCGTCAGCTTCGCCGCGGGCAATTGCGGCAGCGCGTGTCCGGATGATCGCTGCGTCCGCGATACCGGCCCTGGCCACAGCATCTGGGGCGCGAATGGCCACGAGCGCGCGATCACGGTCGGCGCCGTGAACCTGCGCCGAGACTGGGTGGGATACAGCTCGGAGGGACCCGCGTCATTGCATCGAGAGAAGCCCGACCTCTGCGGATACACGCATTTCAGCGGCTACTTCCCCTCGGACACCGGCACGTCCGCGGCGAACCCCGTCGTGGCCGGTGGGCTCGCATTGCTGCGGGGCCTCCACCCGGGCCTCGCGCAGGACGCCGCGCGCACGGCGCTGCGCAGCACGGCATTGACGCGGTCGGTGGGAGCCTGGGATTCGCGGCTGGGCGCCGGCATCATCGATCTGTTTGCGGCCCATGGGGCCCTGCCCTAGCCTCCGGCCATGCACACCGCTTTTGTGGAATGCGAACTCGTCGGCTCGGAATCCGTTGCAGACGTCAGCGCTCGTCTCGCGCGCCTCGGCATCATGCCGGTGCCCGGACATGAACCGGCGATGATGCGCGGCAGCTCGGGCAACGCCGCGACGGTGGTGTTCACCGTCACCGTCCCGGACAGCATCGACGATGCGCAGCTCTCCAACATTCCTGGCGTGGTCGCCGTGTTTGGTGATCCGGCGATCGGCAGGTTGGACAGCGACTAGCCGGGACGACCGCGGAGCCATTCTCAGCCGCCAGGTTGCGCCAGCAGCATCGCCCTCACCTGCGTCAGCCGCTCGCCATGGCGCGTTTCCTCGACGCCGTTCTGCCGATAGATCTTCGCCACTTCCGCATTCGGCTCCGCATCGGCCCACGCGTGGTACTGCAGATCCCCATCTGCCTCACCCAGCGCGAATAGTTCGAGAAAATCCGGGGTGACGGCGACGCTCGGCGCGGGCGTCTGCAGAAAAGGATTCTCGGCGGCGCCCGGCAGTTCGAACGTCTCGCCGCCGAGCAGGCGGATCGCCTTCACCAGCCGGTGCGCGTGGCCGAGTTCTTCCTGGCCGTTGCGTGTCAGCAGTGCGCGGGCCTCCGCGTTCGTCATCTGCTGAGCGAGGCCGAAATAGAATTGCTCTGCGGCACTCTCGAGCAGCGCGAGTACCTTCAAGTCATCGATCGAGAGGCGGGGACGCGTTTTCATCAGCGCGAATGCGGCCTGGGAATCAGCGGTGTAGCCATCGGGCAGTTGCATCGGTTGTCCCCTGTTTCGCATCTCGTGCTGTGATACTGCCACGACTAGCGCTATTCATCGAAATCGGGGTCGCCCATGTCTATCCTGCGAGTTGCCGGCATCGCGCTGATGCTTTGTCTGAGCGGCCCCACACCTGCGAGCGAAGCTGCGTTGCCCGCCGTGCAGCGGCAGTATGTGAAGGGGCCCTATGGCCAGATCCACGTTCGCATCGCACGCCCGGCGTCTCGCGCCGCAGAACGGCATCCACCCCTCGTCTGCTTTCATTACACGCCGGGCTCGAGCCGGATGTACGCCGAGCTGATGCCCCATCTCGCCACCGATCGC
>Ga0116177_10003852_pt1 | contig 10945 bp, 11 predicted proteins | sample AD_STIC10_MetaG_FD_89750 | JGI IMG/M metagenome (GOLD analysis project Ga0116177, IMG submission 89750) | Active sludge microbial communities of municipal wastewater-treating anaerobic digesters from USA - AD_STIC10_MetaG | ecosystem: Engineered > Bioreactor > Anaerobic > Digestate | place: USA...
CCCGCAGCATAGGCTCTTTCCAGGTAATCAACCGTCAGCGGGAAGAAGCCCTGGCCGGCTTTGCCTTCGGTTTTGGCAACCACGGTGGCCAACACAACGGTGCCATCCATGTCCAGCAATACAGCACCGCTGGACTGGCGAGCGATCTCGCCCGTTTCCATCGTCACGGTGTGCTGACCCCACTGGAAAGTTTTGGTAACTTTATTGAAAATGCTCATTGTTTTATCTCCTGATAGTGCGGGAATCCGCTGGCAGGTAAAGGCCACCTGCCAAGCCCGGAGGCAACAACGCAGAACACGATGCCATTCCAGAGAAACTCAAAGGTCGGTTCAAAAAACCGCCAATTTCCGTGGAATGACACAGCTTCGCTCTGTTTTTGCCGTCTCCGAAGTAAAAAACGCCTGAGCTAGTGAACTAACTCAGGCGTCTGTCATTTGGTGCAACGCTTACTTGCGCAGGCCCAGCTTGGTGATCAGCGCGACGTAACGGTCGTGGTCCACCCGGTTCAGGTAGGCCAGCAGGCTCTTGCGGGTGTTCACCATGCGCACCAGACCGCGGCGACCGTGGTGGTCTTTTGCGTGGGTCTTGAAGTGGGGCATGAGTTCGTTGATACGGGCGGTCAAAAGCGCAACTTGCACTTCGGGGCTACCTGTATCGGAGGGGCTGCGGGCGTTGTCTTTGACAACAGCGGCTTTGATGCTGGATGCAATCATTTCTGTTTCCTAAGTATGGTTTTCAACTTGCGCCAGGTACTGGAACTGCACCTGGCGTGCGCCCTGCCGAATGCAAAGCCGCTCGATTATAGCCCGACCTTCTTACTCGTGCGATGGACACCCCATAAGTATGGGCCAACAACGCCCATCATGGCCGCTGCATCCTGCACGTTGAAGGCAGCTCCGCAGTAGCAGCAGCAATGGTTTTAACCACCCGAAAGCCGTAGCCTGACCCTTCCACGTCGAACTTCACGCCCACGGAGCCCTGGCGATCCATGACACCAACAACCAGCGGCTGCTGGAACTGGTGGTCGCTCGCCCGCATGGTGCCGGACTGTCCCGCCAGCGTGACACGGACGCGCTCAAGCTGCATTGCAACCGCTGTGATGTCGAGCCCGCCATGCATATCCGTTCCCGAAAAAGTCTTTGCAGCACCTTCAGTCGCTTGCGCAAGGGCTTCAATCAAGAGTTGCATGCGCATATGTACGTAGTCGTCCGACGGCTGTGGATATCGCACCCGGAATGACCGGTAAAACGCATCGCTGCCTGCGGCCTGAACGTTGGGGAGCCAATCGGCCACCGCCACCACTTTGCCAATACCGGCCTCACCAATGGCCGCCGGTGCACCCAGCGCATTGCCGTAAAACGTATAGAACTTGCCGTCAAAGCCCACCTCGCGCGCGGCCTTGATCAACAGACTCAGGTCGTTGCCCCAGTTGCCCGTTATCACCGCGCCCGCTCCGCTGGCCTTGATCTTGGAGGCGTAGGGCAAGAAGTCCTTCACCCGCGCCATGGGGTGCAACTCTTCACCCACAATTTGCACGTCCGGGCGCTGGGCTACCAGTTGACGGCGTGCCTCGCGCAGGACGGCCTGGCCAAAACTGTAATCCTGGCCAATCAGGTAGACGCCTTTGAGCGCTCTATCGTCCTTGATGACCTCCATCAGCGCCGTCATCCGCATATCGGCATGCGCATCAAATCGGAAGTGCCAAAAGCTGCATTTCTCATTGGTCAGCACAGGGTCAACAGCCGAGTAGTTCAGAAACAAAACCCGTTTACCCGGCTCCCGCTCGTTGTGCTTGTTGATCGCGTCGATCAACGCCGCCGCATTTGCCGACGAGTTGCCTTGCAGGACAATGCGCGCACCGTTGTCGATGGCCGAGCGCAGCACGGACAGGGCTTCTTCATTCTGGCCCTTGCTGTCATAGCGTTCCAGCACCATCTTCATGCCACCGCGCGCATTGACGCGTTCCACCGCCCACACCAGGTTGCGGTACACCGCTTCACCCGCATTGCCATTGGGACCACTCAATCCCTCGATCATGGCCAACTTAATGGGTGCAGTTTGCGTTTGCGCCATGGAGCCAAAGCCCAGAAAGGGCAACACAAATAACGCCGCGCGCAAGGTTTTCAAGACCCAACGGTGAAGAATAAACATATGATTTTTTACTTGAAATTGTGCCGGCCGGGCGCAGCTTCTGTGCATGCGGCGCTCGCTGTGAGAGCCGCGCAGTGTACTAGGAGATGAGCCATGTTTTTTGCCACTACCACCCAGCCCCAATTGCGCCGTCAGGCCTATGCCAACTCGGGCCGCACGCTGGAGCGTTTCATGGATGAGGCGCTGCGCACGACCGCCAGCAAGTCCTGTGCGTATTCTCAGGATGAAACGTCATTTACTCTGACGCTGGACGTCCCAGGCGTCGCCAGGGAACAGCTTTCCATCGCCATAGAGGGTGCAGTGGTTCGCATTGCCAGCAAGGAAGGTGCTCCACGCACCTACAGCGCTGCGTACGAGTTTCCCCAGGACATTGACACCGCCCTGAGCGAGGCCAAGCTGGAAAACGGTGTTTTGTCGCTCAAATTGACCAAGAAAGTGCCCGTCAGCAACGCGACTGAATTGGTCGTCCACTAGTCGCTGGATGGCAGCCTTTGAAGCACGTTTCAGAGGCTGTCCAAAGGCCAGCGAGGCTTGACGTCAAACGCGTACGATTGAGTCGCCTGCTGCAATCCGCTCTGCAGCCGCATGGCCGCCGCCATGGCAATCATGGCGCCGTTGTCTGTACACAGATGCAGCTCAGGGTAGTGCACCCGCACACCCCGTCTTGCGCAGACCGCATTGAGTTGCGCACGCAGTTCACGATTGGCACCTACGCCACCCGCCACCACCAGCCGCTTGAGCCCGGTCTTCTTCAAAGCCAACAGGGATTTTTTCACCAACACATCGACGATGGCTGCTTGCGTTGACGCGGCCAGATCGCACTGTTGTGCAGGCGGCAGCGCTTCAAAACCTGCCGTGCTGCTGCCGGTAGGCTGGGCATTCGGAGGCAGCTGACCCAGCGACCGTGCCAGATCAGCAGCCACCATGCGTTGGGCTTGCACCAGAACAGCCGTTTTCAGGCCAGCAAAGGAAAAATCCAGATTGCTATTGTTGAGCAATGGGCGAGGCAACTTGTAGGCCTCAGGATTGCCACTCTCCGCCATCCTGGCCAGTGCAGGTCCGCCGGGATAGCCAAGCCCCATGAGCTTGGCTGACTTGTCGAAAGCCTCTCCGGCGGCATCATCAATCGTTTCGCCCAGCAGCACATAGCGCCCCACTCCTTCGACCTGCATCAACTGGGTGTGTCCACCTGACACCAGCAGGGCAACAAAGGAGAACTCAGGCGGATCCGCGCTCAGAAACGGCGACAACAGGTGGCCCTCCAGATGGTGGACGCCCAAAACCGGCTTATTCAGTGCCGCGCCCAGCGCACATGCCACCCCGGCTCCAACCAACAGGGCACCTGCCAGACCGGGGCCTCGGGTGTATGCAACCACATCGATATCAGCCAATGAACGTCCACTTGCAGCCAATACCTCCTGGGTGAGCGGAAGCACCCGGCGAATATGGTCGCGACTGGCCAGCTCGGGCACCACACCGCCAAACGCCTGGTGCATTTCTATCTGGCTGAAAAGTGCATGGGAAAGCAGCTCCGGCACAGACCGCCCTTCCCATTGCACCAAGGCCACTCCTGTTTCATCGCAGGACGACTCAATCCCCAAAACCAGCATGTTTTCCCCTGTTGAGCAGCGAGTTTAGAGTAAGCGCCCTTGCAGCAATCGGCACAATATGACCCTGTTCCAAAGACAACACCCGTGCACTCCCTTCATCAACCTATGGAAGACATCGACATTGCCAGCCTGGAGCGCGCCACACTCGACGCCGTGGCACCTCCGGCCAAGCAGGAAATAGACGGCTGGCTGCTGCCGTTCGACCAGTCGACGATTGGCCGAGCCACGAGCGCTGTGCCTTTGCGGCACAGCTATCTCAATAGCCAGCACATTGCCTCCATAGAAGCCCTGTACGCCGCGCGCGGACTGAAAGCCGCATTCCGGGTCGCCGACGTGCCGGGTCTGGCCGGTGTTCAGGCTGAACTCATGCAACGCGGCTACCAGGCGCAGCAACTCACTTTGGTGCAAGTCGGGGACGTGCAGCAAATGCGCGCAGTCTGCCAGCAAGAGCCTGCCGTTGTACGCGAACAGCCCGACGCGGCCTGGTCCAGTGTGTACCTCGCCGAAGGTTTTGATCCGGTGGATGGAGCCCACCGTGTGGCGGCACTCAGCCGCAGTTCCCATGTGGTCTTCGCTTGCGTGGTTGATGGCGATAAGTCAGTAGCAGCAGGAACCGCGTCGATGAGCCAGGGCTGGTGCAGCATTCACGGCATGCGCACCCTGCCCGCCCAGCGCGGCCTGGGTCTGGCGGGCCGGGTCCTGGCCGGCCTAGCCAATGCCGCAGCAGCGCGCCAATTGACACGTGTCTTTTTGCAGGTCGAAGAAGGCAACGACGCCGCGCTGGCGCTTTACCGGCGGGCCGGCTTCGCCACCGCCTGGCGATACCATTACTGGCGCCGTGTGTAAATTGGCCTGAAATTTGCAAGTCTGACCCTATGCTTGAAGCCTTGCGAATCGTTGTTGTAGCACCCGATCTGGACATTGCCGATCAGGATGACACCCACGCCCTGAACCAGGCCGAGCGCTCACGCAGCCTGCGCATAGCCTTGCTGGAAAACGGCTTCAACCTGGTGGCAGTACTGCCGGCCGATACATTCCTGCAGGAACGACTGGGGCAATTGCAAGCCGACCTAATCATTCTGGACGCTGAAAGTGAAGCGCGTGATGCGCTGGAACATGTGGTGATGGCCACGCGTGATGCACGCCGCCCCATCGTCATGTTCACCAATGACGACGACTCAAGTAATGCCCGCGCAGCGGTGGCTGCCGGGGTTTCCGCTTATATCGTCGCAGGACTGTCACCTCAGCGTATTCGACCTATTCTGGATGTGGCTTTGGCCCGCTTTGAACACGAAGAAGCTCTGCGCGCTGAGCTCGCGGACGCCAAGACCGAACTGATGGATTTGAACACTGAGCTCAAGAATCGCCGCATCATCGACCGCGCCAAGGGCCTGTTGATGCAGCGTCAGGGTTTGAGCGAACAGGTGGCTTACGAAAAACTGCGCAAGACCGCGATGGACAAGAACCTGAAAGTAGTGGAGGTGGCCCAGCGTATGCTGGATGTAGCGGAACTGCTGGGTTGAATGATCAGCAGTTCGCTACGGTCGCCGTTGCTGTGATGTCTGGTGCAGTCGTCGTGGTCAACGGCTCGGTGTAGACCACCTTGCACATCGATGCAGCGGGTGCGCTGACAGGTGATACCGTCAGGGTCGTGCCTGCAACCGTAATCGTGTAGTCGTTTGCGCTCAAGCCGGCCGCAGTGGCCAGATTCGCGTCCGCCTTGGGATAGCCCGATAGCACGGCCGTGGCAAAAGTAATCGTAGTGCCCTCTGCATTGAATGTCAGCGAAGCGGGATCCACCAGGTATTTGGCATGAGACATCGCACTGATGGATGCTAGCGCGCCCCGCGCCGCGTTCACGCTGGCCACCCTCGCATCTTTCTGCAAATCCACAAATTTGGGCAGGGCAATCGCCGCCAATATGCCAAGAATCACAATGACCATGACCAATTCAATCAGGGTGAAACCGGACTGGTTTTTTGCTGGCAGCTTGCGCATAGATGTCCTTGGGAAAATCTACATTGTATGTACGGCAATTGCTGGCTGGCCGGATGCAGCGATTCTCAAAACTGCAGATTCATTGCCTGTGCCAGCGCAAAAACACTATTCACACACGGTCTCGGCGCGCTGGCCACTGTATGCGGGCGCAAACCTGCGCAATCCCGACCATACTGGGTAATCACAAAGTGGGCGCACACCACGTGTTTGCCTGGGCCTAGCACCGACACCGCACGCGATGAAGTGACCGCGCCCAGAACCTCCAGTCGCGCCAAGCGGTTGCGGGTGGAAATCTCCGGCGCGCCCACATCGTGCGACAGATCCCGAATCGACATCGGCCTCTTCTGTATGGCCAGATACCGCAACAACTCAATGGATTCCGGCCATTGCTCAGCAGGAACACATCGGTTCGTTCGGGCTTTGGGTAGATCGGCTTGCATGGGCTATTTGTCGGCACACGTGCGGATTTCTTGAGCCGAGACTTGGTTTTGGTGCACTGCACAACGATGGTGCAGATTGGGTCGATAGCCCGTAGCTTCAAGTAAAAACATAGCTTACCCCTCGTCAAATATACGTAGTCAGCTATCCTTTTTGTAGTGCATAGTGCACACAAACAGACAAGAGAAGGGCTTCGGTACCTGGCACGCTCATTGCATATACCCCTACAAGACCCATGATGGTCATCGACTGGTTTCATCCAACGGCGGGTGAAACCGGTCAATCTGGACAAAGGCGTCCCCACCTGAACGCGGCTTGCGCAGCAAGCCCCATTCACGGTGAGGACGCCTTTTTTTGTTTGTGTATTTGTCAACTCTGAGAAGGATGCATGCCATGACCAACCTCTTGAACAACAAGCTCAGTCGCCGCTCGGTGCTGCAATCGGCCGCTGTGGGTGCCATCGGCATCACCCCGGCTTTGCGCGCTGCCGTCTATGCTGCGGGCTCCGACGCACCCGAGAAAACCGAAGTCAAGATCGGTTTCATCCCCCTGACCGACTGCGCCAGCGTGGTGATGGCTTCCGTCCTGGGCATTGACAAGAAATATGGCGTCAAGATCATCCCCAGCAAGGAAGCCAGTTGGGCCGGCGTGCGCGACAAACTGGTCAACGGCGAACTGGACTTTGCGCACGTTTTGTACGGGCTTGTCTATGGTGTGCACCTTGGCATTGGTGGCCCCAAGAAAGACATGGCCGTGCTGATGACCTTAAACAACAATGGCCAAGGTCTCACGCTAGCCAAGAAGCTCGCGGACAAAGGAGCGGGAAATCTAGAGGGCCTCGTGGCACTGATGAAGAAAGAGCCGCGCGAATACACGTTCGCGCAAACTTTTCCAACCGGAACACACGCCATGTGGCTGTACTACTGGCTGGCCTCGGCAGGCGTCAATCCTTTCAAGGACGTGAAATCCATCGTAGTCCCTCCCCCGCAAATGGCGGCCAATATGCGGGTTGGCAACATGGACGGGTTCAGTGTCGGCGAACCCTGGAATCACAGGGCCATCATTGACGGCATTGGCGTGTCTGCGGCAACTTCTCAGGATGTATGGAGAGACCACCCAGAAAAGGTACTGGGCACCACAGGTGAATTCGTTAAAAAGTACCCCAACACTGCGCGCGCCGTGACGGCTGCCATTTTGGAAGCAAGCCAATGGATCGACGCCAGCCTGTCCAACAAGAACAAGATGGCAGAGACCATTGCCGACAAGAGCTATGTCAACACCAGCGTGGACGCCATCAACCAGCGCATTCTGGGCCGCTACCAGAACGGTATGGGCAAGACCTGGGACGACCCCAACCATATGAAGTTCTTTAACGACGGCGCAGTGAATTTCCCTTACTTGTCCGATGGCATGTGGTTCCTCACACAGCACAAGCGCTGGGGATTGCTCAAAGATCACCCCGACTACCTGGCAGTGGCCAAGCAGATCAACCAGATCGACCTCTACAAGCAGGCGGCCACCGCCAGCAAGACGCCGGTTCCCAAGGATGTCATGCGAACAAGCAGGCTCATCGACGGTGTGGTGTGGGACGGCAAGGATCCCAAGAAATACGCAGACAGCTTCAAAGTCAAAGCCTAGGAGATGACCATGGTCAGCGCAGTTTTCCATTCACCACTGGCCGCGGCCAGCGAGAGCATTGCTATGAAAAAAGAAGCACAACATGTAGATTCTGCGAGGGCTATGGGCACAAAAGACCATCAAACCTTGGCACCTTCCGTGGCCAACACCAAAACACCCGCTGCTGCCCGGCCCCCCCGGGACTGGCGCGGTCTGGTCATGGCAGTGTTGCCACCTCTGCTGGGTCTGGGTCTGCTCGTCGGTATCTGGGCCATCGTGAGCATCAGCACCGCCAGCAGCATTCCCAGCCCGTGGGAGACCTGGAAGCAGGCAGTCGTGCTGTTCAGCGACCCGTTCTACCGCAAGGGTCCGAATGACCAGGGCGTGGGCTGGAACGTGCTGATGTCACTGGAGCGCGTGGCCATCGGCTTTGGCCTGGCGGCGGCGGTGGGCATTCCGGCGGGCTTTGCGATTGGTCGGTTCGAATTCTTGGGCCGCATGTTCAACCCGCTGATCAGCCTGTTGCGCCCGGTGTCGCCACTGGCGTGGTTGCCGATTGGTCTGATGGTGTTCAAAGGTGCCAACCCGGCCGCCATCTGGACCATCTTCATCTGTTCGATCTGGCCCATGGTCATCAACACGGCGGTTGGCGTGCAGCGCGTGCCGCAGGACTACATGAATGTGGCCCGGGTGCTGAACCTCTCCGAGTGGAAGATCGTTACCAAGATTCTGTTCCCTGCCGTGCTGCCCTACATGTTGACGGGTGTGCGCCTGGCTGTAGGCACTGCATGGCTGGTCATTGTGGCGGCCGAGATGCTGACCGGTGGCGTGGGTATTGGCTTCTGGGTGTGGGACGAGTGGAACAACCTCAACGTCAAGAACATCATCATCGCCATCTTCGTGATCGGCATCGTGGGACTGGCACTGGAGTACGTCCTGATCAAGATCGCCACCGCATTCACGTTTGAAGAGGTGAAAAACTGACCCACCCCCGAAGCGCCTTTGGCGCTTCCCCCTCAAGGGGGCGCCACCAGTGGCCCGGCAAAGCCGGTTCCACGGTAGCCCTGAACCAGGAAAACACCATGAACCAACATTCTTCCAAATTCATCGAAATTCAGAACGTCGCCCAAACCTTCAAGACCAAGAAGGGCTTTTTCCCCGCTCTGCGCGATATCAACCTCACGGTTGCCAAAGGCGAGTTCGTCACCCTGATCGGTCACTCCGGCTGCGGCAAATCCACGTTGCTCAACCTGATTGCCGGGCTGACCATGCCGTCTGACGGAACCTTGCTGTGTGCCAACCGGGAAATTGGTGGGCCTGGCCCCGAGCGCGCCGTGGTATTTCAAAACCACTCCCTCCTGCCCTGGCTCACCTGCTTTGAGAACGTGTACTTGGGTGTGGAACGCGTGTTTGGCGCAGCGTCGAAAAGCACGGGTGCTCCCTCGGAGAACAAGGCGCAGCTCAAGGAGCGCACGGACGCCGCGCTGGCCATGGTGGGCTTGACGGCCGCCGCGCAGAAGCGCCCCGGCGAGATCAGTGGCGGGATGAAGCAGCGCGTGGGCATTGCCCGCGCCCTGGCCATGGAGCCCAAGGTACTGCTGATGGACGAACCCTTTGGCGCCCTGGATGCACTCACCCGCGCCAAGCTGCAGGACGAGTTGTTGGAAATCGTGGCCCGCACCCACAGCACCGTGGTGATGGTGACGCACGATGTGGACGAAGCCGTGCTGCTCTCCGACAAGATCGTGATGTTGACCAACGGACCGGCCGCCACCATTGGTGAAGTTCTCAGTGTGGATCTTGCGCGCCCGCGCAACCGGGTCGCACTGGCAGACAGTGCGCTGTACCTGGGCTACCGCAAGGCCGTCATCGACTTCTTGTACACGCGGCAAGCCCACGTCGAGAAGGCAGCGTAAACCCACTGCCAATTCTCCAAAAAGAAGGGCGTCTGCAATTGACGCCCTTTTTTTGTGCTTACGACGCACCACTTGCAGCCAGCTGCACTCGCAATACGCTCCACTTGAGCGCGCGCGCGCTCTCATTTACCTTTGATGTGCAGCCACAGCAGGCACAGATCCTGCTTAATACCGTTGCGACCAACGTCGGTCGCATCGTTGTTGCGTTTTGGTGCGTGCCATCACGGCAGTGCACACAGTGTCTGGGGCTCATGCAGCCCCAGGTGATGCAGCACACCCCCACCCCAGCACCCCTTCGGAGCCCATCTATGGCCGGATTTCGTGACTTCTTGAAAAGCGGGCATACACCCACGCTGTTCGCTGCCTTCTTCTACCTGATGTTCTCATTTGTCATCTGGGTGATGAACGGTGCCATGGCGCCCTTCATCAGCGAACAGTTCCATTTAACAGCTGCACAAAAGGGAATGCTGCTATCCATCCCGATTGTGGCTGGCGCCATCATGCGCTTTCCTCTGGGCCTGCTGGCGCAGTATGTGGGGCGCAAGACAGCCACGCTGGTGGAACTGGTCCTGATCACCTTCACCATGTCGTTCGGCTACTTCTTTGTGCACACCTACGACGACCTACTGAAGATGGCCTTGTTGCTCGGTGTGGCCGGTGCGAGCTTTGGTGTGGCCATGTCCCTGGGTTCTGGCTGGTACCCACCCAAATACAAGGGACTGGCTATGGGGCTGGTGGGCGCGGGCAACGCCGGCACCGCGCTGGCCGCGTTGCTGGCACCACCGCTGGCCCAGGCCTACGGTTGGCAGGCGGTGTACGGCATCGCCGCCGTTGCGTCCCTGGTGCCCATGGCCGTGGTGATGTTTATGGCCAAGGAGCCGCCCGACCGCGACGAACACGCCAACATGAAAGAGCACTTGGCCTGCCTGCTGGAGAAGGACGGCTGGGTATTCAGCCTCATCTATGTGGTGACCTTCGGCGGCTTTATCGGCATCGTCACCTTTTTGCCCACCTACTACTACGACCAGTTCGGTGTAAGCAAAGTGCAGGCCGGCCAGCTGACCATGCTGGCCGCGCTGATGGGTGCGGTGGTGCGGGTGGCGGGTGGCTGGATTTCCGACCATTGGGGCGGAGTCAACACCTTGACCGTGGTCTTGGTGGCAGTCGCTGTGACCCTGGTCGGCGTGGGCCTGTCGGCCGACTCGCTGGTGATGA
>Ga0116177_10003861_pt1 | contig 10923 bp, 8 predicted proteins | sample AD_STIC10_MetaG_FD_89750 | JGI IMG/M metagenome (GOLD analysis project Ga0116177, IMG submission 89750) | Active sludge microbial communities of municipal wastewater-treating anaerobic digesters from USA - AD_STIC10_MetaG | ecosystem: Engineered > Bioreactor > Anaerobic > Digestate | place: USA...
CTATTTTTACATGAAATTCGGATGCAAGTAGCTTAATCAATTCACGAAAATCAACTCGATCGTCAGCAATATAATAGAAAATAGCTTTCGATTTATCGCCCTGATACTCTACGTCTCCAATTTTCATTTCCAGACCCAACGACTTGGAAATTTGACGCGAACGTATCATGGTTGAATGCTCCAGTGAAATAGCCTGATACCATTTTTCTAAATCGGCCGGTTTTGCCTTTCGATATACTTTTTTCTGTATGTTATTCTGATTTATTTCTTTAACTCGTATCTGCTCGTAAACAATTTCGCCCACAGCATTTACAATCCCAATGTCGTGCCCTATCTGTGCTTCAACAGCAACTATGTCGCCTTTTACCAACGGAATTTTATTTTCGTTTATAAAAATATCTTTTCTGGAATTCTTAAAACGAACTTCTACATAATCGGGTATAAAGGATGATGCCGGATAGCTTTCCAAATAATTATAGACATCTAATTTGGCGCAATTGTGCAAAACCGAGCAGCACATCTCATCGCCGTTTTTTTCGAGCACGCAACCTCTTGAATGACAAATATTTTGTTCCATGATGGGTATTGAGTATTTTAAGGAGCAAAGATACAAGATAATTTTTAATTTAAATCATCCTGCCATTTGCCTGCCTGATTTCGTTTTTAACCTTTGGATTTCTTCGATTTCGATTTGGTTGTTGACTTTTTGGTTTGGGACTTTTTTGTTGTTTTTGTTGATAATTTGCGCTTTGCTACCTTACGCTTGGGTTTTTCAACTTCCACATCTTCTGGATATAAAAGTTCGGTTCCCGGCTGAACAATAATAGATGGTTTAAACTTCGATTTTTCTTTTTCGGGGACTTGAATCGTAATCTCTTCTGAGCCTGTTAGTGAGTTGAGCCTTAATTCAAAATCGCTTAACACGTTCATATAATTAATGTATGCCTCGTACGGAGTGTCGTAATGATTGAAATATTTATGAACATCGCCATCGCTAAACCACTTTGTACACATATAATAAAAATGGTCGCTGGTTTGTAAATACAGCCAATCGTTGTATAGTTGCGGGTCGTTTGTCATTCGCACTTTTTGCAAAAGCTTATACAAAGCATTAAAAGCATCATCTTGTAAGTCGTTACCCAACCATGCTGTTAAATCTCGTTCTTCATCAGCCCAAGAAATAGGATAAGGAACGTGTATGGGGGCAACAGGGTCGAGCAAATCAATTGCTTCGCTTGGTGTTATAAACTGATAGTTTGATTTAGCAAATACGGCTTTTGGCAAATGTCTCATAAACTCAAAAATACCGGTCTCTGCCCATTGATGTTCTCCAAACGTCTCGTAATCCATAAATAAGTTGACAATTTCTTGTCGGCTATCAATGGCATTTAACCAATCCACATATTTTTCTGTCGTTAAGGGCCATTCTGTCCACGCTCTGTTTGAAAAGCGGAACGCAATATCATCGCTCATTTGGTAATTTTTAAGCAGAAGCTTAAGTCTTGGCTCCAGGGCATTGCAATACAAATAGTTGGGCGATTTCCAACCAAGTATATGTTTGGCTCCCTCGGTTAATTGTCCGTTAAAGCCCATTTCATATACCATTTGTCCAATATGGTCGCTGTAAATCAACTCGGTATTTCTGAATGAAGTTGGTTTTACCCCGAACAATCGTTCTACTTTCTCTGAATGAAGACGAACCTGGCTAAAAAATTCTTCTTTATCTTTTAAAGCAGATAAGCTATGCGAATAGGTTTCTCCTAAAATCTCTACACAACCTGTGTTAACTAATCGTTTAAAACTTTCTAACACATCGGGGGCATAACGTTCAAATTGATCTAATGCTGTACCGCTTATAGAATATGCTATTTTAAAACGCGTTCCATATTCTTGAATTAAATCATACATCAATTGATTCGTTGGCAAGTAACATTTTTCAGCTACTTTTCGCATGATGCTCTGATTTGCAAAATCGTCGAAATAATAATGATTGTTACCAATTTCGAAAAAACGGTAACGGCGTAAACGAAACGGTTGGTGCACTTGAAAATAAAAACAGATTGCTCTCATGGTTTTATTGTTTATGAGTTATTTAATGAATTATAAATATCAATGATATGTTGGGCACTGTTGTCCCATTTTAAGTTATCTACCTCTTCTCTGCCATACCTTCTGAACATTTTCGAAAGACCATCGTAATGAGTAAGTCCGTAAATAGCATCGGCCAACGCATCTACATCCCAAAAATCGACCTTAAAAGCATATTGCAATACCTCAGAAACACCACTTTGCTTTGAAATGATAACCGGCACATTTGAACGCATTGCTTCTAAAGGTGATATGCCAAAAGGTTCGCTCACCGATGGCATTACATACACATCGCTAATATTGAATAAGCGATACACTTCTTCACCTTTCAAAAATCCGGCAAACTGAAATTTATGACCCATTCTATAATGTGCAACACGACGAACCATTCTATTTAGCAAATCGCCACTTCCTGCCATAACAAATCGAATGTTCGGGTCTTTTTTAAATACTTTGTAGGCGGCTTCAACAAAATAATCGGGACCTTTTTGAAAAGTAATTCGTCCTAAAAACGTTACCAACTTTTCCGGGAAGCCTTTGTTTTGATGAATTTCGTCTGTATTTACAGGTTCCACAGCATTATGAACCGTAAAAACTTTTTCGGCAGGGATACCGTATCGCTCAATAACATAACGACGTGTAAGATGGCTGACGGTAATCACTCTGTCGGCAGCTTCCATGCCCTTCCGCTCAATATCAAACACATATTGATTAATGTTTTCGCCGCTTCTGTCAAATTCTGTTGCATGTACATGAACTACCAGTGGTTTTCCAGATACTTTTTTAGCTGCCATTCCGGCAGGATAAGTCAACCAATCGTGTGCATGTATCACATCATGAGCATGCTCTTTGGCTAAAACTGATGCGATAAGAGCATAACGACTTACTTCAGCATAAAGGCTTTCGCCATATTTGCCCGAAAATTGATATTTCGCTCTGAAAACCTTTTCGTCAAAATGAGTATTTACGGTGCTTTCTTCGCCAATAAGTTTTAAAAAATCTTCGGGACCGACATAAGGAATAAGGCTACTGCCTATTTCATAGTATTTTATATTTTTCCAATATTCTTCGTAATTAAAATTGCGTTCGTTAATTTCAACATCGCTGGCACTCAGCAAATAAGCAGTTCTATTGTCTTCACCTCCAAATAAACGAGGCACAACAAAAATAACATTAATATTTTTTTTTGCCAATCCTTTAACTAATCCGTAGCAAGCCGTGCCAAGACCTCCGGTTATGTGTGGCGGGAACTCCCATCCGAACATTAATACTTTCATATTTTAGTGTTTTGGGTTTATTTAATCGTTAAATTGGTCTATCATCATTTTAATTCGCAATAATTCTGCTACGCTCCAAGCTTGCGAAACAGCACCATTAGGATGATGAGGAGGGTCGCCATCATATATTTCGCTAATAGTACCTATTCCATGAACTACCATATCTTCTTCAAAGCCTTGGTATAGCCGTTCTATTAAAGATAAAGCCGATTTGCCATGTATTCTAAACATGCCTTCAGCAAAAGCACCTAACAGCCATGGCCAAACCGTACCTTGATGGTATGCAACATCTCGCTCAGCTTTATTTCCACCATATATTCCCTTGTAATCGGGATGATTGGGAGACAAGGTACGCAATCCTTTTGGGGTTAACAATTCTCGTTGTATTACTTCCAGAATGTTGCGTTTTATTTGTGGATCATCTATTGGGCTAAAGGGAAGCGAAGTTGCAAAAACCTGATTGGGGCGAACACTCCAATCTTTTCCTTCGTATGTAACCACATCAGCCAAATAACCTTTTTCAGCATTGTAAAATGTTTCGACAAACGATTTTTTAATTTGATCTGCTACTTCAATCCATTCAATCAAAAATTTTCTATCCTGCGCAATTTTAGCCAAATTCAGACTAAACATAATTGCATTGTACCAAAGAGCATTTATTTCTACTGCAAATCCGATACGTGGTGTAATGGGCTTACCTTCTACTACGGCATCCATCCATGTCAGAGCATATCCGGGCTTACCCTGCCACAGTAGCCCATTTTCGTGCATTTTTATATTAAACTCAGTTCCTTCACGAAAACCATTTAATATTTTTTTTATCACCTTGCCGTATTCTTTCCATGCCATTTTATAGCACCGGGCAAACTCGCAATATTGCTGTAACGACCAAAAGAACCAAAGTGGAGCATCTACACTGTTATAACATGCATAGTCGCCTATGCCTGCATTCGGAAAGAAAGGACCTTTCATCTCGCGAATCATGGTATTGATTACATCACGAAAAACATCCAGTTTCCCTTGCGAAAGGGTTAAACCGGGCAATGAAATAAAGGTATCGCGTCCCCATGCTCCAAACCATGGAAATCCTGCAATTATTTCGGTCCGTTTTTCTTTAAATACAATAAATTGCTGTGCTGCATTTAACAAGCAATTTTCAAAATTTACTCTTTCTACTCGACTTTTTATTTCCTTATCAAACTGACGGTTGAGCGATCGGGTAACTGCGGGTTGTGTTCCTGCCGAAAAAACGATAACTTCACCTTTACGTATAGGCATCTCAAAATATCCCGGCACAAACAAATCTTCGAGGTAATCATAACCGCGTTCTTTTTCCTCGAGATATTCAACATTATAATACCAATCGGGAACATGCACATATTCTACTTTTTTTGAAAATTGCATGTATAAATTCGGGTAGCCGTTGTATAATTTAATTTTAATGCCATTTTCAACTTCGGTATATTTTCTATTAACATCCATATTGGCCTTGCTCAAACTATGAATATTGCGAAATGCAAGAAATGGTTTAAATCGAATTTTTGTTGGCGAATGAGCATCGAGCAAAGTATATCGAATCATCATGCGTTCTTCAGTGGTAACAAGAATGAGCTCCTTTTTTAAAACAACCCCACCCACTCTATAAACAAAACTTAAATTGGGCTCTAAGTCGAAATCACGAATATATTTATGTCCTTTGGGCTCATAAACGCCACCTTGATAGCGGTGAAGTGCCAAATTAAAAGAACTATTGTGCTGTATTACAGTTTCGTCTAATGACGAAAGGAGCATATGTGTTCCACCATCCAACTGCTCAATAGGACAAGCCAATAATCCATGATATTTTCGAGTATTGCATCCTACTAACGTTGTGTATGCGTAAGAGCCGGCACGGTTCGAACGAAGAATTTCTCTTTTTAGCGAATATTCTAAGTTGATGAGTTGGGTTTTATCAAATTTTATATAGCCCATAGATTGTCCCCTTTTTTTTGCAAATTTAATGTTTTTTGAGGAAGTAAACGTTAAATAATCTAAAAAAAACGTTGATTAATTATTACAACAAATTAAAAAATTCATTAGGTTTGAACCATCTGTTTTTTACAACTACAATGAACAAGAAAAATAAAGTGTTCTTACGTTTTTTTATTTTATTTACCATTGTAATTTTTAGTGTTTATAACGCGTATAGCCAATTTTACGCCGATTCTGTTTTAAATAAAACATTTAAACAAATTGAATCCATAAAAACGTTACGTTTTAACATCATATCAAGAGAACGAATTAACAATTATTACAAAACCGACAAGGGATTTTATAAAATTTCTAAAAAGCCCATTTTGTATTATTACAAACAACTTATTCCACCAACCTCCGCCGAAGTATTGGTCAACAGTGAAACTTACCCGATGGCGTTGGTCAATGCCCATAAAACCCTTGTCCCAAATCTAAAATTAAGCCCATACGGAGAAGTACTAAGGGATACACGTCATCATAACTTATACCAGGCCGGTTACGATTATTTTAAAAATATTCTTCTGTTTTTAAAAGAGAAGTATAATATTAAATGGGCTAAAGTAACCACAATGAACAATGACATAAAAATAAATCAGTACAATTGCTATAAGCTGACGATAACCAACCCGAATTTTAAAATTATTCAATATACAGTAAAAGAAAAAACAACACCACAACAACTCGCCTTGAAATTAAATATTTGCGATTATCATATTATTCAAATGAATGCATCTATTTCGTCGATTTTTCATACCTTAAAACCCGGTCAAATCATCACCATCCCCTCTGACTATGCAAGCAAAATAACACTATATATCGATAAAAAACTATTTATTCCCATAAAAATTGAAGTGTATGACGATATTGGCTTATTTGAAGAATACCTATTCGAAGATATTGAGCTTAATCCTATTTTTAAAAACGAAGAATTTTCCCAAAACTATAATGAATATGAATTTTAAGTATTTTCTTTTTTGTTCTTTAGTGTGCATATCTAATTTAGCATTTAGTCAAAACAAAGCAGATGAAATATTAGGTAAATGGCTTACCGAAAAAAAAGATGCTGTGGTACAAATCTTTAAAACCTCGGACAACAAATATGCCGGCAAAGTAATTTGGCTTGAAAAACCATTGGACGAAAATGGCCAACCAATAAAAGATAAAATGAATCCTAAGCCGGAATTGAGATCAAGACAAATCATGGGCCTGATTTTTCTTGGTGGATTTGAATATAAAAACAACGAATGGGTGAATGGTATAATTTACGATGCAGAATCGGGTAACACATATAAGGCAAAAATTGCACTCCGTGATAAAAATACACTTGATTTGCGTGGATATGTTGGTTCACCAATGTTTGGACGAACTACAACATGGACAAGAAGAAATGACAAGTAAATTACTTTTGTAATTAGAATCACTATCAGATTGCTGATTTTATATTTTTATAAATATTTCGTTGCTGATTATTTTTATTTTAAATAATAATTTAGTAACTTGGCACAAATATTTGTTATGGAACCTGCTAATTCAATAGAATTTAACCGATTAGCAAAGCTTTTTGATTTGCAAAACACGATAGCACAAGACCTATCGATTGCAATGCCTCTTGAAACAGCTTTTAGTATAGTGATACGTCATTTCTCTTCCTTCGAAGGAATAAAAGGAGGAGCTTATTTTGCCGTTCAACAAGATGGATCGCTTTTACTCGAAAAGTCGATTAATATTGAAGAATATAAAAAGAACAAGAAATTAACATTTGATCCGATTAGCGTTGAAATGGCACTAATTTTAAGTGGCGAAACAAAGCATATTCCGATTCCCAATTCGCACGACTATTTCCTTATTCAATCGCTAAACATTGATACCGACTGGATTATCGTTTCACCGATTCGGCTTAACGGCGATATTATTGGTGGAATATTATTTACCGGTCATAATGAAATTGATAACTTTTTATTAAAAGCCATCGAAAATGCAAGCTATAAAATTGGCGGAGTCATTGGACGAATTGAATTTGAAAACGAAATTACCGAAAAACAACAAAGCTTCGAACGCCTCTTTCACAATATGCACGACATGCTTCTTATAACAAACAAAGAAGGCAAGATTATTTATTTTAACCAACTTCTCTGTGCAAAATCAGGTTATTTGGAAGAAGAGCTTTACAACGTAGAAATCAGTCAGCTTTTCCCGGATGAATTGGCATTTGACATTAAAAAGCTGCTTACCGAAATGCACAATAAAGAAAGCCAAATGGTACTCTTTCCGTTTGTCAATTCAAATCACGAAATTATTCCGGCTGAAACCATTGTTTCAAAAGTTATTTGGCATGATAAAAACATGTTTTTGTGGAATATTCGCGACCTAAAAGACCGCAAAGAAGCCCAAGAAGCTATCGCAATTGAAAAAAAGAAAGCAGAACTTGCCAACTATGCCAAAACAGCTTTTCTCACAAACTTAAGCTATAGTCTTAGAATCCCTCTAAGTTCGGTACTCGGAATGACGGAACTCCTTTTAAAAACCGATTTAAACAAAAATCAATTCAACTACCTGAATGTAATTACCCGTTCCGCAGAACAACTAATGCTTATTGCCAATCAATTATTAGATATTTCGAAAATTGAAAAAGGCGAAATGGTGTTCGAAGAAAAATCATTTAGCTTAAAAGACACCGTTATTCAAGTCATCAATCAACAATATTACAAAGCCTATAATAAGGGTTTAGAAATAATTTGCGATTACATCAACTATGGACAAGACTTGGTTTTAAAAGGTGATAGCCTCAGAATATCGCAAATTTTACAAAATTTAATTGAAAATGCCGTAAAGTTTACTGATACGGGTAAAGTCGAGATTCATATTAAACCTATCGAGTTTTTCGACAACGAAGTGAACATCCAATTCTTAGTTCGCGACACAGGCAGAGGCATGAACGAAATGGTTATTCAACAAATTATCGAATCGTGTAAACATAAAAGTCCTGTAAACCGGACTAATAGTGGCGACTTCGGACTGGGGCTCATCATTGCTTATAACCTGATTGACTTAATGGGTGGAACACTCCTAATTAAAAGCGAACCAAACAAAGGAACAGAAATCTCTTTCGAACTTAAAATACCCATCGGTCAAATTCAAGAACTCAAAAACGAACAAAATCAAAGTGCATTTAAACAACAAATCCCTTCACATGAGCAAATTCGAGTTATCGTTGCCGAAGACCAACCGTTCAATCAAATGGTAATAAAAACCATGCTCGAAGATTTCGGCTTTACTGTTGATTGTGTTGATAATGGCAAACAATTGCTCGATAAGTTAGCAAACCAACATTACGATGTTATTTTAATGGACATTTACATGCCCGTTATGGACGGAATTACCGCTACCCAACATATCCGCAACGATTTCAAAAAGCCCATTTCGTCTATACCCATTATTGCCATAACCGCCAATGCATATGTTAGCGAACACCAAAAATATCTTGAAGCAGGAATAAACGACACCATTTCTAAACCCTTTAAATCGCAATTATTGTTTAATAAAATAACACATGTAATTGGCGTATCTAAAGCATTAAATGATGATAAAGCCCGATTCAACGACCTTGACTTTTCAACACCTTCAAACGATAAATTTTACAACCTTGATTTACTATACAACATAACCAAAAATCAAAAATCGGCCGTAATAAAAATGCTTCAGGTTTTTATTGATAAGTCAAATGTTGAACTATTGCAACTGGTAGAATATTCCGAACAAGGTGATTGGGATAACGTAGCCGGCATTGCTCACAAAATGAAACCTTCATTAGCATACCTTTCCATGAAACAAGTCGAAGAAATTATACAACAAATACATTTCTTGGCAAAAAACAAAGAACAAACAGAAAAAATACCCAAACTTGTAGCCAATGTGCAATCTCTTTTAGAATTTATCATTCAGCAACTTAAAGAAGAAATTAAAAAGATAAACGACTAAAAATGGCATTAATCCTCCCCGTACTTGATAAAGAACCTGCCTGGGGCGAAAACTGTTTCATTGCTCCCAATGCCACCATTGTTGGCGATGTAGTTATGGGAAATAACTGTAGCGTATGGTTCAATGCCGTTATCAGAGGCGACGTACATTACATACGTATCGGCCATAATTGTAATATTCAGGATGGAGCTATCATTCATTGTACATACCAAAAATCACCAACCAACATTGGCAATAATGTCTCCATTGCCCATGCTGCAGTGGTTCATGGTTGCACCATACATGACAATGTACTAATTGGCATCGGAGCTATTGTACTCGATAATTGTATTATTCACAGCAACAGCCTCATTGCAGCAGGATCATTGCTTTTAGAAGGAACAATTGTAGAAGAAGGAAGTGTTTATGCCGGTTCTCCGGCAAAAAAAATTAAAGAAATCAGTCCGGAGCTTTTAAATGGACAAATAAACCGCATTGCACGTAGTTACTCAATGTATGCAGGTTGGTACAAAAAATAATTACATTTTTTTATACAAATAGGCAACGGTTCCATTTTTTTTACGTATAATTGTCATATAAATCGAAAATACCATGAAGAAGTTTATTGCTTTTTCTTTACTTTTTTTTGCTTTTATATTAGCAAAAAGCCAATCAAATGATATAGATAGTATTGCTCGTTCAATACTTACCATTCCCTCACAAATGGATTATTCCGAAAAAATGTATAGACCATCTATTAATGATAGACAAAATGAAGAAAATAATTGTGAAGAAACAAATACAAATTATAATACAAACATAACTTTTATTGAAAAAAGCACAAACGATCGCATCACCCGGTATAAAAAAATGATTGAAGAACTGAGAGGCGAAAAAAATAAATTAGAATCAAAAGGACAAAATACCAGTGAGATAGATAGAAAGATTGATAAATTACAAACTTTAATTTTAAATCTATCAAAATAATGAAAAGAATATTATTTAAATATTTTTCATATAAATGGGCTGCCTTGATATGTTTCTTGGTACTCTTGATCACTAGCAATATTTTAAATGCCCAAACAACTATTTTAAGTGAAGGTTTTGAAAGTGGAGTGCCCCCAACAGGATGGACGATTATAGATAATAATTCGGATACCTATAAATGGAGCCAATCAAGCACAGCTCATTCTGGCTCATATTCAATGTATTATCCTTATAATTCTTCATCTGCAGCGAATGACTGGGCTATTACTAATAGCCTTTCGCTTACTGCAGGTGTTACTTATACTATTTCATTCTGGTATAAGGTTTATAGTTCCTCTTATCCAGAAAGCATGAAATTAACAGTTGGAAATGCGGCTACCGTAGCTGCGCAATCAACAATTTTATGGACAGGAGCAACTCTAACGAGCACTACCTGGACACAAGTGACAACTACCTATACCCCTTCTACATCCGGAACTTATTATTTTGGATTTTATTGTTATTCAGCTGCTGATATGTGGAATTTATATGTGGATGACATTTTAATAACTTCACCAGCTTCTTGCACAACACCAGGTGCTCCAACTAGCGTAAGCGGAAC
>Ga0116177_10003862_pt1 | contig 10922 bp, 13 predicted proteins | sample AD_STIC10_MetaG_FD_89750 | JGI IMG/M metagenome (GOLD analysis project Ga0116177, IMG submission 89750) | Active sludge microbial communities of municipal wastewater-treating anaerobic digesters from USA - AD_STIC10_MetaG | ecosystem: Engineered > Bioreactor > Anaerobic > Digestate | place: USA...
CGCTGCAATCCACCTCCCCCGCGTTTCACGCGGTGGAGGCAAACCACCATTGCCTTGCCTCCCTCACTCCGCAGGAGTGGGGGAGGTGGATTGCGCGCCCTTGCGCGCAAGACGGAGGGGGTCTCTTCGCGCAACCGCGCGGCCCTCCGCTCACTCCAGAATCCGATTTCAGAAAGCTACACCTCAGCCGCTCCGCGACTGGGAACGCCCGCGCGCGCCTAGACCTTCTCGCTGATCCGGATCGCCGCCCTGCATCCAAAGCGGATCAACGCCGACAACACGGGATAAGCCGGCGCCTGCGCTGCGCCCTCGGACGTCGCCAGCTCCTTGTGCGCCACTTCCTCGTCGCGGAACTTGGTCATCGTCGCCGCCAGCTCTGTCTCGCCGGCCGCCTCAAGCTCAACGATCTGGTCGCCGTAATGCTCCTCGATCACGGTCTCCACCGCCTCGGTGCAGGCATGCGCCGCTTTCTCGCCAAGCAGGGCGGTCGCCGCCCCCAGCGCGAAGCCCGCCGCATTCCACACCGGCGACAGCGCCGTCGGACGAACGCTTCCCGCATTCAGCAACTTGTCGAACGCGTCCAGATGCTCCTGCTCCTGGCCCGCCATCTCTTTCAGCTGTCCCGTGATCCGCTCGCGGCCCGATTGACGCTCGAACACGGCCAGCTGGCCGCGATAGATCGCGACCGCGCCATATTCGCCCGCGTGATCGACGCGCAGCATTTCCTCGCGGCGGTTCGGCGTAAGGGTCATGGCTGCCCCATCACGGTTGCACAGGCTCGTTGGCAGTGTCGCGCATCGGCGGCTGGGTGGCGGAGTAGAAGCTGAGCAGCATGAGCACGCCCGAAATGATCGCGTTGTATCCCGCCATCGACAGCCCCCACGGGGCATCCGGCAGGCGCCACATCGCTTCCTTGCACGAAACCACCGCCACCGGCTTGCTCAGCAAGTCAGAAAGATTGCCCGTGATCGCTTCCGAGCCGGTCGACGCAACGCAAGTGTCCGGCCCCGGGGCGAGATTCCATTCAAACAGGGCATGCCATCCGCCGAGGAAGAAGCTTACCGCGAACGTAAGGCCGATCAGGATGGAGAACCACATCATCGTGCGCGGGCCCGCCCCGCGCCAGTTCAGCACGATCGCCACCAGAGCTACGCCGCAGGCTGCAAAATGGGCATAACGCTGCCACCAGCACATCTGACAGGGCGCGAGATGCAGCATCGTTTCGAAGATGCCATAGGCCGCGGCCAGCATCCCCGCCGACGCAAGCAGGGCGACCAGCGGCCATCTCACCCGATCAAGCGGCAGCTTCTCCATGGGGAACAAGCTATCGGGGGGCAGGTTGGCGACAATGCGACGAAAGGGCAGTTTAACCGGACTGTGGCGCGGCGAAACGCCGTTGACGTTAGGTTCAATCACTTGCGCGTATCGTGGCGCCTTGTTCAGGTTTCAACTGGTCTGTCCCGTGCTAGGCGCTTGGACAGGTCCGATTTTGTGCATTGCGGGACAGCCATCCGATGACTGACGCTACGACTGTTGCCGAGGCCCCCGCCGTTCCGCACACGCCTAAGGCGAAAGGCCCGCTGGGCGCCCTCTACAACTGGGTGATCCGTCTCGCCGGCGGCAAAAGCGCCGAACCGGCGCTCTGGGCCGTGTCCTTTGCCGAAAGCTCGTTCTTCCCGATTCCGCCTGACGTGATGCTCGCCCCGATGTGCTTCGCCCGGCCGGAACGGTCATGGCGCTATGCCTTCGGTTGCACCGTGGCCTCGGTGTTCGGTGCGCTGCTGGGTTACGCGATCGGCTTCTACCTGTTCGAAGCGGTCGGCTCGGCCATCATCTCGGTGTTCGGCTATGGCGGTAAGGAAGAAGAACTCCGCGCCTCTTATGCGGCTGCCGGCGTCTGGATCATCTTCCTGAAGGGCGTAACGCCCATCCCCTTCAAGCTGGTAACCATCATCTCGGGCGCGATGGCGTTCAATCTGCCGATCTTCATCGCCGCCTGCCTCGTCACGCGGGCCGTCCGGTTCTTCCTGGTGGCCTGGTTGTTCAAGACGTTCGGCCCGACCCTGGCCCCCATCATCGAGAAGCGCATCGGCCTCTTCATGCTGCTTTTCGTGGTGATCCTCGTCGGCGGCTTCCTGGCGGCGGCGCTGATCCACTAGATTCGATCAAAATTTCTGCATCTCGTGAACCGGATGTTTGCGATCTTGGGCGAGGCTCCTGATCACGCGCCGGATGGTCCGACGCGGCTTAGAGTTCGGTTCGTCCCATGCGCACCCTTCGCCGCATTCACGCTGTCTCCCTCCGCGTCGCCCCGCAATGGGCGATGTGCGTCATCCTCGGGGCCTATTTCAGCATGCAGCTGGCCAATACGGCCGCTATCCCGGGTTGATAGACCGCCTCTTTCACTGATCACGCACCTGCGCTAACACCGCCCCTCGCGCTCGCGGGAGTGGCGGAATTGGCAGACGCAACGGACTCAAAATCCGTCGTCCTAACGGATTTGTGGGTTCGACCCCCACCTCCCGCACCACCAGTCAAGCGAAAACGTATGGGCGACGGCGCTTTTCTCGGACGTGAAAAACTTCATCCCTCCATGTGTCCCTCCACGGTGCCGGTTGCTTTGGCTGTCACTACCCCGATTGAAAATGACTTGAGCAAGAGCGGTTGCGGGCAGGTAGCGATAGAGCGCTCGCATTTTAGCCTCCAAACCACTCCCCTGACCTGGATGTGCTGATCGTTGGCTGTCGACGATCTGCATCGCTCCGTCCTCACGCGGTTTTCCTTGAAACCTGACGGTATTTCGCGAGGGCGCCAGCGGGTCGGTGTGCCCCTGTCGGGGAGAAACTCGCTCGACCTAGCGCGACGATTGAAGCCAGTCGCACGATCTGTTCGACGCGAGCAGCTTTGCCGCCCGCCTGCATGGTGTGGGCGGGGTGAGCAGAAGGCTCACGAGCATGACTCTGGATATGATTTTCGAAACTCAGCGACGCGCTGGCGGTCATCCACGCCGCATCACGGCGGGGCGGCTGACCGGGCAGAAGCCCGCACTGAAAATGAAGGAAGTCTGGTCGATCCGGGCGCGTCTTGAGTTGAAGCGACGTGTTCGGGATCTCGCGCTGTTCAATCTGGCAATCGATAGCAAGCTTCGTGGATGCGATCTCGTACGTCTCAAAGTCAACGACGTGGCGGCCGGCAGCGGGATCAGGACTCGGGCGGTAATCGTCCAGAAGAAGACGGGTCGACCCGTCCAGTTCGAAATCACCGAGCAGACCCGTAACGCCGTTGTCGCGTGGATCAGGCAGCGTGGCCTGGGATCTGGCGACTTTCTGTTTCCCAGCAGGCTCGCATCATCTCCACACGTCTCGACGCGTCAGTACGCTCGAATAGTGCAGGGTTGGGTACGATCGATCGGCCTAAATCCTGCCACCTATGGGACGCACTCGCTCAGAAGGACCAAGGCTGCGCTCATATACCGAAAGACGGGCAACTTACGCGCCGTTCAACTTCTCCTGGGCCACAGCAAGCTTGAAAGCACGGTTCGGTACCTGGGCGTCGAAGTCGACGATGCGCTCTCGATCTCGGAAGGCGTAGACTTATAGGTGTACGGGGAGGGGAGCGGCCGACTTCGGCCTCAGCGGCCGTTCCCACGCCTCTTGGGGGCTGGCAGCAATTCGCCGAACTCCGCCGTTCACCAAGTTACGCAATTGCTGGTCGATCCTCGATCACATAGTTGAAATTACTGAGTCCCGTCATCGCACGCCGGCACGCATCGACTCCCTGCAAGACGTGCTCAAGGTCAGTCATCGTGTAAGAGACAAACTTCTCGGTAGGCTCTTCAAATCCACCAACTTCGCATTTGATGTGCACGTTTGCTTCGAGGTCCGGATGCGCATGGAAACTAACAAGTCCATGTATGATGAGGTTCCGCACGTCGCGGAGGTATAACGCCTGCCGATAAACGCTCGCTGCAATATCAGATTTGCCTGCGTTCTCTGGAAGCCGTGCGACAAGGTCCGCCCAGATGTCGAGACGCTCCTTTAGGCCCCCGCGGATACGTGCAGGCTCAACGTGAAACCGGGCGCGGGCCTCCTGAATTGCTTTCGTCAGCGCTACTTCGAACAAACTCCAATAGAGAACAAAGCTTCCAACCCTCGCCATGAGGTCGGCACCGGTCGGCGGAGTGGGTTGGTTCGACATTGGTCTTCCTACGCTGAACGTGGGGGGTACATTGTTGTCAAACCGCGCTCCCGATTTGTCCAGTTTGGGCCATCAATGCCCGCGCTGCCGCAATGTTACGAGTGACTTAGCGGCTCTGAAGCTGCCCGTTCCCGGTAGCTGCTCGAACTGGCCCAAACTCGCCGGAACCAGCCGTCGGGCGCCTAAGCAAACTGTCACGCATCGCGGCAAAACGGCGGCGCTACTCGGCTGGATATGCTCTTGGCCTCGACGACACTGACAGTGCGTAGGCGCAGGCCTCTTGCTTGCATCCAGGCATCGACACCTCGACGTTCAGCTTCTTGCTCGCAATCGAGTCAGCGAACAGGGTTATTATGGCCCGGCTGCCTCCAGATCGATCGGGCGTAACAAACGTGCCCGTGGAATCGCTTCCGACAACGTTTACGTCGCTGCATGTCGCGTCTTCGCATATCGCAACGATAATCGTATCCCTGTGTGGATCGACGGCAAATTCGTGCGTAGCTTTTGCGCCCTTGGCCACAACGCCTTCCGCAACATGGTTTTGAGTAGTCCCCTCGATTGCCCCTTCCTTCAGCTTTTGGCGAACGACAGTGAAGTCAGTCGCGGGCTGAGCAAGCGCCGGGTGCACGATGAACGCGGCGAAGGCGACTTGGAAAAACATACGCATTGATGAGCGCTCGATCGATTTCGTGCAGCAATCTCATGAGGCGCGTTACGCCGTCAATCCAGCGAGTGTCTGCAATGGGCCAAAGGCTGCCCCATGGACGCAACATTACGAGCGGCGTGAATGGGGGTCCATTCCGGTCGTTCGACACTAACCTTACCAACTTCCGAGATTGGCCCAAACTGGCCGTTCTATTGGTTTGCTGAAACTGGCCTCACCTTGAGGTCACGGCCAACCTAGAACCTCTCGCCCAGCAGTCGGTAGCACCAGAAAGCCTCCTCGGTCTCGATGAGCCTGTTGAGTCTGGCGGGCGAAAATCCGGTCGCACGGCGAACAGCTCTACCCATGTGGGATTGATCGGAGTAGCCGCCTGCAACGGCCAGATCTGCAAGAGACTCGTTCCCGGCCTGTACGGACAGACGGTGGAGATCCTCAAACGCAGCGTAGAAGGCGAGAGACCGGCGTGTTTGGCCCGTCCATCGCTTGATCCGCTGTTCGACTGCGCGAAGACTTTTTCCGCGGCCGGCGAGGGCGAAGCGTGTCACCAGCCCGCGCGACCAGGCCGACAAGCGGGCGGCCTGGCTCCATTCCGGCAAGAACGACAGGCCTCGGACCTGCCGCCAGCGCGGACGCAAGGCGTCACAGAAATGTCGCCACGCAGCGGACATCTCGTTGTGGGTGGCGCATGCAGATGCAAGCATGTCTCGCAAGTCGCAGTCGCGCGAGAGTCGCCTCCAAGCGTCGGGATAGACGCCGACCGAGATCGCATGAACGGGCCCCGGGCACCAACTTAACGTCGGCGCGTCCTGGGGCGGGGTCACTGATATCCGGGGCAACGGAACTGCGGTGCGAGCAGGCTCCACGCCACCAACCGACGCCATGAGCCGGATTTCGCCTTCGGCCACATAAGTGACTGTTACCAGCGGCGATGCTGGAAAATAGTTCAACCGATCGCTGGCGTCGAGGCGAACGCCACGCGTATCGCGAACGATGGCGGAGAACAAACAGCCAGACAGATCGAGGGGCGGGGCCAGCAGTCGAGATAGGGTCTGCAAACTGACCTCCTGACATTCGCAATCATTCTATCCTCCCAAACGGCTAGCGGGCAATTGCTCGGGGAAACTCGAACGAGCGCTCAATGGCAAGAATCAAGTTCAGTGGCCCCCTTTCGGTCCGGCTTTCCAGTCTCTTCACGTTAAACGGAATCGGATTGGCAACTTACGTCCGTCACCTTTTCGGAAGTCAGTTGGAGCCATCCTGGGATGCAAACTTCGAGACAGGCGTTCGCTTCTGGCGACGTCAGTTCACGCGCGCGATGTGCCAGTCTGATTTGAAGAAAGGTCGCCAAATTCTCGACAGCGTCCAGACAGAGACAGACGATGTCTACGAAGTTTCCCGTGAGGCAGTCGAGGAGCCGAAAGGACATTGGTATGTCCCCGGAACGCTGTCCTCGAAAGCAGTGATTCTTTACCTGCATGGCGGAGGCTACACGTTTCACGCCGCTTCTAGCCGCAGGTTCGCCGCGATGCTCGCTCACCGCTGCGGCGTGCAAATCTTTGCGCCTGACTACCGCTTGACGCCCGAACATCCACATCCAGCCCAGGCGGAAGACGCGCTGGCGGCGTGGCAATACTTGCTCAAACGCATCGCACCGGACCGGATCGTGGTCATCGGCGATAGCGCCGGCGGTCACATGGCGCTCATGCTTTTGCAGACGTTGAAAACCTTGGGCTTGCAGCAGCCCGCACTGTGCATCGGACTCTGTCCGTGGACTGATATCGGAGACCGAGGCGCGAGCCTGCGCGGGAACGACCCGTATGACCTCGTCCAGGGCTGGATGGCGCTGCAATTTGGCAATTGGCTCGATCCGGAACAACGCTATGGCCGTGCTGCGCTGTCACCTATCTCGCACGACTACAAAGACCTTGCGCCGATCTATCTACAGGCCGGCGGGCGCGAGATTCTCCACGACATGATTTGTGACTTCGCCAAAAAACAGAAGGAGCGTGGCGCGGATGTTGCGCTCGATGTCTGGCCTGACATGCCGCATGATTTTCAGGCGTTTGACACGCTGAAACCGTCGTCCACGCAGGCGGTCGGGAGGATTTGCACCGTCATCGCAAGCCACGTCGATCGCTAGAGTAACGATACAAGGCGGGTAGCATCGAATCGCCTTTGCTCGACGAATGTCGCCTTTTGATGCGGTGGACGGCTCTCCACCCCGCCGGCAGCTTCTGCTACCGGCCTTCGATGGAGGAGAGGGCTTTGAACGGCAGCTTCCGGCGAGGAACAGCCGCTCATACAATGAGGCCGTCCGGCGCGAGATGGCCCTTTCTGGCCGTTCGGCACACGGCTGCCCTGGCGTGTTCGGCCGACGATGAAACCTTTGGCGCATTCGTCTACGAACTCCTCGGACTCTATTCAAACCTCTCAAATTCCCTCATCATAGATGGGGATTAATCGGGGGAGGGGCGCGACTGGAGCATCGCAATGGTTCATGCAGATCGCGAGCGCTCCGCGGCGACGCTGCGCCTGGTTGAGGCGCTCGCGGGTATTGGCCATTGGCGGTACGATCTTGCAACGGAACAGGTGTTCTGGTCGGACGAAGTCTTCCGAATACACGGTCTCGAACCGCGCTCGATCGCTCCCGACTTCCCGACCGTCATTGCCGCTTATCATGCCGACGACCAATCGGCTCTGGTCGGGTATGTGTCGAGAGCCATAGCGAGCGGAGAGGGCTACGCTTTCAAGCTGCGACTGAAGCGCCCCTCGGATGGCGAGCCGCGGATCGTTCGCGCAGTCGCTGAGGCCAGGCGTGATGGCGAGGGACGTACCGTGGAACTCTTCGGTGTCTTTCAGGACATCACCGACGACGAAAACGCTCGCATTCAGATTGCCGATAGCGAAGCGAAGTACCGATTGCTGGCGGAGAATGCCCGCGACATCATTATGCGTGCGGGGCCTAAGGGGATCATCTCGTACGCTTCGCCCTCATGCCGGCTTCTTGGCTTCGAACCGGAGCAGGTTATTGGCCGCTCCACTCTCGATTTCGTCGCCAATGAAGATCGCGAACGTGTGTACGCCACTCTCCAGCAATTGTTCAGCGGCGAAGAGCCGGATCCAGCGCTGGATCGCGAGTTCAAAGTACTGAGCGCCGATGGCCGCTCGTTCTGGCTTGAGGGCCGGCCAACTGTTCTGCGCGACGAAAGCGGATCGCCGGTGGAGTTTGTCACGGCATTTCGTGATGTCACGGAACGCAAAGGACTTATCGATCGCCTGGAAGCGGCCATCAGCCGTGCGGACGCAGCACTACAGCAGAAGCAGGAACTGGTCACTAACCTCTCACACGATTTCAAGGCCCCTCTGGGAGCCATACTGGCATACGCCGCGCGCTTGAAGGCGGGCGAGTCGCCAGACATGGCAGCCGTTGGGGGCAAGATCGCTTTTCAGGCGGAGGAGTTGCTGGCGATGGTCGGCGATCTCCTCGACCGCGCTGCGTTGGACGCTGGCAAGTTGTACGTTCGGGAAGAGACGTTCAGCCTAGGCTCCCTTGTGGCCTCCGTCATCGACGCGCTCGCGCCTGCCATCGGTGACAAGACGCTGACGCTTGAGATGGTTATGCACCCTGACGCACCACGCGTGGTCACTGGCGACAAGGGGCGCACACGTCGTGTCCTCATGAATCTCGCCGGAAATGCGATCAAGTTTGCGGACGTTGGGCAGGTGACCATCGAAGTGGCGCCATGTCAGCAAGCAGGGTGGATACGCTTCAGCGTGACAGACGATGGTCCTGGTCTATCTGAAGCCCTGATACCGCGGCTGTTCGAGCGGTTCATGTCGCCCGTGGAGCCGATGCTCCCTGATCGTCGGGGGCATGGCCTCGGCCTCGCTATCTGCAAGGACATCATTGGCGAGCTCGGCGGTGACATTGGTTGGTCGCCGAATATCGAGGGGCTGGGGAGTAAGTTCTGGTTTGAAATTCCGCTGCCCGAGTGCTTCATCACGTTGTCCGATACCAACGCAGCACTTCCGGCCAAATCGGTTCTTGTGATTGACGACAATCCTGCGTTCCGGGTCCTTCTCGGAGAGATGCTGCGCGCGATGGGTCACAACGTCATTGTCTGCGGCTCCGGCGCGAGCGGACTCGCGGCTGCGCATGACAAACACTTTGACGTCGCTTTCGTCGATCTCATGCTGCTGGATACAAGCGGCGAGGATGTCGTTCTCGCGTTGCGTGCTGTTGAGCCCGGTCCAGCAATCGTGCTCATGTCCGCCGCCGACTGGAACATAGGCGCCTGCCGCGTTGAAAGGCGCCCCGATGCTTTCCTGGCAAAACCGTTTGACGCCACCGAGCTTGTTGCGGTGCTGACAACGGTCTCCAGTGGCCGCAACACGCCCGACTAATGGATTAAGGTTCGACGGGCAGTTTCTGATGAGGCCTCACCTGATCAACCAAGGTGCCGCGAGCGCGTCAATGACCACTCTTGGGCGATCACCCGCCGGGTTCGCTGCGGCAGGGTGACTGGCTCGATTGGATGCGCTCAGCCGTATTGCCACAATCGCAGGCCCGCCTAACTCGGGGTCAGTTGCGGACATCAGTGATGTGCCCTGCGATGAATGGACAAAGACCTCCGAACCCGACGGTTACACCGCTGTTGGAGGGGCTTTGCGCCTGAATCGCCAAGCAGCCAGTATCCCCGCCACGAGGATCGCCAGCCAGCCCATCGCCACAGTCACCAGCGTACCGTTGAGGTTCTTGGCAACGGTCAAAAGGTCTACATTCCCCGTCTTCCAGAAAACCCAGTCAGCGGCGAGTTCGGAAGCCAGCAACGCATTGCCGGTTTCAAGAACGACAATTCCGTCACCTGACGTGGGATCGAAACGCGCCGCCGTATTGATAGCCGGACCGTTGTTTCCATCATGCCCGGAGATGAAATCGCCGGCATTGCTGGGCGCGTACAGGATTACGCCGAGCCCCCAAATCTCAGCCCCAAACATGAAAGCGTGCGGCCTGCGCATCTCGGTCAACGTTTCGGGGCGCATGATACCGCGGCCGGGTGCTTCACCGTTTGGACCCGGCAGATGCGCTTGGATGAATCGCGTGAGGTCGGCCGTTGACGTATACAGAGATGCAGCAGCCTTCGCCGTGAACTGAAAATGTGTCGCGAGTTCGCCGGTTGTGTCGAAGAACTCGGCGACATTCTTTGAATCGCTTTCTGTCAGCTCGAAGGTGGAGCGGGACATGCCGAGGGGCTGCAGGACGGTGCGTTGCATGTATGTGCTGAAGGGCTCGCCCGATGCTTCCTCGATGATCAGCTGTATTAACGTGTAGCCACCGCCGGAGTAGATCCACTGTTTGCCGGGCTCCGCGCCTACGCGCACCGCACCGGCTGCACCTGGCGAAGCGTCGGCCGCGTGCGTCAGCGACTGCTCCAGGGTCTGAAGTGTCGCGCCCGGACCGAACCCGGCGTAGCCGAGACCATCAGTGAGCCCTGCCGTGTGACTCAACAATCGCCGAAGCGTGACCTGTTCATTGTCGAACTCGCCGGGCGGCAGCTTCCACCGTGTCAGGTATCGAGAAACCGGGGCGTCGAGATCAAGACGGCCCGCTTCGACCAGTGTCATCACGCCCCATGCCGTGATCCATTTGCTCAGCGAGGCGACCTGAAAGAGCGTGTTGCGATCTACGGGCCTCCCTTTTGAATGAAAGTGCTCGCCGTAGACTTCACCCTCCCGGATCAGAGCAAATGCGACGTTCCCATTGGAGTTCTTCTCGAGTACCTCGACCGCTGCCTTCCAGAACGTGGGCAGGTCGCCGCGAGGCGCCAGGGTGGGTCGGCCCCATCCGCTTAGTGTGGCCAACAGGACCAGCGCCGCCCATGCTGCGGATGCCGCCATCGTCGCCAGCGCGATCAATGCAAGTCGCCGCATCTGTACTAGCCTCAAGTCGCTTGGGAAGTGTCCGCGCAACAGTCTGACTTGGCATTCCGAAGTCAATGACGGTCTTTGGGCGAGATCGAGCCACTATAACGTCGGTGGGCGGAGGGCGCGATCTGGCCCA
>Ga0116177_10003876_pt1 | contig 10901 bp, 10 predicted proteins | sample AD_STIC10_MetaG_FD_89750 | JGI IMG/M metagenome (GOLD analysis project Ga0116177, IMG submission 89750) | Active sludge microbial communities of municipal wastewater-treating anaerobic digesters from USA - AD_STIC10_MetaG | ecosystem: Engineered > Bioreactor > Anaerobic > Digestate | place: USA...
GATCCACGCGTGCGGCGCCCACAACAGATGACTATTCATGCGGGCTTCCAGTCGATCAGGGTTTGCACCAGCGCGCGCAATACGGGGGTGATTCTCTGGGCGCGTTGTGGGTCGAGCTGATACGGGGGTTCCTCAGCCATGTAGCAGCGCCAGCCCATTTCCAGCTGCACGGCATGCACACTTTTGTCGGGCTGGCCATAGCGGCGCGTGATGTAACCGCCCTTGAAGCGGCCATCCACCACGTGGGTGAATTCGCTTTGAGCGCCTAGCACGTTGCCTAATGCGCGGCGCAGGCTGGGCGCGCAGCTTGTACCTTTCACTGTGCCCAGGTTCAGGTCGGGCAGTTGCCCGTCAAACAGCCAAGGCAGCATGGACTTGATGCTGTGGCCGTCAAACAGAACGGCATGCCCGTGAATGGCCTGGATACGCGTTAGCTCGGTTTGCAGCGCGTCGTGATAGGGCTGCCAATAGGTCTGGCAGCGGCGGGCAATGTCGGCTTCATCCGGGGCCTGACCGTCGCGATACAACGTATCGCCTGTGAAAAAGCGGGTGGGGCACAGCTCGGTGTTGTTGGTGCCCGCGTACATGGGAGTGTTTTCGGGCGGCCGGTTCAGGTCAATCACGTAGCGCGAGTGCCTGGGCACGATCAGGCTGGCGCCCATGCCGCGGACAAAGTCGTAGAGCGGTTCCAGATGCCAGTCGGTGTCTTCCACGGCCAGCGCACGGGGAACGAGTTTTCCCCTGATATCGGACGGAATGGCGGTGCCAACATGTGGCAGGCTGACCAGCAACGGCACTGTTCCGCAGTACAGGGTGAAGATGGTGTCGCTCATGATGCGCGCTCCTTGCCTGCTGCCACCACGCGGCGGCAGGGGTTGTGGCCAAACCAGTAGGCCAACTCGTTGGGGTGTTCCAGGTCCCACACGCAAAAATCTGCGCGTTGCCCGGCCGCCAGTGTGCCCCGGTCCGTCAACCCCAGCGCCCGCGCGCCGTTGACCGTGACGCCACGCACGGCTTCTTCCGGTGTCATGCGAAACAGCGTGCAGGCCATGTTGATCATCAGCAGCAATGACAACCCCGGTGATGAGCCGGGGTTGTGATCAGACGCCAATGCAATGGGCACGCCGTTGTCACGCAGCGCGGTGATTGGGGGGAGTCTGGTTTCTCGTAAAAAGTAGTAGGCGCCGGGCAGCAGCACGGCCACCGTACCGGCTGCCCGCATGGCCTGCGCGCCGCTGTCACTGAGGTATTCCAGATGGTCACAAGACAAGGCGCCATATTCGGCAGCCAGCGCTGCGCCGCCCTGATCACTGAGTTGTTCGGCGTGTAATTTGACGGGCAAGCCCAGGGCTTTGGCGGCGTCAAACACGCAACGGGTTTGCGCCGGGCTGAAGCCGATGGTTTCACAAAAGGCATCAACGGCATCGATCAAGCCGCGGACATGGAGACCGGGCATCCAGCTGCACACGGCGTCGATGTAGTCGTCTGGCCGGCCCTGAAACTCCAGCGGCACGGCGTGGGCGCCCAGATAAGTGGTGCGCACGGTCAGGGGTAACTCGGTACCGAGTCGCCTTGCCACTGCGAGGCAGCGCGCTTCATCCCGCTGCGTGAGGCCATAGCCAGACTTGATCTCCAGCGTGGTGACGCCTTCCGCCATGAGCGTGAGGGCGCGTTTGCGGGCAGTGGCGAAGAGGGTGTCTTCGCTGGCTGCGCGCGTGGCGGTGACGGTGGAACGAATGCCACCACCTGCCCTGGCAATGTCTTCGTAGCTGGCGCCCTGCAGACGCATTTCAAACTCCGCCGCGCGCTGGCCGCCGTATACGAGATGGGTGTGACAGTCCACCAGGCCGGGTGTCACCAGTGCGCCGCCCAGGTCGTTTGTGTTGGTGATTTGAGATTGCAGATCAGCGGGCAGATCAGCGTCCGCACCCACCCAAACCAGTTGATCGCCCTTGGCCAGAAGCGCACCGTCTTCGATCAGGCCCCAGGGCGCGTGACCGGACAGCGTGGCCAGACGCGCGTGGCGCCAGAGGGTTAGGTCGGTCATGTGCGTAGTCCTCTCAATCCGCACCGTTTTGGCTGGGCATGTAGCCAAGCCACCAGGCGCGCAAGGGGTGCTGGGTGGCAGCAGGCCGGAACGTCCATTCGTCTGCGTTGCCGTCCACAGTCCACAGCAGGGTGTGGGCGGGCAGTGTGCGGGACTGCCCGCCAGCTTGCCATTCGCCCGCGCTCAATGTGTAAAGGCCGCGCGCAGAAAACGGGCCGGACCAGGCTGTTTGGGTCTGAACAGGTTGCATCACGCCGCTACCTTGTCGTATCATCAAATTCAGGTCTTGCGTAGGGCCATTGAGCAAGCGGCACCCCGGTGCGGTTGACCCGTCAAAGACCAGAGGCACGTCGCCGGACTTCAAAATGCGTTCTTCCTCTGCAAATTGCAGCGCAACACCTGCACCTTCCAGCACGCTGAACCAGCGTTCCACACCGGGGAACGCAGAAAACGGACCGTCGGATTCAATGTCTGCCCGGCTGATGCGCACCAGCCAGTCGGGGCCGGGGGGCCACGTCAACAGCTCACGCGTTTGACCGCCGCCATTGCGCCATGGCTGGGGAGCAATGTTTGGCGCGTGGACGATGGTGACGGTCATGGTTTGAACTGCCCGTGAATCTGATACCGCGAACCCGGATGAACCAATCGCGCCAGTGTGATGGGAACATCCCGGTTGATGGTGCGGCGCACGATGATGAGGCACGGGTCGGTAGAGGCAATGCCCAGCAACTCGGCCTCCCTGGCGCTGGGCGGGCCGGCTTCGATGGAATATTGCGCTTCCCACAACGGTGCTACTGACAGCAAGTAGTGGGTGGGCGTAATCTGCGTGAAATCGGTCTGCAGGTAGTCAGGCGCGCAGGCGGGGTTGACGTAACGGTCCTCACACTGCAGTGGCACACCGTTCTCAAAGTGAACAATCAATGTGTGAAATACGGATGCACCAATGGCCACGCCGAGTTGCTGGGCCAGGCCATCCGCTGCACGCTCCTCCTGCGCCAGATGAACCTGCGCATGGTGGCGATGCCCCCTCGCCACGATTTCTTCGTGCAGGTCGCGAATGGTCAGGGACGATGACACCCGAAACAAATGCGCTGCAAAGGTGCCAACTCCCTGGACGCGACTGACCAGCCCCTCCGTCTGTAGTTCGCGCAACGCCCGCGTCACCGTCATGCGACTCACCTGAAACTGAGCAACCAGTTCAGATTCAGACGGCATCAGGGTGCCCGGTGTCCATCGACCCACTGACAGCCCCTCCTTCAGAAACGCTTTCACGCGTGCATAGGGAGCCCTGGCAGCGAATGGCGGTGAAGGTGTGGATGTTCGGCTAGGGAAAACCATGAGCAAATTGTACTTGCCTAGACATGTCTAGACAAGTAATATTCGCCCAGTCTATCAAATAATTGAAACCAACCGAAGTACTTGCCATGTCAGCCAAACCTCGCCCTGTGCGCTCACCCAGAGGCACCCAGCTCGCCTGCAAAAACTGGCTGATTGAAGCCGCTTTCCGCATGGTGCAAAACAACCTGGACCCAGAAGTGGCCGAAAACCCCGATGCACTTGTGGTTTATGGCGGCATTGGCAAGGCTGCGCGCAACTGGGATTGTTTTGAGGCCATCCTGCAAAGCCTGCGGGACCTGAAGGAAGATGAAACCCTGCTGGTGCAGTCTGGCAAACCAGTTGGTGTGTTTCGCACGCATGTGGATGCACCGCGCGTGCTGATTGCCAACTCCAACCTCGTTCCCAAATGGGCCACCTGGGAACATTTTCATGAGCTCGACCGCAAGGGCCTGATGATGTACGGCCAGATGACGGCAGGCTCATGGATTTATATCGGTAGCCAGGGCATCGTGCAGGGCACCTATGAAACCTTCGTGGAAGCGGGTCGTCAACACTACAACGGTGACCTGGCAGGTCGCTGGATTTTGACTGCGGGTCTGGGTGGCATGGGTGGCGCACAGCCGCTGGCCGCCAGCTTTGCGGGCGCTTCGTCGCTGAACATTGAGTGCCAGCAGTCGCGTATCGATTTCCGCATCAAGACCCGTTATGTGGATGAGCAGGCCCGCGATCTGGACGACGCGCTGGCGCGGCTGGCACGTTATGCGAAAGAAAAAAAAGCGGTCTCCATCGCACTGCTGGGCAATGCGGCAGACATCCTGCCCGAGATGGTGAAACGCGCAAAAGCTGGCGGCATTCGCCCCGACCTGGTGACGGACCAAACCTCGGCCCACGATCTGGTGAATGGCTATCTGCCATCAGGCTGGTCGGTTGAAGGCTGGCGCGCTGCTCAAGCCGATTCGGCCCAGCATGCCACTTTGCGTGACGCTGCTGCCAAAAGCTGTGCCGTGCATGTGCAGGCGATGCTGGACTTTCAGGCCATGGGCATTCCCACGGTGGACTATGGCAACAACATCCGCCAGGTGGCATTTGATGAAGGTGTGAAGAACGCGTTCAACTTCCCCGGTTTTGTGCCTGCCTACGTGCGGCCACTGTTTTGTCGTGGCAAAGGGCCATTCCGCTGGGTGGCATTGTCCGGCGATCCGGAAGACATCCGTAAGACTGACGCCAAGATGAAAGAGCTGTTCCCGCAGGACGCGCACCTTCACCGCTGGCTGGACATGGCGGCCGACCGCATCGCGTTCCAGGGTTTACCAGCGCGCATTTGCTGGATCGGGCTGGGTGAGCGTCACCGCGCGGGTCTGGCTTTCAATGAGATGGTGAAAAACGGCGAGCTCAAGGCGCCCATCGTCATTGGCCGTGATCACCTGGACAGTGGCTCGGTGGCTTCACCCAATCGGGAAACTGAATCCATGAAAGACGGCAGTGATGCCGTGAGCGACTGGCCGCTGCTCAATGCGCTGCTTAACACCGCTGGCGGAGCCACCTGGGTTTCGCTACACCACGGAGGTGGCGTGGGTATGGGGTATTCGCAGCATTCCGGCGTGGTGATCGTGTGTGACGGCACCGATGCCGCTGCCAAGCGGATCGAGCGAGTGTTGTGGAATGATCCCGCAACGGGTGTCATGCGTCACGCCGATGCAGGTTACGACATTGCAGTAGCCTGCGCCCGTGAACAGGGCATGAACATGCCGATGCTCGGGAAATAGGATGACGACAACACTTCTCATCCAGCCTGGTCACTTGACGCTGGACCAGTTGCAGGGCATCCATTCGGGTGTGCGCCAATTGACGCTGCCTGAGTCCAGCCGTGCGGTTATTCGTGCCAGCCAGCAGGTGGTGCAACGTGCCGCCGATGGTGATGCACCGGTCTACGGCGTGAACACTGGTTTTGGCAAACTGGCTAACCAGCGCATCAGCAAAGCCCAGCTGGACACATTGCAACTCAACCTGATTCGTTCCCACAGCGTGGGTGTGGGCGAGCCGCTGGCACCCGAAATTGTGCGACTCATGCTGGCGCTCAAGGCAGCCAGTCTGGCACGCGGCCACTCGGGCGTGCGTGAGGTGGTCATTGACACCCTGCTGGCCGTGCACAACGCCGGGCTGGTTCCGTATGTCCCATCGCAGGGTTCGGTGGGTGCATCGGGTGACCTGGCGCCTCTGGCGCACATGACGCTGGCGTTGCTGGGCGAAGGTGAGATGCTGGTGGGTGGCCGGGCGGTTCCAGCCGCAGCTGCCTTGAAGCAGGTCGGCATTGAACCGCTGAAGCTGGGTGCCAAGGAGGGCCTAGCCCTGATCAACGGCACGCAAACCTCAACAGCGCTGGCGTTGCACGGCCTGCTGAGTTTCGAGCCCGTGCTGGAAGCAGCGCTGGTGATTGGCGCGTTGACGGTGGATGCCGCCCGTGGCAGTGATGGACCGTTCGACCCCCGCATTCACGCCTTGCGCGGTCAGCCGGGGCAAATTGACGTGGCCCAGTACTACCGCGCCCTGTTGAAGGGAAGTGAAATCCGCAAGTCCCATGAAGATGGCGATGACCGCGTGCAAGACCCCTACAGCCTGCGCTGTCAGCCGCAAGTGGTGGGTGCCTGCCTTGACCAACTGCGCCACGGTGCGCTGGTGCTGGTGCGCGAGGCCAATGCCGTGACGGACAATCCACTGGTGTTCGCCGAGGATGGTGCGATGATTTCTGGCGGCAATTTCCACGCCGAACCGGTCGCGCTGGCTGCCGACGGCATGGCGCTGGCCATTGCCGAAGTAGGTGCCATAGCCGAGCGGCGCATTGCCATGCTGATTGACAGCGGTGTGTCACGCCTGCCGCCGTTCCTGACGGCAGATGCCGGCTTGAACAGCGGGTTCATGATTGCGCACGTCACCGCCGCAGCGCTGGCGTCCGAAAACAAATCACTGGCCCACCCGGCCAGTGTGGACAGTCTGCCCACCAGCGCCAACCAGGAAGACCACGTGTCCATGGCCACGTTTGCAGCGCGGCGCTTGCAGTCGATGATCAGCAACACCGCCAATATTCTGGGCATCGAGTTGCTGGCTGCGGCGCAGGGAATCGAGTTCCTGCGGCCCATGAAAAGCTCGGGCGCGCTGGAGCAGGTGCATGCCTTGCTGCGCCGGGATATTCCCCAGATGGCGCACGACCGGTATCTGGCACCGGACATGGCGCATGCCACGCAAATGGTGCGCGATGGTTCGCTGGCGCGCATATTGCATGATCTACCCGATTTGCCAACGCTTTGGGTGCCGACCTGAGCGGACCTGTTTTGTCCCACCTGTAATCACTGAAAAAGGAACCCCATGAAAAAGACCCTGATCACACTCGCAGCGGCTGCGCTCACCGCTGGATTGGCAATGGCCCAGGAAACCAAGGTGGTGATCGCCATCTCGGGCTGGACAGGCTTTGCGCCACTGACACTAGCGAAGGAAGCCGGCATTTTCAAAAAACACGGTCTGGATGTAACGATCAAGAAAGTGCCCCAGAAAGACCGTCATCTGGTGCTGGCATCCGGTGATGCACAATGCGCCGCAACCACCGTGGAAACCTGGATTGGCTGGAATTCCGCCGGTGTCGCGACCACCCAGATTTTTCAACTGGACAAAAGCTACGGCGCTGACGGCATGGTCGTCAAGCCCGGCATCGCCAAAATCGGTGATCTCAAAGGCAAGACGGTTGCCGCCGATGCGCCCGGTACTGCGCCCTACTTTGGCCTGGCATGGATGCTGAAGAAAAACGGCCTGTCAGTTAAAGACGTGAAGGTGGTCAACCTGTCGCCCCAGGCGGCTGCCAACGCCATGATCGCAGGTACCGACGGTGTGGATGCAGCCATGACGTACGAGCCCTACCTGGGGGCCGTCCGTGCCAAGCCAGAGGCAGGAAAGATCATCGCCACTACGCTGGACTACCCCATGGTGATGGACACTTTTGGTTGCACGCCGAAGTTTCTGGCCGAGAACCCCAAGGCTGCCAAGGCGCTGGCCGACGGGTATTTTGATGCGCTTGACATGATCAAGGCCGATCCCAAGAAGAGCAACGAAATCATGGGTGCCGACGTGAAACAATCAGGTGACGACTTCGCCAAGAGCTCGGCCTACCTGCGCTGGCAGGATCGTGCAGCCAACCAGAAATTTTTTGCGGGGGAACATGCCCAGTTCAGCAAGGAAGCTGGGGATCTGCTGATGGAAATGGGCATTATCAAGTCACTGCCAGACATGTCCAAACTGGCTGACACCCGGTTTCTGAACTAACAAGCTCGCAAAGAACCCGGGCACGCGCCATGACGCCACTCAAACCTGTCGACCCAACTACCCGTCTGGTGCTGGGAATTTCATTCTTCGTGATATTCACAGCCCTGTGGGCGGGTGTGACGCTGGGCGGTCTTGTGCCCAAAAACTTTCTCGCTGACCCTTTGACCATGGTCAAGTCCGGCTGGACGCTGCTCACTACCATGGGCTTCGGCTGGGATATTGGCTGGACCGTGTGGCGCGTATTGGGTGGCTTCTTGATTGCGACAGTCATTGCGCTGCCACTGGGTGTCTTGATGGGGGCCTATAAACCCATCGAGGCATTTTTTGAACCCTTTGTGTCGTTTGCGCGTTACCTTCCTGCCAGTGCTTTCATTCCGCTGTTGATCTTGTGGGCGGGAATAGGGGAGGCACAAAAGTTGTCGGTGATCTTCATAGGCAGCTTCTTCCAACTCGTACTGATGATTGCGGTCGCTGTCGGCAACACACGGCGCGACCTGGTTGAGGCTGCCTACACGCTGGGTTGCACGGATGCGGGGATCGTCAAACGGGTTTTGATACGTGGTGCGGCGCCCGAGATTTTCGAGATATTGCGCATGGTGCTGGGCTGGGCCTGGACTTATGTGATCGTGGCCGAGCTGATTGGCGCATCAACCGGCATTGGCCACATGATCACCGACAGCCAGGCCTTGCTGGCCACCGATCAGATCATATTCGGCATCATCGTCATTGGTCTGATCGGTCTCATCAGTGACCTGGGTTTCAAGTGGCTCAACCGTACGCTGTTCCCCTGGGCACAGTTGGGGCGTTGAATTCCGGGCTCAATGCTCCCATACAAGATCATCAAGCCATGAGCGATTTTTTATCTATCAACGGTGTGTCCCGCAGCTTTGCGTCTACCACGGGCGGCGGACCCACGCTAGCCCTGCAGGCCACCAGCATGACGGTGGAAGAGAACGACTTCATCACGATTCTCGGGCCCTCCGGTTGCGGCAAAAGCACCTTGCTACGTATCGTGGCAGGGCTGGACCAGCAAACCTCGGGCGAAGTGCTGTTGGAGGGAAAACGCATTGCCGGCCCCGGCGCGGACCGCGGCATGGTGTTTCAAAGCTATACCCTGTTCCCCTGGCTGAGCGTGCGCGACAACGTCTGCTTTGGTCTGAATGAACGTGGAATGTCGCGCAAGGAACAGCTTGACATTGCGCAAGGCTTTATCAAAAAGGTGGGCCTGTCGGGCTTTGAGAACCATTACCCCAAACAGCTCTCAGGCGGGATGCAACAACGGACAGCCATCGCCCGCGCTCTGGCCAACGGTCCACGTATGTTACTGATGGACGAGCCCTTTGGTGCGCTGGACCACCAGACCCGCGAGTTAATGCAGGAGCTGTTGCTCAGCATTTGGGAGGCTGAGCGCAAGACGGTTTTGTTTGTGACGCACGACATTGACGAAGCGGTATTCATGGGCAGCAGGACGGTGGTCATGAGTGCACGCCCGGGCCGTATCAAGCTGGACCGTGAGGTGACCCTCCCGCACCCCCGCAGCTATGCCGTCAAGACCACTCCAGTATTCATGGAGCTGAAGGCGGAACTGACCGAACAGGTGCGAATCGAAGTTCTAGCGGCACAGGCGGCGCTGGTTTGAAACGCGGGTGATTCGACCGCCTCGGAGAAGCGTGAGGCACCAAACATGGTGCAGGCCACGCGTTTTGAGCATTCTGGCCGGCCTGCCAAGGCTTTGGATAGCGACCTGATCTGACCGAATTTGCTATTAATAATATAGCTGTCTGCGCATATTCCACGGGGCTTGATACCAATTTGGCATCAAAAAAACTCACAACGATGTGCGCAAACTCCAGATTTCCGGGAACAGCACCACATCCAGCATCTTGCGCAGGTAGCTCACGCCGCCCGTGCCACCGGTGCCACGTTTGAAGCCAATCACGCGTTCCACGGTGGTGACGTGGCGAAAACGCCAGAGGCGAAACGCGTCTTCCAGATCAGTGAGTTCTTCGCCCAACTGATACAGGTCCCAGTGTTCTGTCGGGTTGCGATACACCTGAAGCCAGGCGTTCTCTACGTCGGTGCTGGCCGCATACGGCTGGGTCCAGTCACGTTGTGTGTGCGTCGCCGGCACAGCAATGCCACGGCGTGCCAGCAGTTTCAAAGCCTCGTCGTAAAGCGAAGGCGCTTCATACGCGGCCTGCACCAGCGCTAGCCGCTCGGGTGCATGGGCGTGGGGTTTGAGCATGGCGGCATTTTTGTTACCCAGCGAAAACTCAATGCAGCGGTACTGGAAGCTCTGAAACCCACTGGATTGACCCAGGTAAGGCCGCATGGCACTGTATTCAGGCGGCGTCATCGTGGCCAGCACGTCCCAGGCATGCACCAGTTGCTCCATGATTTTGCTGACCCGCGCCAGCATCTTGAAGGCGGTGCTCAATTCGTCGCGGGAAATATGGTCAATCGCCGCACGCAGCTCGTGCAGCATCAGTTTCATCCACAACTCGCTGGTCTGGTGCTGCACGATGAAGAGCATCTCGTCGTGCGCGGGTGACAGTGGCTTCTGTGCAGCGAGGATGGTATCAATCTGCAGGTAGTCGCCGTAGCTCATGGACTGGCTGAAGTCCAGTTTGGCCTTTTCCTCCTCGACGATGGATTCGGGACGGGTTGCCATGATCAGGTCACCGCGTGTTTCTGGTTGAACTCAGGCCGTTGCCATTCGCCCGTTTCCAGCACCTGGCGCAGGTGCTCTACTGCATTCCACACATCTTCAAAGCCGATATACAGCGGCGTGAACCCAAAGCGCAGGATGTCCTTGTGTAGCTTGCCGTCACCGGCCCGGAAGTCACCAATCACGCCGCGTGCAATCAGTGCCTGAACGATGGCAAAGGCGCCGGAACCCTGTGCAGCGTATTCGCGCGTCAGACAAACCTGCGAGCCGCGCTGGGCATGTTCGCGAGGTGTCGCCAAGCCCAGACCATGACCTGCGCAGCGCTGTAATGCCAACTCGATGAAGAGGTCGGTCAGGGCCAGTGACTTGGTACGCAGCGCGTTCATGCCGCCAAATGCCTCTGCAGCCAGCAGCGTGTCCAGACCGCAGTCCAGCGCCGTCATGCTCAGGATAGGCTGGGTTCCGCATAGGTAGCGGGTGATGCCGGGCGCGGGGCGATAGTCCGGCGTGAACTGGAACGGTGCCTCGTGGCCCCAC
>Ga0116177_10003879_pt1 | contig 10899 bp, 4 predicted proteins | sample AD_STIC10_MetaG_FD_89750 | JGI IMG/M metagenome (GOLD analysis project Ga0116177, IMG submission 89750) | Active sludge microbial communities of municipal wastewater-treating anaerobic digesters from USA - AD_STIC10_MetaG | ecosystem: Engineered > Bioreactor > Anaerobic > Digestate | place: USA...
GAGGACGCGCCGATGTCTTGAGCAAATAGTCCGGACGGCACCCGATGCCGTCCCGCTGTTCCCGTCATCCTTCGAGCCTGCGCATCCTGCGCCGCACACGACCGTGCTTGCCCCTGATGGGCTCCCCGTGTGTCTTCGCTCGTCAACCTGGCACCGCCCTGGACTTTCGGTCAGGGGCGGACCCATGCAGGTGGATGACCTTACGAATCGAGGACTGATCCACCGATAGCACCCGGCTCGACCGGCGTGCCGATGTCGTGCCATGCCCCAGAGGCGCGGCGGCATCCCCAAGCCCGCGAGCGCGGAAATGCGTGAGTGGGACGGATCACCGTTTCATTTTTAAGACCGACCGAGCCGATGCCTGCGTTTGCACGTAGGCCATTGGCAAATCCTTGGGTAGGTGCAGCAACGTCCGTGGTCAGGCGCTGCACTGAACTGCCGCGACCACGGGAGGGCCAGACGACGGAATCCGTCTCGCCCGCGATGCCGGGATTCCATCCATTGCTGTGCTGTGCGCCGCCGGGACGGCCGCACGGCGTTCATTCGAAGGAACTGCCATGTCCACTGCCAATTCCACGGGTTCCACCCGTCGCCGCATTCAAGGCACTGCCGGGCTGGGCCGCGCCGCTGCTCTGCAGCCAGCTCGCGATCAGGCCCAGGCCAATCTCCCGCCTGCGGCCATCCTCGCCCGCTACAAGCCCGGCAAGGCCGACCCCATGAAGGTGCTCGAGGTACTGCTCGCACTCTTCAACAGCCTGCACACCTCGCTCGACAAAACGGTCTCGCACAAGACTCGGCAGGAGCGCGCCGACTTCCTCCGCCGTTTCTTCCGAGACCTCAAAACGAAGGCCGGCTTCAAGACCCTGCCCGACCCGCGCAACCTCGGCGAACGGCACATCCGCGCAATGGTGAAGATCTGGCAGGAGGAGAGGCTTGCGCCGGCCACCATCCAGACCTACCTCAGCTTCCTGCGCGGCCTGGCGATGTGGCTGGGCAAGCCCGGCTTCATCCGCAAACCGGCCGATTACGGGCTAAGTACCGAGGAATACCAGCGGCACGAATATGCGCAGCGCGACAAGAGCTGGTCGGGCCAAGGCGTCGACATCGATGCGCTGGTTGAGCAGGTCTGCGCCTACGACCGCTATGTTGGCGCCTCGCTGCGGTTGATCCAGGCATTCGGGTTGCGGCGCAAGGAATCGGTGATGATCCGGCCGCACCGCTGTGTCGTGCCCTTCGAGGCCACCGGCGTGTCGCCCGACGAGCGGCGGGCGGACCACTACGTGCGGATCAAGGAGGGCAGCAAGGGGGGACGGTTACGGTTCGTGGCGCTGGACAGTGCAGCATGCATGGCCGCCCTCGACTACGCCCGTGCCGTGGCGGAAGGTGAGGACGCGCACCTGGGCGATCCTCGGCATGACTTGAAGCGCAACCTGCGGCGCTTCGACTATGTGATGGAAAAATTCGGCATCACGTCGAGCGAGCGCGGGATCACCGCCCATGGGCTGCGCCACGAAGCGTTGATCCGGCGCTTTGGCGATGAAACCGGTGGCGAGGCCCCGCCGGTGCGCGGCGGCGGCCCCCTCCCCCCAGACATGGACCACGCAGCGCGTCAGGCCGTCGCCGAAATGGCAGGCCACGGGAGGCTCAGGGCGTCTAGCGCGTATTTGGGAGCCAGCCCGTCGCGTCACACACCCGGGACGACGGATGAAGGCGTTGCGGCCGTCTCCCCTCAAGAAGCCACCGACGCGACACCCAGCACGGCTTAGTTAGCCACGCCCACTGCGGCCCGGAGTCATTCTTGGGCGCGGCACTTTCGCGCCCAAGCGTTCACCGATTGCTGTGAAGCCGTTTGCATCCTGGCGCAAGCAAAGGGAGACCGGTATGCCACTCCTGCCATTCAAACAAGACCGTCAGACGGTGAACGCGCGCTCTCTGCGCACGGATGCGACGCCGGGGACGTCCTTCAGCGCGTCGAGCTGTGATTCGTCGCAGACCCCGGCGATGTGGCCGAGAATCGGCATTCGCGCCTCCACCTCCATTCCCCTGGAGGTGAGCGCCGACGCGACCTTGTCGATCCGATGGCGCTGTGACTCTTCCAGGCGAACCACGACTTTTACTTTCGACATAACATCCCCGTTCGCGATGTAACTCAGCGTTCGACCCCGACGCGCATTGCTTTGTTTCCGGCGCGGGTGCGGTGCCGTTGCTTCCGCGCAACTGGCCACGCCGGCTCGTCGCTCAGCGTCCCTGCGGAGCCTGCGCCAGACCGCTGCCGACATCGCGTGACGGCAGCGGCAGCGCCAACGCGGTCTGCGTCAGCTCGTGCATGACCTGATCGGCGGAAACCCCTGGGTTTGCCTCAATCAGCATCGCGGCGATGGCGGCGACGTGCGGCGTCGCCATGCTGGTACCGTCAATCGAATGATATGCGGTTCCAGTCGGAGGACGCCGCGGCTCGGTCGGAGACGGCCCGCGCGCCGTAGTCGACCAACTCGAATATACCGCCACGCCCGGCCCGGCAATGTCAACCTTGCCGCCGCCCGGATTAATGCCGCCATTGGAGAACCGGGCGACCTCGAACCCCCGCAGGTCGAGCGACTGAAGCGCAGCGACGGCCATGATGGCGGTCGAGTTGGCCGGAATACCGACTGGCCAAATGTCCTGCGGCCGTTTGCTATCATTGCCGGCGGCCGCGACGATCAAGCAGTCATTCTGCAGCACCGTGCGGCCAATGCTCTCGTAGTCCTCGTCCGGCGAATCCCCCGGCCAGACCCGGCTGCCTAGTGACATCGAGATGATGCGGCAGCGGTTTTCGAGCGCCCACTCGATGCCCAGCAGAATGCCGCGCTCCAAACCGCTCCCAGAATCGCCGAGCACCTTACCGACGAACAGTTCGACATCAGGTGCCACGCCGTAGCGCGGCAGCCGCGATGGCTTGAGCGGGCCGCAGACTGTCCCTGCGCAGTGGGTGCCGTGGCCGTGTCCATCCTGCGCGGTCGGTACACCGGCGATGAACGACTTCGACACCACCGCGCGGCTGACGAAATCCGGATGAGTGAGGTCGAGTCCGGTGTCGAGCACGGCCACGCGCACACCACGCCCCGAGAAGCGACTCGACAGCGCGTTCACCGCCTGTAAGCCCCAGGTTGCACGGCTCTCGTCCACCGGCACGACGGCCACCGCCGGAGCCCCCGCCACGGTGCCGCCTACCAAATCGGAAACCAGCCGATTGACCGCGGTCTGGTAACCGCGCAGATAGTCGAGCGAAACGCTGACCCTGCCGGCCGGGGCGAGCGCCGGCGATACCTCCGCCGGTACGGGCCCCACAAGTATCCCGAAATCACCGATCTCGCCACCCTGCACCGTGAATACGAGCTCAGGACGGATCGACGCGAGCGGACTGTCGTCGCCGACCTCAAGCGCCGCCACCTGCTCCGATGCCGCCTGAACGATCGCAAAGCCGAGTTTTTCCAGGACGATCGTTTCCCCACCGCCCAGATCGACGGGCGCTGCCTCGTCCGTGAAATCCGCGCTGCGCGCTACTTTAAGTCCGGCGCCTTTCGTCAATCGGTTGACAGCGTCCATCGGCTTGCCCGGCTGCAGGCGCACGACGAAGCCACGCGGTCGCCCGTCGTCTTGAGCCGAGAGCCGACCGGATTCAACCTGCGTAATGACTTTCTTGCGAGCCATGATTCCTCCGTTTGGTTGCCTCAAGTGTCCGCCGTCAGCGCAGCCGTAACCCGCGCCGGCCGGCGGTCGTATGAGCCTAGTATTCCAGGAAGTAATATTCCAGGAGGATCGACGGTCAAGCCGCTTGCCAGCTCGATTTCGGCCCGCCGCCATGACCTGTATACGCCAGGGGGGTGACGCAAAATACTCTCGCCCCACGCCGCCTCGACCCGAGAATCGCGACCGATTCGCGTCGGTTTTGTGTCTTTGCAATCGTCAAAGTGCTCGACTAAGCTGTTGGCATTACGCCTCACGAGCCTGCTTTCCGGTCTTGACCGTTTTGACGGGATTCGCGGCCGCGACCGGCTGCCGCCTCGCCAATCCGGGAAACGGGTTTAACTCACCCTATCGCCGTCGGGCGGCGATGGCGCAGCGAGGAGTCGAATGCGAACAACAATACAAATACTGATAGTCGCGGCCCTCTGCGCTGGCTGCCAGCATCTGGAGCAGAGCTTTCGGTTGGAGCGTGCCGAGGCGGCGGCCGGCGGCGGCGACCTGCTGCTGATTCCGCCGAACGTGCGAGCCGTCGGCAGCGACCGTTTCGCGCTCGATTTCCCGGTGACGACCAGGCCCGATCAGTCCGGCTGCGCGCGCCCGACCGAGACGCACGGTGCCGTCACCGGCTCGCTGGCGCCCGATTTTCGCAGCGACGGTGCTGTCGATGCCACGTTTCGCCTGGTAGTGAGGCGAGTCGACGTCGATTCGCGGCATAGGCTGATGTCCGTTTGGAGCGCCTGGCTGGAAGACGCCGTGTCGGGCGACATTCGCCGCTGTTTAGGCGAAGCAGCGCTCGCGGGGATTGGTCGCCGGCTCGGTCTTGAGCGGCCGCTGCCTATGTCCGAGCTAATGACCGCGCAATTCTCCTGGCAGAAAGAGGGCGCGTCGTCGGCGCCACGCGCGACCCTGTTGCGCCCCGGCATGCGCGTGTGCGCGGTAGACGCCGTGGTCGACCCGAGGGACCAAGACAAGTGGTACCACCCCAGCACCGGCCCGGCGTGCGCGCAACTCGCACAACGGCCGAAGGGAGGGCTGCTATTCGACGCCGGCCTCGGGCGCGTGCCGGCGCTGACTACGGTACCGAAACAGGCCGAGTCGCGCCTGGTCGCCTCTTGGGGGGAAATGCCGGGGGTCGACCACGACTCCTCGAAAGCGGGGGCCTTCATTCTGCGACAGCCGCGCGGCTTGCCGCGCTCGAACAAGGGCGGCGCAGTCGGTCCTATCAATCAATCGTTGCTCATCGCTGCCAACACCGGGCTGTCGGCTCGCGTCGTCTTGGCGTGTGCTAACGAAGACACGGAAATAGAGCAGTTTTGTCTCACCGGCAAGCTGCCGGAAGCCGGCAAGCCGGGGACGCCGACGTGCGTTACGGACGCGCTGAGAGACCCCGAGGTGATCGCCGACCAGCAGCTCGGCGGCCCAAAGCCTGAGCCGCACCAAGTGGAGCACAACGTCAAGTGCTTTCACTTCGGCGTGCGCGGCCTGGTCTCAGCCGAGTACACGGTGTGGGCGCAGAAGTCGCCGGTCGACGTCGCCGTGGGCACCACCCTCGGTGACCTAATTGATCGCTTCGTCGCACCGCCGTCGGGCCTGCCACGCATCGCCGACAACGCCGTCGCCTCACCACCCAATCCAGACGGTTGGCGCGCAGTGGACCGCCTCCGGCTGCAGCGGCCATTCCGCGGGCTGCTTCACCCAGTCGATCTGAGTGGCGCGGGCGCCGCCGCGCTGTCGCTGCCGCTGTCGCCCGGGGACGAGCTGTCATGGTAACGCTCGTCCGCGTCTCCGGCAGCCGCCTCTACGTCGCGCCCGAGTTCGCTACTGATCCGGGTGCGGCGCGCTGCGGCTTCGTCGCCTATTCCACAGCTCAGCCTGGCGACATCATCGACTCGCTTGCCGCCGCCGCGCCGCTCGGCTCCTTCGCCTTCTTTCCGCCATTTCCCGTATCCGGCCTGGCTGAATTCATCTACCGATGCAGCGCCGGCCTTGACAGTATCGACGACGGCAAGCACGCGGTCCGCTTGATCTGGTACAGCGCGGACGGCACGCCGCGCAACCTCGAGGTCGTGCGTGCCCGGGCCGACGGTCGCGTCGTCGACTCGACACGCATCTACCTCGGGCTGATTCCGTCCGGCGAGCTCAATCGCCGCTGGGGGTTGCAGATCCCGCAAGCGGCGGTTGTCGCCGCAAGCGGCGACGAGCTGCTGATCGAAGCCGACCCCGGCCTGCCGCTGGCTCTGGCGCTGGAAATCGGTGCCAACTTGCCGGCTGCAGAAGGCGAGCACCGGGTGAGGATCAGCTTCGCCGGCGCCGACCGCGGGTTGCTGCGGGTGACCGTCATAGGGCGCAGCGAGCATCTTGCCGTGCTCGGCCTCGACGTGCGCTTTTTCCGTGCCCTGCCGAACGAAGATCCGGATGCGCCGCTCGACCTGCAGGCCATGCGCTTTCCGCTGCTGAGTCATGCAGAAACGCATCCCCTGGCACTCAGACTCGACTTCGCCGATCCGTATGCCGACGACCCGCTGTACACCGCGCACGACGGCGGCGGGATGCCTCGAGGCGAACTGCGTTTCGCTGCCGACGCCCCGCTCACTTCTCACCTCGCCACTGCGCACTCGCATCCCCTAGCACTTCGGGCGGTCGACGGCGCTTCGTTCGTGCTGACGCGCTCGCCGGTACTGGCAAGCCCGACGCTGGAGCTCCAGGACTTTGGGCACTATTGGTCGCCGTTCGGTAGCTTCGAGCTGTCGACGCCCGGCCGTAATGGTGGCGAGCAGCGGCTCCTGCACGGTCTGTCACACCACGAACTGCAGATTTTTGCCGGCGCCTCGGCCGGCATTCCAGGCGATCAGCTGCAATTCGCGCGCGGCCAGCCGGCGTTCGACGCCGCCTCGCTCGGCACAAGCTCTACGCTGGGGCTGTCAGCAGACAGCAACTCGTCTTTGCACGGCTTTGCGCAGACGTCGTGGGCAAGACTGCGCCGGCAGGCTGGGCGTACGGCAGAGCTATGGCTACAGCCCGAAGGCCTGCAGTCGTACGCTGCGGCCACTGGCGGAGACGAGCTTCTGTTCCGACCGATGCGGTGGGGCGTGCGAGACGCCTACTTTCCGCTGCCACCGCTGCTTGGCCTCAGCGGCAATGCTGGTGATGACCGGCAGCCCCTGCGCGAGGCGCTCGAATTCGAGCGCACTCGGCTGGCGCCGCTGCGGCGGGCGCTGCTGCGCGGCGCCTGGATCGACACCGCTGACGTGGCGGCGACCGACGCCGCCGAGCGGCGGACACCGCAGGGCTTCGCGGTGGAAACCGACGCCAACGGCTGGCGCGCTGTAGTGTTCGCACGCACGGCGCCCGACGTGGCGGCGCCCGCTGTCGCTTTCGACCTGCGCGCAACGACCACCGCGGGCGCAGCGCGGCTCGAGCACGCGCTGAGCCGCAATCGGCTGCTACTGGTCGCGCCGCTAGCCGCACTGCGCGGCGACCTCGTGCTCGGCGTCACCATACACGTCGCCGGCTGGCGGCTCGACGTATCACCGGCCGCCGGCGCGGCGCCGGACGGCGAGCCGATCCTACTGCTTAAGTACGACGACCGACCGCTGCGGCAACTCGTCGACGATCCGGCGAGCTGGACGACGCTCGGTGCGCCCGACGCAAAAGTCGTCGAGCGTCTGCGCGGCTGGCTCGCGCGACTGGATGGCGACTCGCTGCTCGAGCGCGCTCGACGCCGCGTCGACGACCCCAGCTGGAACGGCGTGCTGGTGCTCGGCGCTAGCCTCGGCTTGGGCGGCCTGCCCGAGCAGTTGCGCGGCCTGGCGGCCGGCCTGCCGTCACATCTTGCGGTCGACCATGTTGGCATCGACCTCACCACGATCGAGCCCGGCACCGCCGACACTTGGCGCAGCGCGCTGTTCGGCGTGGTCGACCACGACGACCGGGACGTGCCCTGGCGTCGCGACGGTGCGCTCGGCATGCGCGTGCCGTTGCTCAAGCTGCGCTTCGAGAACGACCAGGTCGACCGCTTCGAGTGCCGGCTCGAGCTCGATCTTGGCGAGCTGTTCGACGTTTCTGTCGGCAACGGTCGCACGCTCGCGCTGGAGGGACGCTACGAGAGCCGGGTCGGCGCCGACGGCCGCACCCAAGGCACCTTTATCTTCGAAGCCAGGGACCTGCCGCCACTCGAGCTGGCCGATGAGGCGCCGATTCGCGAGGTGCGCATCGACCGCGTGCGCTACCTCACCATCCAAGGTGGACATCAGACGACCGCGCGGCTCCTGGTCGACGGCAGCCTGCGCTTCGGCGAGTTTGCCGGTCTCGGTATCGACCTGTTCGGCATCGACGAGCTGCGCTTCGCCGACTTCGGCATCGGCATCCGCTTCGACCTCGACGACGGCGGGTTGAGCGGGCTCAAGCTCGACATCGACTACTCGAGCCTGCGCTTCGATCTCGACCTGTTCAACCGCAACGTCGGCCGCCGGCTGGGCTCGCTGCTCGGACGTTTTCCGCTCAAGCTGCGCGGGCTACGCGTCGGCAGCGGACTAAAGCTGCCCGACCTCGGCTTTCTCAAGCTCGGCCTGCCGCACGGCGGCGGCGGCGACTTCCGCTTCGGTCTCGATTTCGACCTCGACCTCGGCTCGCTCGGCGCGCTGGCCAAGCGGCTGGAGCGCTTCCAGCTCAAGCTCCTCCTCGGCTGGAAGTTGTCCTGGAAAGACGTCGTCGCCGGCTTTCGCATCGACGCCGGCGAAGGCGCCGGCAACCTCGACCTCGGGCTGCAGGGCATCCTGCGGCTGACTGCGGACCATTTCAACCTCAAGCGCGAGAGCGCGAGCGGCGGCGAGTTGCTGATCCTGTCGGCCGACGGCTGCCAGCTCGACGTCCTCGGTAAGCGCGTGCCGAGCCGCGACAACCAGCGTTTCGGCGTCTACCTGTTCGGCTCGTTGTCGAGCGGCGGGCTGTTCGAGCGGGCGGCGTGGCTCGCCAGCTATCGCGCAGCCGAGCAGGGCGACGACGGCTTGTCGGTGCGTCAACTCGTGCTCGGCCAGCGCATCGAGGTCAAGCTCGACGGCAGCAGTGCCAACCAGTTCGGCTCGGTGCGCGACGCCCTCGCCTACCTCGACCGCGCGCAGACCTTCGACGACGCCGCGGCCTTCGCCCGCTTCGCGTCGAGCCAGGGCACGATCCGCTACGCCCCCGAGCGCGACTGGTTCATCGCGCTCAACGGCAGTTTCTTCGGGCTGTTCGATCTCGGGCTGCTGCTGCAGGATCCGGCGCCATACGGCGTCTACGCCGCGTTCCCGGCCGGCGCGCCGATCTTCAGCTTCGACCTCGTCTACCAGAAAGTCGCCGACGGCATCGGCAAGTACCGCGTCGAGGTGCTGCTGCCGCCGGCCGCGCGCACGCTCGACCTCGGCGCGGTCGCCGTGTCGCTCGGCGCGATCACCATCGAGCTGTACACCGACGGCGGCTTCTACGTCGACCTCGGCTTTCCGCAGCACGTCGACTACGGCCGCTCGTTCGTGGTCCAGGGCGGACCATTCATAGGCAAGGGCGGCCTCTACCTCGGCCGTACTCCCGTCGGCGGCATCGACGAGTCGCGCATTCCGCCCGACTACCGCTTTCCGGCGCCGCTGCGGGCACAACCGACCTTCCGCGTGGGCTTCGCCCTGCGCATCGGCCTCGGCCGCGAATTCCAGCAGGGGGCGATCCGCGCCGGGCTCAGCGTCTCCGTGTTCGGCACGCTGGAAGGCGCGCTGGTGCGCTACTCGCTCGACGGTCGCGAGGGGACGCTGGTGCGGCTGGTCGGCGAGACCGGCATCATCGCCGAGGTCGAGGGTGCCGTCGACCTGCGGCTGATCCGCGCCCGGCTGATGCTGCGCCTGTACGCGACCAACGGCATCATCGTCATGACCGGCCGGCCGGTGCTGTTGTTCGTCGAGGCCGGCGTCACCGTCGAGATCGACCTCGAAATCGGCCGCATCCGCATCTTCGGCAGGACCTTCTCGATCACCATTCACCTGTCGTTCAACGCGCATCTGCGTTTCGAGTGGGCGCTCGGCGAGCGCGACGCCAGCGTGCCGGCGGTCGCGCTCGACGCCGCCGGCCCCGCCTGGCAGGCACCGGCGCTCGCCGAGTTGCTCGACTGGACCGAGCCGCGGCCGCTGACGATCGAGGTGATCGCCGATGTCTCGCGCTCGACCGACCGCGCTGCGCCGCAGGCGCAGCTCGTGCTGCTCGGCTATTGCCGGCGCGACGGCGACGAGCCGCCGCTGGCGGCACTGCCGCAGGCGCTCACGGCGTGGGCGGTGTGGACCGGCCGCCACCTGCTCGACACCGGCGGCAAGCGCGCGACCGACGTGCTGCTCGACCTCGAGAAATTGCGGCAGCTCGACCACTGGCTGGCCGGCACGCCCGACGGCGTGGTCAGCGACGCGCCCGGCGTGCCTGCGTTCGCCGCGCTGCCGTTCGAGCTACTGGAAGCCGGCGTCGCCACGCTGCTGCGCATTCGCGTGCGCCCGCCCGCGGCCGACGCGGCGGCGGGCGGCGGCGCCGACCTGGTCGCGCTGCCGCCGGCGCTGGCCGTCGGCGTCGGCGGCGACGCGCGCGACCTGATGACCTACGACGAGCTCGACGATGCCGAAGCGCAGCGCCTGTTCCGCCATCTCGATCGCCAGCTCGCCGCAGCGCCAACCGCCGCGCCGGCGCCGGCCGATGCCGAGACCGTCCGCTACAGCCTAGCGCGGCGCGTGTTCCGCGACTGGTGCGAGCTGCTGGTGCGCACCACGCTCGGCGAGCTGCGCCAGCAGTTCGCCGACCGCGGCAGCGCGGCCGTCAGCCTCGGCGAGTTGCTCACCCGCCTTGGTCGCCACGGGCGCTGGAACGAACTACTGGCGCGCACCAGCCGGCAACTGCTGGCCGGCCTGCGCGTGCCGGCCGCCGACGGCGCCGCGTTCGTGCCTCTGCTCGAGCGCATCGGCCTCGCCGTGCCGTTCCCCGACGACGACGCGCTCGCGCTCGAACTGCGCCGCTCGCCGCAAGCGATCGGCGATATCGACATCGCCGGCGACCTGGCGCTCGACGGACTGGCGGCGTACAAGACCGCGATCGAGCAGGCCGTGCCCGCGATCGCCATCGACTCGGTGACGGCGCTACCCGCGGTGCGCACCCAGCCGCGCTCGTTCA
>Ga0116177_10003886_pt1 | contig 10893 bp, 9 predicted proteins | sample AD_STIC10_MetaG_FD_89750 | JGI IMG/M metagenome (GOLD analysis project Ga0116177, IMG submission 89750) | Active sludge microbial communities of municipal wastewater-treating anaerobic digesters from USA - AD_STIC10_MetaG | ecosystem: Engineered > Bioreactor > Anaerobic > Digestate | place: USA...
AATGGCAGGGTAACCTCGGAATTTGGCATGCGCCGTGGCCGTCCCCACAAGGGCATCGACATCGCCAACAAATCCGGAACGCCGATCTACGCGGTTTTGGACGGAGTGGTTGTCTATTCCGGGACTCAGCGCGGCTACGGGAATGTTGTCCTGATCGAGCATCCGAACTTTGTGATGACGGTTTACGCCCACAACGAAAAGAACTTGGTGAACGTGGGCGACCACGTGAGCCAGGGTCAGCAAATCGCCAGAATGGGCTCCACTGGAAATTCCACCGGCCCCCATCTGCACTTTGAATACCGTGTCAAGGGGACGGCTCTCAATCCCCGCAAGGTGTTGCCGTTATAATGTTTAAGGCAAACGGGTCCTAATGAACCGGGAAAATGTTTTTGCGGACCAGGCGCTGCAAAATTACCTGAAGGAAATATCCAAGTTTAAGGCCCTGAGCCGCGAAGAGGAATACGAACTGGGCGTCCGGGCCAAAGCCGGTGACCAGGATGCCATAAACCAGTTGGTGCAGGCGAACCTCAAATTCGTAGTCAAGATAGCCGCCCGCTACCAAAACAGGGGCCTTTCCCTTTCCGAACTGATCAGCGAAGGCAACATCGGCCTGCTGAAAGCGATCGAGAAATTCGATCCGGAAAAAGACATCAAACTAATATCCTACGCCATCTGGTGGATAAAACAGCGCATCATGCTGGCTGTTTCGGAAAAAAGCTCCCTTATTCGCGTGCCTCTGGGCAAATCAAGCTCCGTCCACCGGGTGAAAGCCACTCGGGACCGTATGTACGCCGAGACCGGGCTCAAGCCATCCAATGAGGAACTGAGCGAAAAGATGAACATCACGGAGAAATCCATCGAACAGCTTCAAGACCAGATGGTCGAAACGACCTCATACGACGAACTTATCTCCAACGGTGATTTCCAGGAATTTACCACCCGCGACATGATCGCGGACGACGATTTGGTCGACCCTCAGCAGATTTATCACCGCGAACGCCTGCAGCATAAGATCAACCGGGCCATCGAAAAGCTGGACCAGCGCGAAGCTGACATCATCCGCACTTATTATGGCCTGAACGCCGGGCAGGAAACCCAGAACTTTGCCCGGATCGCTGAAAAGATGGGGCTTTCGCGGGAAAGAGTGCGCCAAATCCAGAAAGAAGCGCTGAAGAAAATTCTATCCGACCTCAAGCCAGAGGAGGATGCCCTAGTGGACGAATTTATAGAAAAATACAGCACCTGAGCCTGTCTCGGGTAGCGGAGAACAGACATGTATAAGAACTTCGACGAAATGGTGAGCGCCGTGAAAGCCAGCCGGCGCGGCACCGTGATCATTTCAGCCGCGCAAACGGAATCCGTTCTCGACGCGGCAATTCTGGCCAAACAGGAAGACCTGGCCGACTGCCTGCTGGTGGGCGACAAACCCAAAATCCTGGCCCTGCTGGAAAAGATGGCGCCCCAGCACACTAACTCCTTTGAGATCGTGGATATCGGCCCCGACCTGGTGAAAGCCGCCAAAGTGAGCGTCCAGCTTGCCCGGGAAGGCAAAGGCGACATTATCCTGAAAGGCAAGACTGACTCCGGCCAGCTTCTTAGGGCTGTTCTGGACAAGGAAAACGGCTTGCGCGTGAGCGACGTGATCTCTGACGTTCTAGCCTACGAACATCCCGAAGGCCTGAAACTGCTCACCGACGGCGGGGTTAACCTGGTCCCGGACCTCAAGGAGAAGGTGACGATCGTGAAAAACGCTGTCCAGGTGGCCCACAGCCTGGGTTCCGAACTGCCAAAGGTGGCGATGATCACCGCTGTGGAAAAGGTTAACCCCAAAATGCCGGCCACGCTTGACGCCGCCATCATCTCAAGGATGAATGCCCGGAACCAGATCACAGGCTGTGTCGTGGAAGGCCCTCTCGCTTTCGACATCGCGGTGGACATCAACGCCGCCAGGATAAAGGGCATCGAATCCCCCGTCGCCGGGGTCGCGGATGTCTTCGTTGTGCCTAACATTGAGGCTGGAAACGTCTTCGGTAAGATGCTCACCTACTATTGCGGATTTCGCGTGGCGCACGTGGTGGTGGGCACCAAAGCTCCCATCCTCATCCCCTCCCGTGCAGATCGCGGCGAACTGAAAATGCTCTGCATGGCGATGGCCCTGGCCTGTATGAACAAGTGATCCTGCGCGTTCTTCAGGTTGGCAAGACCAAGGAAGGCTGGCTGAAGGAAGGAATCTCCGAATACATGAAACGGCTGGCCCCGATGATGAGACTGGAGGTGACGGATATAGCTGACGTGAGCCTCAAAACAGCCGGCAGCCCCGACGCCGTGAAAGCCAGGGAAGCCGCTCTGTGCCTGAAACGCCTTGCACCGGAAGATTTCGTGGTCCTGATGGACGAACGTGGCGAAGCCAAAACTTCGCTTGAATTTGCAGAGTTTTTGAATAACTTGTCTTCAGAGAAGTCGGTCGTTTTCCTGATCGGCGGAGTGTATGGCGCGCACGAAAGCTTGAAAACCCGGGCCAATGCTTGCCTGAGCCTGTCGGCTTTGACTTTCACGCACCAGATGGCGCGGCTGGTTCTGGTTGAACAGATCTACCGCGCGCTGATGATCAACAATGGTAGAAGCTACCACTATTAAAAGTTTCAGAGGCCTCCGATGACCTATGCAATGCTTGCCACGACGATGCAAAACTTCACGCAGTCCCTACTGATCCTTCTGCAGGGGATGGGTGGAATCTTCCTGTTCATGGGCTTGTTTTACGGCCTGATCGTTGCCCTGGAGAAAATCTTCCAGGGAAAGAAGGAACCATGAATAAGTTCTATGCCGTACTGGCTTTCCTGCTGATTGCCTGCTCAGCTTTTGCTTCCGTACGGGTGCTGGAACGTTCAGCTAACCAGATTCTGCTGGAGTATCGGTTGGAAAGCTATAAACTGAGCGAAGTGGATGATATGCTTCGGGTGGACGTGGCCGGGATGGATTATGACATCCGCTCCGGCGCTCCGTTGCTGCCGCTGGAAGAAGCTCGGATTGCGCTTCCTCCCGGAGGCGAGGTCAACGCCGTGCTGATCAGCTCCAGCCAGAGCCAGGCCACACTTTCCAAGCGGTTGTTGCCTGTGCCGGAAGTAAGGCAGAACGAAGACGTCTCCTCGCATGTTTACAAAATCGATGAAAGCCTATATCTGAATGGCTCCAAATCCTTGCTTACAACCTCCGTCTCCACTTTCAGAGGTTTGGATTTTTGCGCTCTGCACATCCGCCCCTTTGCCTACGACGGGCGCTTCGGGCTCACCGTCACCGATCAGGCCATCATCCGGGTGGACATTTCCGGCGACACATCCCACCGGAGCCTGCCCCAGAGCGACGAACTACTGGATTTGTTCAGTGAAACCCTGATCAATCCCGGGCAAGCCCGCCAATGGCAAAAACAGACCAGTAACGCGGTTTTTTACTCTGATTTTTCCCGGGCGGATTACTGGTTTCGGCTGGAAACAGACCGCGAAGGAATGTTCCGCATCGACCCAGATCAACTGACGGGATTTCCACTTGCGGATATCGACCCCCGTTCGTTCCGCCTCTTCAGCAACGGAGGCAAGCTGCTTCCCTTCACGATAATCAACCCCGGCAACGAGTTTGTGGAGGTGCCCATCCGCGTTGTCGGCGAAGAAGACGGCAGCTTCGACCCCTGGGACTACATCGTTTTTTATGGCACAACCCGGGATGGCACAGAAAAGAACATCAGCCTGCAAAATAACCAGACATATTACAACCCATATTCCGGAAACACTGTTTATTGGCTCACCTTTGCCGGGGAATTCGGCGGAGACCCTCTGCGAATGGTAACTTTGCCACAGGAACATAGCTGGTATGCCCAGACCTCCAAATCCCGTGAATTGACCCGCCTGGAAACTGAAACCCATCGCCGTGAGATAATAGGCTTCGATTGGTATATGACCCGCATGTTCAGCAACTCCAATTCCGAGTACGAGTTCGAGCTTCAGTTGCCAGACCTGGATCCCTCCGCTGACCAAGCCCTTAGTTTCATCATTCGCCAGGAAGATACAAGTATAGACTCCCTCTGGCACAATATCAATGTCTTTGTGAACGGAGTGCCCGTGCAGGCGGATACTCTGGGCTCCACCAACTTCAAATGGAGAGGCTTGGGAGATTATCTGTTTTACAAAAATGTCTCCAGCTTCGTCAGCGGCCAAAACACCGTCCGGATAAGAGTGCTGAGAAATTCCACCGACAACCTTTTCCTGAACTGGATCACCGTTGACTACACCCGAACCATTAATAAAGGCAGCGGTCAGAATTTAGTGAACCAAATGGCCCTCAATTATGAGGTCCCCATCCGCTACAACCTTTCCGGCAGCGCCGACACCCGTGTGTACCGGGTAAATGGCCTGGCTGATGTGAAAATGGTGCCGCTCATGAGTTCCGATGGACAGAATTACTTTGTAAGCGCTGGCTTCAGCAATACCAAATACTGGCTCAGTAATGATCATGAGCTCCACAGTCCCGTGATCGTTGGTTTGGTGGAAACCAACGATCTTGCCAGGATTCAGTCTCAATATGACAATGTGATCATCACGGCGGACGAATTTCAAACCCAGGCCCTGTCCTTGGCGGACATGTATCTTCAGGACTATGGCAAACGCAGTCTGGTGGTGAAGCAGAGCGACATCTTCAACCAGTTCAACGGCGGCCATCCTGACCCCGTGGCCCTGCGCCAGTTCCTGCGCTACGCTTGGTACAACTACCCCACGCCCAAGATAAGCTCCGTGACCCTGATCGGCCTTGGCACCAGCGACTGGCGCAACAATTCCAAGCAAGCCCAGGGAAAGAACAAACTTATCGTCTTCCAGCGTGGTTCGATCGCTTCGGACGACTATTTTGTGATGCTCACCCAGTCATTGTATCCCGAACTTACGATTGGGCGCTACCCCGTGACCAATTCCAACGAACTGGCGATTATGCTATCGAATAGGGAAAACTATGTACGCAACCCCCAGGGCGGCTGGTGGCGGAATTCCGCCGTACTGCTGGCTGACGACCTCTACAACAGTTCCGCCACTATCGAAACCATCCACAGCGTCCAAACAGAGGCAGCGGGGAATAATATCCATCCCAGCATTCTCACCGACAAGATCTTTGCCTGGGAATACGAATACGACGAGTTTCAGAACAAACCCGGGGCCAGGGATGACATGATGGCCGCCATTAACGAAGGCCGGCTGATCTGGCTCTACACCGGCCATGGCGCTTATGATAAACTGGGCGCAGAAGACTATTTCAACGGCGCTGCGGACATGGGCCGGTTCAACAATCAGGACAGACTCCCCTTCTTCATAGCATCCTCCTGCTCGGTTTGCCACTTCGACTATTGGGGTTTTGAAAGCCTGGGACAGAAAACCGTGATGATGGACAACTTCGGAGCCATAGCCTCATTTGCTGCCAGCCGCAGCAGCTCGCCTACCAGCAACGGCCCCATGATGAATCATTTGCTTGATAAACTCACCAACGGACGCAACTCATTGGGCCAGTCCATCATGATTGCCAAGATCCTCAACACGCAAAGCAACGATAACGACGCCACCTACATGCTGATGGGGGATCCCCTGCTGAATGTGGTTCCGCCTGTGCGCGATAGTCTGATGACCGTGTCAGGCCGGACTGCACAGGGAGACACCCTGCACGCCAGGGACCTGGCAATAGTATCCGGGTCTTTTTCCTCCTCGCCTGTCAGCGGCACTTTTGAGATCAAAGCCTTCAATACCAAGAGGGAGTACGACTTGGGCTGGCATACCCTCGTCACCCAACGCGGCGCCCCTCTTTTTTCCGGCAGCGCCACTGTGACCGGAGGAGCCTACCAGACCGAATTCATCGTTCCGGATGATGTGACCCCAGGCAACAATGGCTTCATAGTTTCCTATGTCTGGGATCCCGCCCAGAAACAAGACTACACGAGCTACCACTATCCCCTGGCCCTCAGTGACGACGCGGTGACAGCCGAAAATCCCGATGCGCCGGAAATAAAACTCTATATTGGCAGTTACGATTTCCGCCCCGGCGACACCGTTGGCACCAACACCACGCTTTACGCCAAGATTTCGGACAGCAACGGGATCAACGTCACGGGTAGTTTTGGACACAATATAATGCTGATCCTGGACAACTCGCTCCAGCCTGTGCCAGTGACGGATTATTTCATCTATGACCTGGATTCCTACACCACCGGCCTACTCACCTTCCCCCTGACCGGGCTGAGCGAAGGCTCCCACACTCTCCAACTGATTGCTTTCGATAACTTTAACCTCCCCGCCGTGGCCAGCGTTGAGTTCAACGTGAAGGAAAGCGGCGAACTGGCCATCGAACGCTTCCTCATCTACCCCAACCCCATGCAAAGCTCCACCAGCTTCACTTTCACGCTCTCCCGCGATTGCGACCTCACCCTCGACATCTACTCAGTCACCGGGAAAAAGATACACAGCTTCCAGACCAGCGGACGCCAGGGTTTCAACGCCATTCCCTGGGATGGCCGGGACAAACGGGGTGACCGTTTCGCCAACAACACCTATTTCGTGAAGGTACGCGCCTCCGTCGACGGTCTCAAGGCCGAGGCCACCGAACGCCTGGTGATCTATAAATAAGGATTTGCCCATGCTTTTGTACAACACCGCCAAGCGCGCCAAGGAGGAATTTGTTCCCCTCACTCCGGGCCAGGTGAAAATGTATGCCTGCGGACCAACTGTCTATAACTACTTCCACATCGGCAACGCCCGCGCCTTTCTCACTTTTGACGTCCTCCGCCGCTACTTCGAATTCCGCGGCTACAAAGTGGATTACGTGCAAAACATCACCGACATCGAAGACAAGATCATCGCCTAGTCGCTTGAAGAGGGGGTGTCCTACAAGGAGGTCGCGGACAAGTATGCCAAAGCCTTTCTGGAAGACAGCGCGTCCCTCGGCATCCGCAGACCGACCCATCAGCCCCGTGCCACGGAAGTGCTTCCGGAGATCATCGCCGCCATCGCCGCTCTGGAAAAAAGCGGCCACGCCTACGAGGTGAACGGCGACGTCTATTTCGACACCGCCTCCCTGCCTGAATATGGCCAGCTCTCCGGCAAAAAGACAGAAGAACAGCTTCCCGGCGCCAGAGTGCTGGAAAACCTCCAGAAACGCAATCCGGCCGATTTCACGCTTTGGAAGGCCGGAAAACCCGGAGAGCCCGTCTGGAACAGCCCCTGGGGCGTAGGACGGCCGGGCTGGCACACTGAATGCGTGGTAATGGGCCAGAAGTATCTGGGCGAAACCTTCGACATCCACGGCGGAGGCGCCGACCTCATTTTCCCCCATCACGAGAATGAACTCGCCCAGGCCCTCGCCCTCACCGGCAAACCCCTGGCCAGATACTGGATGCACAATGGTTTTCTGAACGTTGATGGCGACAAGATGAGCAAGAGCCTCAATAATTTCTTCACCGCGCGGGACATTCTGGCCCGGCACAGCGCCGAGGCCATTCGCTTCTTCTTCCTCTCGAAGCACTACCGTTCCCCGATAGATTTCAACCGCGAAATCATCGAGGAATCCGAACGCGCGGTGAAGAACTTTTATGCCGCCCTTCGCGACATCGATTACAAGAGCATAAGCTCCGCCCTTGACGGCAGTTATGAATCTTCCGAACAGGCTTTCGTGGAAGCAATGGACGACGACCTGAACACCGCCAAAGCCCTCGCCGTGCTCTTCGACCTCGTCCGTCACTGCAAAAACGGGCAACTGCCAAGGCCACAGCGGGAGCAGGCAGCGTTGATGCTGGTAAGGCTGGGAGAGGTTTTAGGCTTCTTCTCAGATCTTTCCGAAAAGCTGAACACGGCTTTGCCAGACCTTTCCCGACAACTGGTGGAACTGCTGCTCACTTACCGCCGGGAAGCCCGCGAGAACAAGGATTGGAAACTTTCGGATCGGATCAGGGACGACCTGGCTTCATTGGGTGTGGAGTTGCGCGACACCCCAAGCGGCTGCGACTGGAAAATAAAAGATTAGGAGGCAGAAATGGCCATCGGTAAACGCAAAATAATCCTCATCCTCATCATAGCCGTCCTGGCGCTGGCAGCCGCTTTTATCCTGCTGCGGCATCTGCTGCCCGCCAGCCTGGACAAACCGGAAAGCATCGTCTGGAACGATTCAACCGGAACCTTCATGGTCTCAAACGTCGGCAGCGGAAAAATCCTAAGTCTCGAAGAAGAGGGACGCTACACCGTTTTCGCCAAGGGACTCAAAGCCCCTCGCGGCCTCAAGGTTGTGGATGAACTGCTATATGTAACCGACGACACCAGCATCGTGGCCCTGGACCTCAAGACCGGAGAACAAAAAGCCAACATCCCCATCAAAGGCGCTAAGATGCTCAACGACATTGAAAAGGACCATCTTGGCAAGCTCTACCTTACAGATACCAAGGGCAATTGCGTCCATGTGTTCGATCCTGGCACCAATCTCACCATCAAGCTTAGTTCTCCCCTGCTGAAAGCACCCAACGGCATCGTGTATGACGGCCCCCGCCGCCAGATGTTCATCGTTGGTCTCACCGAAGAATCGCCCATCCTGGCCCTGGACGTGAACACCCAGTCTTTCAGCGTTTTCAAAAATACCCTCTACAACGATTTGGACGGCATCGCCATCGACGACCTGGGCCGCATCTATTACAGTTCCTGGGGCGAAAAATGCCTGTTCATGATCCCCCAGGAACAGAACCGCACTCTGATCTGGCAATCTGATCTCCAGTCCCCGGCTGACATCTATTACCATAAGCCGACCAATGAAATCCTCGTGCCGCTGATGGAAAAGAACCAGATCCTGCGCTTCAAGGTGGATTGAGCCAGGTTTTGAAGCCAGTCCAGAGTTTTATCTTCTCTGGGGCCGGAGAAATCTCCCTGACCGATTTCCCCTGCCCGTAACATGTCCACAAATATCTATATCGGAGTAGCCTCCAGCCATGACTTTTCTTGACTTCCTGAACCTTGTTGGCGGCCTCGCGCTCTTCATCTACGGTATGAACATGATGAGCGAAAACCTGCAGGCCGTGGCCGGAAACGAGATGCGCCGCATCCTCAAGAAGATCACCAACACACCCTTCAAAGGCGTTCTGGTGGGCGTTGCCATCACCGGCGTCATCCAAAGCAGTTCAGCCACCACCGTGATGCTCATCGGCCTGGTCAACGCCGGGATAATGACCCTGCAGCAGGCCGTCGGAGTGGTGATGGGCGCCAATATCGGCACCACCGTCACCGCCCAGCTCATCGCCTTTAACATCGGCGACGTCGCCCTGGCTTTCGTGATCGTCGGCGTGGTGGGAACCTTCCTCAAGCGCAGCCGCAGAATGGAACACTGGAGCCTGATCATTCTGGGCTTCGGCCTCCTGTTCGTGGGTCTGAACCTGATGTCAGCATCCGTCGCGGTCTTGAAGGATTCGTCTTTTGCCAGGCAAATTCTGGCCCGGGCGGCGGATTACCCTCTGCTTGCCATTCTGGCCGGAGCGCTCTTCACCATGATCATCCAGAGTTCCTCCGCTTCCGTGGGTATCGTGATGGTTCTGGCCACCAACGGCCTCATCTCCTTTGAGGGCGCTATGTATCTGGTTTACGGCGACAACATCGGCACCACGATCACCGCCTGGCTGGCCGGCTTGGGGGCGAACAACACCGCCAAAAGGGTGGCCCTGGTCCACACTTTGTTCAACATCATCGGAACGGTCGTCATCGCCACGCTCACCTATCAGGGAATTTACAAGGTTTTCATCAACGCCATCACTCCCGGAAACGTTTATCTGGGAGAAAACATGGGCCGCCATATCGCCAACGCCCATACCTTCTTCAACGTCCTGAACACTCTCTGGATGCTGCCTTTCGCCGGGCTCCTCGCCAAACTGGCGGAACGCATGATTCCCAAAGACCCCGAGGACCTGGTCTCCTTGGGCGAACCCAAACACCTGAACTACCATCTGATACACGATTCGCAGCTCGCCATCGACCAATCCATCAAAGAAATGCGCGAAATGCTGCGCCTCGTGCGCCTCGGCCTCTTCGTTTCCTATGAAGCTTTCCGAGACAAGAATTACAAAAAGCAAATCCGCGTATCCCGCATCGAAAGTGCCATCGACCACCTCCAGCGTGAAATCACCCGCTACCTGGTGACCGTGAACGAGCGCACCAACGCCCAGACGATCATCCAAAAAATCCCCGCCCTCCTCCACAGCGTGAACGACATCGAAAAGATCGGCGACTTCACCGAGGAGGTCAACCGCATCCTCAACTACCAGATACCTGCCCAAAAAGACAGCCTCTCCCCGGAATTCCGGGCCATGATAGACGACTTTCACAGCCGCGTTATCGAGATGCTGGACCTCTCCATCGAGTACATTGAGGAATTCAAGCCCGTTTACACCTTTAAGATAATTGAGTTAGAAGGCCGCATCAATGAACTGCACCACAGCCTCCGCGCCAAGATAATGAAACAGATCCAAAACGCGGCCTGCGACCCCGTTGGAGGGCTTAACACCATCGACTACATCGACGCCATGGAGCTCATTGCCGACAAGCTCAAAAACCTCGTAAAGGCCGGTACTTACAACTTCATCTACAACGTGGACATCCTGGAAACGGATGAGGACAACCATCCGGTGACGCCGAACAAAAGCTGAAGCTGCCAGTGGTTCTGTGAATAAGTCTAACTGGCTATATTAGAAGGCTTTCTTCCAACCACCTTTACGCCTTCTTAGCCGTCTCAAGTTTGCCTGCCCTTCGCTTCCCTCCATCCTCCCGCCTGAAATGCGGGAACTCCGCGGGAGGCGGATCTGTGGCGCGCGGAATGGGGTTAAGCAGGAAACGGAGTTGCTGT
>Ga0116177_10003887_pt1 | contig 10891 bp, 8 predicted proteins | sample AD_STIC10_MetaG_FD_89750 | JGI IMG/M metagenome (GOLD analysis project Ga0116177, IMG submission 89750) | Active sludge microbial communities of municipal wastewater-treating anaerobic digesters from USA - AD_STIC10_MetaG | ecosystem: Engineered > Bioreactor > Anaerobic > Digestate | place: USA...
GAGATCGAGCTCGCGTGGCGGCCCGGCCGGCGCGTCGCCGAGCGGCTCGACGCCCAGCCCTTCGACGCGATCCACATCGCCACCGAAGGCCCGCTCGGCTGGGCGGCGCGGGCCCACTGCCGCCGGCGCGGCTGGGCGTTCACGACCGCCTTCCACACGCGCTTTCCGGAGATCCTGGCGAAGGCGCTGCACCTGCCCGAGCGCTGGGGCCATGCGCTGTTCCGGCGTTTCCACGCCGCGTCGGCCGGCGTCATGGTGCCCAGCCACGGCATGCTCGAGATCCTGCGCGGCCACGGCTACGGCCGGCTGCGCGCCTGGTCGCACGGTGTCGACCTGAGCCTGTTCGAGCCGCGGCCGGGCGCCGACCTGGGCCTGCCGCGCCCGGTGTTCCTGTACGTCGGTCGGGTGTCGGTGGAAAAGAACCTCGACGCCTTCCTGGCGCTCGACCTGCCGGGCTCGAAGCTGGTCTGCGGCGTCGGGCCGCGGCTCGAGGCGCTGCAGCGCCAGTTCCCTGGCGTGCACTGGCGCGGCATCGTGCCGCGGGCCGAGCTGGCGGCGCTGTACGCCGCGGCCGACGTCTTCGTGTTCCCGGGCCGCAGCGAGACCTTCGGCCTGGTGATGCTCGAGGCCATGGCCTGCGGCACGCCGGTGGCCGCGTTCCCGGTGGCCGGCCCGCTGGACGTGGTCGGCGACTCCGACGGCGGCGTGCTCGACGAGGACCTGCGCGCCGCCGCGCTGCGTGCGCTCGCGCTGCCGCGGGATCGTGCCCGGGCCCGCGCGCTGGCCTTCGACTGGGCGGCGGTGTGCGAGCAGTTCGTCGGTTTCCTCGTGCCGGCGCACGCCGGCGATGTCGGGTCTGTCACCAAACCGTCGCAGAAGCTTCATAAACTGGTGTCATGAACGACTCGACTGCGCAGACCGCGCTCGTGATGCCGGCGCTGCTGAACCGCGAGCGCGCGATCCTCGAGTTCAACCGGCGCGTGCTGGCGCAGGCGCGGCGCACCGACGTGCCGCTGCTCGAGCGCCTGCGCTACGTCTGCATCGTGTCGTCGAACATGGACGAGTTCTTCGAGGTGCGCTTCGCCGACACGCTCGAGGCCTCGCGCCGCCCCGGCGCCGGCGTCACGAGCCGCGACCTCGCCACCGTGGCCGCCGAGGCCCACGCCCTGATCGACGACCAGTACGCCGTGTTCAACGACGAGCTGATGCCGCTGCTGCAGCACCACGGCCTGGTGATCCGCAACCACGCCGACCGCAACGAGGCGCAGCGCCGCTGGGTGTCGAACTTCTTCCACCAGCAGGTGCGGCCGCTGCTCGTGCCGGTCGGCCTGGACCCGTCGCATCCCTTCCCGTTGGTGGCGAACAAGTCGCTCAACTTCATCGCGCGGCTTGCCGGCAAGGACGCCTTCGGCCGCGCCAACACCATCGCCATCGTCAAGGTGCCGCGGGTGCTGCCGCGCGTCATCAAGCTGCCGCGCGCGGCCTGCGCCGCCGGCGTGCAGGAGTTCGTGCTGCTCACCAGCGTGATCCGCGCGCACCTGGGCGAGCTCTTCCCGGGGCGCGAGGTCGAGGCGTTCTCGCAGTTCCGCGTGACGCGCGACTCCGACCTCGACGTCGACGAGGACGACGTCACCAACCTGCGCCAGGCCTTGCGCAGCGGCCTGACGACGCGGCACTTCGGCCAGGCGATCCGGCTCGAGGTCGTCAACACCTGCCCGCCGGAGCTGGCCGACTTCCTGCTGCAGCAGTTCGACCTGCCGGCCGCGGCGCTGTACCGCGTCAACGGCCCGGTCAACCTGGTGCGCCTGAACCAGCTGATCGACCAGTGCGAGGCCGACGAACTGCGCTTCCCGCCCAGCGAACCGGTGTGGCCCGAGGCGCGCCTGCCGCGCGAAGGCTCGATCTTCGAGCGCCTGCGCAGCGCCGACGTGCTGCTGCACCACCCCTTCGAATCCTTCGACCCGGTCGTGCAGTTCCTTCGCGAGGCGGTCAACGACCCCGACGTGCTGGCCATCAAGCAGACCATCTACCGCACCGGCAGCGAGTCGCCGCTGATGGACCTGCTGATCGAGGCGGCCCGCAACGGCAAGGAGGTCATGGCCGTGGTCGAGCTGAAGGCGCGCTTCGACGAGGAGGCCAACATCAACTGGGCCGAGCGGCTCGAGGCCGTGGGCGCGCAGGTGGTCTACGGCATCGTCGGGCTGAAGACGCACGCCAAGCTGCTGCTGGTCACGCGGCGCGAGGACGGCGGCCGCCGCCTGCGCCGCTACGCCCACCTGTCGACGGGCAACTACAACCCGAAGACCGCGCGCCTGTACACCGACCTCGGTTACCTCACCGCCGACGAGGCGCTGACGAGCGACGCCGACGCCGTCTTCCAGCAGCTCGCGAGCCTGGGCCGCACGCGGCCGTTGAAGCAGTTGCTGCAGGCGCCGTTCACGCTGCACCGGCGCATGGTGCAGCTGGTCGAGCGCGTCGCCGAGGCGGCGCGCGTCGGCCAGCCGGCGCGCATCGTCGCCAAGGTCAACGCGCTGACCGACGTGCCGCTGATCGAGGCGCTGGTGCGCGCCGCCCAGGCCGGCGCGTCCATCGACCTGATCGTGCGCGGCGCGTGCATGCTGCCGCCGGGGATCCCGGGCGTGACCGACCGCATCCGCGTGCGTTCGGTCGTCGGCCGCTACCTCGAGCACTCGCGCGTGCTGTACTTCCGCTGGGGCGCCGGCGGCGAGGACGAGGCCCTGTACCTCAGCAGCGCCGACTGGATGGGGCGCAACATGTTCCGCCGCATCGAGGTGGCCTGGCCGGTGCGCGACGCGGCGCTGCGCCAGCGCGTCATCGACGAATGCCTGGTGCCCTACCTGCACGACCGCCAGGACGCCTGGCGCCTGCTGCCCGACGGCCACTACGAGCGCGACGGCAGCGACGGCCCCAGCGCCCAGCGCGCGCTGATGCAGCGCTACCGGGGCGCCTGATGGACCTGATCCTGTGGCGCCATGCGGAGGCGGTGGCCGAGCGCGAGGACCTGCCCGACCTGGAGCGGCCGCTGACGACCAAGGGCGAGCGCCAGGCGGCGCGCATGGCCGAGTGGCTGAACCACCGCATCGCGCACTCGACGCGCGTGCTCGTCAGCCCGGCGCGGCGCTGCCAGCAGACCGCCAAGGCGCTGGGCCGGCATTTCAAGACGCTGGACCTGCTCGCGCCCGACGGCCACGGCGAGGCGCTGCTGAAGGCCGTGCGCTGGCCCGACGCGAACGAGCCGGTGATGGTCGTCGGCCACCAGCCGACGCTCGGGCTGGTGGCTTCGCACCTGCTGGGCGAGCACCCGCAGCCCTGGGCGATCCGCAAGGGCGCCGTGTGGTGGCTGCGCAGCCGCGACCGCGAGGGTTCGGCCCAGGTGGTGCTGCACGCGGTGATCGGCCCCGACCTGCTGTAGCCCCCCGGCCGCGGCGCGCGCCGCGCTGTGTACAGTGCGGCCCCCGCCCGGGATCTTCCGCACCATGACCTCTCCCGACGCCCCCGCGCTGCAGCGCGACCGCTTTCTCGATCCCGCCGCACCGGCCTCCGCCGGGGCCCGGCGCGTGCTGCAGCTGCTGCTGGCGCAGGACGGCTCGGCCACGCGCCTGTGCGAGACCGTCGCGGGCGGGCCGGTGGAGCTGCGGCTGTGGTCGCAGCGTCTCGTCGACGATCCACCCGCGGAGGTCCGGCGGGCGCTGCCGGGCGGCCGCTGCCTCGAACGCTGCACCAGCCTGTGCGCGCAAGGCCAGGTGCTGATGGACAACCTGTCGTACGTCGCGCTCGAGGCGCTGCCCGAGGGCCTGCGGCGCGGACTCGAACGCGGCGAGGCGCCGATCGGCCACCTGCTGGCCGGCGCGTGGACGCGCCGGGCCTTCGTCGACGCCCCCGGGGTGCTCGAGCGGCTGTGGGCGCAGGTCGGCCTGCCCGACGGGGCGGCGTCGCGCGCCTACGTCGTGAGCACGCCGGAGGGGCCGCTGATGCTGATCGCCGAGACCTTCCGGCGCGGCCTGTGGTGGCCGGGCTGATCAGGCACTGCGCACCCTCAGGGACGCGTAGCCGCGGTACAGCGTGCTCGTCACGCGGCGCGGTGCGCCGACGAGCTCGGGCCGCGGCAGGCGCTGCAGCAGGCGCTCGAAGACGAGGGTCGCCTCCATCAGCGTCAGCCCGGCGCCGATGCAGGCGTGCGCACCGGCGCCGAAGGACAGCGGCGGACCTGCAGCGCGGTCGGGGTCGAACCGGTCCGGGTCCGCGTGGCGCGCGGGGTCGCGGTTCGCCGAACCGATCAGCGCCAGGACCAGGTCGCCGCGGCGCAGCGTCTGGCCGTGCAGCACCCGGTCGGCCGTGACGCGCCGGCCGGTGTACTGCACCGGGCTGTCGTGGCGCAGCACCTCGCGCAGCGCCGCCGGCAGGCGCGCCGGTTCGCGTCGCAGGCGCTGCCAGAGCGCCGGGTCGGCGGCGAAGGTCGCCATCGCCGTGCCGAGCAAATGGCGCGTCGTTTCGTGGCCGGCGAACAGCAGCATCGCGCACTGCGCGAGCAGTTCGGTGGTGTCGGCCACGCCGCCGTCGGCCTGCGCCTGGACGAGGCGGCCGACGAGGTCGTCGCCCGGCGCGCGCCGGCGCTCGGCGATCACCGGTTCGATGCGGCGCACGAGCGCGAGCAGGGCCCGCTGCGCGCTGCGGGCCTGCCCGGGCTCGGGCCGCGGCGAGCCGATGAAGTCGGCCAGCGCCTCGGAGTCCGCCACCGCCTCGGCATCGGCCTCGGGCAGGCCGAGCACGAGGCCGAAGACCTCGGCCGGCAACGGACGCGCCAGCGCGGCGATGAAGTCGAAGCCGGCGACCGGGTCCACCGCGTCGAGCCGGGCGTCGACCCGCTTCGCCATCGCCGGCGCCAGGCGCTGCAGCGCGCCGGCGCCGAAGCCGGCCTGCATCGCGCGGCGCAGGCGCGGGTGGTCCGGCGCGTCGACGAACAGCATCGCGCGCGCGAACAGGCGCTGGAAGCCCTGCAGCCCGGCGCGCTCGGCCGCGCCCTGCATCACCCAGCCGCCGGTGCGCCGTGCCGACAGGCACGGGTCGCGCAAGGCGGCGTCGACCTCGGCGTGGCGTGTCAGCAGCCAGGCGCCGCCGAAGAAGTCTTCGCTCCAGTGCACCGGCCCGGCCGCGCGCCACGCGGCGTAGGCGGGGTAGGGGTCGGCCAGGAAGGCGGCGTCGAGGCGCGGCGCGCCGGGCGTCGCGGACGCCGGCCGCAGCACCGCGTTCATCCGCGCTGCGCCTGCAGCCCGAGGCGCGCGAACAGGGCGCGGTCGCGCTCGGCCTGCGGGTTCGCGGTGGTCAGCAGCCGGTCGCCGTAGAAGATCGAGTTCGCGCCGGCCGCGAAGCACAGCGCCTGCAGCGCCTCGTCCATCTGCTCGCGCCCGGCCGACAGGCGCACCATCGAGCGCGGCATCGCGATGCGCGCGACGGCGATCGTGCGCACGAACTCGAAGGGGTCCAGCGGCGCCGTGCCTTCGAGCGGCGTGCCCTCGACCGCGACGAGGTGGTTGATCGGCACCGACTCGGGGGCGGGGTCGAGGCTCGCGAGCTGCGCGATCAGGCCGGCGCGCTGCGTGCGCGTCTCGCCCATGCCGACGATGCCGCCGCAGCACACCTTCAGGCCGGCGTCGCGCACGTGGCCCAGCGTGTCGAGCCGGTCCTGGTAGTGGCGCGTGCCGACGATCTGCCCGTAGAAGTCGGGCGCGCTGTCGAGGTTGTGGTTGTAGTAGTCCAGCCCCGCGTCCTTCAGCGATCGCGCCTGGCCGGATTCGAGCATGCCCAGCGTCATGCAGGTCTCCAGGCCCAGGGCCTTGACGCCGCGCACCATGTCGCCGAGGCGCTCGAGGTCGCGGTCCTTGGGGCTGCGCCAGGCCGCACCCATGCAGAAGCGCGTGGCGCCCTGGTCCTGCGCCTGGCGCGCGGCCTGCAGCACCTCGTCCAGCGGCATCAGCCTGCCGGCCTCGACGCCGGTGTCGAAATGCGCCGACTGCGGGCAGTAGGCGCAGTCTTCCGGGCAGCCCCCGGTCTTGATCGACAGCAGCGTCGACAGCTGCACCGTGTTGGCGTCGAAATGCTCGCGGTGCACCTGCTGGGCGCGGTAGAGCAGGTCGAGGAAGGGCAGCGCGAACAGCGCCTCGACCTCGGCGACGCTCCAGCGGCCGGCCGGCGAGGCGGGTGGGGCGGCCCGGTCGGCCGGTTTCGATCGTAGGGCGTGCAGCGACACCGGGGCGAGGTCCATGCGTGAGGTTCTCCGTGGCGTAAGGGCCGGCGGGGCCGGCGGCGGGGGTGAACTGTGGGTGGGGCCGCTCGGCGACGCGGTCGCGGCTCACCCCCAGGGGGGACGGAACAAGGCCTCGAGCGCCGCCCCGTCCAGATGCGCCGCGACCGCCGCCGGGTGGGGGGCGTCGAGGTGCGGCACGACGCCCAGGCACGGCGCGTCGTGTCGTCGGCCGAGCTCGTTGCGCAGCGTCGCGAGATTATCTTCGGCGTGCATCATCTGCGGATCGATCCGGTTGCCGACCCAGCCCGCGAGCGCCAGGCCACGCGCCCGCACGGCTTCGGCGCTGAGCAGCGCGTGGTTCAGGCAGCCGAGCCGGAGGCCGACGACGAGGACGACGGGCAGGCCCAGCGCGACGGCGAGGTCGGCGCTGTCGAATCCGGGCGCGAGCGGCACGCAGAAGCCGCCGACGCCCTCGACCACCAGCCGGTCGGCACGCGCCGCCAGGGCCTGCGCGCCGGCGATCAGCACGCCGGGGTCGATCGCCCGGCCTTCGTGCATGGCGGCGATGTGCGGTGCGCAGGCCTCGCGCAGCTGGCAGGGCCCGACCTCGGCGTCGCTCGCGCGCAGCGTGGCGGCGTCGCGCAGCGCCCGCACGTCGGCGTTGACCCACACGCCCTCGATCCGCTCGGTGCCCGCCGCCACCGGCTTGTAGCCGGCGCCCACCGCGCCGCGCTGGCCGAGCCAGGCCAGCAGCCCGGCGCTGACCCGCGTCTTGCCGACCTCGGTGTCGGTGCCGGTGACGAAGCAGCCCTTCATGCGCGGGCTCCGGCGGCGCGGCCCAGGCCGTCGAGCAGCGCGTCGACGTCCTGCGCCGTGTGCGCCGCGCTGAGCGACACGCGCAGCCGGGCGCTGCCGGCCGGCACGGTCGGCGGGCGGATCGCCGGCACCCACAGGCCCTGGTCGTCGAGCGCCGCGGCGAGCGTCAGCGCGGCCTCGTTGTCGCCGACGATCAGCGGCTGGATCGCGGTCGACGAGTCGGCGAGCCGCCAGCCCACGCCAGCCTGGCGCTCGATCAGCGCCGCCAGGCCGGTGCGCCACTGGGCGATGCGAGCTCCCAGCGCCGCACGCCGCACGCTGCCCTCGTCGCCCTCGATCAGGCGCAGGCTCGCGAGCGCGGCGTGGGCCAGCGCCGGCGGCGGGGCGGTGGTGTAGACGTAGCTGCGCGCCGACTGGATCAGGGCGTCGACGATCCGCGGGTCGGCGGCGACGAAGGCGCCGCCGACGCCGACCGCCTTGCCCAGCGTGCCCATCCAGACGAGCCGCGGGCTGCGCAGGCCGAAATGCGCCAGGCTGCCGCGGCCGCGTTCGCCGAGCACGCCGAAGCCATGCGCGTCGTCGACGAGCAGCCAGGCGTCGTGGGCCTCGGCCAGGGCGAGCATCGCGGGCAGGTCGGCCAGGTCGCCGTCCATGCTGAAGACCGCGTCGGTGACGATCAGCTTCACCGGCGTGCTGCAGCGCGCGAGCTGCTCGGCGAGCACATCGAGCCGGCCGTGCGCGTAGCGGCGCAGCGTCGCGCGCGACAGCAGGGCGCCGTCGACGAGCGAGGCGTGGTTCAGCTTGTCGGCGAGGATCGTCGTGTCGGGCTGGGCCAGCGCGGTCAGCATCGCGAGGTTCGCCAGGTAGCCGGTGCCGAAGCTCAGCGCCCGGGCGTCGGGAATGTGCGGTGCCGCCCAGCGGGCGAGCTCGTCCTCGAGCTCGGCGTGCGCGCGCGTGTGGCCGCTGACCAGCGCCGAGGCGCCGCTGCCGCAGCCGTGGCGCCGCGCGCCCTCGGCCAGGGCGTCCACCAGCGCCGGGTGCGAGGCCAGGCCGAGGTAGTCGTTGCTGCAGAAGCCCAGCCGCGCGTGCGCGGCGCCGCCCGTCGTCGAGACCTGCTGGCGCGGGGCGCAGGGGGTCTCGACGACGCGCCGCCGGCGCGTCAGCGCCGAGGCCTCGCGCTCACGCCGTTGGCGGGTCAGTCGGTCGATCAGCATGGCCGGGATTCCTGCCGGTCACGGCGTCGAGGGTGTCGACCACCCGCGCCGCCAGCCAGCGCGCCAGCGCGGCGTCGAAGGCATAGGGCGGCATCAGGTAGACGCTGCGGCCGATCGGGCGGATCAGCAGTTCGCGCGCGCGTCCGGCGAGGTGGAAGCGTTCGGCGAAACGTTCGCCGGCCCAGGGCTCGCGCACGTCGAAGGCCCAGACCATGCCGCGTGTGCGCAGGTGCTCGACGCGCGGGTCGGTGGCCAGCGGCGCGAGCGCGTCGCCGAGCGCCGCGGCGCGCTCGCGGTTGCGCGCCAGCACCTCGTCGTGTGCGAAGCGGTCGAGCACCGCCAGCGCCGCGCGGCAGGCCAGCGCATTGCCCGAGTACGAATGCGAGTGCAGGAAGCCGCGCGCGACCTCGTCGTCGAGGAAGGCCGCATAGATCGCGTCGCGCGACAGCACCAGCGACAGCGGCAGCAGCCCGCCGCTGATGCCCTTGGACAGGCACAGCAGGTCCGGCCAGATGCCGGCCTGCTCGCAGGCGAAGAAGGTGCCGGTGCGCCCGCAGCCGACGGCGATCTCGTCGGCGATCAGGTGCACGCCGTGGCGGTCGCACAGCGCGCGCACCTGGCGCAGGTACGAGGGGTCGTGCATCGCCATGCCCGCCGCGCCCTGGATCAGCGGCTCGACGATCACCGCGGCGATGCGGCCGGCGCGCGCCTCGAGCAGGCGGTCCAGGTCGGCCGCGGCGCGCGAGGCGACGTCGACGGCCGACTCGCCGGGCAGCGCCTGGCGCGCATCGGGCGACATCGCCGAGTGGGCGTGCATCAGCAGCGGCGCGTAGGCGTCGCGGAAGACGCGCACGTCGGTCAGCGCCAGCGCGCCCAGGGTCTCGCCGTGGTAGCCCTGGCGCAGGCAGACGAACTCGGTGCGCCCGCCCTGGCCGAGGTTGCGCCAGTGGTGGAAGCTCATCTTCAGCGCGATCTCGACCGCCGAGGCGCCGTCGCTGGCGAAGAAGCAGTGGCCGAGCGTGCCGCCGGTCAGGGCCGACAGGCGCTCGGCGAGTTCGACCGCCGGCGCATGCGTGCAGCCCGCGAGCATGACGTGCGGCAGCCGGTCGAGCTGGTCCTTGAGCGCCGCGTTCAGCCCCGGATCGGCATGGCCGAAGAGGTTCACCCACCAGGAGCTGGTGGCGTCGAAGTAGCGCCTGCCGTCCATGTCGTACAGCCAGGGGCCCTGGCCGCGCGCGATCGGCAGCGGCGGCACGGCCTCGGCGCGCCGCATCTGCGTGCACGGGTGCCAGACGCTGTGCAGGCTGCGCCGCTGCCAGTCGCGCTGCAGGTCCCCGCCCGGTGGCGGCTCGTGGAGGTCGTCGCGCATCGCCGGCGTGAGGGCCTCAGGCCTTCAACGCGAGCTTCAGCACGCCGCCGCGCGCCCAGTGCTCGGCTTCCTCGCGCAGCAGGTGCAGCGTGCGCGGGTGGGTGTCGGCCCAGCCGGGCGGGAAGGCCAGCTGCGCCTGCGCGCCCTGGCGCCTGAGGGTCATCGCGCCGGGGTCGACCTCGCCGCGTGCATGGCTCTTGATGACGCCCAGCCGCAGGCACAGCACCTGCCACGCGAAGCCCTCCAGCGCGAGGCTGTTCTCGACCTTGCGCAGGCCGCCGCGCTGGCCGAGCACCAGTTCGCCCAGGCGCCGCTGCTGGCTCTGCGAGAAGCCCGGCGCGTCGACGTGCGCGAGCAGGTAGGCACTGTGGCGGTGATGGTCGTGGTGCGAGACCATCATGCCGATCTCGTGCAGCGAGGCCGCCCAGTGCAGCTCGCGACGGGCGTCGTGGCCGGCCTTCGGCTCGGCCTGTTCGTGCAGCGCCCCGGCCACGCGCGCCACGCGTTCGGCGTGCTGGGTGTCGACCATGAAGCGCCGCTGCAGCTCGCGCACCGAGGCGTCGCGGATGTCGTGGCCGTCCTGCGGCAGCCCGGCGGCGTGGAGGCGCTCGTCGAGGTCGAAGATCACGCCCTGGCGCAGCGCGCCGCGCGCCGGCTGGAGCGCCTCGATGCCGAAGTGCATCGCCAGCGTGTACAGGATCGTCAGCCCGCCGGCGATGACCGCGCGGCGCTCCTCCTTGAGTCCGGGCAGCGCGAGCCTGTCGACGCGGCCGGCCTTCAGGCACTGCTCGATCAGCCAGCGCAGCGCCGCCGGCGTGATGCGCCCGTCGGTCACGCCGCTGGCGGCGAGCAGCTGAGACACCGCGCCCACCGTGCCCGAGGAGCCCAGGGCCTCCTGCCAGTGGGCGGGCGCGAAGGGCTCGAGCGCCTCTTCGAGCTCGGCACCGGCGGCCACCTGCGCGGCGCGGAACGCGGCCTCGGTGAAGCGGCCGTCGCCGAAGTACTTCAGCGACAGGCTGACGCTGCCGATGCCGAAGGACTCGGCGCGCACCGGCCTGCGGCCGTGGCCGAGGATCATCTCGGTGGAGCGCCCGCCGATGTCGATGACCAGGCGCGGCAGCTCGCTGGGTTGCAGACGCGACACGCCCAGGTAGATCAGGCGGGCTTCCTCGCGGCCGGCGATGACCTCGATGCGGTGCCCCAGCACGCGGTCCGCGCGTTGCAGGA
>Ga0116177_10003888_pt1 | contig 10891 bp, 8 predicted proteins | sample AD_STIC10_MetaG_FD_89750 | JGI IMG/M metagenome (GOLD analysis project Ga0116177, IMG submission 89750) | Active sludge microbial communities of municipal wastewater-treating anaerobic digesters from USA - AD_STIC10_MetaG | ecosystem: Engineered > Bioreactor > Anaerobic > Digestate | place: USA...
AAGGTCCGCGCCGAGCCGGGCCAGCGTTTCGGGACGGAGTGCATTCATGCGAGATATAGTGTCACGGAAGTTCGACCGGAGCCTGTCCTTGAGCCCGAAGCCACCCGCCCGCGCATCATCCGGACGTTACGTCAGCCGTCTCACCAGCGGCACCCTCGCCGTCATCATGGCCGGCGGCCGAGGTGAGCGCCTCAAGGAGCTCACGGCGCACCGCTGCAAGCCGGCCACGCCTTTTGGCGGCAAGTTCCGCATCATCGATTTCGTGCTGTCGAACTGCGTGAACTCCGGCATCCGGCAGATCTCGGTGTTGACGCAGTACAAGGCACAGTCGTTGATCCAGCACGTGCAGCGCGGCTGGGGTTATCTGCGCGGCGAGTTCGGCGAGTTCGTCGAAGTGGTGCCGGCGCAGCAGCAGACGGGCGAACACTGGTATCTCGGCACAGCGGATGCGGTCTATCAGAACCTCGACCTGATCCTCTCGCATCGCCCGAAGCATGTGCTCGTGCTGGCAGGCGATCACATCTACAAGATGGACTACGGTCCGATGATTGCGTATCACGTCGAGAAGGGCGCGGATATCACGGTCGGCGTCGTCGAAGTACCCTGCGCTGAAGCGCGCCGCGCCTTTGGCGTGATGACGACGACGGAATGGAATCGGATCACACGGTTTGCCGAGAAGCCGGATGAACCGGATTCGATGCCCGGCAAGCCCGGCGTTGCACTGGCCTCGATGGGAATCTATGTGTTCAACACCCGGCTGCTGGAGAAACTGCTGCTTGAAGATGCGATGGATCCGGAATCCGCGCATGACTTCGGCCGCAACATCGTGCCCAAAGCCATCGAAGCGATGCAGGTGTTCGCCTATCCATTCCAGGACGTGAAGACCCGCGCACAGAACTACTGGCGGGACGTCGGCACGCTCGATGCGTATTTCGAGGCGAACCTCGAACTCGTGCACGTCAACCCCGAACTCAACATCTACGACGAAGAGTGGCCGATCTGGACCTATCAGGTGCAGCAGCCGCCCGCCAAGTTCGTGCTCGATGAGGACACACGGCGCGGCATGGCGATCAACTCCGTGGTATCGGGCGGGTGCATCGTCTCGGGTGCCGTGGTGCGCAATTCCCTGCTTTTCTCGAACGTGCGAATCGACGAGCGATCGCGGATCGAGCGCGCGGTGCTGCTGCCGTCGGTGCACGTCGGCAAGGGCTGCACCGTGATAAACGCGATCATCGACGAAGGCTGCGAAATTCCGGACGGTACGAAGATTGGCGTCGATCCTGCCGCTGACCGTGCGCGTTTCAATGTGACGGACAAAGGCGTGGTGCTGGTGACGGCGGACATGCTGCGCGCGCCATGACGGCTGCTGCGAGCGCGGCATTGCGACTGCCGGTCGCGATTCTCTGGCACATGCATCAGCCGCAGTACCGCGATGCGTTGAGCGGTGAATACGTTCTGCCCTGGACTTACCTGCACGCGTTGAAGGACTACTCCGACATGGCGGCGCACCTCGAGGAGGTGCCGGGTGCCAAGGCCATCGTCAATTTCACGCCGGTGCTGATCGAGCAGCTCGATGAGTACGCGGAGCGGGTTGCGCGGCATTTGCGCAGCGCGGAACCGTTGGGCGATCCGCTGCTCGCGACGCTCGGCAGCGAGCCGCTGCCCATTGACGGAGAGGCGCGTCTCGCGTTGCTGCGAGCGCTGCTGCGCGCGCATCGCGTGCATCTGATCGAGCGCAATCCGCCTTTCCTCGATCTCGTGCGATTGGCTGAGTCGCTGGCGAGCCCCGAACGTGCTGCCTACATCTCGGACGCACTGCTGCATGACCTTTCGGTCTGGTATCACATCGCCTGGACAGGTGAGTCGATACGCCGCAGTGACCTGCGCATCGCAGCGCTGATGTCGGCGGAGCGTGGCTACACCGCGGCGCAGCGCCGCACTCTGCTGGAGCTGATCGGCGAAGTGCTCGCGGGCATCCTGCCGCGGTATCGGGCGCTCGGTGCGAGCGGCCGCGTCGAACTCTCCGTGACGCCCTACGGGCATCCGATCATTCCGCTGATGTTCGATCTGCACAGCGCGCGTGATTCCCAACCCGCGGCCGAGCTGCCGAAGCATCGTGTCTACGACGGCGGTGCGGATCGCGCTGCATGGCATGTGGCGGAGTCGATGCGCGTGTTCCAGGAGCATTTTGGCGAGCGGCCGCGTGGCTGCTGGCCGGCGGAGGGCGCTGTCAGCACCGAGACGCTCGCGCTGCTCGATGGGTTCGGCTTCGAATGGGCGGCGACCAGCGCGAATGTGCTGCGCGCGAGCCTGGGTGACGCGGCCGACGACCCGAGGTCCTATGAGCGCGGCTGGCGGGTCGGCGCGCAGGGCATGCGCAACTTTTTTCGCCACGACCATCTGTCCGATGCCATCGGCTTCGAGTACGCCCGCTGGCACGGCGATCATGCGGCGGAGCATTTCGCCGGCGAGGTCGGTGCGCTCGCGGACCGGCTGCGCGCCGAGGCACCGCAGGATTTTGGCAATCGCGTCCTGCTGATCGCTCTCGATGGCGAGAATGCCTGGGAGCATTACCCGTTCAACGGCTACTACTTCCTGCGCGGCATGTATGCGGCGCTCGCCGCCGATCCGCGGCTCGAACTGGTCACGCTGGCCGAGATCTGTGCGCGCGAGCCTGAGACCGGCGTGCTGCCGGCGATGAAGGCAGGGAGCTGGGTGCACGGCACGTTGTCCACCTGGATCGGCGATCCCGTGAAGAACGCGGCGTGGGACCTGCTGTGCGAGGCGAAGCAGGTGTTCGATCGGGTCGTCGTCGAAGGCGCGCTGGATGAGTCCGCCGTCGCCGCGGCAGAGCGTCAGCTCGCACTGTGCGAGAGCTCGGACTGGTTCTGGTGGTTCGGTGACTACAACCCGGCCGAGGCCGTCCGGCAGTTCGATGAACTGTATCGGCGTCAGCTCACCAATCTCTATCGCCTGCTGCAGATCGAGGCGCCGTCCGCGCTCTCGGTGCCGCTGCAGCATGGCGTGATGTCCAGCGGTGCCGCCGAACTCGGTGGCGCAATGCGCCGCTCGAACGCCGGGTGAGTGCGGAGCGCGTGGCCACCCTCGATCGGCGTCGCGCCGGCGTTCTGCTGCATCTCTCCTCGCTCGATGCGGGGGACGGACGCGGGGCGCTCGGCATGCGTGCTCGCAGCTTCATCGACTGGCTGGCCGAGTCCGGCTTCAGCGTCTGGCAGATCCTGCCGGTGGGGCCGACGGGCACGGATGGCTCGCCTTACTGGGTCAGTTCCGACTATGCGGGCGCGGAATTCCTGATCGATTCCGCCGAGCGGCCTGCTGCATCGGGCAGTGACTACGATGAGTTTCGCGCGCGTTCGGTGCACTGGCTCGACGACTACGCGCTGTTCGCGGCGCTGCGCGCTGCCCACGGTGGCGCAGCCTGGCAGGACTGGCCGGCCCCGCTGCGCGAGCGTGAGTCTGCGGCGTTGGCTGCGGCGCGCGTTGTGCATGCGGTCGCGATCGAGCAGTGCTGCGCTGCGCAATTCGCGTTCGACGTGCAATGGCGGCATCTGCGAGCGTATGCCGCCGGGCGCGGCGTGCGACTGTTCGGCGATCTGCCGATCTACGTCGCGCCGGATTCGGCCGAGACATGGGCGCATCGCGAACAGTTCCGTCTCGACGCTACCGGTCATCCGCTTGTCGTCGCAGGGGTTCCGCCGGACTATTTCGCCGCCGACGGCCAGCTGTGGGGCAATCCGCTGTACGACTGGGACGCACAGCGATGCGGGATGTTCGCGCACTGGCGTGGCCGTGTCGCCGCGCAGCTGCAGCGCTTCGACCTGCTGCGGCTCGACCACTTCCGCGGTCTGGCCGCGCACTGGGCCGTGCCGCGCGGTGCGGCTACCGCGCGTGACGGTGCCTGGGTGATCACGCCGGGGGAGCCGTTGCTCGACGCGCTGGCGCGCGATTGCGGCGCTGGCATCGGTGCCCCGGGGAATGCCATGCCCGCCGCGCTCCCCTTCGTGGCCGAAGACCTTGGCGTCATCACGCCAGACGTGGATGCGTTGCGCCATCGCTTCGCGCTGCCGGGCATGCACGTCGTGCAGTTTGGCTTCGACGGTGCCGGCGACAATCCGCACCTGCCGCACATGCACCGGCATCATTCCGTGGTCTACACCGGCACCCACGACAACGACACGACGGTAGGCTGGCTGCAGTCGCTCGATGGTGAAACGCTGCGTCGGGTCGAGTATTACTGCGGCGCGCGCGGCGGGGAGCTGCCGGCGGCGATGACCCGGGCCACCCTCGGCTCGGTGGCGCAGCTCGCGGTGCTGCCGATGCAGGATCTGCTCGGGCTGGATGCGCGTGCGCGCTTCAATACTCCCGGGACAGTGAGCGGCAACTGGTCATGGCGACTGCCGGATGGCGCGCTGACCGTCGCCATTTCGCGTCAGTTCGCGCTGCTGAATCGCATGTACGGGCGCGCGTAAAGCCGGCGTTCATGTTCGTCTGCTAACATCGGCTCATGCGTACATACCTGAGTCCGCTGCTTGCCAGTCTCGTACTGCTGTCCGGTTGCGCCGGGCTCGGCCCGCGCCTCGAAACACCGAAGTTGTCCATCGTCAGCGTCGAGCTGATCAAGGGAGATCTGTTCGAGCAGCGCCTGCGCGCGCGCATGCGGGTGCAGAACCCGAACGATCGTGAACTCGCCGTCAAGGGCATCACCTACACGATCGAAGTCGGTGGCGAGGAGTTCGGCCGTGGCATGTCGGGCAGCAGCTTCATCGTGCCGCGCATGGGCGAAGCCGAATTCGACATGAACGTGACGGCGAACCTTGCCGGCACGCTGCTGCGGCTCGCGAGCCGCGCGGACCAGGGCGGTATGCCCGAGACACTGGATTACCGAATTGCCGGCAAAGTCTCCCTCTCCACGGGCCTGCTGCGTTCGATTCCGTTCTCCGAGCAGGGCACGCTGAAGCTGAAGTAGGCAGGCCGCATCGCGAGGCCTGCCGAGCGATCAAACCGGCGAACTTCAGTCCGCGAAGACCTTCACGGTTTCACCGATCCGGTTGAGGATCCCGCGCAGCTCGTCGTAGTCCGGATGCCGCACTCGCATCCAGGCGTTGGCCATGTAGCCGGCTTCCACCGGCTGGGTTGGAGTGCCCGGTGGCGGCAGGTGCGCGCCGACGATGCACTCGCCGTAATCCCGCGCAATCCGCTCCACGCCTTCGTAGCCCGCAATCCTTCCATCGCGATTCGGGCGCAGCGCGATCATGCCGCAGGCGTAGCGTCGCGACGGTTGCTGGCCGATCCGCCCGTGCACGATGGCCATCGCCCATTCGCGATAGATGTCGAATTCATTCGCAGCAGCATAGACATCCCACTGGCCGACGCCGGGTGGTCGGCAGCCGATCTCGGAGAACTTCAGGCCCTTCGCACCGAAGAACCACTCCATGTGGGTGGCCGAGGTGCCGATGCCGAGCGCGGCGATCACGCGCCGAGCCATCTGGCGCAGTTCTTCGTAGCCGGGTGCGTCGATGCGATTGGTCGCGACGATCTGCGGCGAGATCCAGCGCTCGCGCATCGCTTCGAGCACGTTGGGGTAGTAGTGGCTGACGAATTCGTGTGCGACCTGGCCGTTGATGCACAGCGTGTCGAGGAAGCCCTCGTGGCCGTCGATGAATTCCTCGACGGCGATCGACACGTCGTCGCGCGGCTCGCGGCCGAGGCCGTAGGCCGGCAGGGCCGCGCGCAGCGAAGCCTCGTCGTCGACGCGCATCGTGCCGGCGGCGCCGGCGCCGGCGCGCGGCTTGAGAATCAGCGGATAGCCGACGCGCGCTGCGAATTCGAGCACCTCGTCGGCGGTGCCAGCGGCGGTCGACTGGGCGCAGGGGATGCCTGCGGCGCGCAGCGCATCCTTCATCGAAGGCTTGTCGCGGCATAGCCAGGCCGTGCGCACGGTCGTGCCGGGAATGCCGGTGGCCTCGCGCACGCGGGCCGTGGGCATGATGTGCGCCTCGACGGTGGCTTCGAGACGATCGACCCAGATCTTGCGCTGCACCCGGCGCACCGCCTCGAGCAGCGAAGGTTCATGCACGACCGATCCGACCTGCTCGTAGTGCGAGAGCCAGTGTCGAAGTTCAGCGCCGAGCGCCTCGAGCGGTCGCTCGCCGATACCGATGACACGCGCGCCGACGGCGTGCAGCGCCCGCACGAACTCGCGCTGATAGTGCGGGAATGCCGGTTCGACGAAGATCACGTTCATGCGAGCAATCCTTCGTAGAGCTCGACGTACTTCGTGCCCTGCCGGGCCCAGGAGAAGTCCTGCGCCATCGCGTTCTGCACGAGCCGGCGCCACAGCTTGGGCTTGGCGTACAGATCGAGCGCGGTATGCAGTGCCCAGTGCATCGCTTCGCTGTTGAAATCGTTGAACACGATGCCGGTGCCGGTTCCGGCCACCGGATCGAACAGCTGCACCGAATCGGCGAGCCCGCCGGTGCGGCGGACGATCGGCACCGTGCCGTAGCGAAGGCTGTACATCTGGTTCAGGCCGCAGGGCTCGTACAACGACGGCATAAGGAAGATATCGGCACAGGCTTCGATCCAGTGGGCCATTTGCTCGCTGTAGCCGCGATGGAAGACCACGCGTGCCGGAAATCGCTTCTGCAGCAGCGCGAAGAACTGTTCGTACCTGGGATCGCCGCTGCCGAGCGCGACGAAGCAGGCGTTGCGCCGCGCGAGCAGCGCGGGCAGGACGTCGAACAGCAGGTCGAAGCCCTTCTGTGAGGTGAAGCGGCTGACCACACCGATCAGCGGCGTGCGCACCGTGAAGCGCAGGCCGAGTCGGGTCAGGAATTCGTGCTTGAGGCTCGTCTTGGTCTCGAGCGTATGCTCGTCGAAGTGCCGCGTCACGATCGGATCGTTGCGCGGATCCCATTCGTCATAGTCCACGCCGTTCAGGATGCCGACGAGTGAGTCGCGGCGTGCGCGCAGACTCTCTTCCAGCCCCATGCCGAATTGCGGCGTGAGGATTTCCTCGGCATAGGTCGGGCTGACGGTGGTCAGCGAGTCCGCATACATCACGCCGTGCTTCAGCGAATTGACGACGCCGGCGCGCAGATCGTCCTGGTGCAGCAGATGCGTGGCGTCCCCCAGGCCGACGTCGTTCGCGGAGGCAGCTGCGAACAGGCCCTGATAGCCGATGTTGTGGATCGTCATCACGGTGCGCGTGTTCGCGAACAGGCGGTCCCAGGCGTACGCGGATTTGAGGTAAAGCGGCGCGAAGGCCGTGTGCCAGTCGTTGCAGTGCAGGATCTGCGGCGCCCACTGCAGTCGCTGGCAGGTCTCGAGCGCGGCGCGCGTGAAGGCGATGAAGCGAAGGTGCTCGTCCACGTCGTTCGTGTACAGCCGCGCGCGGGCGAACAGTACGGGGCAGTCGATCAGGTACAGCGGCGCGCCCGAGCCCGGCAGGCGGCCTTCGAGCACGGCATAGCGGTAACTGTGTGTCGCGAAGTTCAGCGCGACATCCTCGAGGCCCGGCACGATCCGCGCGCCGATCTGGGTCCGATCGATACTGGCGTAGGCGGGCATGAACAGCCGCGCGTCATGGCCCGCGCCGTGCAGGAATTTCGCCAGCGCGCCGGCCACGTCGGCGAGCCCTCCGGTCTTGGCGAGCGGCGTCACTTCCGAGGCGAGCAGGCAGACTGAGAGAGGCATTGGGCCAATATTACACGGCGCGGATGTCAGTCTTTCGTCAGCACCAGACCTGTGCAGCGAGGCGGCAGGGCGCTACCCTTGCGCACCGTTCCGGAGCGCGCCGACCGACCGCCCATGACCACTGTGCTGATGATTTCGCCGGGGTACCCGGCCGATATGCCGCAGTTCGCGCGAGGGCTCGCGGAAGTCGGTGCGACGGTGCTCGGTGTCGGGGATCAGGCCGCAGCCGCTCTTCCAGACCTCGTGCGCCACGCTCTGTCGGGATACCTGCAGGTCCGTTCATTGTGGAATGCCGCGTCCGTGGCGGCGGAGCTGCGCGGTTGGCTCGGCGGCCGTCGGCTGGATCGCATCGAATGCCTGTGGGAGCCTGGCATGGTACTCGCGGCTGAACTGCGCGAGGCGCTCGGTGTGGCCGGCATGAGCGTGGCGCAGACGCTGCCCTTCCGTGACAAGGAGAAGATGAAGCAGGCGCTGGACGCCGCCGGCATTCGCACGCCGCGCCACGTCGCGTGCCGTACGGAAGCGGAATGCCGCGAGGCGGTCCTGCGCATCGGATTCCCCGTCATCATCAAGCCGATCGCCGGCGCAGGGTCGGCGGACACCTATCGCCTCGACGACGCCGCACAGTTCGAGGCGACGCTGCCGAAGCTGCGTGCCGTGGCGGAGGTCAGCGTCGAAGAATTCATCGACGGCGAGGAGTTCACGTTCGATACCGTGACGGTCGGTGGCCGCATCGCGTATCACAACATCGCGTGGTACCGGCCGCGGCCGCTGATCGCGCGCAGCAACGAGTGGATCAGCCCGCAGGTCATCGCGCTCCGTGACGTCGGGCGGGCAGATCTCGCCGGTGGCGTGGCCATGGGCGAGGCCGTGATCCGCGCGCTCGGCTTCGATACCGGCTTCACGCACATGGAGTGGTATCGCAAGGCCGATGGCGAAGTGGTGTTCGGTGAAATCGGGGCGCGTCCGCCGGGGGCGCATCAAGTCGATCAAATGAACTACGCCTGTGATTTCGATGTGTTCCGCGAGTGGGGCCGCGCGGTGACGCACGGCTGCTTCGAGGCCCGGATCGAGCGACGCTACAACGTCGCGACGATCTACAAGCGTGCCGCGGGCCAGGGGCGCATCCGGGAGATCCGCGGGCTCGACGACTTCCTGGCCGCGCATGGCAGCCATGTCGTCTGGGATACGCTGCTGCGTCCCGGGACGCCGCGGCGCAATTGGCGCGCGACGCTGGTGTCGGATGGTTTCATCATGCTCCGGCATCCGGATCTCGCCACGACGCTCGAACTCGCCGACCGGGTCGGCACACAGGTGCAGCTGCAATGCTGATGCGTCGAATCCTGCTGGTGATCGTGATGTGCCTGCTGGTCGCGGGCTCCGCGGCTGTCGGGATCGTTGCGGCCGACTGGCCGTTCTGGCAGCGCGTCGTGCGTGTCTCGCAATTGAGCGACAGCGGTGAATGGCCCGAATCCTTCTATCAGCCGGTCGCGCGCATCGACAGCGTTGCGGCGACCGCGGGCACGCCGCCCGAGTTCTTCGCGCCAGCGGATGTGGCGGCGCCCGGCATCGATCCGGCCGCATTGGAGTCGGCGGCGCGCTGGGCCGAGGCGAACAACTCGGTGGCGCTGCTGGTCCTGCACCGCGGGCGCATCGCGCTCGAGCGCTACTGGGAGGGGATGGATGGTGTGACGCTGTACTCCGGCCGCGCGATGAGTCGATCCCTGGTCGGCCTCGTGTACGGTTTCGCGGTCACGGAAGGGCAGGTGGCGCTCGACGATCCTGTCGAGAAATTCCTGCCGGAATGGCGCGGCGAGAAGCGTGGCCGCATCACCGTTCGTCAGCTGCTGCAGAACGTGTCGGGTCTCGAGGAAGTGCCGCTGAACGTGCTGAACACGCCGCCGGGCGCGTCGCAGTTCGAGCGCCTCGCGTACCTGACGCGCCATTTCCTCGAGCGGAACGTGCGCCTGTCGCTCGGCACGGATTTCGCTGCGACCGCGTTGTCGTTCGAGTCCGCGTTCGATGCGGGCAGCCGTTTCGCGCTCGCGAACGCGAACTCGCAGCTGCTCGGCGTGATCCTGGAGCGCGCGACCGGCGTGCCGTTCGAACGCTACGTGCAGCAGCGGCTATGGCAGTTCGTCGCGACCGGAACCGGCGAATTCTACCTGGATCGCAGCAACGGCATGCCGGCCGTCTACTGCTGCTTCCGTGCGACGCCGCGCGACTTCCTGCGGATCGGCGCGCTGCTGGTCGATGACGGTCGCCTCGAGGGTCGACAGGTTTTGCCGGCCGGCTGGGTGGCCGCGATGCGCGAGACCTCGCGCATCAATCCGCTGTATGGACTGCAGGTGTGGAGCGGCCGCGCCGCGGCCGGCACGCGTGAGTACACCACGGACTCCGGACGCGGCGTGGCGCACGGCGAGCCCTACGATACCGATGATGTGATCTGGATGGAGGGCGGTGGCGGCCGCACGATCTGGGCCATTCCGTCGCAGGAGCTGGTCATCGTGCGGCTCGGCCGCGCGTCGCCGGGCTGGGACGCGTCGATGCTGCCGAACACGATCCTGCGTGGCCTGCGCTCGGGGCCTATGCAAACTCCGCCAGATACTTCGGCAACATCTCTCGCCAGGTGATCCAGTCGTGGCGGTACTGCGTGCCCCAGGGGTCCACGCGATTCGGCACGCCCTTCGCGCCGAGCAGGCGGGCGAGTCGCCAGGATTCTTCCGGATCCTCGTAGTCGCCTTCGCCGGTCGGGATCAGCACGAAGCGCTGACGCAGCTGGCGCAGTTGCGCGCTGTCGTCCTTCAGTCCCGGCAGGTAATGCAGAGGTGAGCTGAAGTAGAAGTCCTGGTTGTGCGTGCCCTGCAGATACTTCGACAGGTCGAACGTGCCGCTCATTGCAATCGCAAGCTTGAATACGTCCGGATGGCGACAGATGCTGGCAACGGCATTGAACGCACCGATCGACGCGCCGGTGACGATGATCTCGGCGTCCGGCGATTCGCAGTCGCGCCGGATCAGCGGCACGATCTCTTCGTACACGTAGGCGTCGTACAGATTCTGCACTCGCGAGCAGTACGCCGGCGAGTGCGTGCCGGCCAGCCAGGTCTTGCCGGCCACACTATCGATCGAATACACCTTGATGCGTCCGGCCTCGATGAGCGGCCCGAGCACG
>Ga0116177_10003891_pt1 | contig 10890 bp, 9 predicted proteins | sample AD_STIC10_MetaG_FD_89750 | JGI IMG/M metagenome (GOLD analysis project Ga0116177, IMG submission 89750) | Active sludge microbial communities of municipal wastewater-treating anaerobic digesters from USA - AD_STIC10_MetaG | ecosystem: Engineered > Bioreactor > Anaerobic > Digestate | place: USA...
AAGTAGGTGAACTGCGTCACCTCCATGCCGTTGAGCCAGACCTCCCAGCCCAGGCCCCAGGCGCCGAGCGTGGGGTTCTCCCAGTCGTCCTCGACGAAGCGGATGTCGTTGAGCTTCAGGTCGAAGCCCAGCGCCTCGAGCGAGCCGAGGTAGAGCTCGAGGATGTCCGCCGGTGCGGGCTTCAGCACGACCTGGTACTGGTAGTAGTGCTGCAGGCGGTTCGGGTTCTGGCCGTAGCGGCCGTCCTTCGGGCGCCGGCTGGGCTGCACGTACGCGGCCTTCCAGGGCTCCGGGCCGAGCGCGCGCAGGAAGGTCGCGGTGTGGCTCGTGCCCGCGCCGACCTCCATGTCGTAGGGCTGCAGCAGCGCACAGCCCTGGCGGTCCCAGTAGTCCTGCAGACGAAGAATGATTTGCTGGAAGGTGAGCATGTCGGCCGCACGTCGGTGCGAGAGCTGAGGCGCGATTTTAGGGGCCGGGCCAACGAAGCCGGATCGGCCACCGACCCGGACGCTGCAAGCGCAGCGCACGCCCCCGCGCCGGGGCGCAGGCGTTGGGCCCACTCACGGTGGCTCAGGCGCCGCCGCGACGCGCCGCGAGCGCGCGCACGGCCACCACCGCGAAGGCCAGCAGCGCCAGCGGCGTCAGCCCGAAGCGGCCCGCCCACCAGGCGAACGGCGTCAGGCCGGTGCGGCCCTCGACGCGCGCGTCGAGCACGCCCTGCGTGTGCGGCGCCAGCGCATGGGTGACGCGCCCGCGGTGGTCGATCGCGGCGGTGGCGCCGGTGTTCGTCGCGCGCAGCATCGGCCGCTGCAGCTCGAGCGTGCGCAGGCGCGAGATCTGCAGGTGCTGCGCGACCGCGATGGAGTCGCCGAACCAGCCGATGTTGCTGAGGTTGGCCAGCACCGTCGGCGCCTGCGCCTCGTCGACGAAGCGTGCGGCGAGCTCTTCGCCGAACAGGTCTTCGTAGCAGATGTTGGGCGCGATGCGCTCGCCGCGGAAGCCGAACGAAGGCGCGACCAGCGGTCCGCGCGAGAAGTCGCCCAGCGGGATGTTCATCAGCTCGGTGAACCAGCGAAAGCCGGTCGGGATGAACTCGCCGAAGGGCACGAGGTGGTGCTTGTCGTAGCGGTAGTGGCCTCCGGCCAGGCCGCGCGTGTCGGCCGACAGCCCGGCGGCCGAGTTGGTGTAGCCGGCGTCGTAGCTGCCCAGCGGCAGGCCGAGCAGCACCGCCTGGGTGCCGCCGTGGAAGTGCGCCGCGATCGGCGCCCACCAGGCGGGGTCGAGCTGGTCGGGCAGCAGCGGGATCACGGTCTCGGGCGCCAGCACCAGCTCGCCGCGCGCGGCGAGCAGCTGCGTGCGCGCCCAGTCGAGGGCGCCGGGCAGGTGCTCGGCGGCGAACTTCTCGTCCTGCGCGACATTGCCCTGCAGCAGCGTCAGGCTCAGCGTGCCGCTGGGCCGGGTGAAGCCGGGCGCGCCGGCGGCGGCCAGGCCGGCCAGCAGCGCGACGGCGCCGCCGGCCGCCGCCAGCGCGCGCACCGGCCGGCGCGCGGGCTGCAGCGCGACCACGGCCGCGAGCCAGGCCGCCACCGCGCCGAGGCCGTAGACGCCGATCCACGGCGCCAGCACCGCCAGCGGGCCGTCGACGTGCGCATAGCCGCTCGCCACCCACGGGAAGCCGGTGAAGATCACGCCGCGGGCCAGTTCGGCCAGCAGCCAGACGGCGGCGAACAGCAGCGCGTCGGGCAGCACGCGCCCGCAGCGCCAGCGCGCGGCCGCCGCCATCGCGGCCGCGAGGTAGAGCGACAGCAGCACGGCGAGCAGGCCCACGGCGCTCGCGGCCATCCAGGCCGGCAGGCCGCCATAGCGGTGCAGGCTGATGAACAGCCACCAGGTCCCGCAGGCGAGCCAGGCCGTGCCGAAGCACAGGCCCAGCGCCGCGGCGCGCCAGGGCGCGGCACGCGAAACGCGCCAGGCGAGCACGCCGACGCAGGCGAGCTGCAACGCCCAGGCGGCGGTGTGGACGAAGGGCAGGCTGTGCAGCGCGCCGAGCACGGCGGCCAGCAGCAGGTCCGCGGCCGGCGGCACGCGGCCCGCGCCGGGCTCGGCCGCGTCGGCGCGGGCCATCGGTGCGCTCAGGCGCCCTCGGTGGCGACGGCCGACTCGGGCGCGCGCGTCACCTTGAACCAGCGCACCGCGCCGCCGCGCGTCAGCATCACGACGAACATCAGTCCGTCGACCTGCACCGCCTCGCCGCGGCGCGGCACGCGGCCGTGCTCGTGGGCGATCAGCCCGCCGATGGTGTCGAAGTCGTTCTTGGGCAGCGCCACCGCGAAGGCCTCGTTCACCGCGTCGATGGTGACGTCGCCGGCCACCCGCTGGCTGCCGTCGGCCAGGGTGTAGATGCCGGACTCGCCGTCCTTCTCGTCGAACTCGTCCTCGATCTCGCCGACGATCTCCTCGAGCACGTCCTCGATCGTGATCAGCCCGGCGGTGTTGCCGAACTCGTCGATGACGATGGCCAGGTGGTTGCGGTTCGAGCGGAAGTCGCGCAGCAGCTCGTTCAGGCCCTTGGACTCCGGGATGAACACCGGCGGGCGCAGCAGCGTGCGCAGGTTCAGCTCGGGCGCGCGCTGCAGCTTGAGCAGGTCCTTGGCCATCAGGATGCCGATGATGTTCTCCCGCGAGCCCTCGTAGACCGGGAAGCGCGAGTGACCGGTGTCGATCACCAGGTGCAGCACGTCGTCGTAGTCGGACTCGATGTCCAGCAGGTCCATGCGGGGCGCGGCCACCATCACGTCGCCGGCGGTCATGTCGGCCATGCGGATGACGCCCTCGAGCATCATGCGCGACTCGGGCGGGATCAGCTCGCGCTGTTCGGCCTCGGCCAGCGATTCGATCAGTTCGTCGCGCGAATCGGGGCCTGGCGCGACGAATTCGACGAACTTGTGGAACAGGGATCGCCGCGGCGTTGCCGGGGCCGGCGCATCGCCCCCTCGGCGGGGTCGACCTGAATGAGGTTCGGACATCGCGCTGGCGCGAGCAGAGTTCGGGAGCAGCGAGCTTACCCGATGCCTGCCGGCGGCGCGACGTGCGGCGCCGACTTGACTTGCGCGCACCCTTGAAACAAAGTCGCCGATCCCCATCTGTTGGCCCTCGATCGACGATCCCGACCAGCGACCCCCAAAGGCAGTCCTTCCATGGCCATGATTCCCGCCACCATCCTCACCGGCTTTCTCGGCTCGGGCAAGACCACGCTGCTCAAGCGCGTGCTGACCGAAGCCCACGGCCAGAAGATCGCCGTGATCGAGAACGAATTCGGCGACGAGAACATCGACAACGACATCCTCGTGCAGGACACGAACGAACAGATCATCCAGCTCAACAACGGCTGCGTGTGCTGCACGATCCGCGAGGACCTGCGCACCACGCTGTCCGACCTGGCCGAGAAGCGCCGCAAGGGCGAACTGCAGTTCGACCGCGTCGTGATCGAGACCACCGGCCTGGCCGACCCCGGCCCGGTGGCGCAGACCTTCTTCATGGACGACGAGATCGCCGAGAGCTACCTGCTCGACTCGATCCTGACGCTGGTCGACGCCAAGCACGGCGATGCCCAACTCGACACGCGGCAGGAGGCGCGCCGCCAGATCGGCTTCGCCGACCAGATCTTCGTCAGCAAGAGCGACCTGGTCGACGCGGCCGAGCTCGAGGCGCTGCTGCACCGCGTCAAGCACATGAACCCGCGCGCGCCGCAGCGCAAGGTGCATTTCGGCGAGGTGCCGATCGCCGAGGTCTTCGACCTGCACGGCTTCAACCTCAATGCCAAGCTGGACATCGACCCCGACTTCCTGGCCGCCGACGCGCACGCCCACGAGCACCACGACCACGACCACGAGCATGGTGAGCACTGCGACCACCCGCACCACCATCACCACGACGACGACGTCAAGTCCTTCGTCTTCCGCTCGGACAAGCCCTTCAACCCGGCCAAGCTCGAGGACTTTCTCGGTGCGATCGTCCAGGTCTACGGTCCGAAGATGCTGCGTTACAAAGGCGTGCTGAACATGAAGGGCACCGACCGGAAGGTGATCTTCCAGGGCGTCCACCAGCTGATGGGCAGCGACCTGGGGCCGAAGTGGGCCCCGGGCGAGAAGAAGACGAGCAAGATGGTGTTCATCGGCCTCGACCTCCCGCGCGACATCTTCCTGCAGGGCCTGGAGGGTTGCCTGGCCTGAAGGAAGAATGTGGTGGAGATGTCACGGCTGGCTACAATCCGCCGCGCTTTTGCGGGAGCCACCCGGTCGGGCAGTTCATCGGCAGAGGGTATAAACGTCGGTTCCAGGAGACCCATGTGAACAAGACCACGGCCCCGAAGACGAGCCCCGCCCAGCCCGCGGCCAGCGCCCCCGAGGCGAAGGCCGCCAAGGCGGCTCCGAAAGCCGCGCCGAAGAGCGCGTCCAAGTCCGCGCCCGCGCCCATGGCCGCACCCATGCCCGCCTCCACCAGTTCCCGATTCGCCGACCGCTTCGCGCCGCCCCGCCCCCCGACACGACAGATGAGCAACCTCGGTCTCGACACCCCCAAGCCCTCCCACAAGGCCGATCCGAAGCTGGCCAATGCCTGGAAGTCCAAGGCCGGCCGGGAGCTGAGCGAAGAAGAACTGCAGGCCATGCCGGACTCGGAGTACATGAACGAGAAGCAGCTCGACTTCTTCCGCCACCGGCTGCAGACCCTGAAGGACGATCTGCTCAGCAACGCCGGCGAGACCACCGAGCACCTGCGCGAAGACACGTCCATCGTGCCCGATCCGGCCGACCGCGCCACGATCGAGGAAGAACATGCCCTCGAACTGCGCACCCGCGATCGCGAGCGCAAGCTGCTGAAGAAGATCTCGCAGTCGCTGGCACGCATCGATTCCGGCGAATATGGTTTCTGTGACGAAACCGGCGAACCGATCGGCCTGGGCCGCCTGATCGCGCGGCCGACCGCTACACTGTCCCTCGAAGCCCAGCAGCGGCGCGAACTCAAGCAGAAGATGTTCGGCGACTGAGCGGGGCCGCTGCGGCGATCGGCCGCCGTTCCGCCCCGAGCCCGCGGGCCGCACCGATGCGGGGCGCCGGCGGCACCACCTCGACTTCCATGTCCGACTCCAAAGAACCCACGAGCTTCTTTCGCAAGGTCGTCAAGTTCGTGGCCAATCCGACGACGGAATGGGCCGAGATCGGCACGCCCACCGAAGAGGCGCGCGAAACCGAGTACGCGAAGTCCGAGCTGAAGGCGATGGTCGAGCGCAAGCGGCGCAACGACTTCGTCCGCAAGCGCGAGTTCGACATGCTGCGCAAGGTGCGCCGCGAAGGGCTGACGAGCGAGCAGCTCGCCGCGCTCGGCGGCTCGTCGCGGCTCGACGACTCGGAAGCCAAGATGGCCGAGAGCGGCGCCAAGCAGGAGTCCGGCGTCAAGGCCAAGATCGACGAGATCGAGCAACAGATGGTGGGCGATGGCGGCTTCTCGGGCAGCCAGCGGCGCACGCCCGAGTTCTACAACGCCCCGACACAGCCGGTGCCGATGTCGCCACCCGCCGCGCCCGCCTTGCCGCAGTTGCCGGTGCTCGACGCGCAGGTCGACGACTTCTTCGTGACGCCCGAGCGCACGGCCAGCCCGACGCCGGCGCGCGCCGGCGCGCAGCCCCTGAAGCTGGACTCGCGTGCCGCGGAGCTCGTCAGCCCGTTCGCCGTCGAGGTCAGCGAGGTCGCCCACGACCCCGAGCTCGACGAGGCGGTGATCGCGTTCGCGAACGCCGACTTCGAGCAGTGCGAGCATGCGATCACCGCGATGACCGGCCAGGGCGCCCCCCGCGCCGAGCACGCCGAGACCTGGCTGGTGCTGTTCGACCTGTACCGCGCCATCGGCCAGCAGCACAAGTTCGAGAGCCTGGCCCTCGACTACGCGCAGCAGTTCGGCTGGTCGGCGCCGCAGTGGTACTCGATGCCGCGCCAGGTGGCCGAGGCGGTGGTCGACGACAAGCCCCGCGGGGCGTCGCGCCCCGACGGACAGGTCGGCTGGGTCTGCCCCGACGTGCTCGACGCCGACGCGGTCGCCCGGCTGGCGTCGCTGTGCCTGCAGATGCCGCTGCCCTGGGTGTTCGACTGGTCGGGCCTGCGCCTGGTCGAGACCGAGGCCTGCACGCGGCTGTCGGAACTCTTCCAGAGCTGGATCCCGCAGAAGCTCGACATGCACTGGCTCGGCGGCGAACAGCTGTTCGCGGTGCTGCTGGACATGTCGCCCACCGGCGTACGCGACGTCGACCCCGCGTTCTGGCGCCTGCGCCTGGACGCCCTGCGCCTGGCGAACCGGGTCGACCAGTTCGACGAGACCGCGATCGACTACTGCGTCACCTACGAGGTGTCTCCGCCGTCGTGGGAGCCGGCAAGCTGCCGCGTGCGCGTCAGCGGCGCCATGCGCAACACCACCTCGTCGCCGATGTCCGTGGTCAGCGACGTCTCCACCAGCTTCGTCGAGTCGCAGCTCACCGACCACGTCGGCCAGGTCGAGGTGGCCACCGTCGAGCTGTCGGGGCAGCTCGTCGGCGACATCGGCGCCACGCTGAAGAAGCTCGACGGCGAACTGGGGGCGGCGACCATCGTCAACGTGTCGTGCCAGCGCCTGATCCGCGTCGACTTCATCGCCGCGGGCGACCTGCTGAACTGGGTGCTGTCCAAGCGCACCGAGAACCGCGCGGTCAACTTCGTCGACGCGCACCGCCTGGTGGCACTGTTCTTCGGCGCGATGGGCATCAACGAGCACGCCCGCGTGAAGGTTCGAACGGTCTGAACCCGGACGCCGCGGGGCGGGCGCAGAATCGCGCCGTCCCCGGGGCGCGCCACGCGCGGCCCCGGTCCTTGAATCGGCGCCTCGCGCCTGCATCTTCGACCCCATGGAAAACTTCCACGGCACGACCATCGTCAGCGTGCGCCGCGGCAACGTCGTCGCGCTCGGCGGCGACGGCCAGGTGACGCTCGGCAACATCGTCGTCAAGGCCACCGCCCGCAAGGTCCGCAAGCTCTACCGCGACCAGGTCCTGGCCGGTTTCGCCGGCGCCACCGCCGATGCCTTCACGCTGTTCGAACGCTTCGAGTCCAAGCTCGAGAAGCACCAGGGCCACCTGGTGCGCGCCGCCATCGAGCTGACCAAGGACTGGCGCACCGACCGCGTGCTGCGCCGCCTGGAGGCGATGCTCGCGGTGGCCGACAAGGAGGCCTCGCTGATCATCACCGGCAACGGCGACGTGCTCGAGCCCGAGCACGGCATCGTCGCCATCGGATCGGGCGGCGCCTATGCGCAGGCCGCGGCGCGCGCCTTGCTGCAGCACACCGAGTTGCCGCCGGCAGAGATCGTCAAGAAATCGCTCGAGATCGCCGGCGACCTGTGCATCTACACGAACCAGAACCACACGATCGAGACGCTCGGCTGACATGAAATCATCGATGACCCCGCAGGAGATCGTCTCCGAGCTCGATCGCCACATCGTCGGCCAGGCCGACGCGAAGCGCGCCGTCGCGATCGCGCTGCGCAACCGCTGGCGCCGCCAGCAGGTCGACGAGAAGATGCGCGGCGAGATCACGCCGAAGAACATCCTGATGATCGGCCCGACCGGCGTGGGCAAGACCGAGATCGCGCGCCGTCTGGCGCGGCTGGCCGACGCGCCCTTCATCAAGGTCGAGGCGACCAAGTTCACCGAGGTCGGCTACGTCGGCAAGGACGTCGACTCGATCGTGCGCGACCTCGTCGACATGGCCGTCAAGCAGGAGCGCGAAGCGGCAATGAAGCGCCAGCGCGCGCGCGCCGAAGACGCCGCCGAGGACCGCATCCTCGACATCCTGGTGCCGCCGCCGCGCTCGGACTTCGGCCTGGAGCCGGAGGCGAGCCCCGAAAGCACCGCCCGCCAGGTGATGCGCAAGCGGCTGCGCGAGGGCGCGCTCGACGACAAGGAGATCGAGGTCGACCTCGCCGAGGCGCGCCCGGCGCTGGAGATCATGGGGCCGCAGGGCATGGAGGAAATGGCCGAGCAGCTCAAGGGCATGTTCGCCAACCTCGGCCAGACCAAGCGCAAGACGCGTCAGGTCCGGATCGGCGAGGCGCTGAAGCTGCTGATCGACGAGGAGGCGGCACGCCTGGTCAACGCCGACGAGGTCAAGACCGCGGCGCTGGCGAATGCCGAGCAGAACGGCATCGTCTTCATCGACGAGATCGACAAGGTCGCCTCGCGCGGCGAGCATGCCGGCGCCGACGTCTCGCGCCAGGGCGTGCAGCGCGACCTGCTGCCGCTGGTGGAGGGCACGACGGTGAACACCAAGCACGGCATGGTCAAGACCGACCACATCCTGTTCATCGCCTCGGGCGCCTTCCACCTGAGCAAGCCCAGCGACCTGATCCCGGAACTGCAGGGCCGGTTCCCGATCCGCGTCGAGCTGGGTTCGCTGTCGGTCGACGACTTCGAGGCGATCCTGACGCAGACCCATGCCAGCCTGGTCAAGCAGTACCAGGCCTTGCTGGCCACCGAGGGCGTGACGCTCGAGCTGACGCCCGAAGCGATCCGGCGCCTGGCGCAGATCGCCTGCGACGTGAACGAGCGCACCGAGAACATCGGTGCGCGCCGGCTGTCGACGGTGATGGAGCGGCTGCTCGACGAGGTCAGCTTCGACGCGCCGAACCTGGGCGGCCAGACGGTCACGCTCGACGCCGCGGCCGTCGACGCGCGGCTCGGCGAGCTCTCGCACAACGAGGACCTGTCGCGCTACATCCTCTGAGCCGGACCGGGCGTGCCGCGGTCGATAATCGTCCGGCCGTCCTGCCCGACGCGGGCCGGCGTGCCGGCATGAACCTCACCCAGCTCACCACCTTCATCCGCGTCGCGGAGATGGGCAGCTTCAGCAAGGCGGCGATCGAGCTCGACATCGCCCAGCCAGCGCTCAGCCGCCAGGTGCGACTGCTCGAGACCGACCTGCGCACGACGCTGCTGCAGCGCACCGGGCGCGGCGTGGTGCTCACCGACGCCGGCAAGCGCCTGTACGAACACAGCGTGGGCATCCTGCAACTGGTGGCGCATGCGCGCGAAGACCTCGAGGCCGCGCGCGACGAGCCCACCGGCCGCATCGTCGTCGGCCTGCCGCCGAGCATGGGGCGCGTGCTGACGCTGCCGCTGGTCGACGAGTTCCGGCGCGTGCTGCCGAAGGCGCGCCTGGCCATCGTCGAGGGCCTGTCGGCGCACCTCGTCGAGTGGATCTCCACCGGCCGCGTCGACCTCGGCCTGGTCCACAACCCCGGCGCCAACCCGGCGATCGAGTCGACGCCGGTGCTCGACGAGCCCTTGTGCCTGGTCAGCCCCGCCGGCAAGGGGCGGCGCGGCGCGGCGCGCCCGGCCCCGCCGCTGGCCTTCGCCGAGCTGCCGGCCTACCCGCTGATCGTGCCCGAGCACACCCATGCGATCCGCAAGCTGCTCGACACGCAGGCGGCGCTGGCCGCAATGAAGCTGAACATCGCCTACGAGGTGTCGAGCGTGCAGTCGATCCTCGACCTCGTGCGCCACGGCCACGGCCATGCGGTGCTGGCGCGCAGCGCGGTGCTGGTGTCCGACCAGCCGCGCGACTTCGAGGTGCGGCCGCTGGCCGACGCGGCGCTCAAGAGCACGCTGTGCCTGGCGGTGTCGGCGCACAAGCCGGCCACGCCGCTGCAGAAGCAGGCCGTGCGCCTGCTGCGCGAGCTGCTGCTGGCGCGCGTCGCCCAGCCGGCCCTGGCGCCGACCTGACCCGGGGTGGCGGCGCGCGCCGCCGCGGCGAGCCATAGCGGATTGCGATAACTGCTAGCACAGGCCCTCCATTGCCGGAGGGCCCCACGCTCGCCAGAATCGCCGCATTCCCACCCTGCCCTGCGCCCCGCAGCCCCACGACATGAGCACGACGATCACCGGCATCTCGTCGATGGCCACCCGCCCGGTGCTGGCGGACCTGGCGGCCGCGTACCGGGCGCGCACCGGCGTCGAGGTGGCGATCGAGTCGGTCGGCGGCGTCGACGCCGCCCGGCGCGTGCTGGCCGGCGAGGCCTTCGACGTCGTCGTGCTGGCCTCCGACGCCATCGCCAGACTCGCCGCGGCCGGCCGCGTGATCGCGGGCAGCGAGGCCGCCCTGGTGCACTCGGGCGTGGCGGTCGCGGTGCGCGCCGGCGCCGCGCTGCCCGACCTCGGCTCGGAAGACGCCGTCCGCGCCGCCGTGCTGGCCGCACGCAGCCTGAGCTACTCGACCGGACCGAGCGGCGTGCAGCTCGCCCGGCTGTTCGAGCGCTGGGGCATCGCCGACCAGATCGCCAGCCGCATCGTCCAGGCGCCGCCGGGCGTGCCGGTGGGCAGCCTGGTGGCCCGCGGCGAGGTCGATCTCGGCTTCCAGCAGCTCAGCGAGCTGCTGCCCCTGCCGGGCATCGAGATCATCGGCCCGCTGCCGCCGGCGATCCAGATCACGACGACCTTCACGGCGGCCGTCTGCACGGCCGCGGCGCAGCCCGACGCGGCACGCGCGCTGCTCGCCTTCCTGCAATCGCCCGAGGCGGCCGAGGCCAAGCGCCGCCACGGCATGGACCCGGCCTGACCCGACAACCCTGTAGAGAGACGCACACCATGATCATCGACTGCCACGGCCACTACACGACCGCCCCGAAGGCGCTGGAAACCTGGCGCAACCAGCAGATCGCCGGCATCAAGGACCCGGCGCTCGCGCCCAAGGTCGCCGACCTGAAGATCAGCGACGACGAACTGCGCGAGACCATCGAGGCCAACCAGTTGCGCCTGATGAACGAACGCGGCTCCGACCTGACGATCTTCAGCCCGCGCGCCAGCTTCATGGC
>Ga0116177_10003907_pt1 | contig 10858 bp, 9 predicted proteins | sample AD_STIC10_MetaG_FD_89750 | JGI IMG/M metagenome (GOLD analysis project Ga0116177, IMG submission 89750) | Active sludge microbial communities of municipal wastewater-treating anaerobic digesters from USA - AD_STIC10_MetaG | ecosystem: Engineered > Bioreactor > Anaerobic > Digestate | place: USA...
GCTTGGAATATTTACAGCTATCGTATATTGCGTATTTGTTACAGCATTAACAAGATAAATATTTGTGGTTGTGACGTTTCCGGTTATCCATCTTATATAATATGTTGTGTCGTAGTTCAATGTCTGTCCGCCATTAGGAGCTTCTACTTTTATCTTTTTGCCATGATTTACTTTAAACTGTCCCGTATATGCAACCGTGTATCCTGTGCCTGTTTTAACTTGAGAAAAAGTTGTTGTAAAATTTGAAGCAACTTTTATTCTCCACACTTGACCCCCGCCCATGGCTGGAGGAATAGAATAAGCATATGTACCGAGGCTGGCATCTACGCCTGTTGCAATAATCTGTTCTCTGCCCTGTGTACTTGTTGCTGAAATATCAACTTTATAGCCCTCCAAATTTTGCTGCTCCCAAGTAATGTTGTATGTTAAATATGTTTTTAAAGTAGCATCGGTTGCAGGAGTTAAAACCTTTATAGTTGGCTGTGATGTCGTAATTGCTGCAATTACAAAAATATCGCTGTAAGCTGTGAAATCATCGCAATCAAGCGAATAAGATGTTACCGTGCTGCTGCAAGCTGATCCCTCAACATATAATTTGTAATTCCCGGCAGTAATCGTAGAAGGAACGGTCCAGATATAATTCCCAACTTTAGAATTGCGGCCCGTTGTGTACTTGCTTGCTATGGGCGTCTTGATGCCTGCGCTATCAACCAAAGACACGTTTACTGTCTGATATTCGTGGCTTTCTGGAAGCCTCCACGTCATTGTATATTTTTCTCCAATGTACCACTTTGCATTTTCAACAGGAGAAGTAAAATTAACCAATGTGCTGGAAACTATCGAAAATGGGTGACTTTTTGCTTGCGCATTTTTGGCAGTCACAGACAATAAAATTTTATAATTATTGCCAGATAAATCTGTGGGTACAGTCCAAGCATAAGTACCGCTGGAAACCAAAACACCGGTCTTGATAACCGTGCTTACTGGTGTAGAACTGTAATCCGTCAAAAATATATCCAAAGTTTCCGCACTAGCTCCAGTTGATGTCCAGTTGATATTTAACACATCCCCTCCTGAAATCTTTTGCCTGTTTGTGGGGGATGTTATTGTTATAGAAAATGCGCCGTCATCGGTAATATCAGTCAAATCTGATTCTGTATAGCAAGTATAAAAATAATTTAATTTTACCCTTGTCTTTGCATAAACAGCTCCCGTGCCCTTAAACAAACCGAAAGGTGTCAAAATCTCAGATGCATATTTTTCCTGAAATTTTACAACCGCATTGAAAGTAGCAACACCATACACGCCCGCAGCATCTGCACTCACATCATAGCCGTGTTTTGCAAGGGCTGTCTGCAAAGCCGACACTTCACTGCCCGTATCGCCTTTTACCATGTTTTTGTTAAAAGTGTGGCACCATGACGAGCCGGTTTCAGTTGAAACATTATTCTGCGGAGAAACTGCCGTTGAAGCCACAAGTCTCTGCAATTGCTGCTGCAGCTGGACAATCTGCGCCTGCAGCTGGACAATCAGAGCAGCCCTCTCTGCATCTGTCATGGCAAAAGCTGTCTGGTAAAATCCAAACACAGAAATAAATAATATAGAGGCTATAATTATTTTAAATTTCATTTTATATAAAAATAATATTAAATTACTTAATTATACTTTTTTATTTATTATTCAACAATCGGCACGCATGATTCTTCTTGTATAGGTTTGCCAACCAACGATCCACATCCGTTCCAATCGGTGCAAATTCTTGTGTGCTTTTTATTTTTGCAATCTGACCACGCCAAACACGACCAACTTGGAACGCAATTATTGTTTACAGTGTAAAAAAGATTCACAGTAATGCTGTCTGAAACAGTGCTGCCGGTTTCAGTTGAAACACACGTAATTTTAAAAGTATCAGAAATTTTTCCTGCTCCGTTTGATATTTTTTCTGATATTCCAGACAAGGTTATAACCTCAGATCCATAAGATGTTTTGTAGCCAGAAAATATTTTAGGCGTCAAAGAGTCCGAGGCCGTGCACGAAGAAACCCCAACACTTTCCCATTTTAAATTTATATCTCTTGACATACTAATTCCCGAAGTTGTTACTGTTGCCCCATTTCCAAGCGTCAAAAAAATATTCACTGGCCCGTCTAAATTATTTGCCTGCATTTTTACCGCCGGCTTTTGTGTGCAATCCTGCGACACTTTTGGCTTTTTTGTATCTACTCCGCAGTTGTTTAAGTCAGAGCAAGTTCTTGTTTGTTTGCCGTTTATGCATAAACTCCACTCAACACAATCCCAACTTTGTTTGCAATCTTTTACACCGCATCCATAAAGCTCGTTTAATTTGGCCCTTGTTTTTGGCCCCACTGTGCCAGTTTGGGCGATGCCATATTTTTTTTGAAACTTAACAACAACTGCGTTAGTGTTGCCTGCAAATACCCCTTGGCCGTCGTCTAGGGTATTTAATCCCGATGCGTTTAGGCCGGCATTAGTTAAGGCTGTTTGCAATGAAGACACTTCTCCATTTGCTGTTGCATCGGTAGAGCCCATAACAAGATAGTTTTTAAATGTATGGCACCACGCAACCTGACCGTTTTGCTGCGCACCCATTTGGGCAATTTGTTGTTGAATTTGCAAAATTTGCTGCTGCAACTGTGCAATCAAGGCCCGCCTCTCTGCGTCGGTCATAGCAAAGACTGTCTGGCAAAACCCAAACACAGAGATAAATAATACAAAAGCTAAAATTAGTTTTGGCTTCATAATGTTTAGTTTAAAATATTATCTAATTATACAATAAAACAAAAACCAAAAAAACAGAGCACAGCTTTTAGCTATGCTCTGAAAACCTCTAAAAATGCTTTTGTGGGCACATTTACTTTGCCTTTTTCTTTCATAAGTTTCTTGCCTTTCTTTTGCTTTTCACGAAGTTTGTTTTTTCTAGTCACGTCGCCTCCATACAAATATCCTGCCACGTCTTTCATATAAGCCCTAATTGTTTCTCTGGCAATAATTTTTCCGCCAATGGCTGCCTGCAAAGCAACGCTAAACATTTGGGGCGGCAAAACTTCTTTTAATTTTTCCACCATTTTTTTGCCTTCGCGATAAGCTTCGTCTTCTGCAACAACTCTAGAAAACGCTTCTTCTTTTTCTCCTGCAACCAATATTTCCATTTTCACCAATTTGCCCGGCCTGTAGCCAATCATTTTATAATTCATTGACGCATAGCCCTGGCTGGCTGTTTTTATTTTGTCATACAAGTTTGCAATAATTCCTCGCAAAGGAGTTTCAAAAACAATAATTGCTCTTTCGGGGCTCAAATAATTTGTTTCCAAATAATTGCCTTTTAGGTCTTTTAAAATTTCCATTAGCTTGCCCATTTGGTTTGATGGAGCAATAACCTCCAAAGACACCCAAGGCTCTTCGGCTTTATTTATTTTTGATTGGTCGGGCCAATCGGAAGCTGAATGAATTAAAATTTCTTTTCCTTTTTGGTCATAAACTTTATAAACAACAGACGGAGTTGAAATAACCAAATCCAAACCAAATTCCCTTTCCAATCTTTCGGCGATTATTTCAATGTGCAAAGTTCCCAAAAATCCGCAGTTAAATCCACGACCCAAAGCCTCTTTCATTTCTGGCTCATACACCAAAGCAGGATCATTTAATTTTAATTTTGACAAAGCAACTTTTAAAGTATCAAAATCATCTGGATCTTCAGGATATAAGCTGGCAAACACCATTGGCTTTGGCTCTTGATAACCAGGCAAAGGCTGCACCGTGCCCCTTGTTGCTGCTGTTTGCAATTTAATGATTGTATCTCCAGCAGTCACTTTGCCCGGCTCTTTAATTCCTGTTGCAATATATCCAATGTCGCCTGCCTCTAATTTTTGTTTTGCAGAAAATGTTGGGTTAAAATATCCAAGCTCTTTTATTTCAGCTTGCGTGTTTGTTGCCATCAATTCAATTTTTTCTCTGTCTGATATTTCACCATCCATAACTCTAACAAAGGCAATAACGCCCTTAAAAGAATCAAATTCCGAATCAAATATGATCGCCCTAAAAGGGCGATCACCCGCCGGAGAGGCGGGTTCAGGAATAGTTTTTATAACAGTTTCCAAAACTTGCTTTACATTTGTGCCGTCTTTTGCAGAAATTTTTATAATCTCGTCTGGCAAAATATTTAAAAGGTTTGAAAGCTCTTCCACCGACTCATCCACTTTTGCAATTGGCGAATCAATTTTATTTATAACAGGAATAATTTTTAGGTTTTGTTTTTTTGCCAATTCCAGGTTTGCCAAGGTTTGGGCTTGAATGCCCTGCGTGGCGTCAACCAATAAAATTGCTCCCTCAACTGCTTCCAAAGATCTTGAAACCTCATAAGAAAAATCCACGTGGCCGGGAGTGTCTACCAGATTCAGAACATAGTTCTGAACTGGAATTTTCAATTTTAAATTTTCAATTTTCAATGGGTCTAACTCCATCCTAATTGCCTTCATTTTAATTGTTATGCCTTTTTCTCTTTCTAGGTCCATACTATCCAAAAACTGCGGCATCATTTTCTTTGGGTCAATTGTGCTGGTCAACTCCAAAAGCCTGTCTGCCAATGTAGACTTGCCATGATCAATGTGGGCAATAATAGAAAAGTTTCTGATATTCTTACTCATAAAATTATCTGTAATAATACCAGAAAACTACGTCTTTTTCAACACAAAGCCGGCTTCTTATAGAACTCGGAAAATTTCTCGTCTGCCTTTCAAATAATACTGGGTATATTCTGGCGGCGTGTCGCTTGGCTTCTCTTCTTTTTGTTTTTGCATTGCCTGCATATCTTTTTCAAAATCAGCCAAGCTGTTCAACTCATATTCAATTACAATTTTGTTATAATCTGTCACAACATCTAGCATAATATAGCCCTTAAACCCTTGCCACTTTGCCATTTCATCTTTCATCATTTTGGCAAGCTTGCCAGCATAGCCTGGCTTTGCAATATATGTTTCTCTTACAATGTACATGGTTTTAAAATTTTAATTATTGTAAGAAAATTATACCAAACACCTGTTAAACAAAAATTAAAAGCAAATAAAAAGCTTTGTGATTTTTCACAAAGCATATATTTTTGTTCTACGAATCCACGTAATTTCTTTTTTTCTCTTCCTCAACTTGGCAATTAATGCACAGTGTGGCAAAGGGCATTGCGCGAAGGCGAACGGGGTGAATTTCCCCCTTGCATTTTTGACAAATGCCATATTTGCCTTCTTCAATGCGCTGCAAGGCAGCGTTGATCTGGGCAAGCTCTCTTTGCTCAGATGAGAGAAGCTGGACAGCGACATGGTCGTGCGCCGAGCTAACTGCCGCGTCAATCACATCGGCCACAGATTGCCGCGGTTCCTTAAGCGCAGCGGCTTCCCGGTTGATAGATCTTTGCAATCTATCGCGCTTTTGTAAGAGAGCTTCCTTATTTTTTTCAACCACTCCATCTTGGGTAGCCATAATACACTCCTCCAAAAGAAATAAAAAGAGCAACCACCAAACCCAATGCTATCATTTTAACAATTTTTGTCAATTATCTGCTGGTTATGGCTTTGATATAGTTGCAATAATCGCAATCTGGGCTAGATTGAGGAATAGTGTTTTGGTTTAAACATCTATGCGCGTCAACTATTGCTTTTTCTACCCAAGCATCACTGCCCTTGTATGCAATCAAGGTGACGTCAAATTCCAGCTTTGCGTCAAAAGCCTTGCGATCGGTTTTGCCATTGCAGTAAACAAAGTAACCTGTGTCTGAAACCTTATACCCATTTTGGCGCAGCAGCCACTGGTAAATTTCCATTTGCCTTTTATAGCCATCTTGCCACTCTTTGTTAAGCTCGGTTATTTCTTCATCTTTTGAAGTAGACTTATAATCAACAACAATATATTCTTGTTTTGAATTTTGCCACAAGTCATCTATTGCTCCAAAAATCAAAAGGTTTGTTGCTCTATGCAAAAATTGTACGCCAGTAAAGTTGTGCCTCCACTTGTCCAAGTCTTTGTGAGGTATTGGCCGCGCATCCACGCCATATTTTGCTATCAAAGGGTGTGGGTTGCCATTGGCTCTGTAAACGTCAAACTCTTGCTTTAACAAATGGTCAACTGCCGAGTTTAAAGCAAAAGGAAATCCTGGCGGCCTGCCAATGCCCAACCTGCGATCAAAATAAAAACATCGCGGGCACTCCAAAAACAAGTCTATTTTAGATCGAGACAACTTAAACGCCTCCCTCGAATTTGGCTCATATAACCCCTTCGTCCTCTGTGGTGTATAATACTCTGACATATAATTTAAAAGTTATATCTTATTTTGCCTTCTCTTGGCCCAAAAGTCAAAACCAAATTAATACTCCCAAGATAAATTTCCTTTGCTTGTTAAAACTTTTATTATTTTTAAACCGCTAAACTTTTTTAAAATTAAACCTTTTGAATCTCTGCCTGTCATTTTTGTATTTTTGCCATCATAAATTGCCAAAATAGTATATCCGTTTTTTAACAAAACGCTTTGTGACAAAACAATCAATTTTCCTTTTCTATCAACTGCCCAAGAAAATGTTGCCAGCCCGTTAACCTTTGCCTGCGCTCCATTATACTTTATTGATTTTACTCCCAACACCGAGCGCAAAACTTTTCTGTTTTTGTTTAAAAGTTTAATTTCTGTAATGTTTCCTGCTTGGTCGGTTAAAGTTATTGTGTCATCCTTATCAACAACAGAAACCTGCAAAGCATCAACGCCAGAAAACTTTAAATCCTTAGCATTTGAATCAAACTCAATTTTTGCCTCGGGAGCTGTTTTGTCTATTGTAAATTCTATGGTCTTTTCTTGTTCATTGTTGCCGGCATTGTCTGTGCCAAAAAATGTTATTGTGTGTTTGCCTTCTGCTGACACTGAAAATGTTTCACTATTCCCCAATGTTTTTTGAAACCCCTTATTGTCCAAATTATATTGCACTGCCAAAACCCCAGACAAATCGTCGGTTGCCAAAATTTTAACAGCCACATCTGATTTATAAAATCCAGGCTGCCCCGCTGTGCCGCTTAAGGTTGTCTTTGAAACAGGCGAAATTAAGTCATCACTTTGCTCTTGTGTTATGGTTGCCTGGGGCAGAATTGTTTCTGTGTTACTGTTTTCATTTTGTTTTACCGCCAAGGTTGTTTGGTTGGGCAACAAATTAATTTGCCCTGTTAAATTTTGCGTAACTGGCAAATTGCTAAAAACTTCTGTTTTCAAAATTTCACTGCCAGCAATATCTTGCACCTTAATTGTATATGTGCCGCTTCCCGTGCCCTGCATGTTTATAGAATAATTTTCTCCGTTGTCTGTCGGCAAAAATATAAATTTATGCCTGCCCGCCGGGGAGGCGGGGTCGCCCCAAATTTCAAAATCAGCCCCAGGAATTTGATTCATCACACTTTGGTCTTGTGCCAAGCCAAGCTTATTGCCGTTTTGATCTGTCACAGTAATATCAACCGGACTAAGAACCACAATCGCCTTCCCATTGAGCTGGCACTTTCCCACATCCTGAGTAATTATGTCTCCAGTGACTCGATCTCCGTGCATAAAATCTTTGCCAGTATCCAAACTAGTATTTGCTATCAAGTTGACTATTTGCTGACGGCTGCCATTTTGGCTCAACATTTTACCATGGTCTCCTGCCAAAGAATAATACTTTTTACTTTCGTCAATCGGCAAATTTGTAGCGCTTTGTAAGGGCACTGTCCCATCGCCCAAGCCCCACTTGATGTTTCTATAATCAACATCATCACCCAGCAAAGTGCCCCGCGTTATCTGCGTAATATTGCTCATAGTTGGCGCTCTGCATCCGTCAACAGCGTACAAGTCTATACCGGCAGTTCTTAAATCATAATTATCAAAAGATGTAGTGTGTAAGCTTTCGGCGTTTGTCAGACCCAAAGCATTGAGCCCATGGTCATCAGTTAAAAAACTTTTTGTCTCGTTATAATTTAACTTTTTTTCTGTTGCTTGGTCTGCATTGATAACCGTGACAAAACTTCCGCTGTCATTATAATATTTTTGGCTGGGCAGCAAATCATAAGATGCTGGCATGTTGACAGCAATCTTTTTTATTTCTGCGTCGGCCAGCCAAGGGATACCAAAATTATCTCCTTGCAATAAAATCTTTACAGCTTCAGGCGAACCAGTGTTTGGCACGCCAACAAAAACAGCCTTGTTGATATGGCTGTCAGATTGGTTTTCTATTACATATTTTTTTACAATCAATCCACCCATGCTATGCGCCACAACATCAACCCTGTCAGCCCCAGTCTGCGTCAAAATAGCCTGAATTTTTTCTTCAAGCAAATCCGAGTTAGTTTTCCCATCAGCATATTTGCCCGACACCCCATACCTCCAATCATAAGGAAAAGTGAAAAGCGTTTCCCCCTCAACATACCCCTGTCCCTCAAATTCGTTAACCAACCCCTTAACATAGTCAAAAACAATAACTCCTAAAACGCTTTTATATCTTACAACATCTCCTAAAGATAAATCGCCATAAGAGATAAGAGAGCTACTAAATTCTAAATCATCCAAAAAATTATCACCAACACTACCAAACATTCTTTCTAAATCCATCCACAGCAAATCATTACCATTTTTCATTTCTGTACCAACCAGTCCTGGCACAATTAAAACTGGTATCTTATCATTAATCTTTTTGTTGTTGAATATACAAGCTATATTTGCACGTTTCAGAGAATCAAAAACTAGGGTATTATTTTGATAAAAGAAAACATCTTCTGGATTGTCGCTGGCACAGTGGATGCTGCTAACTTCAAATCCTTCTGGGACTTCTTCTACTATTTTATTTGTTTCCCAAAATGGAAAATTATTAAATGAAGTTTGAGCTGTTAAACTTTCTGTTTGCAGTGAAAAGTTTTCATTATCATACCAACCAGAAGTACAAGTTTCATTATCTTCCTCATCATACTCGCACCTTGTATCATAATATTGAACCTTAAAATTAAACAAAGCTTCTTCGCTCTCCGAATTAACTACAACACTAAAAGTTGTGTCGGGAATGTATATGTCTGCAGAAGAAATTGCAGGGCATAATAGTGTCAGTAAGGCTAAAAATGTTATTAAATAATCTTGTTTTATTTTCATATCTTTACCAGCCCATAGAGAAGCCGGTGACATAAGTTATTAAAAAAATAAAAATTAACCACAATAAGATAATTCCTAAAAATGTAACTAAAGAATATTTTTTACTTTTTTTGCTCAATATTAACAAACTCAGAATACCAAAAAATTCTACCGCAATAATTGTCAATAAATACAACGGATTTGAAAGAAAAAAACTATAGTTAATAAATAGAGAAGAAATCTCGTTGAATTTTTTCCCAGCTAATGCCATTATCATCGCGGGTGTCGTAAAAAATAATATTTCGGGGATGAGGAACATTGCTAAAAAAATCCACATCCAAACTTTTTGTTTTCCGCTCATAATATTTTTCTTACAGACATTATATATTCGAAAATATGGAATATCATAATGATTAATTTTTTTTATTTTTTCCACTCATTACAAGTTTGCCAGAAAGATATTGCCAGACAGACTAGGACATATAAATAAAAAATACTAAATAATGCTATTATACTCCACTCAATGCTAGTTTGATGCATTATTTGTATATCCTTAAAAAAGATAGTACCAACTACATTTGCAAACAAAATCGGCGGATAAATTAAAACGATAGCAATCAGGCCGATAAATAGTTTATAGAATGACACTGTGGTACAGCCCCAATTAAATATGCACTCCGTCACAATTCGAGCAAGCAAAAATAGGACAAACACCGCTACGATAAAAAGCAGCAAGGTAAAAACAATTTTTTTGGCGGAAGGTTTAAAAATGACTAATTTTCCAAACATTTTACTTTATTATATCACCGCTACAAAATGCTATATAGCCTTCGTTTTATAAAATAATTTTAAAGACCGATACCATGCCTAAATAAGTATATTAAAGAAAAAGATATCAGTGAATATGTTAAACCAGCGAAACCTACTATCATAAAAAATACATAAATCCATTTGTAATTATTTAACTCTTTTCCTGCCTTATTGTTTATGTAAACAAGGATACAAGAACTGCATAACAGCACTAAAAAAACAATGTTTTGCAGTATATTAACATTTGCATAACTATCGTGATAAGTAAATAAAATATATAACGGTAAAAAGCCAAGCGCTATTATTAACAACGCATTGATTAAAATAATACTCAATGTTTTTGACATATTTAAAAAGTATATTAATTCTATTACCTAATCATACCACCGCCCACCCAGCACCTCAACCTACTAGGTTACTTTTTTGCCACATGGCCAAAAAGTCACCCTCCTCAAAATAGCAAACAAAAACCGCCCTTGTGGCAGTTTTTGTAATATACAACACTATTTTAATATGAGTCTTGGTATAAGAAGATTATTACTGAAAAACAATAACTCTTTTCCCTTTCTTACCTCATACGCGACATGTGCCAATTTATATTTTTTAGTTTCTATATCTTTATAAAATTTTCTTATCTGCGGAACATTATCGTACGAAACAATCCATTTTGCATTGGTAATTTTTTTTATTTCATCACTCACTTCTTTGTGATCGTCTGGCTTATAATGGTTCATGTATAGCGATGGTCCTTTCAGATAATATGGCGGATCAAAGTAGAATATAGTATTATTTCCTATTCCTTTTTGCTGAAATTCTTTTATTAAATCTATGGCATCAATTCCACGCAAATGAATATTTTTTTTATACTTAGATATCAATTTAATTCTTTGTACCAAATCATCCTTCTTAAAACGAC
>Ga0116177_10003911_pt1 | contig 10854 bp, 8 predicted proteins | sample AD_STIC10_MetaG_FD_89750 | JGI IMG/M metagenome (GOLD analysis project Ga0116177, IMG submission 89750) | Active sludge microbial communities of municipal wastewater-treating anaerobic digesters from USA - AD_STIC10_MetaG | ecosystem: Engineered > Bioreactor > Anaerobic > Digestate | place: USA...
CAATTGTATGAATGTGGGTCCGACCTGATTGAAATTGAGAAGGAAGTCAGCTACATAAAAAATTACATTGAGATCCAGATGCTGCGAAAAACGGAAAGGTACTCGTGTGATCTGACAGTGACTGATCGTGTAAAACGGTTTCAGATCGCACCACTTTTATTGGCACCATTTGTAGAAAATGCCTTTAAGCATATAAGTAACCATGCTTCGGGAAAGAATTCAATTCGTATCGAATTAGATTATGTAAATTCGGAATTTAAATTTTCTATTTCTAATGATAAAGATAATCACTCTGTAACCGGATTGATGGAGAATAAAGGAATTGGTTTGGCAAATGTGAAACGACGGTTAGCTTTGCTATATCCGGATAAACATGAACTTGAAATTACAAATTCACATGATCGGTTCTGTGTAAAAATGAAAATGAAAGTTGAAAATGAATAACAGGAAATTGAATTGTATCGTGGTTGATGACGAACCCCTTGCTTGTAAGGGCCTGGTCGAATACATTGAAGAAGTAGACAGTCTGAATTTAATTGCTGTTGTCAATGCTCCGGCAGATGCGATCAAGTATTTACCCGACACGGATCTGATGTATCTTGATATTAATATGCCAAAGATCTCCGGAATTGATTTTCTGAAGCAGGTAAAGAATCCGCCATTGACAATTATAACTACAGCCTATCAGCAATATGCACTGGAAGGATATGAACTGGATGTTATTGATTACTTATTGAAGCCCATTAGCTTCCCCCGTTTTTTAAAAGCTACAACAAAGGCGATCGACTATTTTAAAATTTACAAGAGTGAGACTGTTGGTATTTCATCTGAAGTAGCCAAAGATTATTTTTTTGTAAAAAGTAATGGTGTGCTGGAGAAAATTGTTCTTTCAGAAATTTTAGCGGTTGAAGCCATGTCTAATTATATCATTATCTATTGCAATGATAAAAAAGTTGTGGCTTATCTGACATTAAAGCAGATCAATGAGTATTTGCCGGCTGATCAGTTTTTAAAAGTTCACAAGAGTTATATTGTAGCCTGTGATAAAATCAGTAAGATTGATCACGATGAAATTATTGTTGCAGGTCTCACTATACCGATCGGAATGAACTTTAAAGAAATCGTGGAACAAAAGATCACGAATGGGAAAATACTCAAGAGGTAATCACTACATCAAGAAAAAGTACAGTTTGGTGTAATTAAAATCCCAGTGTTGTAAATCTGAATATTTTTGATTTTATAAAAATTAAGTCATGAAATTAAGAATCACAACTATCATTACAATCTTATTTTTTTCAAATTTTGTAATGGCCCAATGGGTGCAGCGGGCTGCGTTCCCGGGAGTATCAAGAGCAAAAGCAGCATCGTTTACAATTGGAAATAAAATTTATGTAATTGGTGGAATCAGTAATTCAGTTGTAGTCCTGAGGGATTTTTGGGAATATGACATAACAACTAATAGCTGGTCACAGAAAGCAAATTTTCCCGGCGAAGAAAGATATGGAGCTGCAACATTTGTTTTAAATGGCCGGGGGTATATTGCGACAGGCGGAAATGACTTTGGTTTCCTTGATGATCTGTGGGAATTCAATCCTCTAACTGATACGTGGGCTCAGCGAAATGGATTACCAGCCGGATCGGCACAACATGAAAATCAGAGACGTGAAGCTTTTGCCTTTACTATCGGAAATAAAGCATATTTAGGTGGGGGAGATGGATTTGTTTTTGGTGCAAATCAAACGTGGAATTATGCGTTTTTTGATCTTTGGGAGTATAATCCGAATACTAATAACTGGATTCCTAAATCAAGTATTCCTGATGCAATTGGCAGAAATATGTCTATCGGAGTTACTGTAAACAACAAAGGATATGTTGGAATGGGTTGTAATGTTGATCAGAATATCAATCGTACGAGTTTCTGGGAATACGAACCTGTTGCGGATAACTGGACAGCTAAATCAGATTTTCCAAACAATTTTACAACTGATGCAAGCACATTTGTTTTAGATACTACTCTGTATCTGATCGGAGGAGTTAATCTGAACCCGGTTGCTTTGTCAAATCAATTCTACAAGTATGAACCATTCTCTGATACATGGACTCAGTTGCCTGATTTTTCCGGTGGAGCAATAGCAGGAGCGATCTGTGGGACAAATGGTATTACTGCTTTTGTGGGAACAGGATACAATGCCAGTGTTGTAACAAGAAGTGATCTCTGGGAAATAGCATCAATTCAGACAGGTATTGATGGAAATCAAATTGCAATTGATAACAAAGCAATATTATATCCAAATCCAATGAGGGATAGAGTTTCAATTCAGTCGGAAGAAGAAATCGGTTCAGTAAAATTTTATGATGTAAGTGGAAAGCTGGTTTTGATGGGAGAAGAAAATTTTGAAAACATCAATGTTCAAAATCTGAATCCCGGAATTTACCACCTCTCACTGAAGTATAAAAACGGAATTGTGGTCAATAAGCAAATTGTTAAATTAAATTGAATTAATTAAAATAAAAATGAATGGTGAAAAGTGCTGCAACAATGTCTCAATATTTAAATGAGCCCGGATATTATTCACTTTTCATCATTCATTCTTTTTTCGGCATCGGCCCTCGCTTATAAATGACAAGTCCATTCAAAAAATTCCGCAGTAGCTGATCACCGCAAGGTTTATAATTAGGGTGGTCTTCATTGCGGAAAATAGCACTCAATTCTGTTTTACTGATTTCAAAATTTACAAGCTTCAGAATTTTAATGATGTCGTCGTCACGTAATTCAAGAGCTACGCGTAATTTTTTAAAGATATCGTTATTGGTAAGCATTGTAGTAGAGGTTATTTTTTCTGGCTATGATTAGGCTTTTTCTTTTTAGAAAAATTTCTTTTCTTCCCTCCAAAATTATTTCTTTTTTGTTCTACAGGATTCCACTCAGGTCCTTTTCCAAGTTCTTCCGGTAATGCGATTTTCGGAATGGTACTTTCAATAAATGTTTCGATCTGCACAAAGCGTGACTGATCTTTCGGACTTATAAAAGTAATTGCCTCTCCGGTTGTTTCTGCTCTGGCAGTTCTGCCGACACGATGTACATAATCTTCTGCATCTCCCGGAACATCGTAATTGATCACAAGTGCGATGTTCTCAATATCAATTCCGCGTGACAGGATATCAGTAGCGATAAGCACAGGAACTTTTTTATTTTTGAAATTCAATAAAACGCTTTCACGCATCTCTTGAGTAAGATCGCTATGAATAGCAGCAGCAGGAAGATTTCTTCTCTGTAATTCTTTCTCAAGCGTTTTCACTGCAATTTTTGTTGATGCAAATATCAAAGCAGTGCTGATCTTTCTTTCAGCCAGTAAATTCACGATAAGATTGTTTTTCTGGTCATCAAAAACAACATAAGCTTTCTGATCGACACCGGCAGCAGGTTTACTGATTGCAATATTGATCTCTACCGGATTGTTCATTAGCTTTTTTGCCAGCGGACGGATCTTCACAGGCATCGTTGCACTGAATAAAAGGATCTGTTTTTTCTCCGGTAAAAATTTATTGATCGTCATGATGTCTTCGTAAAAACCCATGTCAAGCATTTTATCCGCTTCATCCAGGATCAATGTTTCCAGCTGATCCATTTTTACATAGCCTAGTTTCAGATGACTTAGCAATCTGCCCGGAGTAGCAATGATTACTGAAGTTCCTTCCATCAATGCTTTTTTTTCTCTGTCAAAAGAAAAGCCATCATTTCCACCGTATACTGCGATTGAATTTGCATGAGTAAAATATGCAAAGCCCTGAAATGCCTGATCGATCTGGACTGCAAGTTCACGTGTCGGGGCAAGAATCAAAGCTGCAGTATGTGGAGTTTTGCTGTCAGAAATTTGCTGTAAAGTGGGTAATAGATATGCAGCAGTTTTGCCTGTTCCTGTCTGAGCGCATGCTAAAACATCGCGCTTAGCTAAAATTTCGGGAATAACACTGTTTTGTATTGGTGTGGGTTTTTCATACCCCATTGTATATAGACCATCTAATAAATCATCACTGAAATTAAATGCTTCAAATCCTAAATCTTCCATTCGTATTTTTATTCTGTGCGAAGATACGAATTTCTAATGGATGGAGTGAAATTTCGTTTCGTCTATCGTTTCTCGTTTTTCGTCTAAAGTAATTCTTAAACACGAAAGACGATAAACGAAAGACGAAAACCAATTCACGCCTTCTTACGGATGCACTCTGAAAACATTCATATTATTTTCAAACAAACTGTAATCAGAAGATTCTACGATTCCATCTCCATTCAGATCTTCCGGAATATAACCGGATGCATTGATCTGTGCTGCATTCTGAATGCTATTCATGTCGATAACTTCGATCGTACCACTTTGATCAACATCACCGGAGAACAATGCAAACCGGCCATCACCAAGATTCCGCATATTGCTTCCAAGTGCTTTTGTGATTGCATCACTGAAGATATATGTTGTTACAGCTCCTGTGAAAGTAACAGGTGATGAACTCCATGTTTCCAATGCATTTCTGTGATGAACACTAATGTAGAAACTTCCATTCAACAATTCAGAAGGGAAAACAAAACTTCCTTCACCAATTGTGTTGATAGTGCTCTTGAAACTTTGAACTTCAGAATAAGGAGAAACAGACTGATGTAATTTTACAACAATGGTATCACAGATCGACGGATTCGCTATAGGATCTGCAACTGCTTTCATTTGTCCTGCAGAAATATAAAATCCTTCTATATATAATTTTACATTCAGTGTTATTCCTGTTGTGATTGCAAATGTTGAAGCAGAACAAACTATGCATCCTTTGTCGTTTGTGACACATATTGCTCCAATAACCGGGCTAACATTTGGAACAACCGCTTGAATTTCTGTTGCACTTATAACAGTAAATGAAGCAGCATTGTTTCCTGCAAAAGTTACTGCACTTGCATTGGTAAAACCTGTTCCAATAATTGTAACAAGTGTTCCTGCAACACCACTTACTGGCGCAAATGAATTTATTGAAAGAGTGTCAGGAACTGCAACGCTGACAGAATTTGTAGCAGAACATCCGGTAGCACTGCTGGTAGCAACAACTGTGTAAGTTGTGTTTGCAACAGGAACATCAGTTGGATTCTGAACTGAAGAAGTAAATCCACTCGGAGTTGAAGTCCATGAATAACTTATTGTTTCCGGAATTGCATTGTTGATGTTGAGTGTCCAGTTTTGAATTCTTCCGGTGTCAACGTTTGCAAGATCCTGCACTTTCAGTAACCAAGTACCGTTTGCATTTCCTGTCAAAGCATTGAAGTTTCCATCAGGCCTGTATGTCCCTGTAAAAGGCGCGGTTCCTGTACTGATCAGTGTAGTAGCCGGCATTGAAAAAACGGTGTTGATGAAATTATCGCCACCACTACCACGACGATTACTTAACAGAATTGTATTTCCGCTCGGTGCAACAAGTGATATTGCAAGATCGCCATCATAAGTGTGAGTTAGATTAATTCTTACTGAAACAACAGAAGTAGTTGTTAATGTAGCAGGACTAATTCCCGATACAACGATTGGTGAAGTAACACCGGTTGAATTATTATCAGGAATAACAACCGGAACGTTTGTAGAAAATGTAGTTGAAACATTTTGCGTTCCACCCGAAGTTCCTGTAGCATTCAATTGAACAGTGTTGCCATTGCAAGAAGGTTCAGTTGCTGTTGCACTTGCAGAAATTGGAATTGTAGAAACAACGACAGGTGTAGATGTAGAAACAGATGATCCGCAATTTGTAGAAACAGTATAGCTACCCGGTGCAGAAACTGTAATTGATTGAGTTGTCTCACCGGTCGACCATAAATAATTACTTGCAACACTTGAATTCAAGGTCACACTTCCGCCGGCACAGATAAGAGTTGGTCCTGCAGCAGTAATTGTAGGTGCAGAGTTTTGCTGAGTTAAAGTAATTGGTACAGCAACCCAGTTATTATTCTCGTCACTTTCAAGGAAATTATTTTCAGGATCTGTAATTGAGACTACATAATATGTTCCGTTACAAATATTATTAAGAGGAATCGGATCATTCAATGAAATACTGTAAACATCATAATTACCCGGATAAATTCCCTGAGTTAAACCACAACCGGTGTGAAATCCGAAGTTGTTGTTTGGAAAAGTTGTCATTGGATTACCGTTGTTGTCGACACATTGTCCGGGATTAGTTGAACAATGACCAAGATTGATAAGACAGAAACTTTGTTTTACACCGGTACCAACTATTGGCCATGTTCTTGCATCGGGATTTGAAGTTGCAGTTCTCAAAGTGTAATTAGACCAATGATCAACGTGTAAGTGGCCATGCGCAGCGTGATAAGTCATCTTACCTGCTTCCCGATCATAATAAGTAAGAGTATCTGTACCGGGAACTTTCTGATAAATTCTTTGCTTAACAAGATGTTTTATATCATCTCCGTTAGGGCAGACCGTTCCGCAAGGAACAAGAGTGGTTCCGCAATAACATGAGTCTACACCAAAAATATCAATTGGTCCGTATCCAATATTCGGAGTTGCATTCGCTATGTAAAGAAATCCCGGAGCTTCAGTGTGATTTACTGTAATTTCTTTTGCTGAAGCAGTCATATCCGGTAAAAGATCACAGGCAGAAGCACCACCCGGACAAACGCAAGTTGCGCAAGTGTAAGTGCCTTGTGGCCCGCTACCAACAGTCGTTTGTCCGGGGTTAGGTGGATTTTGAACAAACACAATGCTGGCAGTATGGATAGATCCTGTATCGGTAGTTGCCTGATCGCTTACAATAAATTTCCAGATACCATTAGGATTTTGTCCATTATTAAATAAACTTGTATTGCCTGTAGGTAAATAAATTCCTGTGTAGGGAGCCTGGCCATTGCTGAAAGCAGTTCCATCCATACCAACACAAGTCCCAAGAAAATTGTTTGCTGAACCACCCACTCCAGAGATCAATGTGATGATCACTCCATCCGGTGACATGAGTTTCATTACAAGATCATTCTTGTAAGTATGTGTTATATCCATACACACATGGGCCAAACCAAAAGTCGTATCAATAACAGTTGGAAGTCCGGAAACTATAATTGGAATAGTATCCGTTTGATTGTCCATGATTGGTTCATTGCCCGTCCAGCTGAAAGTTTGGGCATTGGAATTCCATGTTGTCAAACATAGAATGATGGCAAGTAGTAATTTTTTCATCAAATTTCAGGTTGATTTATTGTATTGGGCGCAAATCCCCGCGATGGACAAATTAGTTAATATTCTGAAAAATGGCAAATTAATTTTTTAATGAACAGAATAGAAAGCCGAAATATGTAATATTCTAATAAAAACCACGAAAAATCCAATCTATAGAGACTTTAAAAAGGGGAAAATTTACTGTTTTCGAAAAAAAATGATTCGGGTTTGATAGCTAAAAGGGTATTTAAATTATTCAATTTTTCATACTCTTTACTCTGTATTCACTTTTATTTAAATATTATTCAAAACTATAAAATTAAAAACAGAATATTTTCTTAAACCTAAAAAGCTTAAATTTTTAATAAAGAACTCAATGCAGCCAACTCTTAAACGCCTGTGCTTTCTCTCTGCTGATATCAATAGTAATTACATTTGGCGCTTTCAATTTTGCAATTAATTTTCCGTAGGAGTCAGTTCTATATGATTCAACAGAATTTATATTTATAATGAATTGTCTGTTTGCCCTGAAAAAAATTGCAGGGTTTAACACCTCCTCAATTTCTTCCATTGTCTGAAAGTCTGTAATATATTGTTCTTTATCTATTGTCTGAATATAGATCAATGCATCCTTTTGAAAGCAGGCAATATTTGTATAGTTGATGACAAGATGTGTCTTGCCCGAATTTGCGGTAAACCGTTCTTTATAGATCTTTGTTTGTCCCGGAACAGAAAGATGATTCATCAGTGACTTGATCTGATCCTTTATAATTTCGGATTGAGTTGAACGATATTTTGAAAATTTATCCAACGCAATAATTAGTTCCGACTTGTCTATGGGTTTCAGAAGATAGTCGATACTGTTAACTTTGAATGCCCGGATAGCAAATTCATTATAAGCGGTTGTGAAAATTATCGGACAAGATATCTGAATGTGATTGAAAATATCAAAACTAACACCATCACTCAGCTGAATATCCATGAATAATAATTCAGGCTCAGGATTTGAATTGAAATAGTCAATGCTGGATTTGACAGAATCAAGTATTGTTACGATCTCGATTTTAGAATCAATTTGTTTAATAATATTGATAAGATCTTTTGCAACCAGTGGTTCGTCTTCAATAATAATTGCTTTCATTTTATTCTGTTGATTTTAAATTAGTGGAATTCTGACTCTGAATAGTGAATCAGTTTCTGTTATTTCAACATCTGTATCCGATAGATATTGATATAGTGTTTTCAGGTTCTCCAGTCCTTGTTTGTTGCTGGCTTCTACCTGTGATTTTTTATTGACTGTATTCTCAACAGTAAGAAAATTTCCATTTGCAATAATTGAAATGATGAGCGGGGATTTGTCAGTCACAATATTGTGTTTGACGGCATTTTCAATCAGCACCTGAATCGTAACAGGCACAATACCTTTGTCGCGTGAATCTTTATCTATTTCAATCTTGAAGTGAATAGCGTTTTCAAATCTCGTTTTAAACAGAAAGATATAATTATTGATAAAATCAATTTCTGTACTCAGTGAGACAGTGTCTTTATCTTTATTCTGTAATGTATAACGATAAACTTTTGAAAGTTGTTGTAGGAATTCACTTGCAAGTTGCTGATTTTCGAAGATAAGACTATTCAGTGACGTCAGTGCATTAAAAAGGAAGTGCGGATTGAGTTGGTTTCTCAGTGCATCATATTTTACTTGTGTTTGTTCTTTTTGCAGACGCTCCGAACGGACTAGATTTTCTTTCCATTCTCTGAAGTAATACGAGCCAAAGTAGATCAGATTAATTATCATTGACATAAACAGGTACAGAACAGGTATTATTTTCTGAAGAATTTCCGGTGTTGTAATTTTGAAATAACTTTCAGCGTAATTGAATAAACTAAAGCCGGATATATTTATTACAATAAAACAAAGTAAAACCTGTGTAATTATTCTTTTCACAGGATTGTTTACAATCGGCAATCGTTTATTCAAAACGCTGCTTATGAACAAAAGAAATTCCCAATTAATTAAAAGGACGAGAAATGTTCCAATGAACAAAGAAATATGAAAGAAGGCGTTCATGTTTGGAAACAAAAACCCACGTTCAATAGAGGTAATTATGTCAAGAACGAAAAAGAGAATATATATACTTTTTCTGCTTATGAGTTTTGTTTGCATTAATGATCCTTGATTATTTATTTGATAGAATATTAGTCATTGCCTCATTCATTGTTGCCTTTTCATCGAGATACATTTGCCAGTTTGCGGCCACAGCATCAATTGTTTTCTTAACAGCCGGATTTATATCGGCAAGTTTGTTTTTATAAATATATATTTCGTGATCGATATTTTGCTTCTTTAATTCATTTTTTACAAACATTCCGGTGGAATAAAAGAGGATGGTATGCCAGACATTATGATCAAATTCCATATTCTGGTCTTTACAGGCGTTTTCCTGAGCATTATAAATTGCGTCAATCATACCATGTGCAACTTCGTGGAAAATCACTTCTACACCTTGAGTTCCTGAATGTGAACGGTAGGTTGAAGAGATCACTGCACTGATATAAGGTTCGGTTGTAGTATATGCTCCGAAAAAAGTAGCGTAATCAACAAGGTCGATCCTGAATTTTGTGCCGTTATACTTATACAGATAATATTTAGATGAATTCCGGATCACTTCACCTTCAATTTTTTTGATCAAGTCAATTCGTGAAGCAATAAATTCGCGATTTAATTTATCCTGTTCATTCCATAAGTGTTGCGAATAAAAATCTGAACAATTATTGAGTGCGGATAGAATATTTTTAGAAATATTTTTCGTTGCCAGTTCTTCTAAACTCCTGGAAGATTCCATTTCATACTTTAGAAAAGTCATTTCCGGATCGAAGAGCATATTTTTCTTTGCAAGACTATCGGTATAGAATTTAACAGCGTCCATAACTGCTGTTTTCGTTTTTATATCAATGGGAGCTTTTATTTCAGCGAACAATGAGTCAAATTGTTTTTGACTTTCATGAGTCATCCTCCCGAAAGTTGATGCTTTTTTTAAAAGAAAGTGATGTAGATTGAGAACATAATTACTTCTGAAATCGAAGTATGTTGTTTCACTGATTTTATCAGAATTCGGGACAATAGTTTTATGTCCGGCAAAGGTCGAATTATTAAATGCAAAGATTAAAAGGAATAGTGTGAATTTTTTCATGACAATTTATTTTTTGATTTATTAGAAATGCAGAAATATTATTTTTTGTTTGTTAATTTGGCAGAAGAAGATTTATCCGGTAAAAATGCCTGAATAAAATTTGCAATAAAAGGGAGAAAGCACCCGATAAGAAACCATTTCCAGAATGACCTGCCAAATGAATGCGCCATTATTCCGCTCAGAAACGGCGGAAGGAGAAATAAAATAAAGAAGATGGGTAAAAGAAACATGATCTGAGTGATATTGAATTTATTTTCTGGTGTAAATTAACTTCCTTTTTGAAGGAGTAACAACATTTTTCTTTTCACCATAGTATAAAGGACGATGAAGTGCTTGAATAAGCCGTCGAAGTGCACGTAAACAATTTATTTCGGCTATCAGAAATGGCCTGTTTTGGGACTTTTAATTTGTTTTTCTATAGCAAAAAATATCCATCTATGCGGTAACGATTTTCATTTGGA
>Ga0116177_10003913_pt1 | contig 10852 bp, 14 predicted proteins | sample AD_STIC10_MetaG_FD_89750 | JGI IMG/M metagenome (GOLD analysis project Ga0116177, IMG submission 89750) | Active sludge microbial communities of municipal wastewater-treating anaerobic digesters from USA - AD_STIC10_MetaG | ecosystem: Engineered > Bioreactor > Anaerobic > Digestate | place: USA...
ATGATCCCTGGGCTGCGGTACTCGCCCCGCCCGCGGCTTATACCCGCTCAGGCGGTGTGAGTCGGGTTTTTACAACACCCTCTTCATGCGGACAATTGTCCGGCTGAAGCCGGACCTACGATGGAATGTCCCGCTGAATGCGGGGCCACGGGCGGTGCCTGCGCTGATGGCGCGCGCGGCAATCCGCGAGCTGGAGGAAAGCCGCGGCGCGGAGCGCGAAGCCGGATCGAACCAGCGTGAGCGCCGCGGCATGGGCGTTGACGCGAAGGTGCTCGAGCTCGCGCTGCGCTACCAGCTGCTGAGTTCGCAGACGAGCTTCGTGGCGGTCGAGGAGCGCTCCGCGGGCGAGCAGGCAGAGCACGCGCAGCTGCGACGCGTGCCGGTGGCGTTGACGCACGGGTGGGGTGGCGCTGACCGGCTGCTGCAGGCGAGTGCCTGCTACTCGATGGCGCCTGCGGCGCTGCAGGACTTGGATTGTCTGGAGATGCCGGCGTTCGCGCGTCGCGCGGCCCCCGCGTCCGGAGCATCCGTTGCGCCGCCCGTGGCCAACATGCGTGCCCGCGCAATGGAGTGCGCGCCGTTCGGACTGGACGATGTGCCGACGCTGGAGGCCTCATTCGATGCATCGGCGTTGTTGCGCAGGCAGCCGGGCAGCGCGCCAAAGACCCGCATGGCACCCGACGCGTTCATGCTGCTCACGCTGTCACAGCGCGCCGATGGCAGTTTCAGGCTCGAGCCCGAAACCCTGCGCGCCTTCGCGCTGGAGGCGAATACGCTCGCGCGTGCCGCCGCGTTGCTGGGTGGCGGTGACGTCGCGGAAGCCATGGTTCACACGGCAGTCGCGCTGGCGTTGCTCGAGCGTCGTTTCAACGACCGCCAGGACGAATGGCGCATGCTCGCGGACAAGGCCACGCGGTGGATGGCGGGGCAGGCGCTTGCGTTGCCTGCTGGCGAGGCGTCGTGGGTGGAGTGGGCGGCGGTGGCTTGCGGGATTGCGTGAGGGGAGGCTGGAGATTCTCGTGCAGTTTCAGCGTGACTGTGGCGACGTAGCAACTTGACGCTATGACGTTATAGCGGTAAAATGTCCTCGGAGGTTCCAGTCATGCAAGAAACCAAGCGCGCCACCATTTACTTCGACCCGGCCATTCACCATGCGCTGCGGATCAAGGCCGCGGATCTGCATTGCTCTATATCGGAGATCGTCAACGAAGCCCTGCGCCAGGCGCTTCGCGACGACGCCGATGACCTGGCAGCGTTCGAGGAGCGCGCCGCGGAGCCGGAGATCTCCTACGAGGCTCTGCTCAAAGACCTGAAAAAGCATGGAAAGCTATAGGCTGCTTTTCAAGCGCTCGGTTGCGAAGGACCTGCGCTCGATACCGGTCGCCGATCTCGAGCGGCTGCTCGAGCGCATCGCCGATCTCGCCGGCAATCCGCGGCCGCCCGGATGCGAAAAGCTTTCCGCGCTGGAGCGCTATCGCATCCGCCAGGGGCGCTACCGGGTCATATACGAGATCCGCGACCAGGAGCTCGTGGTGCTGGTCGTAAAGGTCGCGCACAAGAAGGCCGTATACCGGCATTGACGACCGTCGCGTTGACGAGGTTGCCTTGTAATCGTCATGCACCCTTCGGAGCGCGCTTGACTGCCGGCGGCTTGCCTTGTTGACGCGCGTGCCACAAGTCATATGCCATCTGTCCGCGAAGCCAGGTTTCGGCGCTCGGGCCGGAGTTCGGCCCGCCCAGCCAAAGCTCCAGCCGCCGGGCGAGGTCCACCGAAATGCCGGCACGCCCATGAAGTACGCGCGACAGCGTTACGCGGCTGATACCAAGCTGCGTCGAGGCTTCGGAAACCGTCAGGCCCAGCGCAGGCAGGACGTCTTCACGCAGGGTCTCGCCGGGATGAGGTGGGTTGTGCATCTTGCTCATAGCCTTGTTCTCTTCAGAGATAGTCCTGATAGTCGATCAGGATTGCATCCTCGCCATCGAAGGCGTGCGTCAATCGCCAATTTCCGTTCACCCACACTGACCAATGTCTCTTCAGCGTACCCCCTTTGAGCGGGTGCAACTTCCAGCCGGGGATGTTCATGTCCTGAGGAGTACGCGCATCGTTCAGCTGCCGAAGTTGCCGCGCCAATCGCGGTGCGTGTGCAGCCTGGATTCCCGCCGTCGAGCCGGTCTCGAAGAAGCGCTGAATGCCCTTGTGGCGAAAGCTCCTGATCATTGACGCAGCGTATCGCATGGCGATACACATCGGCAAGCGTGCCTGCGCTTATGCCAGAATTTCTGCTTGCATCCGCACAGCCTTCGCGACTACATTACCCATAGCGCCGATTTGAACCTCAGCTTGCGGGCGCTCTAAAAATGCAGCTAAAGCGGTCTTCCCCGGAAACCCGCTTTGGCACGCAAGCCGAGCGGGTTTTTTGTTTTCTGGACTACGCATCGCGAGTGGGCTGAACAGCTCCGCCAACCTGCCGACCTGGGCAAGGTGGTATTCCCCGCAGGGGGAGATGTGGCCGTAAGGGCAACCAAGCAGGTTCACCTGTGCCTCCGGCTCCTCGCGTCGCGTGCAAGCAACCGAAGGAGCACACGATGGCTACGCATGACGATTCGATCCGCAACACCCAACCGTTCTCGACCGGGGAACTGACAGTCCTGGGGCTGTTCTATGCCGGTGTCCGCGCGCGCCTGCTGCGCGCTCGGTACCAGCTCGATCCGTGGGCCGTGGTGCAGCGGCACCGCCATCTGCCGCGCGAGGAGTTCCTGCGCGTATCCGAACAGGCCGAGCGCGCGGCGGCCCATGCGCGTGTGACGGAAGCGGCTGGGAGGTTCGTATGAGCACGCCCGTTACGGCGAAGTTGCGGCGGGGGAAGGGGGTGGGCAAAAGCGGTGTGAGCCAACAGGGAGGGCCTTGTCCGCATGAATGCGGACCCACGGAGACAAGTCCGCATGAATGCGGACCCACGGGGGGGAAGCGTCCGAATAAAGCCGGGGCCATGGATCGGTTCGCGGGGATCGGGGCCTATGGGTTCAAGAAGGTGCAGGTGGCGCTGCTGGCGGCGCTGGTCACCGAGGATCCGCTGCTGCTGATCGGGCGCGCGGGCACCGGCAAGACCTACCTGCTGAACAGCATCAGCGAGGCGCTGGGTCTCGAGCATCGCCATTACAACGCGAGCCTGATCGCCTTCGACGATCTCGTCGGATTCCCCTACCCCGACGACGCGCGCGAGAGCATCCGTTTCCTGCAGACGCCGGCCACGGTGTGGGGCGCGGAGTCGGTGCTGGTCGACGAGATCAGCCGCTGCAAGCCCGAGCACCAGAACCGGCTGTTCTCGCTGGTGCACGAGCGGCGCGTGCAGGGCATCGCGTTGGAGAAGCTGCGCTACCGCTGGGCGGCGATGAACCCGGCCGGTGCCGAGCAGGACGGCGGCGAGTACCTCGGCAGCGAGCCGCTCGATCCGGCGCTCGCGGACCGCTTCGCGATCGTGATCGAGGTGGGCGACTGGAGCGATCTCAGCGAGGCCGAGCAACGCCTGGTCGCGAACCCGGCCGGCGAGGGCTCGCTGGCCCGCGATGGCGGGCGGCTGCGTGCCGACATCGCGCGCTGGCGCGGCGAGTTCGAGGCGCGGCTGCCGCAGTGTCCGCTGCAGATCGTGGAATACGCGCGCATCGTCACCACCGAGCTCGGCGGTGCGGGCCTGCGGCTGTCACCGCGGCGCGCGCGGCTGATCGCGCGCAGCCTGCTTGCCGCGAGCGTGATCGGGGGCGGGCTGCACGAAGCGGCCTTTCGCACCGTGCTCGAGTGCAGCCTGCCGCAGCGCGCCAGCGGCGAGTGTCCGCCGCCGGCGAAAGTCGCGGCGGCGCACCGGCTGGCGTGGAATGCCGCGCTCGCCACCGGCAAGACGCGCTGGCTGCAGGACTTTCACCTGGCGCGGCGCTTCGCGGCCAAGGTGCGCCTGCTGGCCGAGAGCTGCCCCGATGCCGACAGCGGCACGCTGGCCGTGGAGCAGCTGCTGGCGAACGAGCCGCCGGAGCGCGCCGCGGCCTTCGCGCTGGCCGTGTACCCGGCCGCGCTGAAGGGGGCGTTGCCGGTGGGCGCCGAGGGGCTGGGCGATCTCGCGCGGCGCGCCGCGCCGCTGCTGCACGTCGACGGCAAGCTCGAGTGGCGCGAGCCGCTGTCGCAGAGCGGCACCTCGCACCCGGAGTTGCCGCGCGTGGCCGCCGCCATCGCTGCGCTCGAGTGCCCGGCACGCCGGGCCCGCGCGCGCCAGCTGCTGTTCTGGGCGCTGCTGAACAAGGTGCCGGTGCGCGACCCCGAAGCGCTGGAGCACGAGTTCCACGAGGCCGTGGAGTACATCGCGGGGAGGGCGGCGGCATGATCCCCTTCCCGTCCTGCCGGCGCCCGCCGCCGGAGCCGCCGCCGTTCCTGCGCTGCAACACCGGCGGCCCGATGAGCCGCACCCGCACGCAGGCGCTTCACGCCTCCGTCTTCGACGGCAGCGGCGGCTCGCTGAACTTTCCGCGCTACCTGAGCGTGGGGCTCGACTTCGGCGATGCCGATCCGCTCTCCGCGGTCGAGGACCTGTTCGTGCGCGCCGGCATCGACGACGCCGAGCAACTGCGCGCGCCCTGCCAGCCGCCGGCCGAAGCCTGCCTCTGCCGCGAGAACCGCGAGCTCCCGGTGCCGCGCTTCGCCGCCGCCACCGACGCCGAGCTGCTGCGCCAGGTGCTGCTGCTGGGCCTGTGCACGCCGCATTTCTACGACCCGCGTCGCCCCGTGCTGCTCACGCGCGCGAGCCTGGGGCGGCGCCTGGAGCTCTACGTCGAGCGGGGGTTCTACGCATGAAGATCACGCCCCTCAGGATCCACGCGCTGATCGCCGAGCTGATCGACGACAACCCTTTCGCCTGCCGCGCGCTGCTGCGAATCGTGTCCACCGAGTTCACCACCGACGTGACCACGGCCGCGGTCACCTGCGGCGGCGAGCCGCGGCTGCTGCTGAACCCGGAGTTCCTCGAGCGGCACTGCCAGACCGAGGCCCACGTGAAGGCCGTGATCTGCCACGAGTTCCTGCACGTGCTGTTGCGCCACACCGAGGGGCGCGGGCCGCAGTCCTGGGCCGAGCACCTGGCGCTGGACGCGGTGATCAACGCGATCATCCACCGCACGCTGGGCGCGGAGTACAGCAGCTTCATGAGCCTGTTCTATGCGCGCGCGCAGGGGGTGGCGAAGCTGCTGCGCCCGTGTCCGCCGGGAGGACACGTGACGGTACGCGCCACGCTCGACCGCTACGGCCGCAAGCCCCCGTTGGAAGCGGCATGGAGCGCGCTCTACGACGGTCGCTTGCTGGCCGACGACATCCGGTCGCTGGCGAACGATTTCGCCAGCCAGGACGAGCGGCGTACCCGCTGGCTGGGCGACCACTCCGCGCCGGGTGCGCAAGCCGAACGCGGCGCCTCATCCGGGCCGGTGCGCGAAGCTCTGGAGCGCGCGCTGCGCAGCATGAATGGCTCCGGCATCTGGCGCGATCCCAACGGGCGCGGGGTGGGGCAGGAGGCGTACTCGGCGCGCCTGACGGCTGCCGACATCGCGGTGGAACGCTGGCGCTGCGAGGCGTGGCGCGTGCTGCGCCGCCACCTGCTGCCCGACCGGCGCGCACCGCGACTGGAGGAGGCGCCGTCGGAATTTCGCCTGCCGGTGCTGAGCCCCTCGGACCGGCGCAGCTTCTCGCGCGCGCTGTGGAGCCCGTTGCTGCCCGAGGCGCTGTGGAACAGCCCGCGGCGCGTCGTCGGTGCCAGCGCGCAGGTCTACCTCGACGTCAGCGGTTCGATGAGCAGGGAGATGCCGCTGATCATCGCGCTGCTCGCGCGCCTCGGCTCCCACATCCGCCGACCGTTCTGGGCCTTCAGTGACGTGGTCGCGCCCGCCGTGATCCGCGACGGGCAGCTGCACGCCGACACCACCGGCGGCACCAGCATGGCTTGCGTGCTGCGCCACCTGGCGCAGACGCGCCCGCGTGCGGCCGTGGTGGTGACGGACGGCTATATCGAGTCGCTCACGCAGGCGCAGGTGCGCGCCGCCGCGGGCGTGCGCCTGCACGCCATCGTGACGCGCGAGGGCTCGCCGGCGGCGCTGCAGCGCGCCGGCATTCCGTACACGCAACTGGGGAAATTGCCACGATGATCCGAGTATCCGAGATGGTGCTGCCCGGGCACCCCGACAAGTTCTGCGACCAGGCGGCCGACGCGATCGTCGCGGCCTGCTATGCCGCCGATCCCGCGGGCTACTGCCAGGTCGAGATGAGCTGCTGGAGCGACCAGGTGTACCTGACCGGCGGCATCGCGACGGCGCGACCGCTCGCCGAGCCGCTGGACGAGATCGTGCGTCGCACCGGGCGCGAGCTCGGCTACGTGGCGGGCAACGCGATCGAGGCCGATCGTTACGTGATCCACAGCAGCGTGTGCGACCTGCGCACCGACGCCACGCAGTGGACGCGCCACGTGAACGACCAGTGCATCTCGGTGGGCTGGGCCGGCTACGACGAGAAGGTGGCGTTCCTTCCGCCGGAGCACTACCTGGCACACGTGTTCCGCGAGGCACTGACGCAGAGCTTCGCGACCGGGCGCCTCGCGCGCCAGGGTCCCGACGGCAAGCTGATCGTGCGCCTGCGCGAGAACGGCGCCGACTGGGTGCTGGAGCACGTGCTGGTCACGGTGCAGCAGCTGGATGCCTCGTGCATCACCGGGGTGGCGGCATCGCTCTGCGCGGAGCTGTGCGATGCGTACGCGGCGCTGCAGGCGCACGACCGCCGCTGGGTGGCCGGGTGGCGCGACGTGGACGTGCTGGTCAACCCGAACGGTCCGCTGGTGAACGGCGGCAGCGACGGCGACAACGGCCAGACCGGGCGCAAGCTGGCGGCGGACTACTACGGCCCGCGCGTGCCGATAGGCGGTGGCGCGCTCTCCGGCAAGGACCTCTCGCACATCGACCGCGCCGCGGCGTACGCACTACGCCAGGCCGCGATACACGCGGTGCGCGGCGGCGCGAAGGAATGCCAGCTCACCGGCGTGTGGGCGCCGAACGTGGGTGTGCCGCTCGACGTGATCTGGCAGCTCGACGGCCGCGGCCCGCGCCTGCCCGACGAGTGGTTCGCGCACGGCGCGATCATGGAGCGCACCGATGTGCGCGCAGTGGATCGTCACCTCGGGCGCGGGCGGCATTTCTTCGACCTGGCGTTGCCGTGGAACGGGGCGGTGCCTTGACGCCGCGTATTGGTCGCGGGCATGGCCCGCTCCTGCAGCAGATGCGCAGATGCGGCGCCCTGCCATATCGGCAACACGGTGGCTCATGGTGTAGGAGCGGGCCATGCCCGCGACCGCATGTACGGCTAGAGCGCGCTCGCGAGCTCCGCCAGCGCCCTCAGCGAATCCTCGTACTCCGCGCCGTCGGTGTCGGCCAGCAGCAGCCGTGTCGCGACCAGGTGCGTCATCCCGAGCCGCTCGCGGTAGCGCGCGATGGCATCGCGCACCTGGCGCGGCGAACCGACGATGGCCCAGTCGTCCAGCCGGCGCGGCAGCGTGCGCACCAGGGCGCCGGACTGCTGCTGCATCGCGGCCATCCGGCGTTCGAGCAGCTCGCGCACCGTGGCGATGTGCGCGGTGTCATCGCCGACGAATATCGTGCGCATCACCGGCACGGCATCGGGCAGCGGATGGCCGGCGCCGGTGCAGGCGGCTCGGTACCGGGCGTAGTTGTCCGCGAGCGTCTCGAGCGTCTCCATCGGCGAGGCGAGATACGGCAGCCCGAGCGAGCCGGCCTGCGCCAGCGCCTTGGGGCCCAGCGCCGCGACCCACACCGGCGGGTGCGGCTTCTGCACCGGCTCGGGCATGAGGCGCACGCCCGAGCTGCCGACGGGCTCGCCCGCCCATGCCGCGCGCATGGCGGCCAGGCATTCCGCGAACAGCTCGCGCTTTTCGCTGCGCTTCACCTGGAAGGCCTCGAACAACTCGGGCACGAAGCCGCGGCCCACGCCGAGGATCACGCGCCCGCCCGAGAGCTGGTCCAGCACCGCCACCTGCGCGGCGGCCTGCAATGGTTGGCGCAGCGGCAGCAGGTAGCTGGTGGTGGCGAGGCGAATGCGCCGCGTGGACGCGGCGACGGCGGCCAGCAGCATGAGTGGCTCGGGAATGGCGTCAGTCCCGAAGTGATGCTCGGGCAGCCAGAACGATTCGTAGCCGAGCTCCTCGGCGAGCGCCGCCTGGCGCGCCAGCGCGTCGGCGCCGCCGGCGAGCGGGAACCGCCATGGGGTGCAGCCGAGGTGAAGATGGGTCATTTCAGAACGACGATCCGGGCTGCTGCAGGAACGCGAGCTCTTCGGCGCTCGATTCGCGGCCCAGGATCGCGTTGCGATGCGGATAGCGTCCGAAGCGCGCGATGATCGCGTGGTGGCGGCGCTCGAAATCGAGGTTGTTCTCCAGCCCCGGCTGGTCGAACAGCCGCAGGGCGTCCCGGTGGATCTTCTCCGACTCGCTGTGCATGTAGGGCATGTAGACGAAGGCGCGCTCGCCCGGCGCCAGCTGCGCGTCGAAACCGCCGCGCACCGCCTCCTGCGCGAGCGCGAGCGCCATGCCGTCGGCCGCGAAACCCTCGGCGCGATCGCGGAACACGTTGCGCGAGAACTGGTCGAGCACGATCACCTCGGCGAGTCGCCCGTCTGCCGAGTCGCGCCAGTCGGCGAGCTCCGCGGCCCTGGCCGCCGCGAGCGTGGCGCCGAAGCGCTGCGCGATCCCTGCGTCGAGCGCTTCATCCTTGCGCCACCACTGCGCGGGCGTGAGCTCCTCGAACCAGAAGGCCAGCACCTGCGAGGCGCTGGCGATGTCGGTGATGGTCTTCATGCTCCGGTTCCTCGTCTGGCCTTCGAGCGCGACAAGGCTAACAGGGGGACGTGGGGGAGCGCATCCGTGCCGAAATGTTGATCTGCGCCGGTTGCGCATCGCGAAAGATCGGGAATAGTCTTTTCGCATGTTTCGCACAGCGCTGATCGACCGGAGGGTGAGTCATGAAAGGCAAGAGGAAGACGCTGATCGACGTGGTTCGCGATGCGATCGCCAGGGGCGCGAGCACCGTCGAGGAGGTGGTGAAGTCGGTCTCCGACATGCCGCTGAAGAAGCTCGGCAAGCTCGATCCGACGAGGCGGTTGCGCAAGGTGCAGAACGAATCGATCGGCACCGTCGGCGAGGCGATCCGCGACATCAACGAGCAGGTGCGCGCGTTCGCGGCGGACAAGCTGGCGCAGGCGCGCAAGGCCGGCCTGGTGCCCGAGGCGAAGACGGCGGGGAAGAAGCGCGCGCTCAAGGCGGCGCCCGGGAAGCGTGCCGCCAGGGCCGCGCCGAAAAAGCGCGCGGTGAAGGCTGCACCGGCAAAGGCTGCACCGGCAAAGGCTGCATCGGCAAAGGCTGCGCCCGCGAAAAAGCGCCCTGCCGGGGCGGCGCCCGCGAAGCAGCGCGTCGCGAAGGCGTCCGTCACGGTGACCCCTCCGGCGAAGCGCAAGGCGGCAGTCGCCGCGCCCGCGGCGTCTGCCGTCGCGAAGCGTCCCGTGGCTGCACGCAAGCGCGTCTCCCGGCCGATAACGAGCGTCGCCACGCCCATGCCGAGTGTCGCTACGCCGGAGGTTGATGTCGTTGCGCCGTCGCAGCCGGGCGAGCAGACGACGTAGTGGTGAATTATTGATCTGGCACGGTTGCGCGCCAGAGCATTGGCGGATTAGGGTGAAAGACCTTCAACGAGGAGACTGTGCCATGGCCAAGAAGAAATCCCTGATCGACCTGATCCAGGAAGCGATCGACAAAGGAGCGAACTCCGCCGAAGAGATCCACCGGGCAATCGCCGACAAGCCGCTCAAGCTGCTGCTGAAGATCGACGTGCTGAGCGGGCCGGCGAAAAAGATCAAGCGGATCCAGGACGAGTCGATAGGCGCCATTTACGACCTCATCCGCGAGATCAACGAGCAGGTCGCCAAGTACGCCACCGAGATGCTTGCGCAAGCCCGCGAGGCGAGCAAGGGCAAGACCGCTACCGCGGTCAGGAAGCGTGTGGCGGCCGCGGTCAAGCGTGTCGAGAAGGCCGGCGCCAGCGCGAAGCGGCAGGCAAAGGCTGCAGCCAAGCGCGCCCCCAAGGCGGCGGCGAAGAAGCGCGCGGCAGCGGTTGGCGCCGTCAAGCGAACGGTGAAGGCGGCGACGGCGAAACAAGGTCCCGCGAAGAAGGCCCCGGCCAGGCGTGGTCCGAAGCCCGGAGCCCGCGCCAGGGCGAAAGCGTCCGCGACGGCACCATAAGCCGGGCCGCGCGTGACATCCCGCCGCCCCTCGGGGTTGCGGGACAGCTTTGGCTGCCCGCGGCAATGATGCATTCGAATCCATGGGCGGTGACGTGACGAAGCGGCCGGTGGCCGTGGTGCTCGGCATCACGGCCGACATGGCGTTTGCCGCGGCGAACGTGCTGCTGGGCCTCGAGCGCTTCCCGCCGGCCGATGGCTACGACGTCGTCATCTTCCACAACGGAGTTCCCGCGGGGGATCTCGCGCTGCTGGCACGGCTGCGCGACTGTCATTTCGTCGCGTACCGTTGCGCGGAGAGCATTCGCAGGAACATTCCCGCCCATGCGCTGCGGGCGTTCTCCGAGATCGTCTACGCCAAGTACGAGTGCTTCGAGCTTCTGAACCGCTATTCGCGCGTGATCTGGCTCGACACCGACATCCTGGTCCGCGGCGATACCGCGGAGCTGCTCGAGCGCGGCGCCTCCGGCGCGGCCTTTGCGCGCGAGGACAAGCCGCTGCGCTTCAACTTCAGCCGGGACATCGAAG
>Ga0116177_10003916_pt1 | contig 10849 bp, 9 predicted proteins | sample AD_STIC10_MetaG_FD_89750 | JGI IMG/M metagenome (GOLD analysis project Ga0116177, IMG submission 89750) | Active sludge microbial communities of municipal wastewater-treating anaerobic digesters from USA - AD_STIC10_MetaG | ecosystem: Engineered > Bioreactor > Anaerobic > Digestate | place: USA...
TCCGGCCAGACCCGCATACTGATTGCCAATGCCGGGTTCAGCAAGGGCATGAACCTTCAGAAAGTCTGCCGTATCATTGGCTTCCTGAGCGTATCCTCGAAGCCCGATGATTACCAGCAGATGCTTGGCAGGGTTGCAAGACCGGGCCAGAAAGACGGTGTGCAGATTGTTCATTTCCATTGTAAAAATACGATGGATGCGAGACGGTTGGAACTGGTTCGGGCGCATGGTCAGTGCTCCGAAACCTTTATCAATAAATTACTTGAGGAGGAGTTAGAAAAATGATGGGAAATTATATCGAAAAACTTCAGATGGAAATCAGAGACCTTGAGTTCAAGGTTCTGGTGGCGATTGCCAGGGGGCGGTTGTGCGGTGGTTGCCTCAACCGCTTTGAGGAGTGTACTTGCAATGAGGAGGCTGCCCATGAAGTTTCAGATAAGTGATACCGAATACCTTGGTCTGTTAAAGATCAAATCGGTGGTGGAAGCTGCACTCAGATCACGCGACTCCATGACCACCGAGGTCGGGTATGCAAGGATGTTCGAGCTGATTCAGCGCGAAGTTGAAGCTTACTATACTGCCAATGGTATGCCGGTCCCAGACTTTTATTTAAAATCTTTAAACGACCGGTATGACGGGGTGAAATTTTCTATACCTCAGAGAGAACGGGAGGGCTGAATGAAAATCAGAATTGAATTCCGTTCAACTTTCAGGCCCGATGAAACTCTGGTTCCCGAAGTCCAGCGCGTGCAGAATATTTGCAAACATCTGATACTCGGAGAAATCTATGGAATCATGGTCTACAAACACGCTGCCCTATTCCTTGGCGATGACTCTTACCGAGTATGCCTGCTTTACATAAGCAATGATGATGGGCACTGGGATTCAGGGTGGTGTTACTGCGGCACTGCCTGGTTGAAGGAGAAAAAATTACTGCTTCGATCATTAGAGCAGTGGTTAAAAGAGAACTGCACTTATAAGAAAGGTGAATGGTGGTATAAGTGACTCACGTATACCTGGACTGTGAAACCGTAGGTTTAATGGGCCCGATCAAGTTAATCCAGTTCGCCACTGACAATTCCCCGGTGCAGATGATTGAGCTGCACCGGGGGTGGGAAGCCCACGAAGATACCTGCATTAAGCTGAAACAGTTATTTGTCCAGTATATCGACAGACCAGATACGTGCTTCGTGGCTTTCAATGCGGCTTTCGACCTATTTAAACTCTATAACCTGCGCCATAGGCTGATGGGGTATGAGTATGATTCGGCAGAGCGGCCAGTAATGCCGTTCAAGTGCCGGGTGCTCGATCTTCAGATACCGGCGATGCTCAAATCCTCACTGGCTCCGTTCGCCTTTAACCGGGCGGGCGGTAAGTCAGTGGCTCTGCTCAGGCGCATACCCAAGGTAGCTATGGAACAGGTTGCTGATCGGGTAACGTCGGTGCTGAAACCTCTGCTCCCTCAGTCATTCGACCTGGGTGTGGGGATTCACAAGGTAGCGAAGCAGCCGGAACTGGTTACGTTGTCGTTCAATGTTAAAGGCCGGCTCTCACTCAAAGGTTTGATGGTCGAGTATGGGTTGCCAACCCTCAAGCTCTCCGAGTGCTGGCCGCTCCCAGACAAGGGATTGGAGAAGCCCTGGTTGCCATACCCCGACCCCGCTGTGCATGATTCAATCGAAGCTCAGTGTGACGAAGTATTACGCGGGCCGAAAGATTCAGCGTTTTACAGATACTCGGAGCTCGACATTCTCTACCTGAAGGTGCTCTATGAAAAACTTGGCAAGCCGGAACCGGATTACAACTCAGACAATGTTCACAACATGGCATACCTGCGCTACTACGGATTCGATCTCGACCGTGACGCTCTGCTCAGAGCTGAATCGTACTATGGGCAGCGCGTGGTTGAGATTGAACAGAGACTTAGTGGCGTTAATCTTCGCTCATCAACCGACCGCTTACGCTTCCTGCAGCCACACTTTCCAATTCTCGCTAGTACAAATAAGCATGTCCTGAAAAAGTTGGCCGAGGAAGATTCAGAAGGCGGGCGGCTGTGCGAAATGATTCTGGAATACGGCCCGAGTAGGCAGAGGTTGTTACAGATTCAGAAGGTTCTTGAGTGCCGGACAGGGCGGGCGCACCCGAGCCTGAGAGTCATGGGCACAGCGACGAACCGCATGGCCGGTGAAGCCGGGTTGAATTGGCAGGGTATCGGGGCGGCTGATGAGATTCTGGAATCAGAGCTGGTCGATGATCTACCCGAAACTGAACCACTCGACAATGAAGAACTGGCTGAACAGGAGGCAGCTGGTGAAGAGAAGAAAGTAAAAGTTGGGCTGAGAAATGCACTGCTGACACCGTGTGTCGGTGACTGGTCGAGTTTCGAGGTTGTCATCGCCGCATCGGTCTACGACGATAAGCAGCTTCAGGCCGATCTGCGTGATGGTATAGACCTGCACTCAATGACTGTGGCAACCGCCCACCCCAAGGCTCTGGCCGAGGGCTGGACTTATGGGCAGATTCGCGAAGCATATACCAATGAGGCGCACCCGAAACACCATCAGGTGAGTAAGTGGAGAAAGGCCATGAAGTCCATAGTCTTTGGTATTTTCTACTTTGCCTCTGCTATGAAAGTAGCTGAGACGCTGGGCATACCCGAGCATGAAGGGCAGGCTGTTCTCAATCGGTTCTATAGCCGATACACAGGGATTGGCCGGTATCGGGCAGACATCGAGCGGCGGTTCATTACTGCCGACGTAGAGAACTGGGGCAAGGGTTCAGTTCGGGCGATGGACTGTGAGCAGACTGACCTCACCGGGTTCCATCGCCGATGGGACTTCGAGAAGTCAGTAGCCTGTGCGTTGTGGGAGCTTGGTTCGGTTAAAGGAATTAAGACCGGGTTGCAGGGAAAAGTAACTCGGACAGCAGCCAAAGGGCCACAGACAATCGACATGGCGATAACCAGCGCGTGCCTCGGTTCGGCGATTGCCATTCAAGCAGCGGTGTCGAGACAGGCAGGCAATATGCCGGTGCAGGCGACAGGTGCAACCCTCACCAAGCAGTTAGCTGCGTGCCTCTGGAATGAGCTGCGGGTGCCCACGGCTCAGATTCATGACGAACTTTTTCCACCCCACCACCCGAACTATCGCGCCGATGCTTATTCAGGAATTATTGATACGTTCGTAGCGGCGGCTCAGGCGATTGTGCCTATGGTGAAATTCGATTACAAAACTACTGTTAGATGGAGTGACAAATGATAAATAAGATTGACCATTACTCAGTTTCCAGTATGCAGTTGGCAGCGAATTGCCCGAGGGCTTTCTGGGCAAAATATGTTCTGAAGAAAGAACAGGCGAGCGGCGAAGCTGCTTCATTCGGCCAACAGTATGACCAGCAGGTATCAGCCCGCCTCGGATGTAAAATTCACAAGGAAGAGAAGCCGGTCAGCAGATTGGTCGATGGAGTTGAGGAAGCGGTTATTGGTTATATGTGTCAGCCTCATGCGCTGAAAACCGCTACTGATGCCCAGGTGCCGATTAACATTACCCCGTTACAGTGGCAGTTGATGGCAGAGATTCATGGGTTCTATGCCGAAATCAAGAAACCGATCATCGGGTTCATCGACCTATGGGATGCAAAGAACCGGGTTGTAGTAGACTTGAAAACATCGGCCAGTAAACGAACCACGCCAGGGTGGGCATTACAGGTTCTCATCTACGCCCTCGCTCAACAGGCCAATGAAGCCAAGATTCACTTGATGACCCGCACCAAGACCCCGGCATACTATGAGTTCATCGTTCCCATATCCAAGCAGTCGCTTACCTGGGCGATGCACTGGTTCACCCATCAGGCCAATGAAGTGGAACGCTGGCTAGCAGATGGTTGCGGTGAGTGTTTACCTCGAAACCCTGATTACCATTGCTCTTGGTGCCCTGAGCAGCTTGAGTGCCCTGCAACGAACGTCATTCTGGGAGGCTGATATGATTATAGGCTTGTGCGGTTACAGTAAGGTGGGCAAAGATACACTGTGCGAACAGCTTCAGAATTATGAACGGTTTGCGTTCGCCGATGTTCTGAAGCAGCAGGTTACAGTTATGCTCAAACAGGTTGGCATTGAGGCCGATTTGTGGGGTGAGGACAAAGAAAAATGGCGCGATATGCTTGTGTTCTGGGGCCGGAAGATGCGTTCAATCGACATCGACTATTGGGTGAAACAGCTCTACATGCGAACCGGCCCAGATACGGAGAAGCGGGTGTGCATTACCGATGTTCGATACCCCAACGAAGTACGCTGGATTAAGGGTAAACAGGGCGTAATAATCGGGATTGCAAGACCTGGCTATCACCCGGCCAATGAGGAAGAGGCAATTAGCATCAGGGAGATTCGGATTCAACACCCGGATATACCGTGGGTCGTGAACGACGGCACCCCTCGTGATCTCGAAGTTGCTGCCCGCGATATTATCCGAAACGTATATTCCCGTAGATTTCCTGGAGCGGCTGTGATATAATAGTCTTACCTCTCAAGTAATCCATGACTGACTCCAAACCCGCCATTTTTCGGCGGGTTCTTTGTTTTCAGAAGGTTCGCACCGGGCCCATATCCAGATGCAGGAAGCCAGTGGCCGGGCCGTATATCTGCCAGCCTACCCCACCAAAGAGCTTCGAGGCAATCGCGTGTTCGGCCAGCTGGTGTTTTGATACTCTGACCCATGAATCCCTGGGTTTGATTTCAACAACCACATCCACAGCCCAACCCTCGGGGTCTGTAACCTTCCCCCGCCTCGGGCCGCAGTGGTAGCTCTCCACTTTTTTGCCACCGTAAACATCGAGCTGGTGTTTATTACACCGGGCGCCACCTGTAATCAGACAGCGGATAGGGCAGATGTAAAGGGATTCGAGGTAGAGAATAAAAGCCTGGAGCCGGAGCATGAGTTCTGGTGCGGTAATTTTACCACACCCACAGGAACACTTGCCTTCCTCAGTATTGAAGTTTCTCAGTTGAACTGATAGTCGGTTGGTCATAGGCCACCCGCTTTCAGATAAATAGTGATTAGCACACCGACACAGGCACCAACAGCTGAGAACATCGTGCCAATAAACCCGAGGACTACTGCCAGGAGCTTATGGTTCGATAGAGTCTGCATTACTTCTTTCATCTGTTCCTCCAGTCTGTCAATACGGTTTTCGTGATCTGCGTGATACGGGCAGTCTTTGCTCATCTGGTCTGTCCTCCTTGATTGTGTCAGCCATCTCGTTTGAGATTTTGCTATAGCACCCGGCGCACACAGAGCTGGTTTGCATAGCGGGTTGTTTTTTACAGCAGTCGCATATCCGAGGTGTGTTCTGACTCAAGGGCAGACCTCATTTCTTTTTTAATCGTTCACCGAGCATCCTCAATGTTTCGATCTCCTCGAAAACATTCGGATTATATTGCAGCATCCTGAACAGAGCCAGGGCATCCTCGGTCTGTTCCTCACTCGCCAGAGACTTCATCGCTACTTCATCTTCCAGCAGATTCGTGACATACCTTTCATAGAGAGGGTTCTGTAACAACTCTATTTCAGCAGGTGTCAGGGGTTCTTTGTTGATGAGGTTATTCACAATGCGTTTAATTGCCAACTTACCTGAGTTATAATTCTCGATAGCGGGGGCAGCTCTTAAATCGCGCAGTTCTTTTACCCCTGCCGAAGTGAATTTGAACAAACCCCCGAGAACATTGGTAATCGGAAAGTTTGCCAGAGTCTTGATAATCGTATTGCCTTGTTCCCAAGCTGTGCGGTTTTCATACGGCTTCTCTTTCTTCGAACCTCTAGCTGAGAGCTGCATACGGGCTAGGCTGGTAAAACCCAAAGAGTTCAGAGGGCCGCCCCAACCCTGTTGTGCAAAATGCGTCAGCATTGAGAGGCGTTTCAAACCTGTCTCGCCACTCGCAAATATCAGCGGGTCGATGGCTTCTCTGCCCATGAAGTCCGAGGGGTTCTTCCCCGCCAGATACATACCCGCACTAATAGGCGTTTGGATAAACGGGGTGAGGGAGGGAAGCCCTTCAGCGGCTTCTTCGAGGATAGAACCACCAATGTCTGTAGGCTTGAACGTGCCGGTCATTAGCTTGTTCATGGTCTGATAGGAAGCTCCGAGCATGAAGCGAGTTATCGGGTCAGTCGGGAGCAGCATAATGCCGGAATCATTGTCAGCTGAGAAACCTATGGGCAGTGAGAAACCTCTGCCAAAGTATGAACCGGGGATATTCTCAGCCCATCTCTTCATATCTTCGCTGAACACAGGGAACATACCCGAGCGGGCCGTCCCTATCATCATCATATAAGGTATGACAGTGGCGGCACGTTTCAGCATTCCACCTATCGGGTCACGCTTGAAAGCCTGATAATCACCTACATAGCCCTGCATATTCGGGTTGTAGAACATAAGCAGGTTGGATAGCTGCTTATTCCAGTTGCCCGCCCGATTCAGAACAGGTGTGCCCGCAGCGTTGCGGATATACCAGTTCTTTTCTTCCTTTGACATCTTCGGGTATCTCTTATCCAGATACCTTTTCATAGCGGCTTTCGAGGAAAATTCAACTGAACTGCCAACCCAGGCCGAGAAGTTCTTAACCGGGTCGGTAGTCTTGGCATAAAGATAGCTGAGCTTGTTAAAGAACCCGTCAATCTCTTTCCAGGTCTTATTATAAAAAGCCGGATTCATGTCAGCCATCATCATTACCCGTTCCTGCGTAGTCAGGGTGCTGTCGGCTCTGTTGTAGGATTTAATATCACCTGCGAGCTGATAGTCTTTGAGCATCTGCTGACGTTCGGGATTATCCTGCTTCCGGTATTTAAGCAGTAAATCTTCACCTAGAGCTTTTGCTGATTCATAGGGGATTTCATAGAGAGCTGAAAAGCCTGGGGCGTTAATAGCAGACCTGGCAGTATCGCGAAGCCAGTTAGTCAGCCAGAATCGCGGGTTGTAAATAGTCATCCAGCCTTTCATCAGTCCGTGAATCTGGCTAACGCCAGACCAGAAAGTGCTCTTTTCCGCTACATTATGGAAGGGGTCAAGCACGCCATTCTTAGCCGCATACCTGACTGGCTCTACTCTACCCGTCTCTGGGTTATATTCCTTCGATACAAATAACTCAAACCCATTCTTCGGTTCAGCATCCCCTACCAGCTTATAAATGCGCGGGTCGTCAGGGTAATGCTGTGCTTCAAAGTCAGAAGCAATCTTAACCAGGTCACGGGTCATGCCAGCCTGTTCAGCGGCCAGCATCATTCTCATCCTGAGTTCGGTCATTTGAGGGTGGGGACTGGCGGTAAAGCTCAGCGTGCCCTGTTGTTCGTAGATAAAATCCAGTGAGCCTCTGTTCTGCCCGTTGTTCTTGCGGGCTTTAAACGCATGGCGAGCAATAACAAAGGTAGCATAATCCTGATTGCTTTCCATGTGAAGCAGCAGGCGTTCGCTGAATAGTTTGGATTCACGCAACACAGGTATTACCTGGTCAACAAAAGCCTGGTGTTCGGCCTTTCTTCTGGCTTCCATCAGAGCCATTTTATCAGGCCCATACTTAGCAGCAAGGAAGGCTTCCCCCTCGGTGGCAGTCGCTTTATCCACGCCGCCTGGGTTCATCATAACCACTTCCTCTTTCACAGTCTCGGACTGCGCCCAGGTTTTCATGTATGCCTGCACCATCGTCTCTACTTCGGCATCAGTGAGCCCCGGATAGTTGTCAAGAATCTCGTCCCGAATTGTCTGGGCTTCAAATTCAAAGACTTCCCGGTATTCGTCAAAGTCTTTGTAGGGGGAGTCTTTAATCAGGCGTTCAACTGTCTTGGTGCGGTCGAGGCTCTTGATGCGGTGGTAGAATAAATACTTGCTGTAATCTTCAAAGTTGATTCCGTATTTTTGGAGCTGCCTGAGAGTTTCACCAAAGCTAATATCGACGAAATGGGCTGCTCTGCCCGGTATCATATAAGATTTGTCGAGGCGGTCTACTGCTACCGGGTCGTGCCTGATTCCATCGAGGAAGGAATAAAATTTATCGTGCAGGTTATCCATCAACTCCTGGCCGAGAGTTTTTTCTCTCCCCTCCCGAGCCTTCGCCGCTTCCCTTAACCCTTCATCGGATTTACGAAACATATCAGAAACATATCTGTCTACGCCATTCCCGCTGAAGTCATAGGCGCGAAGCCCTTCAAAGGCAAGCTTGAGGTTCGGCTGCGAATCAATCCAGTCGCTCAGGTCTGCCCTGATTTTCATTGACCGGAAACCGGGTAGAGCTTCTGGCCCGAGAATATCGTTCATATAAACGGACAGGGCGTTGGCCACCCGCTCTTCAGGAGTTTCTTTTGAGCCTTTGAACAACTCCCAACCATCCCAGAGCTGCTGCAACTCGTTGCCGTATTTTTCCGTTAGAATGAAATCTCCCAGAACCAGGTCGGGGTTCTGCTGCTTCGCCTGCTGGTAACGCTGAAGAACTGCCGGGTCGTTGGTCTGAGTAGTTTCTGTTATCCATTGTTTGAACCCGTCGAACTCCGGCATGTTCATTGCCTTGAGAACTTCGGGGTCAGCATTGGCGAGAATATGGCCCGGTTCATGGCTGAGAATTCGGGCGGCATCTTCAGGGTTATTTCTCATTGCATCCCATACAATCTGCCCTTTGGTTCCTTTTACTTGCCCCAGATTGCCTCTGGATAAGGTTTCATTGACGCTGAGGAAACCACCCAGGGCCATTCGCGCATTGTCAGCTGACCATTCGCTAACCGGAATATTCCGGGGAAAGAACAGGTCTGACATGAAGCGCACAAGGCGGGCCGATTCATGGGGTACCGAGTTCGGGGTTCGGGTCTTTTCGACAATATGTTTGCGGGGGATTGTATGAACTACGCCCGGCTCATCGGGGAATTCTACATCGACGAACAGGTTCCGCTTGGTCTGGGTAATGGGGGCAACGCCACCGGGCGGGATAGTCTGTACAGTCTGCTCAACCGGATAGGTAGTCTTCACGACTTTGGCGGGCTTGCCCATGTTCCTGGGTTTGTTGTCCATTTCAGTAAAATACTTCGGCGATACATCGACTTCCATATCGACCTTGAGCCTACCCATTTTCTTACTCGGGCCTGCCTGTGGGTCGAGGTCGAGTTCATCGAGCGGGCGGCTGGCCTGAAGCTCAGTGATTTCGTCGAGCCTCTTGGCGGTTCTGGCTCCTGCTTCCAGTGCTTGTGCTGAGCGGTTATAAACTTTCTGCGCGTCAAGACCTGTAAAATCCATGTTACTAACCATCTGGTCTACGTGGTCGGTCATTTCGACCGGGTGGATAATCACCTGACCGTCTTTGGTGGTGGTTTCTTTCAGACCGTTCACGCGCATTTTAACTGCACGAACCATATCAGGGGCGGCAGTCATAAACACACCGGAGCCAACATTAACGAACGCGCCGTACAGACCGTTCTTTACCACCTGCCAAGCATCGGTGCCGGGTGCAAGAAGAGGTTGCTGACCTTTGGATTTGTAAATCAGGTCAGTAAGGTAATCAGCAGCAGCGTCAACTACTGGTATGGTGAACCCTGTACCACTGTCTATTATCGCGTTCTTCATTACTCTACGCATGAGGGGTTTTGACGGGTCGAGGGCTATGCCTGCGGAAACACCAGCAGAAAGTCCGGCCAGTGCCATATTCGGCAGAGCTTTGACGCCGGCTTCGAGAGGGTTATACCCTTTTGAACGAACATCGCCATACTCAACGGCACCGGTCTGAGCCGCGCCCATAATCCCGGCGACGGGTGCACCACCGACGAACATGGCGGCTATAGTAGGGATAGCGGCAAGGAGATCGATGCCAATATCCAGCCCGGACCGACTGATGAAACCCATATCCTTGGTACCAAGTTCATACTGCTTCTGTTCTTCGACGGCCTTATCTCTTAGCCAAGCGATAGAACCCTGAACCGAAGCATCGAGGGCAGCGGACTCAGGGTTGGGTTCAGCACCCATATATTCTGCCAGCTTACGAGAGATATGGGCAGGGTTATAGTCATAGGCGAACTGGCCTAGGCCAGCGGCCTGAACCCCGAGATGACCTGCAACACCACTCGCTACGGTGCCAAGCATAGATTTGCGTTCCGGGGTTTCAGCCCCCAAAGAACCCGCCGCTCGTTCCATCATTCGGAAGGGGGAGTAATCGAGGATAGAGTCAGACACCTCTTCTACAAATTCGCCAAGAGTCCTCTGCTCTGACGGGGTTTCTTTCAGCGGTGCCCCGGTATCAAAATACTCTGGGGCGAGGCGGGCCAGGAATTTACGCTTGGTATCGTACCCCAAACTTGAATATTCAGCATCGCTGTTCAGGTATTCAAGCAGGTTGGATTGCCTGCTTGTCGCCCTGTCCAGGAACTTTTCCCTCGTAGCATCATCGAGGGCAGAGAATTCCGGTTTTGTGCTGATAAATTCCTTGAGCCTGTCGCGTGTGGTCATATCAATCCTTCATAAAGCTGAGACTTGCGATACCTGCGGGCATAGCCCCTGTTTCTGCGAGGAGTTTCTTTGCCTGCTCGTCTACGATTGCCACTTCTTCTTCTGTCATATACTGCCTTAAACTCTGTGCAAGAGCAACCTTTTCAGATGTCAGCTTCTTTAACTCCTGAGACGCCCTGTCCTGGTTCGCAGCCGGGTTATTGGTTGGTTGCACGCCCAACGCCTGAAGCAGAGCATTGATTCTGTTGGGGTCTTTCGTCATCAGTTCCTTACGAATATTGTCCAGCAGAGTGAAGTCTGCCGCCGCAACTTTGTAGGCTTTGGTGTCCTTACCGCTTCCTACTTTGGCAGTTTCGCTGGCAGTAGGCCGGTTGAA
>Ga0116177_10003924_pt1 | contig 10836 bp, 10 predicted proteins | sample AD_STIC10_MetaG_FD_89750 | JGI IMG/M metagenome (GOLD analysis project Ga0116177, IMG submission 89750) | Active sludge microbial communities of municipal wastewater-treating anaerobic digesters from USA - AD_STIC10_MetaG | ecosystem: Engineered > Bioreactor > Anaerobic > Digestate | place: USA...
CGACACCGGGCCGATGCTCATGGCAGCGGCCACGGACATTTGCGACGACGACACCACCGGCTCGCTTCACGACCGGCTTGCGGTCCTGGGCGGTCGGTTGATTGTCGAGGCGCTCGAGCAGGCTGCTCGTGGGCTTTTGCGCCCGACGCCGCAGCCGACGGACGGCATCACTTACGCAAAAAAGGTCGACAAGGCGGAGGCACCCATCGACTGGGCCGCCGATGCATGCCGTGTCGCGCAGCACATCCGCGCATTCAACCCGGCGCCGGGCGCGGTGACACATTGGCGCGGCGCGACGCTCAAGGTGTGGCGGGCTCAGGCGATCAACGCTTCCGACGCGGGCCTGGAGGTGCCCGGCACTGTGGTGGCTGTGTCGGCCGATGGCATCGAGGTGGCCTGTGGTTCTGGTGCAGTGCGCCTGACCGAGATGCAGCGGCCTGGCGGCAAGCGGATGGCTGCTGCGCAGTTCCTGCAGGGGCATTCCGTGCAGGTCGGCGACCGCCTGGAAGCTGTCGCAACCTGAAAGTCGCCCCGGCCGGGGTTCGAGCGGCTATCAAGTCGTCTTCGTTGACGCCGATATACCGAACAGGTCCAAAGACTCTTTCGCACTGCCGAAGACATCCACCATGTTGCGTCCTGTCGTGTCTGCGCTGATTTCCGTTGCCGCCCTCTTGCTGACTGGCTGCGAGCAGCTGGGCATCGAATCGCCCGAAAAGATTGCGGCGGCAAAGCAGGCAGAAGGAAGTGCTGTCGGCGGCGCCTGTCGTCATGCCGGTCGCGCGATCGAGGACTGCTATGCGTTGAACAAGCGTGCCGACAAGGCTGCGGTGTTCGCGGGCTGGCGCGAGATGAACGATTACATGCGTGACAACAAGATCGAACCGGTGCCGCCGCAGCTGACCACCGAAGTTGCCAGCGCCAAGACGACGGACGCCGAATCCGTCGATGCCGAGGCCCCGCCCGCCAAGCCAGCCAAGGCGGGAAAGGACGCGAAAGAGCCCAAGGCGCACTGACGACTCAGGCCGGATAGCGAACCGGGCGGGGTTCCTCGCAACCCGCTGGCAGGAGCGTGTGCTCCTCCTGCCTGCGGGACGCAAGCCACGACAATGGTTCGATGAATCCAGCGGCCCGGTTGCTAGGCGACCCCGACTTTCGACGCGGTGCCCGCGACATGCTTGCCATGGCACCGGGCATCGGTGCCTGGGGAATGGTCACCGGTGTGGCCATGGTCAAGGGGGGCCTGAGCGTGCCGCTGGCCGTGCTCATGTCGTTCGCCGTCTACGCAGGCAGTGCGCAACTGGCTGCCTTGCCGTTGCTGGCGGCTGGCGCGCCGATGTGGGTGATCTGGGCTGCTGCGTTCTGCGTCAACTTGCGCTTTGTCATCTATAGCGCACAGTGGAGGCCCTACTTCGGGCACCTTCCGCTGCGCCAGCGCATGGCATTCGGGTACCTTGCGGCCGATCTGAACCTGATCGCCTTCCAGCGCGCCTATCCGTCCGGGCCCCAGGGCCCGCGTCGGGAGCCGGGCCAGATCCCGTACTACCTGGGCGGAGTGGCGGTCCTGTGGAGCGTGTGGCAGGGGCCGTCGATGCTGGGCATTGCTTTGGCGAACCTCGTCCCCACCGCCTGGGGTCTGGGATTCGCAGGCACGCTGGCGATGGTGGGTCTGACCTACGGGTTGTTGTCCGACCGATCCACCTGGGTGGCAGCGGTTGTCGCCGGCACCGCAGCCGTTGCCGCGTTTTCGCTGCCGCTCAAGCTGAACATCATCGTCGCGATTGCCTCGGCGGTGGCCGCCGGCCTGCTGATGGATCAGGCTGACAAGGCCAGTCGGCGATTGCGGGGGAACACAAGATGAATGGTTCGGGCGATGCCGCGTATGTCGCGCTGACCGTTGCCGGGCTGGCCATCGTCACCGTGATCACGCGAAGCTTCTTTCTGCTGCCCGAGCGCGAGGTGCCGATACCCGATTGGCTCAGGCGCGGCCTCAAGGTCGCGCCGCTGGCCGCGCTCACCGCGGTCATCGTGCCGGAGATCGTGATGACGCAGGGGCGACTGATCGACTCCTGGCAGGATGCGCGGCTGCCAGCCGCGCTGGCGGCCAGTGTCTGGTATGCCTGGCGACCCGGCGTGCTCGGGCCGCTTCTGGCGGGCCTCGCCGTGTTTCTGCCATTGCGGCTGCTGTGGGGTTGGTAAGCACCGCCCAGCCGCCGAGCGGGCACCTTTAAACTCGAAAATCCCATCCATCCGACTCACCATGAACGCCATCAGATTCACCGATCTCATCGCCGCCAACCAAGTCGCTGGCAAGCGTGTCTTCATCCGCGTCGATTTCAACGTGCCTCAGGACGCCGATGGTCGCATCACCGACGACACCCGCATCCGTGCCTCGTTGCCGTGCATCGAAGCAGCGCTGAAGGCGGGCGCTGCGGTGATGGTCACTTCGCATCTCGGTCGGCCGAAGGAAGGCCAGTGGACGGCTGAAGACTCGCTCGCGCCGATCGCTGAGCACGTCGGCAAGCTGCTCGGCCGCAAGGTGCCACTGATCGCCGACTGGGTCGATGGTGTGACGGTCGATGGACGCGCACTCGCCTCCGGCGATCTGGTGCTCCTCGAGAACTGCCGGCTGAACGTCGGTGAATCGAAGAACAGCGAAGCGCTCAGTCGCAAGATGGCCGCGCTGTGCGACATCTACGTCAACGACGCGTTCGGTGCTGCGCACCGCGCGCATGCCTCCACCCACGGTATCGCGCAGTACGCGCCGGTCGCCTGTGCCGGCCCGCTGCTGGCCGGCGAGGCCGACGCGATCACGAAGGTGCTGGCCGAACCGAAGCGCCCGCTGATCGCGATCGTTGCCGGGAGCAAGGTCAGCACCAAGCTGACCATTCTCGAGGCACTCTCCGCCAAGGTCGACGGGTTGATCGTCGGCGGCGGCATCGCGAACACATTCATGCTGGCGGCGGGCCTGCCCATCGGGAAGTCGCTGGCCGAGGCCGATCTGGTCGACAAGGCGAAGGCCGTCATCTCGTCGATGAAGGCGCGCGGTGCCGAGGTGCCGATACCGGTCGACGTCGTCACCGCGAAGAGCTTTGCGGCAGACGCCCCGGCGACCACCAAGGCGGCCGCAGACGTGGCCGACGACGACATGATCCTGGACATCGGGCCGAAGACCGCGGCAGTGCTTGCCGAGAAGCTGAAATCGGCCGGCACCATCGTCTGGAACGGCCCGGTAGGTGTCTTCGAGTTCGAGGCGTTCTCGCACGGCACCGAGGCAATTGCACATGCCATCGCCGCATCCGACGCGTTCAGTATTGCCGGCGGCGGCGATACGCTCGCAGCCATTGCGAAGTTCGGCGTCGAGGCCGGCGTGGGCTACATCTGCACCGGTGGCGGTGCTTTCCTGGAAATGCTCGAAGGCAAGGTGTTGCCCGCCATCGAGATCCTGGAGCAGCGGGCGCGTGGCGCGATGTCCTGAACAGCGGCGCCCGAAGCCGGGCCCCGACACGGCGACGCCGCAACCGCCGGTGCGCTGATCTTTCCCCAGCCAGACCCTCCCGGAGATTCCTTTCATGCCTCGTGCCACCAAGATCGTCGCCACACTGGGGCCTGCGTCCAGCTCACCCGAGGTGCTCGAGCGGATGATCCTCGCCGGCGTCGATGTCATGCGGCTGAACTTTTCGCACGGCAAGGCCCAGGACCACATCGAACGCGCGGCGATGGTGCGGGAAGTGGCGAAACGGGTCGGCAAGGAGGTCGCGATCATGGCCGACCTGCAGGGCCCGAAGATCCGTGTCGGCAAGTTCGACGGCGGCAAGACGATGCTGGAAGCGGGGCAGTCGTTCATCCTCGACGGCGAAACCACCGAGCTCGGCACCAACGAGCGGGTCGGCCTCGACTACAAGGAGTTGCCGCGCGATGTGCGACCCGGTGACACCCTGCTGCTGAACGACGGATTGCTCAAGCTCACCGTCGACGCGGTCCGCGGCGCCGAGGTCCACACCACCGTCGTTGTCGGTGGCGAACTGTCCAACAACAAGGGCATCAACAAGGCCGGCGGCGGCCTCACCGCGCCGGCGCTGACCGCCAAGGACATGGAGGACATCAAGACCGCGATGAGCTTCCAGTGCGAGTACCTGGCCGTGAGCTTTCCCAAGAATGCCACCGACATGGAAATGGCGCGCCAGCTCGCCAACGTGGCCGGCGAGCCCTTCAAGCACAAGGCCGCGCTGATCGCGAAGATCGAGCGCAGCGAGGCGATCCCCGTGCTCGAAAGCATCCTCAAGGCCAGCGACGGCATCATGGTGGCGCGCGGAGACCTGGCCGTGGAAGTCGGCAACGCCACCGTGCCGGCGCTGCAGAAGAAGATGATCAAGATGGCGCGCGAACTCGATCGCATCGTGATCACCGCGACGCAGATGATGGAGTCGATGATCGTCAATCCCGTGCCCACCCGGGCCGAGGTCAGCGACGTGGCCAATGCGGTGCTCGATGGCACCGATGCCGTGATGCTCAGCGCCGAGACGGCGGCCGGCAAGTACCCGGTCGAGACCGTCGAGATGATGTCGACGATCTGCATCGAGGCCGAGCGCGCCGAGGAGATCTCGCTCGATGCCGGCTTCACCAACAAGCACTTCGGCCGCATTGACCAGTCGATCGCGATGGCCGCGCTGTTCACGGCGCACCACCTGGGGTGCAAGGCGATCCTCGCGCTGACCGAGTCCGGCTCGACCGCTCTTTGGATGAGCCGGCACAAGGTCCATGTGCCGATCTACGGGCTCACCTCGCAGGTCAACAGCCAGCGCAAGATGGCCCTGTATCGCAACGTGCGCCCACTGCTGATGGCCAGCTGCACCGACCGTGATCAGGCTCTGGCGCGTGCCGAAGCACTGCTGGTCGAGAACGGTGTGCTGAAGCCCGGCGACACCTATGCGATCACCGTCGGTGAGCCGATGGGTTACCCGGGCGGCACCAACATGCTGAAGGTCTGCCGGGTCGCCTGAGTTTTCTCAGGCGGTGACGATGCTGTCGACCATCGCGGCGACAGCCGGGCTCATGTTGATCGGTGACAGGTTCAGAGTCGGCTGATGCTGAGGCAGCACACGGAACAATTCGTCTGCGAAGCTGTGTCCAATGTGCGGGATACCGCTGAAGTCGAGCTCCGCGAGCCTGAAACGTGTCAGCCTCGCGGCCACCAGGCGGGCCTGCGCGCGCGATTCGAGCCCGGCCTCCGGTGTTGCCGCGAGTTGCAGCGGGACGGCGGTGCGTTCGAAACGAACGCCGGTACCGTCCAGGCTGTGCGCGTTCATCACGGATTCCAGTGTGCGAGGCGTGTCGAGAGCGATCGACAAGTACACCGAGGTTCCCAGCCGGTTCATCGGCCGACCCGGGCGCCAGCCCGTGCCCTCCCAGCTGCGGTGCTGGAACGCATGGTCGTTGGCATGCAGGTCGAACACGTCGGCCAGCCGGGAAGTGAAGTACAGGCCGTGGCCGGTGTGACGCTCTGGCTGCGTCGTCAGCTTGCCCTTGCTCAACTCGAGCATCGCGGTCTGCGGATCTTCCAGCGCGAACGTGTGGCAGATCTTGTCGAACACCCCGCAGCCGTCGTCCGACACCAGCAACTGGACGTGGCTCGGAGTCTGTCGCAGCGAGACGGTGACGCCGGTGCCGTCGCTGTGGTCGATGGCGTTGTTGAGCAGTTCGCAGAACGCGTGCTGGGTCAGACGCTGCACATTGGGTGGCAACGCGAAGTAGCGCGCGAAGTCATGCGACCAGGGAAGGTCTTCCGCGAGGCCGTCGAGCGCATAGTGCCGCACGATCTGGCGCAGCAGGCCGGGGGCGTAGCGAACGTCCTTTCCGTGTCCTGTGCGCGTCAGCCACTGCAAGTCGATCAATTCGCCGAGGCGCCGCACGGCGGTCTGGCGCTGAACGCCAGCCAGCCCGGCGAGCATATCCGGCAGGTCCCGGGGATGGTCGTGGGCGGCGGCAGTGATCCAGGTGGTCAGTGCGGTCAGATCGATACGGGCCATGGTCAGCTCCAGCGTGATCATTGAACAAGCGCTTACAAGTCCAGTGTGACCCCTGCACGGCACGCCTTCCGCCCGAAAAGCACGGGCTTTCGCGCGCATTTCGGGGCGGGCGCCTGCCGGGCAGCCACAGCACAGGCGTCGATACAATGCGGGAATTGCGGGGGGCCTCCTGCCGCAGCTGTTCTGGCGGCCGCGTTGCCGACGGCTCGCAGGCGCACCTCTCGGGTTCCACAACTCCACTGGATACGACCATGCCTCTCGTCTCGATGCGCCAATTGCTCGACCATGCCGCGGAAAACTCCTACGGCATCCCGGCCTTCAACGTGAACAACCTCGAGCAGGTGCAGGCAGTGATGTCCGCCGCCGACGAGGTGGGTGCGCCGGTCATCCTGCAGGCCAGCGCCGGGGCGCGGAAATACGCGGGCGAACCGTTCATCAAGCACCTGATCCAGGCGGCTGTCGAAAGCTGGCCGCACATTCCGCTGGTGATGCACCAGGATCACGGTCAGAGCCCTGACGTCTGCCAGGGCGCCATGAATCTCGGCTTCAGTTCGGTGATGATGGACGGCTCCCTGCAGGCCGACGGCAAGACGATCGCCAGCTACGAATACAACGTCGACGTCACGCGCAAGGTGGTCGAGATGGCGCACAAGCTCGGCATCACCGTCGAAGGCGAACTCGGCTGCCTGGGATCGCTGGAAACGATGAAGGGCGACAAGGAAGACGGCCACGGCACCGATTCGACGATGACCAGGGATCAACTGCTGACCGATCCCGAAGAGGCGGCCGACTTCGTCAAGAAGACACAGCTCGACGCGCTGGCGATTGCCATCGGTACCAGCCACGGCGCCTACAAGTTCACCCGCAAGCCCACCGGCGACATCCTGGCGATCGAGCGGATCAAGCAGATCAACAAGCGCATTCCGAACACCCATCTGGTGATGCATGGCAGCTCGAGCGTCCCGCAGGACCTGCTGGCGATCATTCGCCAGTACGGTGGCCAGATGAAGGAGACCTATGGCGTCCCGGTCAGCGAGATCCAGGAGGCCATCAAGTTCGGTGTGCGCAAGATCAACATCGACACCGACGTGCGTCTGGCAATGACCGCCGCAACCCGGAAGTACCTGTTCGAGAACCCCGACAAGTTCGACCCGCGCGACTTCCTGAAGCCGGCGCGCGAGGCAGCCAAGCAGATCTGCAAGCAGCGCTACCTCGAGTTCAATTGCGCTGGACAGGCCGCGAAGATCAAGCCGCAGACGCTGGCCGTGGTGGCGGCGCGCTACGCCAAGGGTGAACTGGCGCAGACCGTGGTCTGACCTCGCCTCTCAACCCCCGGGACGAACAAGCCTCGCGATGACCCAAGCCCTGCTCGAAAGCCGACTGCACTCCCTGCCCTTGCTGGCGCGCGGCAAGGTGCGCGACAACTACGCCGTTGGAACCGACCGTTTGCTGATGATCGCGAGCGATCGCCTCAGCGCCTTCGACGTGGTGATGGGCGAGCCCATTCCCGGCAAGGGCCAGCTGCTGACCGAGATGGCGCTGTTCTGGTTTGAGCGCCTGAAGGACATCGTGCCGAACCACCTCACCGGGGGCGCACCCGAGAGCGTCGTTGCCGCCGATGAGCGCGCCGAGGTCGTCGGCCGATCCATGCTCGTCAAGCGCCTGAAGCCGCTGCCGGTCGAGGCCGTGGTGCGCGGCTACCTCGCGGGCAGCGGCTGGAAGGAATACCAGCAAAGCCGCTCGGTGTGTGGCGTCGCGCTGCCCGAGGGACTGGTCAATGCGTCGAAGCTGCCGCAGCCGATCTTCACGCCCGCGACCAAGGCCGAGATGGGCGATCACGACGAGAACATCTCGTTCGAGCGCATGGTCGAGATCATCGGGGCCCCACTGGCCGCGCAGGTGCGGGACGTGGCCATCGAGCTCTACCGCAGTGCGGCCGAGTTCGCGCTGACCAAGGGCATCATCATTGCGGACACGAAGTTCGAATTCGGCCTGGACGTCGATGGCACCTTGACCCTGATGGATGAGGTGCTGACCCCCGACTCGTCGCGGTTCTGGCCTCTGGAAGGCTATGAGGCGGCGTTCAGTGCGGGACTCAACCCGCCGAGCTACGACAAGCAGTTCGTGCGCGACTGGCTCGAACAGGCCGTGGTGAACGGCGCTCCCTGGAACAAGCAGGCGCCGGCTCCCGCGCTGCCGGCGACGGTGGTGGACGCCACCGCCGCCAAGTACCGGGAAGCGCTGCAACGTCTGACCGCATGAAGGCACCAGCTTCGCCGATGCTGGCGCGGCTCGATGCGGCGCTTGCGGCGTCGGTGCACCCGATCGATGTGGCCTGCGCGCGGGCCGAGCGAGCCGGTTTTCTGGCACGGCAGGGGTTCTTCGACCAGGCGAACGAGGATCTCGCGATCCTGCGCAGTCAGTTTGCGCAGAGGCCGGTCGCGCTGGTGACCGTGTGGATCTGCATTGTCGAAGCATGGATCGAGCAGAACAGCGGAAGGCTGTCTGCCAGTCGCGACAAGATGCTGCGGGCGCAGGCGTTGAGCGCGGCCGCCAGGCTGAAGCCGCTGCAGGCGCTGAGCGCCGCCTGGCTTGCGCACATCAGCTTCGTTCAGGACGACATGGACGACATGGCGAAGTACCTGACGCTGGCGCTCGAACTGGCGGCGCCCGAGCATCATGCGGCCCATGCCAGGGCTTCCATGGTCGCGGCATCGGCCTACCACTTTGCCAACCGGCTCGATCTTGCCCAGCCCTGGTACGTCCGCGCCCGTGAACACGCACTGGCTGAATCGGACGATGCGGCTTTGGGTGTGATCACCTTCACCATCGCCGGGCACCGCAGCAATCATGCGCTGAGGGCGACGATTTTCGGCAGTGTCGATACCGACGAGGCGCGCCGCGCCGAGGCCTGGGTGGCGGCTTCGTTCAATTTCGACCAGTGGGTGGGCACGATCTACCAGGATGCCTACGTTCAGATGTTGCGAGCGGCGGTCTATTCGGCTCAGGGTGAGCACGCGAAGGCGCTGCAGGTCTACGAGGCGCACCTGGCTGACGCCGATCGCCAGGGGCTGGCGAACATGCGCGCAACGCACCTGGCCGATCAGGCATGGTGCCGATGGCACACCGGCGATGCGTTGGGCGCGCGCGCCGATGCCGAGGCATCGGTCGCATTGCTCGATCCCGGGATGAACCTCGAAGATCTGGCCGTGGCCTGCGGGCGGCTGGAACAGGTGTTCCAGGCGCTGGAAGATGTCGATGCGGCGCTGCGCTACCGGCAACTGGCGCGAGATCACTGGTCCCGCCACCAGGAGATGCAGACTTCAGTGATCGAGTTGCTGGATCGGGCGCTGAAACCAACTCCGCACTGAGCTCGCGCGACCAGGAAGCTGCCTGGCCGACAGGTCCGTTGCACTGATCAGAACAGCGCCATGCTCAGCTTGCGCCGGTACTGGTCGACCAGCGGATCGGCGGGGGTGGTGTTGACTTTCCCGGCCAGTTCAAGCGTGCCCTTCGGCGCGCTCGATTCCGACTTGGTGGCAGGTGGCTTGCTCATCATGGTCAGCACGGCGACGTAGGTCTTGCGCGCCAGCTCTTCGTTCCAGGCCTTGTCGCGCATCACGATTTCCAGCAATTCATCCATGGCGTCGGTGAATCGCTGGGCGGCGAAATGCAGCTGCGCCAGCTCGAAGCGCGCATCGAAATCGCGGCGATTCGCAGCGATGGCGGCGGCGAGTACTTCGGGGGAGCGCGAGGCCACGGCCTTTTCGCAGGCATCGAGCCAGAGTCCGCAGGCGACGAGCCGGGCATCCAGCAGCATCTTGCCGGCCACTGGATCGAATGTGGCGCGGGCGTCGTCGATACGGCCGGCCATCAGCAGTGCGCGCAGGCAATCGAAGCGCGCGTTGTCGTTGCCCGGATTGAGCGCAACGGCCTCCTGCAGCTTCTCGATCGCCCCGTCGGTCTCCCCTTCGGCCAGCATGGCTTCGGCGGCTTCCACGTCCTCCTCGGCTTCCAGTTCCTCCGGTGTCGGCACGTGCTTGTCGAGAAACTGTCGTATCTCGGCTTCGGCCAGTGCGCCCACGAAACCGTCCACCGGCTGCCCGCCCTTGAACATCACGCACAGCGGAATGCTGCGTACGCCGAACATCTGGGACAGCTGCCCTGCAATGTCCGGCTCCGTGTCGGCGTTCAGCTTCGCGAGCTTGAAGCGGCCCGCGTAGGCGACCTCGAGCTTCTCGAGCACCGGACCCAGGGATTTGCATGGGCCGCACCAGGGCGCCCAGACGTCGAGCAGGATCGGCTGGTCGACGCTGGCGTGGATCAGGTCGGCTTCGAAATTCTGGAGGGTGATGTCGATCATGGCTGGGTGTCAGGTGCGTCGCGGCGCGTCTTGCCACATCCGGAGATGGAGCCGCGCCGCCTACAATTCAAGGCTTCGAAAAAAGCGGAGCAAGGCCATGAGCGCGCCTGCAGTGGTGGGTGTGGTGATGGGGTCGAGCAGCGACTGGGAGACCTTGCGCTCGGCCACCGAGATTCTGACCGAGTTTGGCGTTGCGTTCGAGGCACGAGTCGTCTCGGCTCACCGAATGCCGGACGACATGTTCGCCTATGCCGAGTCGGCCGCCGCCCGCGGATTGAAGGCCATCATCGCCGGGGCGGGAGGCGCGGCCCACCTGCCTGGCATGCTGGCTGCCAAGACCACCGTACCGGTGCTTGGCGTGCCGGTCGCCAGCCGCCACCTGCAGGGCGTTGATTCGCTGCATTCGATCGTGCAGATGCCCAAGGGCATCCCGGTGGCGACGTTTGC
>Ga0116177_10003929_pt1 | contig 10827 bp, 7 predicted proteins | sample AD_STIC10_MetaG_FD_89750 | JGI IMG/M metagenome (GOLD analysis project Ga0116177, IMG submission 89750) | Active sludge microbial communities of municipal wastewater-treating anaerobic digesters from USA - AD_STIC10_MetaG | ecosystem: Engineered > Bioreactor > Anaerobic > Digestate | place: USA...
AGCGGCGGCGCGACCGTGCCGCCGATCGCGGCGCCAGCGATTGCGAGCACGAGGCCCGCGACCAGGGCTGCGCCGGCGATGCGCCACACTGACAATCCCGCCGCGCGCATTACTGTCAGCTCGCTACCGCGCGCCAGCAGCCCAAGCCCCGTCAGCGCACCGATCAGACCACCGATCGGCAGGAACTCCCAGGCCTTCTGCGGCAGGTTCAGCAATACGAACCACAACGCATCCGCGTTGGTGTAGCTACCCACGCCGATATCGTCCTGCTGGGAAAGAAAGATGAACAGCGCGCCCAGCGTCAGCAGCACGCCCATGACGAGCGCGACCGAACCGAAAATGGCACGCAGGATGTAACGATCGAGAATCGTGAACATGGCGAGCGGCGGGTACCTGCGCGGGAGCGGCGAGCTGTGAATGGGTTACACTACCAAGAAAACCTGAGCCGCGCGCCGAACCTGACCACGCGCCCGGCGGAGACAAGAATCATGCAGCTTGATGTGTTTTCCAAGGGTCTCGCCGCCCTCAAGGTGGATTGCGTCGTCGTTGGTGTGTTCGAGGGGCAGCAGCTCTCTGACAGCGCGCGGGACCTCGATCGGGCCTCGCGCGGTGCGCTCGGGCGCCTGGTCGCACGCGGCGACATCACCGGCCGGCTCGGCGAATCCCTGCTGGTGCCGGATCTCGCGGGCGTACAGTCGCCGCGCGTGCTGCTCGTCGGCCAGGGCAAGGCAGATCTCACGCGTGCCGCCTGGCGCAAAGCCTTCACCGCCGCCATCACGGCGCTCAGCAAGACCCAGGTGAAGACGGCGGCGCTCGCCCTCACCCGCCCCGGCCGTCGCGATCTCGACGACGTCCTGTTCGGCCGGGCGAGCACGGAACTCGTCGCCGCTGCGCTGTATCGCATCAACGATCTGAAAACCGGCCGCAAACCCGCCGCGCCGCTACTCGAGCGGGTACTGCTCGGGCCCGTGAAGAACACCGCGGTGGCTGCGGTGCGCCGGGGCATTGCCCAGGGGCACGGTCTCGCGGTCGGCCTTCGCACGATGCGGGATCTCGCGAACCTGCCGTCGAACGTCTGCACGCCCACCTATCTCGCCGACAGTGCGACGGCGCTCGCCAAGCGCTATGCCTCGCTGAAGGTCGACATCCTCGATGAGACGGCCATCCGACGTGAAAAGATGGGCTGCTTCCTCGCGGTGACCCAGGGCAGCGAACAGCCGCCGAAGTTCATCGTCATGCAGCATCGAGGCGGCCGCGCGCGCCAGGCCCCGATCGTCCTCGTGGGCAAGGGCGTCACCTTCGACACCGGCGGCATCTCCCTGAAAGACCCCGCCGCGATGGACGAGATGAAGTACGACATGTCCGGGGCGGCCGCCGTCATCGCCGCGCTCGCCGTGGCAGCGGAACTGAAGCTCAAGCTGAACGTCGTCGGACTCGTGCCCGCCTGCGAGAACATGCCGAGCGGCCGGGCCATCAAGCCCGGCGACATCGTCACCAGCGCCGCGGGCCACACCGTCGAAATCCTGAACACCGACGCCGAGGGCCGGCTGATCCTGAGCGATGCCCTGCACTACGCGCGGCGTTTCAAGCCCGCCGCGCTGATCGACGTGGCGACGCTGACCGGCGCCTGCGTGGTCGCCCTGGGCGCGCACCACACCGGTGTTTTCGCGAACGACAACGCCCTGGCCCGTGAACTGGTCGACTGCGGCCTGCGCGCCGACGACCGCGCCTGGCAGATGCCCTTGACCGAGGAATATGGCGAGCAGCTGAAGAGCAATTTCGCGGATTTCGCCAACGTCGCCGGCCGGGACGGTGGCGCCATCACGGCCAGCGCCTTCCTGGCGAAGTTCACCGGCGGCATGCACTGGGCACACCTCGACATCGCCGGCAGCTCCTGGGTGTCGGGCAGCCAGAAGAGCAGCACGGGACGGCCAATGGCCCTGCTCACGGAGTTCCTGGTCCGGCGCGCAAGCAGTCGCTGACGCCCGCGCGTCGCTGGCTATAATCCGGGTTCATGGAAAAAGTCTATTCGCCGCCGGAAATCGAGCGGCGCCTCTACTCGTGGTGGGAATCCTCTGGCCTGTTCGCGCCGCGTTTGGCGGGCGACCAGCCGGGGTATTGCATCGTCGTGCCTCCGCCCAACGTCACGGGCACGCTGCACATGGGGCACGCGTTCCAGGACACGATCATGGACACGCTCACGCGTTTCCATCGCATGCACGGCCAGCCGACGCTGTGGCAACCCGGCACCGACCATGCAGGCATCGCAACCCAGATGGTGGTCGAGCGTCAGCTCAATGCCGAAGGCAAGAAGCGCACTGATCTGAGCCGCGAGGAATTCCTCGCGCGGGTCTGGCAGTGGAAAGCGCAGTCCGGCGGCGCGATCAACCAGCAGTTCCGCCGCCTCGGCGCCTCACTCGACTGGTCGCGCGACTGCTTCACGATGGACGAACGGCTGACGGAATCGGTCGTCGAGGCCTTCGTGCGGCTGCACGATGAAGGACTGATCTATCGAGGCAAGCGCCTGGTCAACTGGGATCCGGTGCTGCTGACCGCGGTCTCGGATCTCGAGGTGCTGAGCGCCGAAGAAGAAGGATCGCTCTGGCATCTGCGCTATCCGCTCGCCGATGGCAGCGGCCATCTCGTCGTCGCAACGACTCGCCCGGAGACCATGCTCGGCGACTCGGCCGTTGCAGTGAATCCGGACGATGAACGATACAGGCACCTGATCGGCCGGCAGATCCGCCTGCCGATCGCGGACCGGCTGATTCCGATCATCGCGGATTCCTATGTCGATCCGGAATTCGGCACAGGCTGCGTCAAGATCACGCCCGCGCATGATTTCAACGACTATGAAGTCGGGCAGCGCCACGCCCTGCCGCAGATCAACATCTTCACGCCGCAGGCGCGCATCAACGAGAACGCTCCGGCCGCGCTGCAGGGCCTCGATCGCTTCGAGGCACGCAAACAGGTCGTCGCGGAGTTCGAGCGGCTCGGGCTGCTCGAGAAGATCGATCCGCACAAACTGATGGTGCCGCGCGGAGATCGCTCCGGTGCAGTGATCGAGCCCTACCTCACGGATCAGTGGTACGTGAAGATCGCGCCGCTGGCGGAGCCGGCGATTCGCGCCGTCGAAAGCGGCGAGATCCGTTTCGTGCCGGAGAACTGGTCGCGCACCTACTTCGAGTGGATGCGCAACATCAAGGACTGGTGCATCAGCCGCCAGCTGTGGTGGGGTCATCGAATCCCGGCCTGGTACGACGACGCCGGCAAGATCTACGTCGGTCGCAATGAGGCGGAGGTCCGGGCGAAGCACGGACTCGCCGCCAGCGTCACGCTCCGCCAGGACGAGGACGTACTCGATACCTGGTTCTCGTCGGGATTGTGGCCATTCTCGACGCTCGGCTGGCCGGGCAAGACGCCGGAGCTCGAGCACTTCTACCCGACCAGCGTGCTGGTCACCGGCTTCGACATCATTTTCTTCTGGGTTGCCCGGATGATCATGATGGGCATCAAGTTCACGGGTCAGGTGCCGTTCCGCGAAGTCTACGTGCATGGCCTCGTGCGCGACTCCGAAGGGCAGAAGATGTCGAAGTCCAAGGGCAACGTCATCGACCCGCTGGACGTGGTCGACGGCATCCTGCTCGAGGCGCTTGTGAAGAAGCGCACGACCGGACTGATGCAGCCGCATCTTGCGCCGTCGATCGAGAAAGCCACGCGCAAGGCCTATCCGGACGGCATCCCAGCGTTTGGCACGGATGCGCTGCGCTTCAGCTTCGCGTCGCTCGCGACGCAGAGCGCGGACATCCGCTTCGACCTGCAGCGCGTCGCGGGCTATCGCAACTTCTGCAACAAGCTGTGGAACGCCTCGCGTTTCGTGCTGATGATGGTGGAGGGTTCGGAGGAACAGCCCGCGGATCCGCTGCTGATGACGGGCCCCGTCGAATTGAGCGTGGCAGATCGCTGGATCGCCTCGCGGCTCGGCCAGACACTGACGGAGGTCGACGCCGCCTTCCGCGACTACCGTTTCGACTTCGCGGCCACGGCCCTGTACGAGTTCACGTGGTACTCGTTCTGCGACTGGTATCTCGAGCTGACCAAGCCGGTATTGCAGGCTTCGGAAAGCTCCGACGCCGCGCGCCGCGGCGCGCGGCGCACGCTGGTGACGTCACTCGAAGCATTGCTGCGCGCACTGCATCCGATCATGCCGTTCATCACCGAAGAAATCTGGCAGCGCGTCGCACCGATCGCCGGCGCGCGCTCGATGCCGACCGGGGACGGTCGGGACTCGATCGTCGTCGCGCACTGGCCGCGTAGCACGGATTACCCGCGCGATGCCCTGGCGGAACGCGACATCGCCTGGATCCAGCAGGTGGTACTCGGTATCCGGCAGATCCGCGGCGAAATGGACATCAGCCCCGCGCGCAAGCTGCCCGTATTGCTCGAGAACGCAGCGGCTGCGGACCTCGACTGCGCTCGCGAACATCGTGGCTTCCTCGAGCGGCTCGCCGGCCTCGAATCGCTGCGAGTGCTCGGCGCCGCCGAAGTGGCACCGCCCTCGGCCACGGCACTGGTCGGTGACATGAAAGTGCTCGTGCCGATGGCCGGCCTGATCGACCCGAGAGCTGAGCTCGACCGGCTCGCCAAGCGCAGTGCGAAGACGCAGGCGGAGATCGCCAAGGCCCGCGCCAAGCTCGGCAACGAAAAGTTCGTCAGCAATGCGCCGCCCGAAGTCGTGGCGCAGGAGCAGGCGCGCGTCGCAGACTTCGAACGCCAGCTGCAGGGATTCGAAGAACAGTCGGCGCGGGTCAGGCAACTGCTGGCGGAGGGCTGAGCGTGGCGGACGCCCTGACCCAGTCACTGAATCAGTCGCTCACGACGCTCGATGGCATCATCCTCGGGAAGTCGCGCGCCTTGCGGTTGTGCGTGGCCTGTCTGCTGGCCCGCGGCCATCTGCTGATCGAAGACGTGCCCGGCGTTGGCAAGACGACGCTCGCCCATGCGCTCGCGCAGGTGTTCGGCCTCGGCTGGAATCGCGTGCAGTTCACCAGCGATCTGTTGCCCGCCGACATCATCGGTGTCTCGATCTTCGATCGCAGCGCGCAGCAGTTCGAGTTCCGCAAGGGCCCGGTCTTCACGCAGCTGCTGCTCGCCGATGAGGTCAATCGCGCAAGTCCGCGCACGCAGAGCGCGCTGCTCGAAGCCATGGAAGAACGGCAGGTCAGCGCCGACGGTCAGACCTACGTGCTGCCGGAACCGTTCTTCGTCGTCGCGACGCAGAACCCGACCGAGCAGCTCGGCACCTTCGCGCTGCCGGAATCGCAGCTCGATCGCTTCCTGATGCGCGTGGAGCTCGGCTATCCGGACGCCGCACATGAACGTGAGTTGCTGCGCAGCGGCGAGCGGCGCGAAATGCTGACGCGGATTCCCGCGGCGCTCGATTCCGTGCGGGTCTGCGAACTGCAGCAGCGCGTCAGGCGGGTGCATGTTGCCGACGTGCTGCTCGATTACCTGCAGAAACTGATCCAGCGCAGCCGCGAGCGCCCCGACGTGAAGCTCGGGCTGTCCCCGCGTGCAGGCCAGGGACTGCTGCGCGCGGCGCAGGCCTGGGCGCTGCTGCAGGGACGCAACGCCGTGCTGCCTGAAGATGTGCAGGCGGTGTTCCCCGCGATCGCGAGTCACCGGCTGGTTGCCGAGGAAGTGGCGACGTCCCGCGGCAGCCGCGAGCTCGCGCTGGATCTGCTGCGCAGTCAGGCCGTTCCGGAGTAAGACGTGTTCGCGGAACGCCGTGCGCGATGGCGGGCCCGCATGGCGGAACGCGCCGCCGCGTGGAGCCGGCGTCGCCAGGGCGCCGACCACTTCCCGATCGAAATCACCCGCCGCCGCCTGTATATCCTGCCGACACGCGCCGGACTCGGCTTCAGCGCCCTGCTGCTCGTGATGGGCATTGCCGGGCTCAACTACGCCAACAGTCTCGCGCTGCTTGTCGCTTTCGTCCTCGGCGGCTTCGTGCTGGTGGCGATGAATCTCTGCCATCGAAATCTGCAGGGCTTGCGGGTCGAAGGTCTCGTCGTCCATCCGACGTTCGAGGGCGACATCGCAAGACTCGAGCTCGCCCTCACGAACGATCTTCGCGACACGAGACTCGGAATCGATGCCGTCGCGGAATCCGCCACGTCGTCGATCGCGGAACTCACGGCGGGCGCAACGCAGCGCTGTGAACTCACCCTGCAGGCGCGTCGTCGCGGCCGTCAGACGCTGCCCCGCATCCGTATCTCCACCACCTTCCCTTTCGGACTGTTCCGCGCCTGGACCTGGCTGCATGCCGATGAAACGCTGCTGGTGTACCCGGTGCCGCGCGGCCCGCTGCCGATGCCCGTGGGCACGAGCGATCGCAGCGACGGCGCGAGCAAGCGCCAGGCCGGCAACGACGAATGGGCGGGACTGCGCAGTTTCCGCGACGGTGATTCGCCACGACAGGTGGCGTGGAAGGTCTATGCGCGCGGCCTGCCGCTGCTCGTGAAGGAATACACCGGCGGGTCCTCGCAGGTGCTGCACTTCGACTTCACCGCGACGCCCGTCTCGTCCACCGAGGGCCGGCTGCAACAGCTCACGCGCTGGATCGTCGATGCTGAAGCCCGCGGCCAGCGCTACGCCCTGACGTTGCCGGCACTGCATGTCGCCGAGGCGCGCGGCGCACTGCATCGCCACCGCTGCCTCGAAGCACTGGCGCTGTACGGCGTGCCACGCGAGTCCGCCCATGCTTGACCGACTCGCTCGCGCCGACCGTCCGCTCCTGTGGGTGCTCGCCGTATACCTCGGCGCCGTGGCGCTGCACATCGATCGGCTCCCCATCTGGTGCACGGCTGCCATCGTGCTGATCTCGGTCTGGCGCGCGCTCGCCGCAATCTCCACATCGGGCATGCCGCGGAACATCATCAGGGTCGCGCTCGGCACGGCGCTCCTCGTGGCCGTGCTCGCGCAGTTCAGCACGATTTCCGGCCTCGCCGCCGGCACCGCACTGCTGGCGGCGATGGGCGCGGTGAAACTGCTCGAGACCCGCACCCGCCGTGACCACTACATCGTGCTGGGTGTCAGCCTGTTCCTGATGCTTGCCGCCTGTCTCGATCGCCAGAGCCTGCTGCGCGTGCCGCTGTACCTCGCCCACACCTGGCTCGCCTGCGCCGCGCTGTGCGTCGTCGCCGCCCCCACGCTGCCGATCGCACCGCGCCTTGCGTTCAGGCAGGCCGGACGCGCGCTCGGCTATGCGTTGCCCGTGGCACTGCTGTTGTTCGTGTTCTTTCCGCGCTTCCAGGGACAGATCTGGTCGCTGCCCGGCGCCGGCAGTGCCGTGACGGGACTCTCCAACGAGATGAGCCCCGGCGCGATCAGCCAGCTGTCCGAATCGGATGTGCCGGCGTTTCGCGTGAGCTTCCTCGGCGCGCGACCGCCTTCCACGTCGCTGTATTGGCGCGGCCCGGTACTGCACGAATTCGACGGCTACACGTGGCGGCGACAACCCGGCCGAATCTCCACTCGCCCCGCGCTGCAGTACGGCGGCCAGGAATTCCGCTACCGCGTCACGCTCGAGCCGCACCAGCGCAACTGGTGGTTTGCGCTGGACATGCCGCAGCGGCCACAGGGATCGAACGTGTTCTTCACGTTCGACTACCAGCTGCTGGCGGCGCAGCCGGTGACGCGGACCGTGACCTACGAGCTGACCTCGCATGTGCAGTACCGTAGTACCGAACCGATCTCGTTTCTGTCCAGACGCATGGGACTGCAACTGCCCGAAGGCCGCAACCCCCGCAGCATCGCGTGGGCGCGCCGGGAACGCGCCGCCGCCGGCAGCGACCAGGCATTCGTGCAGCGAGTGCTCGAGCGGTTCCGTGACGAGGGCTTCGTCTACAGCCTCACGCCGCCGCGGCTCGATCTGAATTCGGTCGACGACTTCCTGTTCAACACGCGCAGCGGCTTCTGCGGACACTACGCCTCGGCGTTCGTCACGCTGATGCGTGCGGCCGGCATTCCCGCGCGCGTCGTCACCGGCTATCACGGCGGCGAATGGAATCCGATCGGCGAGTATCTGATCGTGCGGCAATCGGACGCGCATGCCTGGGCTGAGATCTGGGTTTCCGGCAAGGGCTGGACGCGAGTGGACCCCACGGGCGTCGTCGCGCCGGATCGACTGCGCCGCGCCGCGCTCGACGGCCTCGGATTGAGCGCCGCAGCACGCGAGGTGCTCGTCGCGGACCTCGGCTGGTGGCCCCGCGCGGTGCTCACCTGGGATGCCGCCAACACCTGGTGGAAGACGCGCGTGCTCGACTTCGATCTGCGCAGCCAGCTCAGCCTGATGCAGCGCCTTGGTTTCGACGCGCCCGGCCTGCGCGAACTCGGCTGGATGCTGGCGGGTACGCTCGCGCTCTGGCTGGCGATCGTCGGACTTCGCTTCAGTCGCAGGCCCGCCCCGCCACCGGCGGACCCGCTGGCGCGCAGCTATCGGCGCCTGTGCCGAAGCATCGCTGCGGCCGGGGTCGCACGAGCGGCACATGAAGGGCCGCTCGACTTCGCCCAGCGGCTTGCAGCGCAGCAGCCGGCGCTCGCCGCCGTGGTCACGCCGCTCCTGGCCGACTACGCAACGCTGCGATTTGGCGCAGATTCCACTGACCCGGCCATCCGCGCATTCGATCGCGCCGTGCGCCGCGTGCGGCTTGCCAAGCACGCCGTATCCCGTGCTGCCTGACGCCTGGCCAGCCGCTGCACCGGTCGCTGCCGCGCTCGTCATCGGACTCGGCGTGATCGCGCTTGGCTGGATACGCCGGCGCCGGGCTGCACAGGGCCGCGAGCTCGCAACGCCGCTCGAGCCAGCCGCGAGGCTGAGCCTCGAACAACACTCCGCAATATACCGACGCATGCCCGCCGAACTGCGTGCGGAACTCGAGCCAGCGATGCGCGGCTTCCTCGCGCGCGTCGAGTTCATCGGCTGCGGCGGTCTCGCCATCACCACGCCGATGCGGCTGGTCGTGGCGCTGCACGCGGCGCTGCTGACGCGTCGCATCGGCATCGGCGCGTTCGGACGCCTGTACAGCGTACTGATCTATCCGGACGAATTCGTGGTCGAACAGCGAATCGAAGATGAGGACACCGGGCTCGTGACCGAGGGCAGCGAAGTGTTGTCCGGCCAGACCATCGATACGGACCGCGTGATCATTTCCTGGCGCGACGTACTCGAAGCCGAAGAGGCGGACGGGCCGTACAACGTCATCGCGCACGAACTCGCGCACTATCTCGATCATGCCTGGGGCGGCGCCCTGTCCTCCCCCGAATCAGAGAGCGACTGGCACGACACGCTCGCCGCTGAACATCAGGCGCTGATCGACGCCGTGGATCGTGGCGAGGAGACGTTGATCGATCCTTACGGCGCCGAGGATTCGGCCGAGTTCTTCTGCGTGGCGACCGAGACGCTGCTCGAAGCCCCTCGCGAACTCGAACAGCGTCACCCGCAGCTCTACGCCCAGCTCAGTCGCTTCTACGGCCTGGATCCCGCGCGCTGGGTGGATCCTTCACCAGGAGGAGCACCAGCCCACCCGCGATGAACAGCACGACCAGCGAGGCGATCGAGGCTCGCGAGCTGCCAGTGGTCAGGGCGACCACGGCGACGAGCAGCGGACCGATCACGGTCGCGAACTTGCCCATCATGTTGTAGAAGCCGAAGAACTCACCGTTCTTGCCCGGGGGCACGAGCCGACCGAACAACGAACGCGACAGGCTCTGCACGCCGCCCTGCACGAGGCCGATGACGACGGCGAGCCCGAAGAACTCGACCACGCTGTCGAGGAAGAACGCGTACACGGTGGCGACGCTGTATACGGCGATGCCGATCAGGATGCCGCGCTTCGCGCCGATGCGATCACCAAGCCAGCCGAAGAACAGCGCCGCCGGGAAGGCCACGAACTGCGTCAGCAGCAGCGCCGCGAGCAGACTCGAGGTCGGCAGCCCGAGCGCGACGCCATAGTCCACGGCCATCTTGATGATCGTGTTGACCGCATCGATGTACAGCCAGTACGCCACCAGGAACAGGCCGATCTCGCGGTAGCGGGAAATCTCTCGCAGCGTGCCGAGCAGCTCGCGCAGGCCGCTGCGCGCGGCCGCACCGAAAGACAGTCGCTCGGCCGGTTGCGATTCGTGCACGTTGAGCGCGAGCGGCAGCAGGAACACGAACCACCACACTGCCACGCTGATGAAGGACCAGCGCACCGCCTCGCCCGCGTCAGCGAGACCGAACCATTCGGGCTTGACCGTCATCAGCACGTTGAAGGCAAACAGCAATCCACCGCCCAGATAGCCGAGCGAATAGCCGTAAGCGGACACGCGATCGAGCTCGGACTCCGACGCAACCTCCAGCAGCAGTGCGTCATAGAACACGTTGCTGGCCGCGAAGCCGACCGAGCCGACCGCAAACAGCACGAACGCTGACACCCAGTCGCCGCGCTCGACGAAGAACAGCAGCGCGGTGCCGACGATGCCGAGCAGGCTCCAGGCGATCAGGAAGCGCTTGCGTCGCCCTCCGCGATCCGCCATCGCGCCGAGCACCGGTGCAAGCAGCGCCACGATGAACCCGGCGATGCCGTTCGCGAGACCGAGACGGGATGTGCTGACGGTCGGATCGACGCCGAGGCTCCAGTAGCGCTGGAAGAAGGCCGGAAAGAATCCGGCCATCACGGTCGTGGCGAAGGCCGAGTTGGCCCAGTCATACAGCGCCCAGGACAGGACCGGCTTGCGGCGGAACAGACTCGTCATGGTGTCGCCCCGCTGTGCATGTCGTTA